>SXGQ01245904.1_pt1 | contig 13119 bp, 13 predicted proteins | sample 3178371 | NCBI WGS metagenome assembly SXGQ01 (sample SAMN11356859, study PRJNA531348) | freshwater metagenome | isolation source: freshwater sample F1-20 | place: China: Fuxian Lake, Yuxi | collected 2017-12-25
AACCGTTGGATTCGGTGATGTCGCTGACCACACGCATGGTGTAGGGGAAATCTTCTTTGCTGGGCAAGCATGCCACCAAGGCGCGCTTGGCCAGACGGCCATGGCCGATTTCGCGGCGTTTGGGAGTGCCCACGCGGCCGGTTTCGCCAGTGGCGAACGGAGGCATGTTGTAGTGCAGCATGAAGCGGTCTTCGTAATCACCGGCAAGGGCATCGATGCGCTGGGCGTCGCGCTCGGTGCCCAGCGTGGTAACCACCAGAGCCTGGGTTTCGCCACGGGTAAACAGGGCTGAGCCATGGGTGCGCGGCAGCACGCCGTTGCGAATTTCAATCGGGCGCACAGTACGGGTGTCGCGGCCGTCGATACGCGGCTCACCAGACAGAATTTGGCTGCGAACAATGCGTGCTTCGATGTCAAACAGCATGCCTTCCACCTTGACGCCGTCAAAGGGGGTGCCGTCTGTTTTGAGGTCAGCCATGACCAGGGCATAGGCGTCGCGGCAAGCGTGGGTGCGAGCCTGTTTGTTGCGAATTTGGTAGGCAGCGCGCAAGCGCTCCTCTGCCAGCGCCGTGACCCGCGCGATCAGTGACTCGTCTTTGGCCGGAGCCGCCCAATCCCAGGCCGGTTTTCCGGCATCGCGCACGAGGTCGTGGATCGCGTTGATGGCGATATTGCCCTGCTCATGACCGAAGACGACAGCGCCAAGCATGATTTCTTCGCTGAGCTGCTGGGCTTCAGACTCGACCATCAGCACAGCGGTTTCAGTGCCAGCCACCACGAGATCCATGATGGAACTCTTGCGTTCAGTCTGGCCTGGGTTGAGTACATACTCGCCATTGATGTAACCGACCCGGGCCGCACCGATGGGCCCAGTGAACGGAATGCCGCTGATGGACAAGGCGGCGCTGGTGGCGATCAGAGCTGCAATATCCGCGTCGACTTCAGGGTTGAGCGACAGGGTGTGAATCACCACTTGAACCTCATTGAAAAAACCTTCAGGAAACAAGGGGCGAATCGGCCGATCAATCAGGCGGCTGGTCAGGGTTTCAAATTCGCTGGGCCGGCCTTCGCGTTTGAAAAAACTGCCCGGAATCTTGCCCGCAGCATAGGTTTTTTCAAGGTAATCGACAGTCAGTGGGAAAAAGTCTTGGCCGGCTTTGGCGCTTTTGGAGGCCACCACCGTAGCAAGCACAACGGTGTCATCGATGTTGACCAGCACGGCACCGCCAGCTTGTCGGGCGATTTCGCCGGTTTCCATGGTGACCGTGTTTTGGCCCCAGGCAAAGGTTTTGGTCACTTTATTGAACATGCTCATTTTCATATCTCCTGATCACAATGCGGGAGGTGCAGGCCACCTCGCCCGAGCCCGGATGCTGCCTGACAGAAAACGATGCCATTCCAGAGAAAGCCGGGGCCGGGGCTCAAAATTTCTCTGGAATGACACAGCTTCGATCTGTTTTCGCTTTCTCCGAAGTAAGAAACGCCCGAGCAGCTTCGCTAACTCAGGCGCTCAACGTTCGATGTATTGACCGATTACTTGCGAAGACCAAGCTTGGCGATCAACGCGGTGTAACGGTCCGCATCTTTGGCTTTGAGGTAGTCCAGCAGCTTGCGGCGGCGACTCACCATCCGTAACAGACCACGGCGACCGTGATGGTCTTTGGCATGGGTCTTGAAATGGGGGGTGAGTTCGTTGATGCGTGCTGTCAACAACGCAACCTGAACCTCGGGGCTGCCGGTGTCACCGGCCTGGCGCGCGTTGTCTTTAACGACAGCGGCTTTAATGCTGGATGCAATCATGCTTTTTTCCTGTTTGTATTGAACTTGCGTGCGGCGCTGGAACTGCCCCGGACGTGTACTTGTGCAGATTGCACGAGTCCAAGAAGTATATCGCAGGTCATTGCGGCAAGCCTGCCGGCTCGGCATTGCCTCAGGCTTGTGCGGCCAGCCAACGGCGCAGGCGCTCAACCCCCTGCACCAGGCGTTGTGGGTCGCGCGAGGCAAAACACCAGCGCAGCCAGCCCTTTGCCTCGGGCGCAAAGGCCTCTCCCGGCGCCAGGCCCAGACCAGCCTCAGCCACCAGCCGTTTGGCGGTTTGCAGAGAATCCGTGTGCCCGGCGAGTTTGAAAAATGCGTACATGCCGCCTCGTGCTGCGGACACCTCCAGCCCGGGAAGCGTCTGCAGCAGGGGAAGCAGAGTGTCCCGACACAGCTTCAGGTGGGCCACCACCGCAGGCGTGATGGAATCGGTGTTCTCCAAGGCCGCTATGCCCGCACGCTGGGTAAATACACTCACGCAGGAGGTGTTGAATTCGATCAATTTACCCATCTGCGCTGTCATGCTCGGAGGCATCACCAGCCAGCCCAGGCGCCATCCGGTCATCAGAAAGCTCTTGGAAAAACTGTGCACCACCACCAGTCGGTCCTCGGCAACAGCGATGTCCAGAAAACTGGGTGCGCAGCCATTGGCACTTGCATCAAAGTAAAGCCGTTCGTAGACCTCGTCGGCCAAAATCCAGGTGCCGGTGCTGCGGCAATGGTCCAGAATGCGCTGCTGCTCTTGGCGCGTCAGCGTCCAGCCGGTCGGGTTATTTGGAGCGTTGACGATCAGCAGCTTGGTTTTCGCCGTCACGGCCGCCAGCAGCGCTTCGATGTCAAGTTGCCATTGCCCGTCGTGGGCTTGCAAGGGCACGCAACACAGGCGTGCACCCATGATCGCAGCCTGGGCAGTCAGGTTGGGCCAGACTGGGGTGACGGCCACCACCTCATCGCCCGCATCGACCAGGGCCTGTGTTGCGAGCATCAAGGCGTTCACGCCGCCACTGGTGATGGCCAGTCGGTCAAGCTCGATGGGGCCATGACGCTGGGTCATGTAATGCGCCACAGCTTGGCGCAGTTCGGGCAAGCCCAGATTGTGCGAGTAAAAGGTCTCACCCCGTTGCAACGAGGCGATAGCGGCCTGTCGAATCGGCTCGGGCGTGACCTCGTCGCTTTCGCCAAACCAAAAGGCCAACAGGTCGGTTTGCCCTAAACCGGCATTGGCAACCTCGCGGATACGGGATTGCGCGAGATCAAGGATGGCTTGGCGCATACAAAATTCCTAAAAAAATGAGATCAATCCAGCCCTTGCATGGTGCTGGGCCTAGCCAGCACAGGAGTCTAGTCCCTTGGCGTCAGAAGCATCGTTTTCAAGCCCCTGGCGCAAACAATAAACTAGGGGAATTTCCCTTGAAAAAAATAAATTAGCGCGCAGTTTCAGTGCCTGCGATGGTTCATGTCGAACCCCGCTCAGTGTAAAAGGAGCCACACCATGTTTTTTGCCATTACCCCCGCAGTTTTGGGTCGTCAGACCTACGCGCCTGCCACCCGTTCGCTCGAGCGCTTTTTCAATCAGGCCCAAGCAAGCAGTCGCCAGGACAGCGTCGTAACCACCCAGGACGAAACCTCGTACACGATCACATTTGACCTGCCCGGCATTACCAAAGAACAGTTGAGTATCGGCATTGAAGGCAATCTCGTACGCATGGCCAGCAAGCAGGGCGCACCGCGCGCTTATCAGGCCGCCTACGAGCTGCCGCAGGACATCAATGTGGCGAGCAGCGACGCCCGTTTGGAAAACGGCGTGCTCACGCTGAAGCTGGCCAAAGCCGTGCCAGCAACCCGCCTGACCGAGCTGACCATCAACTGAAGGGGCAGCCCTTCATAGGGCATCAAGCGGCCAGCGCGGTTTGACGTCGAACGCATAAATCCGCTTGGCCGCCTGCACGCCAGACTGCAAGCGCATTGCGGCCGCCATGGCAATCATGGCGCCGTTGTCGGTGCACAAGTGCAGCTCCGGGTAGTGCACCCGCAGGCTCTGGCGCTGGCAGGCCTGGTTGAGTTGGATTCGCAACTGGCGATTGGCGCCCACACCGCCGGCTACCACCAGCCGGTTCAGCCCAGTTTGCATCAGGGCCGCCAGGGATTTTTTCACTAGCACCTCCACAATGGCCGCCTCGGTGGAGGCCGCCAAATCGGCCAATATTTGCGCCGGCAGTTCGATGACAGTGCAGCCTTGCGCGGCAGCCAGCCGTTTGGCCTGGACCATCACGGCCGTCTTGAGGCCGGCAAACGAAAAATCCAGATTCGGCTGATTCAACAGAGGGCGCGGCAGTTTGTAAGCAAGCGGGTTGCCGCCCTCAGCCAAGCGCGACAGCGCCGGACCGCCCGGGTAATCAAGCCCCAGCAACTTGGCCGATTTGTCAAAAGCCTCACCAGCGGCATCGTCGATGGTTTCGCCCAGCAGCTTGTATCGCCCCACCCCTTCCACCCGCATCAGCTGAGTGTGGCCGCCTGACACCAGCAAGGCCACAAACGGAAAAGTAGGCGGATCGGCGCTCAGAAATGGCGACAACATATGACCCTCAAGATGGTGAACGCCCAGCACCGGTTTGCGCAGCGCAGCCCCCAGTGAGCAAGCCACACCAGCGCCCACCAGCAAGGCCCCGGCCAGGCCTGGGCCCCGGGTGAAGGCCACCACATCCACGCTGGCTAGCGTACGCCCGGCCTGCGCCAGCACCTGGGCCCCGAGCGGCAACACCCGTCGAATATGGTCGCGGCTGGCCAACTCAGGCACCACGCCGCCATAGGCCTGATGCATCTCGATCTGGCTGTGCAGCGCATGCGCCAGCAGCACGGGCGTTTGTTCCCCCTGGAGTTCGACCAGCGCCACCCCAGTTTCGTCGCAAGAGGACTCAATCCCGAGCACCAGGGCATTGTTCGACATAGGCGGCAAGTTTAGGGGATCACCCCCGGCAAACCAGCTAGGCTGCGGCCCACCGGCACACTGCCAAGAACATTGGGCCTGCTACTGTAGCCAAGCCAGCGAGTGAGGTGGCTCATTGAGGCATTGCTGCAAATCGATGGTCCGGTGGTCGGGCGATACCAGCGCGCAAGATTGGGTCACCACGGTTTTCAAAGACAGTTTGCCGGCCCAGAATTACAGCCGCACGGTGCGTCAATCCATAGCGGCTTGTGCATAAGCTCATAGCCCGTCGTTTGCAGCCGTGTCGGACAATCACTGCATGGGTATCGCAGGCTACATCAAGGAAATCGGGCGCGGACGCGACGGCGCACGCGCGCTGAACCGCTATCAGGCCGCCGATTTGATGGGCCAGGTCCTCGATGGCGCAGTGACTGACCTCGAAGTGGGCGCCTTTTGCCTGGCCATGCGAATCAAGGGTGAAACAGCGCAGGAGATGGCCGGTTTTCTGGATGCCACGCGCCAGCGCTTGCAACTGGTGCCCAACGCGGACCAGCCTACCGTGGTGCTGCCCAGCTACAACGGGGCGCGCAAGTTGCCGGTGCTGACCCCCCTGCTGGCCCTGCTGCTGGCGCGGCAAGGGCTGGCTGTGCTGGTGCACGGCATGGCCACCGAAACCAGCCGGACATCAACACAACATGTGCTTGAAACCCTGGGTATCCGGCCAGAGTCAGCCGCAGAACCTTTAACCAGCGGGAGCGTGCGCTATGTGCCAACCGGCCTGCTGTGTCCCGGGCTGGCGCGCCTGCTGGATGTACGCCGGGTGGTGGGTTTACGCAACCCGGCGCACAGCCTGGTCAAGCTGCTTAACCCCTGCAGCCACACCGCAATGGTGGTGGGCAGCTACACCCACCCGGAATACGCCGAGTCAATGGCAGCCACCCTGCAGCTGATGCAGACCAGCGCCCTGCTGCTACGCGGCACCGAAGGCGAGCCGGTGGCCGACCCGCGCCGCACGCCCGCGATGGTCGCCTTTGCCAACGGCCAGGTGCGGCGGGTACAAGTGGCGCAAGCCGGCCCCTTGGCCCAACTGCCGGACCTGCCGGCCCCCGACGCCGCCAGCACCGGCCGCTGGATCGAGTCTGTGCTGAGTGGTCAGTGGCCGGCGCCGCAACCCATTGCCGTGCAGGTCAGCCACCTGGTGCGGCTGGCGCAGACCCCACTTCCTTTCATGACGCCGTGAGCACACTTCCCCCCCCTCCCCGCCCGCTGGGCAGCTGCACACTGGTCGGTGCCGGCCCGGGCGACCCGGAGCTGCTGACGCTCAAGGCGCTCAAGGCGATCCAAGCCGCTACCCTGCTGCTGGTGGACGACCTGGTCAGCGACGCCATCGTGGCATACGCCGCCCCCACCGCCCGTGTGGTGTATGTCGGTAAGCGCGGCGGCTGCCGGTCAACACCGCAGGCCTTCATTGAAAAACTGATGGTCAGCGCAGTACAGGACGGTGAGCAGGTGGTGCGACTCAAGGGGGGAGACCCCTTCATTTTCGGCCGTGGCGGAGAAGAAACGGCTCATCTCCAAGCTGCCGGCTTCACTGTGGGCGTGGTCAACGGCATCACCGCTGGTCTGGCGGCGGTATCGGCACTGGGCGTGCCGCTGACGCACCGGGAACACGCCCACGGCGTGGTGTTTGTCACCGGTCACGCCAAACCTGGTGACGCTGGCACCGACTGGTCGGCGCTAGCCGCCACAGTCCGCCAAGCCCGGCTGACACTGGTGATCTACATGGGGTTCAGCGGCGCAGCCCGGATTCAGCAGGCATTGCTGCAAGGCCTGCCTGGGCAGACGCCGACGGCCATCATCCAACACGCCAGCCTGCCGCAGCAACGCCATGCGGTGTGCGCCCTGGCCGAGCTGCACCACACCCTGGCAGCGGAGAAATTGGGCAGCCCCAGCGTGATCGTGGTAGGCGACGTGTTGCAAGGCCTGTTGGCTGTCAGCGGAGCCCAGGCCCGCTTAGCCTGACCTCAGCTGGCCTGTTGCGGTGCGGCCGTCCGTTTGGCCAGCCAACTCGTTTGCGCCTGCAGTACTTGCGCTGGAGCGCAGCCGGTCAGCTCGGTGTAGATGGACGGGGCCGTCGCGCCCTCGGTATTGACCAAGAGCACGCGGGATGAAGCATCCAGCCCAAGCTGCTGGCGCCACTCGCCCGTTGCAGCCAGCGCCTGCAAGCCGGCCAGTCCGGCGGCCCCCGATTCGCCACTGAGCACCAGCACATCGCCCGCATCGCCGCGCGCCAGCGCCCCCATGGCCTGCACCGCCGCCTGGTCCGAGACGGTCATGAAGAAATCAATGCCAGGCTGCAAGAAGCGCCATGCCAGGGGCGAGGCCTCACCGCAAGCCAGCCCGGCCATCACCGAGTCCACGCTCCCCACCGTGGCGGCGGCCTGCCCCAGTTGCGCGCTTTGGTACAAGCAGTCGGCCTGCTGCGGCTCCACCACCACAAACACCGGCCGCTGCGCACCCAGGCGCTCCCAGAAATAGCTCAACACCCCGGCCGCAAAGCCGCCCACGCCGCCTTGCAGGATCACATGGCTGTAGTCCGGGGCCGGGTCCTGGTCGGCTGGCCAGAGCTCGTCGGCAATGATGGCGTAGCCCTACATAACGTCGCGCGGCACGTCCTCGTAGCCGAGGTACGAAGTGTCAGAGACGACCTGCCAGCCATTCGCTGCCGCGAGCCGCGCGGCCTCATGCACAGAGGCGTCGTAATTGCCGGCGATGCGCACAATCTCGGCACCCAGAGCGGCAATCGGGGCTTCACGCTCGGGGCTGACCTGCGCATGCAGCACAATGACACAGCGGCAGCCCACACTTTTAGCCGCTGCTGCCAGCACCCGGCCGTGGTTGCCATCTGTGGCACTGATCACCACCCAGTCTTTGAGCTGCGACGCGTGCCTGCCGGCCAGCAGGTCGGCAGGCAAAAAACCAGAGGCAGGCCAGTGGCGCAGTAGCAGTCGCAACAGCGCCACCGGAGCCCCCAGCACCTTGAAGCTGGCCAGCGGCGAACGGCTCGACTCGTCCTTCAGATGGATCTGCGCCAGCCCGAGTTGCTGGGCCAGACCGGCCAACGCCCACACCGGCGAGGGGACGCTGAACTGCTCGGGCCAGCACCTGAGCCAGCGCCGGCTCTCGGCTGCTCTGTCGATATTGAGGAGTTCTCGCAACGGCGCGGGGTAGGCACAGCTCACAGCGTGCGGGTTGGTCAGCAGCATGCGGCGCTCCGGTGGGTTCAGTGCGGGCAATTTTCGCATTCGGTGAAAAACACGGCACTACACTGCCGTCATGCAGAGTTTTGATGTGGTGATCATCGGGGCCGGCGCGGCCGGTCTGTTTTGTGCCAGTGTGGCGGGCCAGCTGGGCCTCAAGGTGCTGATCATCGACCACAGTGACAAGGTGGCCGAAAAAATCCGTATCTCGGGGGGTGGGCGCTGCAACTTCACCAACCGCGACACCAGCGCCGCCAATTTTCTGGGCGAAAACCCCAATTTTTGCCGATCAGCCCTGGCCCGCTACACGCCACAAGACTTCCTCGCTTTGCTGCATCGGCATGGCGTGGCTTGGCATGAAAAGCACAAGGGCCAGCTGTTTTGCGACCAGTCGGCTGAGGACATTATTCGTATGCTGCTGGCCGAGTGCGACGGCGGTGGCGTGACGCGCTGGCAGCCCTGCCGCGTCCAATCCATCAGCTTTTCGGACGCCAGCCTCTGTCGCACAAGCCCCAGCAGCTACGCGCTTGACACCAGTCGGGGCCCGGTGCAGGCCGCTTGCCTGGTGGTGGCCTGCGGCGGCCTGTCCATCCCCAAAATTGGCGCCAGTGACCTGGGCTACCGCATCGCCCGCCAGTTTGATCTGCCGGTGATAGCGCCCCGCCCGGCCTTGGTACCGCTGACCTTCGACGCCGCCGCCTGGGCGCCCTTTGCCGATCTGGCCGGCCTGGCGCTGCCTGTGCACATCGAAACCGGCAGCAAAAAAGACAGCACCAGCTTTGCCGAAGACCTGCTGTTCACCCATCGGGGTCTGAGCGGGCCGGGGGTGCTGCAAATCTCCAGCTACTGGGCACCGGGCACGCCAATCCGGCTGAACCTGGCGCCCTTTCAGCAGCTGCCAGGCTGGCTGGCGCGGGCTAAAACGGCGTCGCGCCGATTAATTTCGAATGAGCTTGGCGCGCTGGTGCCAGCCCGGTTGGCCGATGCCTGGGTGGCGCAGGGTGCAGCCCTGGGCTATGACTGGATGCGGCCTATCAACGAGGCGTCCGACAAAGCCCTGGCTGCCCTGGCAGAGCGCCTGGCAAATTGGGCGCTGACGCCTACGGGCACCGAGGGCTACCGCAAGGCTGAGGTCACAGCCGGCGGCGTGGACACCCGGGCCCTGACTGGTCAAACCATGGAATCACGCCAGCCCGGTTTGTATTTCATTGGCGAGGTGGTCGATGTGACCGGTTGGCTGGGCGGCTACAACTTTCAGTGGGCCTGGGCCAGTGGCTACGCCTGCGCCCAGGCAATGGCAGCTCGCCTGCGGCCTGCAGCTAGCGCCGCTTGAATCCTGGTATTAAAACCCGAATGAAACCCGAATTTGTAAGGCTATAATCCGGCGATTTGCGGGCAAACCCCCTCTGCCTGATCAACTTTAAAGCGGGGGAACATCGCAGAACATCCGTCATATGGCCCGATCTTCCATTGGCTGAGCACTGCACTTTTTGGACAACATGACCTAATGACAACTATCCGTGTAAAAGAGAACGAACCGTTTGATGTTGCCCTGCGCCGTTTCAAGCGCACCATTGAAAAACTGGGTCTTTTGACTGACTTACGTGCCCGCGAGTTCTACGAAAAACCCACCGCCGAGCGCAAGCGCAAGAAGGCGGCAGCTGTTAAGCGTAACTACAAGCGCATTCGCGCCATGCAGCTCCCCAAAAAGATGTATTGATCCGGCAAAGCCGGAAAATGGCCTGACAGGCCTGATTAAAGCTCGCCAAGGATACTCAGGCGAGCTTTTTTTTATGGCCGACCCTTTTTCCACGCCACCTTTAACGCCACCTCTAACACCACCCACATCCACCCCGCTGACAGGAGCACCGCAATGTCACTCAAAGACCAAATCACCGAAGACATGAAGACCGCCATGCGTGCCCGCGACAGCGAGCGCCTGGGCGCCATCCGGCTGCTGCTGGCAGCTGCCAAGCAAAAAGAGGTGGACGAGCGGGTGGTGCTGGACGACATCGCCATGGTGGCGATCGTGGACAAACTGATCAAGCAGCGCAAAGACTCAGTGGCCGCCTACCTGCTGGCCCAGCGGCAAGACCTGGCCGACAAGGAGTCCGCCGAGATCACCGTGTTGCAGGCCTACCTGCCCCAACGCCTAAGTGCCGAGGAGGTGACCACCGCCGTGCAGGCCATCGTGACCGAACTCGGCGCCAAGGGCCCGGGCGATATGGGCAAAGCCATGAGTGCGGTCAAAGCTCAACTGGCAGGCAAGGCAGACATGGGGCAGGTATCAGCCGCCGTCAAGGCAGCGCTGGCGGGGTAGGAAAGGTTCAGTTGCTGACCTTACCCGAAAGCATCAGCTCCCCGCCACCTTCATCCGCTTGACCAGCACCGAGCCCACCTCTTTGGCGCCGTAGTTGTAGGTGTCGGCGCCTACAGCCACAATGCCCTTGAGCATGGCTCTCATGTTGCCGGCAATCGTGATTTCATGCACCGGGTAGGCGATGCGACCGCGCTCTACCCAAAAGCCGCTGGCTCCGCGTGAATAATCTCCCGTTACGTAGTTGACGCCACTGCCCATTAATTCCGTGACAAACAGGCCAGTGCCCAGTTTTTCCAGCATGGCCTCCAGGCTGTCGCCAGGGCGGGTCTTGCGCGAGTGCAGCGTCAGGTTGTGCGAGCCGCCAGCGTTGCCGGTGGTTTTCATGCCCAGCTTGCGTGCCGAGTAGCTGCTCAAAAAGTAACCCTGCACCCTGCCCGCTTCCACCACCTGGCGCGCCTTGACCCGCACGCCTTCATCGTCAAACGGCGAGCTGCCCTTGCCGCGTTTGACAAACGGATCTTCAAAAATGTCAATGTGCGCCGGCAGCACCCGTTTGCCCAATGAGTCGAGCAGGAACGAACTCTTGCGGTACAGCGCGCCACCGCTGATGGCCTGCACAAAAGCGCCCAGCAGGCCTGCCGCCAGCGGCGACTCAAACAGCACCGGGCATTCGGTGGTGGCGATCTTGCGCGACTTGAGCCGGCTCAGGGCCCGATCGGCAGCATAGCGGCCGATGGCCTCAGGTGCCGCCATGTCATCGGGGTGCCGCATGGAGCTGAACCAGGCGTCGCGCTGCATATCGCTGCCCTTGCCAGCAATCGGTGAGACCGACATCGAGTGGCGCGAGCTGGCGTAGCCACCACGGAAACCCCGGGTGTGGGCGCTGAAAAAATGCGACTGCTGGGCCGACACACCCGCGCCTTCGCTGTTGCTGATACGCGAGTCGGTTTTTAGTGCTGCACTCTCGCCACGCAATGCCAAAGTTGCTGCCTGATCGGCCGTGATGGCCCAGGGATGAAACAAATCGAGGTCGTCGCGATGTCTGGAGGCGGGTGCGATATCTCTAGCATCGGGCAGCGCAGCAAACGGATCTTGCGCGGTAAACCGGGCAATGTCATAAGCCGCCTGGACGGTCTGCTCGATCGCCGCAGCAGAGAAGTCAGAGGTGTTGGCATTGCCTCGGCGCTTGCCGATATAGACCGTGACGCCGAGAGATTTATCGCGGTTTCTCTCTACGTTTTCGAGCTCGCCTTTGCGCACCGAGACACTCAGGCCACTACCCTCGGAGGCCTCAGCGGCGGCGTCGCTGGCGCCGATTTTTTTGGCATGCGCAAGGGCGCTGTCAACCAAATCTTCAAAGAAAGGACGGCTGTAGCTGAAGCCACTGCCAGTGCTGAGCACAGCTTGGGTTGGGATGGTTTGCTTCATATCGGCGGCTATGATACTTGGCTATGTCCCGCAAACTGAAAAAAGGCTATTTCGTACGTGGCGAGTTTGTTGCTGAGGGCAGTGCGCGCGACATCGAACTCAAAGCCGAACTCAAAGGAACCAGCGATCAAAGTCGCACCGAACTCAAGCGCGAAAGCACCGAACTACAAAAATTAGGCGAGGCTTTGCTCACGTTGAGGCCGGACTTGATGGCACGGCTCAACCTGTCAGAAAAACTCAGGGATGCGGTTCAAGAGGCCAAGCGCATAAGCAATTTTGAGGGCAAGCGCCGCCAACTGCAATTCATTGGCAAGCTTATGCGCTTGCTCGATCCGGCAGCGCTAGAAGACCTGCGCGCAGCGCTGAGCGAACAGCACAGCGGCTCGGCCCGCGACACACTGGCACTCCACCAAGCCGAGCTCTGGCGCGAACGCCTGATTGACCAGGAAGACGCCCTCGAAGCCTGGCTGCTGCAACACCCCAGTACCGACACGCAGCAATTGCGGGCGCTGATTCGCCAGGCGCGCAAGGACGCACTACCGGAAAAACCCGGCGCTGCGCCACGGCACGGTCGCGCCTACCGGGATATATTTCAAACACTGCGGGAACAACTCGCACCCAGCGGTGAAGTTGCGCACAGCACCGCATCAGCCCAGCCAGCATGAACGCCGTGAACACCACCCATTCCGCACAGACATCCATCGAGCGCATTCGCATCGGTATCGTGTCAGTCAGTGACCGGGCCTCCAGCGGCGTCTATGTTGACCAGGGCTTGCCCGCGCTGCAAGACTGGCTGACGCGAGCCCTGAAGAACCCGATTGATTTTGAGGCGCGGCTGATCCCCGACGAACAAGCGACCATCAGCGCAGCATTGATCGAGTTGGTGGCAGCTGGTTGTGCGCTAGTCTTGACTACCGGCGGCACTGGCCCGGCCAAACGGGATGTCACACCCGAGGCCACACTGGCTGTTGCACACAAGGAGATGCCTGGATTTGGCGAACAAATGCGCCAGATCAGCCTGAAGTTTGTGCCTACGGCCATTTTGTCGCGTCAAGTGGCCGTCATCCGCGACCAGACCCTGATCATCAACCTGCCCGGGCAACCCAAATCTATCCGGGAAACCCTGGAAGGTCTGCGCGACGCCGAGGGCCGCAGCCTGGTGCCCGGCATCTTTGCCGCCGTGCCCTATTGCATTGACCTGATTGGCGGCCCCTACATGTACACCGATGCGTCGGTGTGCGATGCCTTCAGGCCCAAGGCGGCCCAACGCCCTGCCCTGGCCGACTGAGCCGCAGCCAGGGGCTACTTGCCCACCAATTCCTTCAGTCGGGTGGCCTGAAAATGCTCTTGGCGCGCGGCATCTGCGG
>SXGQ01419534.1_pt1 | contig 13114 bp, 12 predicted proteins | sample 3178371 | NCBI WGS metagenome assembly SXGQ01 (sample SAMN11356859, study PRJNA531348) | freshwater metagenome | isolation source: freshwater sample F1-20 | place: China: Fuxian Lake, Yuxi | collected 2017-12-25
CACTGGTTTGCACGGCGCCAACCGTCTGGCCTCCAACTCCCTGCTGGAGGCCGTGGTGCTCGCGCATGACGGCGCCGCCGCCGCCGCCGGCGAGATCGCCCATCACCCCGCTCCTTCGGCCGGCTTGCCCGCGTGGATCGACGGCGCCGCCGGCGATCCGGACGAGCGCGTGGTGCTGACCCATACTTGGGACGAACTCCGGCGGACGATGTGGGATTACGTCGGGATCGTCCGCTCGACGAAGCGCCTGCAGCGCGCCCGTACCCGGGTCGGCACGCTGGGCGACGAGATCCGCGAATACTACTGGAACTTCCGGGTCGAACCCCGCCTGCTCGAACTCCGTAACCTGATCCAGGTGGCCGAACTCATCATTGACTGCGCCCTGCAACGTCGCGAGAGCCGCGGCCTGCATTTCACGCTCGACCATCCGGCGAGGCTGGCCGAAGCCCGCCATACTTCGGTCCGTCGACCCCAAGGACGACGATGAGGATCGCCATCGTCGGCACCGGCGCCGTCGGCGGATGGTATGCCGCCTTGCTCGCGGAGGCCGGGCATGAAGTCCACTGCCTCGCGCGGACGGACCACGCGATCATCCGCCGCGAAGGGCTGAAAATCCGCGAATCCGGTCAGGAGCGCGTCATCCGGGTCGCCTCGGCCTCTCCGGATCCGGCGGCCATCGGTCCGTGCGATCTGGTGGTCGTGACGCTCAAGTCGACCGCGAACGCCGTCCTGCCCTCCTTGGTCGCTCCCCTGCTCGGTCCAACGACCGTGGTGCTCACCTTACAGAACGGCATGGGCAACGTCGAAGCGCTGGCCAAGCTCCTGCCAGTCGAACGGATCGTCGCCGGCCTCTGCTTCATCTGCGTCAACCGCCTGGCCCCGGGCGTGGTCGACACCACCCTCGCCGGCTATGTCCGGATGGCCGCCGCCCAGGGCCCGGCCAATCCGGCCGTCGCACAATGCGTCGCGGTCTTCCTCGGCGCGGGCGTGGATTGCCAGGCCGAGGCCTCCCTCGAGGCGGTGCTCTGGAAGAAACTGTGCTGGAACATCCCGTTCAACGGCCTGGCGATCGCGGCGGGCGGGCTGACCACCGACCGTATCCTGGGCGACCCGGCCCTCAACGAACGGGCTTATCTGCTGATGAAGGAAGTCCAGGCCGCCGCCGCCGCCCGCGGGCTGGGCTTCGAGGACACGCACATCAAACGGCAGTTCACGGTGACGGTCGGCATGGGCGCGTATCGCCCTTCCAGTCTCATCGATTTCCTCGAGGGCCGCGATGTCGAGGTGGACGGGATCTGGGGGGAGCCCCTGCGGCGGGGCGAGGGCGCAGGCACCGCGATGCCGGAGACCCGACGATTACTCGCGGAGATCCGCGCGAGCCTGACCGCCCGCGGCGAGCGGTAAGGGGGCTTGGCCGAGACGGCCTGCCAGACCCGCCGCCGCATCGGCCGCCTGCGCCGGTGTCCAGAAACTCCGTCGTCGCAGTTCGCTCGTGGCTGACCGCGCGACCTTGCCGTCAGGTGCGGTCAGAGAAAAGTCCAAGGCCTGAGCTTCCCCGGACCGTCGCCAACTCAGCCGAACGACGGCCTGGGCCTCCGGCGACGAGGTCATGACGGCATAGCCTTGTTGCCGTAAAGCCCTTACGAAGGCGTCGTGGGCCGCTTCGTACAGCGCATCCGGGGGCGGAGGCTCGACGAACACCCGGGTGACCGCCGGAGAAGCCTCTGCCAGCCTGGACGGAGCGCAGCCCACGCTCAGTCCGGCGAGGACGAGAAAGAACAGGCCAGGGAGGAGGCCGCCTCGGTGCATAACTTGTTTATTACCCGAACTCGCCTCGGCACAAGCCGGGACGAATCTCCGGGGCGGGGTTGACCTTGCCGGTCGCCGCCCTCCTCCTTAAACCCATGGCCCGCGTCCAAGCCGTCACCTTCGACCTCGCAGGCACCCTGCTCTTCCCGCATCCCTCGGTCGGCGGCGTCTATGCGGAATGCGCGCGGCGGCATGGACTGGATGTCGATGCCGCCGCCCTCGAAGCGGCATTCCCGCTGGCGTTCAAGGGGGGGCCGAAGAACGCCCCGCCGGAAGTGTTCTGGAAGGAAGTCGTCCGGAGATGCTTCGGCCCGTCCCTGCCGGCCGCCAAGACCGATGTCGTCTTCCGCGCCTGCTGGGAGGCGTTCGCCCGCCCGGAGGCGTGGCGTCTCGCCCCTGGCTCCGTCCAAGCCCTCTCCGCCATCCGTTTCCTGGGCGTCAAAGTGGCCGTCCTCTCGAACGCCGACGCCCGCATGCGCGGAGTGCTCGCCGGCCACGGGTTGCAGCCCTACCTCGACGGCGTCTTCCTTTCCGCGGAGACCGGGCACGCCAAGCCCGACGCGCGCGCCTTCGCGCATGCCGCCCGATCTCTGGGATGCGCGGTCTCCGGCCTGATGCATTTCGGCGACAGTCCGGGCGAGGACGGCGAAGGCGCCCGTGACGCCGGCGCGACCGGGGTCGTGGTAGGCGGTGCGCACGCGCCCGAGCGATGCCTACGGAACGAGAAGCTCGCCGACGCCCCCTATGCCGTGCGCGCCGTGCTGACTGAGGGCAGGCTGAAAGGCCGGTTCTCGCGCACGGTGCAGAATCTCCTCGCCAACCTGCGCGGGCTGCCGGAGGACCGCGGGCGCTCTTCTGACCGGCCGCTGAAGACGCTGGACGAAGCCGTGCACGACGCGTTCAGGAAACTGCGTCTCGACAAACCCGTGCCGGAGAACGCGATCGTCGCGCACTGGCATGAACTGCTTCCCAACAAGCTGGCGAAGCGTTCGGCCCCCTTGCGCGTGCTCGAAGGCGGCCGGCTCGTCGTGCAGTGCGAGAACGCCGTCGTCAGGTCCGAGGTCCGCTTCCATGAACGCGCGATGCTGGCGAAGATCCGGGCTTTGCCGGGCTGCCGGGACGTGCGCTCGATCAGCTTCGTGAACGCCTGATCAGTTTGACTTCGGCTCGAAGGGCCTCTGGAACGCGTCCTTGAAGTCGTAGACTTCCCTGAAATCCGCGAGGTTGTCCTCGGGCGAACGACCGAACAGGCCGGTCTCGATGATGCTGAAGACGATGTTGCCGACGTCGGCCGATTTCCGGAGGCCCCAGTTATGGAGCAACGGATAGGACATCGGGCCGTAGGTCTCGAGGACGTGCTGCCGGAAGCCTTCGAGCAACTGCGGCCCGCTGACGTGACGGCCCACGATGCTCTTGCCTTTCTTGGGCTCGCCATGGACGAGCTTCTGGGCCTGGTCCAGGCCCAGCCGCACGACATCGTAGGCCTGCGGCTGATAACGACCGTCTTTCTGACGGATAAGGCGGACGGCTTCGTCGAAATCCATGGTCAGAGCTTGCTGAGTTCGGCCAGCAGGCGGTCGTTCTGGGCCTCCGTGCCGACGGTGAGCCGCAGCCAGCCGGTCATGCCGTACCCGCGGAGGGGCCGGACGATGACCCCGGCCTGCTGGAGCGTCAGGAAAGCCTCCTCGGCCTTGGGGACCTGGGCCGCCAGGAAGTTGGCCTTGCCCTCGATGAAGGCGAAACCGAGCCGGGTGAGACCGGCGGAAAGCTGGGCGACGCCCGCGGAGTTGACGTCGCGCGTCCGGCGGACGAACGCGTCGTCGTCCAGGGCGGCCTCCGCGGCGGCGAGCGCCGGCAGGTTGACGTTGAAAGGCTGCCGGACGCGGTTGAGCACCCCACAGGCTTCGGCCGAGCCCATCAGGTAGCCGACGCGTAACCCGGCGAGACCGTAAGCCTTGGAAAATGTGCGCGAAAGGACGACCTTACGGCCGGCGGCCATCAGCGGCCGCAGGTCCGCGGAAGACTCGAGGTATTCGGCGTAGGCCTCATCGAGGCAGAAGATGACGTCCTCCGGGAGCGAAGCCGCGAAGGCCAGGATTTCGGCGGGATCGTCGGTGCCGCCGGTGGGGTTGTTCGGGCTGGCGAGGAAGACGATGCGGGTCCTCGCCGTGACGGCGGCGCGCATCGCCCGGAGGTCGTGACGGTAACCTGGCATCGGGACCTCGACCGGGGTGGCGCCGAAGAGCATCGTGGCCAGTTTGTAGACGACGAAGGCCTGGGAACCGAAGACGACCTCGTCGCCCGGGCGCAGGAAGGCCTGCGCGAGCAGGATCATCACCTCGTTGGAACCGTTCCCCACGACGAAATTACCGGGTTGCAACGACCACTTCCGCGCGAGCTTCTCGCGCAGGAAAGTGCAGCCGCCATCGGGATACAGATGGCATGAATCCAGGGCCTTGCGGGCGGCGGCGAGGCCGAGCGGCGAGGGACCGAGCGGATTCTCATTGGAAGCAAGTTTTATCACCGCGGCGGGATCCAGGCCGAACTCCCGGGCGACGACCTCGATAGGCCGGCCGGCCTCGTAGACGGGCTGGGTCAGCACAGGTCGATTGGCTAGGTCGGAATAGGACGCCATGAAGACATCACCAATGCGGGTATCGGACCGCTTGGCAAGCGTCCGGACCGCCCTCCCCGCTTGCCAGCGCGGACGCCGAGGCTTAAGCCTGCGTCATGAAACTCGTCGTCACGGGCGCCTCCGGTTTCCTCGGGCGCGAGGTCTGCCTCGCCGCCCTTCGCCGAGGCCATGATGTCCTCGCACTCGGCGGAGCCCGGGCTCCGACGATCCCCGGCGTCGCCCGGTCGCGCGGCTTCGACCTGTGCGCCGACGCGGCCCTCGAAGCGCTCCTGCTCGAGGAATTCCCCCACGCCGTCGTTCATTGCGCCGCCCTCCCGACGATCGAGACGTGCTTGGCGGAACCGGCGCGGGCGAGGAAGCTCAACACCGCGGTCCCGCAGAAGCTCGCGCAGCTCTGCTTCCACCTCGGCGCGAAACTCGTGCACATCTCGACCGACACCGTATTCGACGGGGTCGCGGGCGCCTACCAGCCTACCGACCAGCCGGCGCCGCTGAATCTCTACGGCGAGACCAAGGCCGCCGCCGAGGTCGAGGTCCTGCGCTTCGGCCGGGAGCATGCCACGGTGCTGCGCACCTCGCCGATCATCGGCAACTCGCCCGGCGGCGACCGTGGCCTGCACGAGCGTCTCTTCGTCTCGTGGAGGGAGGGTCGGTCGACGCCCCTCTTCACCGACGAGATCCGGCAGCCCGTCGAAGTCACCAACCTCGCGGACGCCGCCGTCGAGCTCTGCGAGCGTGCGAACCTCACGGGGCTCTTCCACTGGGCGGGTAACGAGGCCATGACCCGGCATGAGATCGGCGTGCGGGTGGCCCGGCATTTCGGGCTCGACGCCGACTCGCTTGTCCGGCCGATCGCCCGCGCCGACGTGCCCGCCGCGGCTTCCCGTCCGCGCGACCTCAGCCTGCGTCTGCATCCCTTGGCGGGCAAACTCCGCACCCCGGTCCAATCCTTCGACGACCAGCTCGCCGTCCTGCGCGTGCCTCGCGGCAGCGAGGACTGGTACGAACGTCAGACCGGCCGAAAGGTCGTGCGTCGCCTGGAGAAAGGCGTAGACTTCTGAACATGGACGTGTTGCCGCGCCAAGCCGCCGATGCCGTGGCCAACATGGCCGGAGACCAGATGCTCCTCGAGCACTACCCGGCGCCGGAGCGTGTCCGCTTCCGTCCCTTCGCATGGACGGCGCCCGCATTCACCTTCGGCGTGTCGCAGCCCTGGGCCAAGTATCGGGCGCAGGTCCCGGCTGATGTCCCGCTGGTGCGCCGCTGCACCGGCGGCGGACTCGTCGCGCACTCCGATGACTGGACTTTCGCTCTCGTGATCCCGCCGGGTCATGCGCTCTTCAAAGCCGAGGCGATGGCAAGCTACGCCGCGGTGCACGCGGCGCTGAGGGAGGCCCTGCTCCGCCAAGGACAGGCGGTGACGCTCGCCCCCTTGCCCGCCGGTCAGCGCGACTTCAAGGCGCCCGACGACTGCGCGCGCCGGGCCGAACCCCACGACCTCGTCCGCGCCGAGGACGGCCGTAAGGTGGCGGGGGCCGCGCAGAAAAGGAACCGCCACGGGCTTCTCCTCGAGGGCTATGTGTGGCGGCCCTTCCTGCCCGGCTGCGACTGGTCCCGATTCGAACAGGATTTCACCTCAACCTTGGCCGAGGTTCTCGGCAGTCCCGCGTCGCCCGTGGCGGAACCGCTCTACGACCAGTTCGACCACGAAGGGATGTGGGCGAAATTCGCTTCCCGCGAGTGGAACGAGCGGATCTAGGCGAAGAGATCGAGCTCCGGACCGGCGTCCGGGGTCCGCGGTCTCGGCGCGGAAGCCTTCTTGGCCGGGCCCGCCGCGGCGGGCATGGAGCCGGTCGGCTGGGCCCGCGCCGGCAAGCCTGACCCCGCCTCGAGTCCGCCGAGGATGTCGCGGGCGCGTTGGACGACCGCCGGGGGCATGCCGGCGAGGCGCGCCACCTGGATGCCGTACGAACGGTCCGCCGCGCCCGGCACCACGCGTCGCACGAACACGATCTCGTCCTTCCATTCCTTGACGGCCACCGACCAGTTGCGCAGGCGGGGCAGCGAACCGGCCAGTTGCGTCAGCTCATGGTAGTGCGTCGCGAAGAGCGTGCGCGGTCCGGCGTCGCCGGCGCCGTGCAGGTGTTCGGCCACCGCCCAGGCGATGCTGATCCCGTCGTAGGTGCTTGTGCCGCGGCCGATCTCGTCGAGCACCACCAGCGAGCGGGTCGTGGCGTTGTTGAGGATGTTCGCGGTCTCGTTCATCTCGACCCTGACGGTCGAATTGCCGCGGGCCAGTTCGTCCGACGCCCCCACGCGGCAGAAGATCCGGTCGACAAGGCCCACGCGGGCCGAGGCGGCGGGGACCCAGCACCCCAGGTGCGCGAGCAAGGCGATGAGGGCGACCTGGCGGATATACGTCGATTTACCGGCCATGTTCGGACCCGTGAGCAAGGCGATCTGTTCGCCCGTGCTGCCGAGGCGCGTGTCGTTCGGCACGAACGAACCGGCTCCGGGCCGGGCCCGCAGCATGCGTTCCACGACCGGATGGCGGCCTTGGCCGATCTCAAGGGCGTCGGTGTCGTCGACGACGGGCTTGACCCAGCCCGCTTCGCGGGCGAGTTCGGCCCAGCCGCGGAGGATGTCGACCTCGGCGACGGCCAGGGCCGTGGCGAGCAGGGATTCCGTACGGGCGACCACCTCGGCCAGGAGGGACTGGAATAGTTCGGTCTCCCGGGCGAGCGCCTGCTCGTCCGCGCGGAGGACCTCGCGCTCCTTCGCGCGCAGCTCTTCGGTGGTAAAGCGTTCGGCGTTCACCATCGTCTGCTTACGGATATAGTCGGCGGGGACCGCGGACAGATTGGCCTTGGTGACCTCGATCGCGTAACCGAAGGCGCCGTTGTACCGGACTTTCAAGGACCTGATCCCCGTGCGGCTCTGCTCGTTGCGTTCGAATTCGGCGATCCAGGTCTTGCTGTCCGTGGCCAGGGAGCGCAACCGGTCGAGCTCGGCGTCGAAGCCGGCGCGCAAGGCGCCGCCTTCGCTCAGGTCGGTCGGCAGCTCGTCGCCCAACGCCGCCTCGAGGCGGGCCAGCAACGCCGGCTCGGGACCGATGCGCGCGGCCTGGCCGGCCAGCGCGCCGCCCGGCAGGGCGAGCAGTTCCTCGCGGATGGGCGGCAAGGAACGCAAGGTGTCGCGCACCCCGCCGAGCTCGCGCGGGTTGCGCAGCCGATTCTGCAGGCGGGCGAGGATGCGGGCGATGTCGCGGACGCCGCGCAACGCCGCGCCGACGCGGGCGGACGCGCCTGGATGCCTGAAGAATTCGCCGACCGCGTCCTGCCGACGGGCGATCGTGACGAGGTCCGTCGACGGCTCGGCGAGCCAGAGCGCCAGCAGACGGGCGCCCGAAGGGGTCTCCGTGCGGTCGATGGTCTCGAGCAGAGTGCCCTCGCGCTGGCCGTTCGTGGAAGCGAAGAGCTCGAGATTCCGCGACGAGGCGGCGTCGAGGAGCACGGCGGTCCCGAGTTTCGCTTCGACGAGCCGGAACAGGTTCTTCGGCCGGTCGCAGAGCGAGTCGGTCACGTAACCGAGCACTGCGCCCGCGGCGCCGAGGGCGGGATGCTCGTCGGTCAGGCCGAACCCGGCCAGGCCGTGGACGGAGAGCGTCTGGGCGACGAGCCTGGCGCCGGCGGCGCCGTCGAAGTTCCAACCCGGCAGGCGGGAGACCGCCCGGCCCTGCAGGAATGCTTCGAAGGCTGCGCGGTCCGCGGCGGCAGGCTCGAGGCCCTCCGGGAGGATGATCTCGCGCGGCGAGACCGAGTGCAGGAGCGGCAGCAGTCGGGCCGGGGAGTGGTCAGTGGCCAGCCGGAAATCCGCCGTCGAGACGTCGAGCCATGCGGCGTGCCACCCCTGCCCGTCCCAGGTGAGCGCCGCGAGGTAGTTGCCGCGGCGCGAATCAAGCTGCGAGTCTTCGAGGGCGGTCCCGGGCGTCAGGATACGCGTCAGGCCGCGGCGGACGAGCTTGCCGGCGACGGGGGTCTCGAGCTGGTCGCAGATCGCGACCTTCCAGCCGGCGGCGAGGAGTCGGTTGACGTAGGCGGGGGCGGCGTGATGCGGCAGCCCGGCCATCGGCGTCTCATGGCGCTTGGTGAGCGTCAGCCCGAGCACCTTGGCGGCGATCTCGGCATCCTCGCCGAAGACTTCGTAGAAGTCGCCGAGGCGGAAGAGCAGGATCGTCCCCGCCGCGAGCTTCTCGCGAAACTCACGGTATTGCCGCTGCATCGGGGTCTCCTTCTCCACGTGACCGAGGGAAGCCACCACGGAGCATGCCGCAAGTGCGGACTAGTCTGGCTGGCCGGGCCGGGACCGGAAGTTGCTCACATCAGCTGGGCCGCGAGCTCGGAGAGGGCGCTGCGGACGCCGCTCAGGAGGCGGACGTTGGCCGTGATGGCGTGCCCTTTCATACGTTCGTGGGTGTGGATGAGCCCGTTGGACTTGCCGTCAAGATAAGGCGTGTCGACCTGATCCAGATCGCCGATCAGGACCACCTTGGAACCCTCCCCGATGCGGGTGATGACCGTCTTGGCCTCGTGCGGGGTCATATTCTGGGCTTCATCGACGATCATGAACGCATGACCGATCGAGCGGCCACGGATGAAAGTCATCGCCTCGATCTCGATCAGGCCTGAATCGATCAGCCATTGGTAAGGCTTGCGGGGCTGGTTGATCGCCTGGAACTGCGAGCCGAAGATCGGCTGCGGCGTCTTCATCGCCTGAGCCTTCTTCTGTCGGCGCTGGGTGTCGGTGGCGACCGCTTCCTTGGCGGTCGGCATCGGGCCGGCGTGGCCGTTCTTGGAGAAGAGCACCTCAAGGTTGTCGAAGTATGGCTGGATGTAAGGGGACAGCTTCTCTTCCTTGGACCCCGGCAGCGCGCCGATGTCCTTGCCGATCTGCACGACCGGGCGGGACACGTAGAGTTTCTTGTAAGGGGAGAAGTCGCTCAAGACCTGGGACAACGCCGCGGCGATCGAGAGGAACGTCTTTCCCGTGCCCGCGCGACCGAAGCAGGTGACCAGGCGGATCTCCGGGTTCAGCAGGGCGTCGAGGAAGATCCACTGTTCGAAGTTCTTGGGGATGACGCGCATCCCGCGCGGCATCTGGAGCCCCTTGCGGGCGCCGCTGTCCGTGGACATGAACTCCCGGTAGAGGCCCAGCGGGACGAAGGCCCCTTGGCCCACATGGCGGGCGGGTTCGCTCCAGGAATCGGAGGTGAACATCACGTATTCGTTGATGAGCAGCGGCGGCTCCTCCTTCACCTTGACCTGCACCTGGCCGAGTTCGCGGAAATCGCGCATCGCGGCGGCCGAGACCTTGATGGAACGGTAGTCGCCGACGTCGCTCGTCTCGACGCGGTCGTTGCGGTAGTCCTGGACTTCCAGGCCGAGCGCCTGGGCCTTGAGCGCCATGCAGGAGTCCTTGGTCACGAGGATCACGGCGCCCTTGTTGGTGTCGCGCAGATAGAGGGCCGAGGCGATGATGCGGTGGTCGGGCGCGTCCACCTGCATGAAGACCGCCCGCAGGCGATCGGCCTTGGCGCCGTTGAAATGTTCCTTGATCAGCGCCTCGTTGATGACGATGCGCAGTTCGCCGCCGTCCCGCAGGTCGGCGTGGAGGGCGCCGGGACGGGACGGATCGCCGTCGGCGATGTCCTTCAGGGTGCGGTTCTCGAAGAGCCCGCGGATCGCGCGGTTGACCCGGCGGGCGCTCGCGCCGAGCTGGCCCTGCTGAGTCTTGAGGCGATCGAGCTCGGACAAGACCTCGACGGGCACGGCGACGGTGTGCTCATCGAACTTGAACAGGGCCTCGGGATCGTGAATCAGTACGTTGGTGTCCAGGACGTAAGTCTTTTTCACGCCGCCGAACGTGACGGTAAAACGAGCAGGGGCAATCCGTAAAACGACTCGCCGTCAGCCGGCCAGCGAACGGAGGAATTCCCAGCTGTAGATGCCGGTGCGATGGCCGTCGCTGAATTCGAGGGTGACGGCGTAGTTGCCGACGCGGGCCCAGCCGACGACCGTCACCCCGGGGAAGCGCCGAGGACCGTCCCCTCCCCAACGCTGGCCGAGGATGTCGACTTCGCCCAGATTCTCGGCGCTCGGCGAACACTCCCGGAGCAGTTCGGCGCGGAGGCAATCCTCCACGCCGTCGTCCCAGGTGATGGCGACGAAGTCCCCGATGATCTGCAGATCGCGTGGCGGACGCATGGAGGTCACCCTGCGGACGGCGGACGGCCGCGCAAGCCACGAGCGTCGGGCGGGTCTCCCCTTGACTCCCCGTCCGCGATGGAAAGCCTGTCCCGACCATGGCAGGCGTCGGCAAACTCCTCAAACAAGCCCAGAAGATGCAACGTGGCATCGCCGAGGCGCAACAGAAGCTGAACGACGAGCGGCTGGAGGTCTCGCACGGCGGCGGAGCCATCCGCGTCACCGTCAACGGGCACGGCCTGGTCCTGGCGCTCACGCTGAATCCCGAATTCCTGAAAGAAGACGGCGCCCTCGTCGAACAGGCCTTGGTCGCCGCCTTGCAGGAGGCCTCGCTCCAGGCCAGGGCACTGCACGAAACGACCATGTCGAAGGCCACGGCCGGCTTCTCGCTGCCCGGGATGTGACCGACGTGACCCCGTCCTTCGACAAGGTCCGTCAGTTGCTCAAGACTCTGCCCGGCATGGGGCATCGGTCGGCGGAAAGGCTTGCCCTGCATCTGCTCGTCGAACGCCCCGGCAAGCTCGCGCCTTTGCTCGAGGCCCTGGCCGCGGCGGCCACCGCCGTGCGCCGATGTGACCGCTGCGGAAGCCTTGCCGAGACGGCGCTCTGCCCTGTCTGCGTCGACCCGAAACGGGATGCCTCCGCCGTCTGCGTGGTCGAGCTGGTGCCCGACCTGATGGCCATCGAGCGTTCCGGCGCCTTCCGCGGCACCTACCACGTGCTGCATGGGCGGCTTTCGCCGATCAATGGCGTCGGCCCGGACCAGCTCAATCTCGCCAGCTTCGAGCAACGCCTGAGAGACGAACCCATCGCCGAGGTCGTCCTCGCGCTGGGCAACGACATCGAAGGCGAGGCGACCTGCCATTACATCAGCGAAACGATCCACGCCGTCCGCCCGAACATCCGCATTTCGCGCATCGGCTTCGGGCTGCCCAGCGGCAGCGGCCTGACTTTCGCCGACCCGGCCACGCTCCGCAGCGCGCTGGAGGGCCGTCGGGATGTCGGCGCCTGAGGGGCCGGGCGGCTATCCCGGTCCGGCGGAAGCCTTCTGGACCAGCCGGGCGGAAGCCGCGACGGAGCGCCTCGGTGATGAGGCCCTCGAACGCCTCGCACCGGCCGTGGCGCACCTGTCTGACCTTTTCACGACGGAGCGACCGGAGGAGAAATTTCCCGACTACTTCGCCGACGTGCGTCTGCTCGCCGCCTACGGCGTCTTCTTCCTGCCGCAAAGTTTCGCGCGCACGGCCTTCGCGTTGTCCCAGGTCACCGGCCTGCGCGGCTGGCGGCCAACGGGGCTCGCCCCGCGGATCCTGGACCTCGGCTCCGGCCCTGGTTCCTGCGGGGTCTCGGCCGCCTGGCAGCTCCGGGCCCTCGGCTGCGCCAAGGTCCGGCTGACCGGCGTCGACAGATCGCCGAACGCGTTGGCCGCCCTGGAGGCATTCGCGCGGGCGACGCTGGGCGACGACTTCTCCGTCGACACGCGCGTCGGCGACCTCGCCCGGGCGGAGACCTGGCCGGAAGGACCTTACGACATGATCATCGCAGGCTTCGCGCTCAATGAGATGCCTCACCTCACCCAGGCCGACCTGCGGCGTTGGTTCGAGGCCCTCCGCGCCCGCCTCGCCCCCGACGGGCTGATCCTGATCCTCGAGCCGGCGTTGCGCGTGACGGCCGAGAGGCTCCAACGGCTCAGCGACGCGCTGGCCGGCGGAGTGATGACGCGGATCGCGCCGGAGCTCGACGCCCTGCCCGATCCGCAGCTCGGCCCCGGCGAACATTGGAGCCACGAGACGCGGCCCTGGCGCGCGCCGGCGTCGGCCGAGTTCGTGAACCGTCACCTGCATCGCGACCTGCGGGAAGTACGTTACTCCTTCGCCGCCTTCTCCGATGCCACGCTCGCCCCATTGCCCGCCGGCCTCGCCCGGCTCGTCTCCGACGTGCAGATCATCAAAGGCCTCCTGCGCTTCGTCACGATTCGCGCCGGCCTGACCGAGTCGGTCGAGGTGCCGACACGCGGACTCTCGAAACATGAAGTGAAGGCGCTCGCCGCGGGCTTCGGACGTGGCGACGTCGTCCGGCACCCTCATCCCCCCGCCCCGAAGCTCCGTCTGAAGAATCACGCCGAATTAGAGGTTTTCTGGACACCCCGGAACGGCCTCATGCCATAATGTAACATTGGCGACGGCTCATTTGTTTGCCAGCCGACGACGAGAAGGATTTAATGAGGCGTTTCCCTTGTTCTCGTGCGGAACCCCCGGGAAACCCACCCCCATGTTCAACCGTGAACTCAGCTGGCTCAGTTTCGACCGACGCGTCCTCGAACTCGCCGAAGACCCCTCCCTGCCCCTGCTGGAGCGCGTGCGTGTCCTGTCCATCGCCAGTGCCAACCTCGACGAGTTCTTCGAGA
>SXGQ01425201.1_pt1 | contig 13113 bp, 18 predicted proteins | sample 3178371 | NCBI WGS metagenome assembly SXGQ01 (sample SAMN11356859, study PRJNA531348) | freshwater metagenome | isolation source: freshwater sample F1-20 | place: China: Fuxian Lake, Yuxi | collected 2017-12-25
CGCGTTTAACGACGGTAAAGACGCGGCGCAAAAATATTTGCAGTTTCAAAAGGAACAAGCGGCGGGCGCAAATAATTTGTCAAGTGCCATAAGTAAATTGGGCGGTAAATACGACGAAGCAAAGAAAAAGGGAAAAGAGTTTAACGATTTTATTGAAGATACCGGAGGGGGAAAAGTTCCACCCCCGGGAGGTGGCGGGGACGACGACGACAATAAAAAAGGACAACAGCAAACCGCAAAAACCGTAACGGAATTTCAGAAACGAAAAGCCGCCTACGACCAATTTGTAACGCAAATAGAAAACGCTCGAAATATTGAGTTTGCAAATTTCACCGAACAACAGAAAGCAGAATCGGAAACATACCAAAACAGACTCAAAACAGACGCGTCCAAATTAAACGAATATTTGAACAAACAATTTCAAGCTCAGGAAACAACGCAATTTATTGAAACGCCCGTTGTGATTAAACCAACGGGGGAAAATGAGAGCGCAACCAACATACAAAAATTTTATGTTGACACGTTTTTGAAAAATAAAAATGTTGTTGACAAAATAGCGGCGGACCAATTAAAAGACCAATTAAAAGTAGAGGCGGAATTACGTAAACAACAAGTTGCGGAGGCGGAAAAACAATACAAAGATTTGGCCGAAATAATTGGCACGGATATTAAACAAAGCACCGCCGCCCTTGCAACCGCTATTCCGAACATTGGAGCAATAACGCAAACGCAATATGCCGACGCAACCAAGACCGCGGAGGGCTTTGTTGAAACGCTCCGAATTAAAAGTAAATTCATTGAGGAACAATTAGTTTCGGCTCAAATTGCGGGCGCGGACAAGGCCGCGGAATCATTACAAAAGCAATTGGAAGCGAATAACAGTTTATTGGATAGCGCGGAAAACAGGTTAAACGCATACGTTGACGCGTCGGCCGTGACGCTCCAAAATAACACGCTTGCAAACGTTGCGGCGCTTGCAGTTCAAAAGGGATTATACGACGTATTTTTGAATGATAAAACAAAAGCCGAACGCGAACAATTAGAAAAGGCACGGGAGGAAAAATTAAACGCGCTCCGTCGGGAGGAAGACGATTTAGAAACGTCACTTGCAAACCGTGAAATTTCGTTTGATGAATACCAACAAAAGGTTGGCGCCATTGCAGAGAAACGACGCGAAGCGGAGGCCGAGGGCGAACAAAGATTAAACGCCATTTTGGCAAATTTGAAACGCGCGGGTGAAACGGCATTGGGTGAAATTGCCAAAACAGAGTCCGCAAAATTAATAACAACCGCGACGGAAAAACAAAATAAAATTACGACCGCGGAAACTGAATTGGCGGCGGCGCAACGTGCGTTAAACAGAACAAAGAAAACAGACGAAGCGGCTTACTTAAAAGCGCAGGAAGACGTTGCGGAAAAAACAAAACAATTGGCAGACGTGGACGCGCAAACGTATGGTTTTAGAACCGCCGTATTGGAAGAGTTCGCGGGAAAAGCAATAGAACAATTTGGAGCATTGGCGGCGTCGGGAACCGCAACGTTAGCAGACGCGGGAAAATTGGCGCTCGGTTTGGTTGTTGACTTGCTCAAAAAACAAATCCCCGTATGGGTTGCGTCTATATTCGGAACAACCGTTGGTCAATTGGGGCCGTTTGGAATTTTGGTTGCGGGTGGTTTAACCGCGACGTTATACGCGCTCGCAAACGAAGCTATGGCGGGGTTCAAAACGGGAGGTTATACAGGTGACGCGGGAACGGACGAAGTGGCGGGCGTTGTGCATGGACAAGAATACGTATTGAACGCGGACGCCACACGACAAAACCGTGATGTTTTGGAATGGGCAAATAGAACAAACCGACCAATTGCGGAATATTTCCGCGCGCATAGTTTGGAGCGCAAAACATATTCCGTAAACGACAACGGACAATTAGTTTTTGAGGTTCAAAAATTACGTGAGGAAACCCGTAATTTAGGGGTAAACATTCGACGAAATACGACCGTAGAAATACACGGAAGTTTGACGGGTGACGGGCGTTCAATTAACGCAATAATTGAAAACAACAAACGCAAATCAATACGAAGAGGTTAATATATGGCGTGGCGTTTTTGGGCTAAAATTGAGGGTTGCGATGTTGACACCTTTTCCACGGGACACGGGAGTTATACCGCAATCGAATTACCAATTTTGGGAATTTTCCCCGCGTTTGATATTGAGTCAAACACCGTAACGACAATTGGCGGGACGGAAATCGGTCAAAGGAAAATGCGCCATAAATTGGAATTGAATATGTTTCCCGTTTCAACGTGGGACAACGGGAACACAATAAGCACGGACCATATCATGTATTTGTTGGACACGGTCTTGCAAAAAAAATATACGCGCATGGTGGCGCCAACGGCTCCAAAAATTTTGCCGGACCGTTGGAGGGACACAACAAATTTTCCAAATACCGCAACCCTTATTCCGTTCGTATTTGCGCGTTGTGATATTACCAATGAAAAGTTATGGGCGTCCGGCAACGAACGCCTCACATTAACGTTATATTCGCGGGACCAAAATTAACATGAATATAAACCGTTATTATACCAATTGGACGGCGGAAAATGGCGACGCATGGAAATTGACCATAATACCCTCACACGATTATATTGACGCCGTGGACACCATTACAAGTGGTTACGCGGCGGATATTCAATTGCCCGGTTCGTTTTTGCTTGAAACCATGAATTTGAACACGGAATTGGGTGATATTCCCGCGGGCCTTGTTTCCCAAACATTGGAAATTGAAGTTAATTTGGCGGCGTTGCAAGGGACCAACGCGTTAAACGAATTACGGACAAATTTACTCAGGGGGACAACGTTTCAGTTATACCCCATAAAACAGTCCGGAGCATTTGCCGTAACGAATTTTTTTGACTGTTTCAACACGTTTATTTTACAATGTGATTATGGAACGGGAACCATGCAAACGGTTTTCATTGGTTGTCAAAAATTCGCGGCGGAAAATGAATTAAACATAACACCATTAACAAACGTTGTCCCGTTCAAAATTGAATTGTTCGACGTTATTCGGTGCATTGGTGAAATGATAACGCCCGCGTTTTGGACGGAAGAGTTAAAAGCTCAAAACACGAACATAAATTGGGGCGGCGGCTTTTCTCAAAACGAACAAACGGAACATAAGAAACTAAGAAGCGGGACAACATACGCGGAGGTTATTCCCGGGTTTGCACGTTCGGGCGCAATTGATTTAACCGTTGAACCATACGTTTATTATGCAACGACGTTCGACCGATTTAACGCAAAGGTAAACGAAATGTACGCGGGGCATTTGCGCGCTCTTATTCCAAATTATTCCAATGTTTGTTCCGTTCCCGTTCCATTTTCCAAGGCGTGGACGTTTTACCGCAACCGTTTGGATTTGGACGACTCATTAACAGCCGTTCCAACATTGGGTTATATTGCGGAAATAAAAAACACACGCACGGGAATAATACAGGGCGGCCCCCATGTAGATAAAAACGCATTTGGAGCGTTCAAGAATTTTCACGAAATCATGCGTTTAATGGCGGAACAATCATTGGAAATATACCGTTTGCAGTATGCTTATAGCGCAATTTCCGGTTGGTATTCCGCAACCTATACGGCGGACTTTTGTTTACCGTCAACAAAGAGCGGAACGGACCCGAACGGAATTTTATTCAATACGGGAAACATTACAAGTGATGTAAAAATAAAGTTATTGCAAGAAACGTTGACGGAAGCGACCGCGAACGTTAAAACAATAACAGGGGACAAAGATACGAAAGAATTTACGGCGGGTTCTCAGGGAACAAGCGGGGACAATAGCAAAGACTTGCAAGTTATATTTCATAATTTAACGCTTGCAACGGGACGAGGTGAAACGGCGTTAATTGGAGGTTACGAAGCCAACGACGACGCGGGTTATACGGCCCGCGCGGGTATTGGTTGCGGGCAATTAATTTACAATGATAACGGCATAATACGCAAAGTTGACACCCAATGCCGTGTCAATTGGAATTATGGTTTTACGGAGCCGTCTGTTACAAGTGTTGACGGAATGTTTAACCAAGTGAACGGCGCCATAATAAAGGAACAACAGGAAGCGGGATTACCGTTAACGCTCGCAACCGCAATGGTAACGGTTTTGAGTGACCCAAAACAAGCCGTTGCGGAATTTAACACAACAATAGAAACGGCAAAATATACGGACGTTGGCAAAGAGTGTCGAATTGATTTTAACGCGTTGAACCCATTGTTAACCGCAATATACAACGCGAACACGGCGCGCGGCGTAATTACGTCACATAAGCATAATATCAAGACAAACGAAGTTCAATTAACAATACGCGTTCACGGACTCACATAATGAAATACAATGAATTGGTTAGGCCGTCGGGAATAGGACGCAAACAAGTGGCGTTCGCAACGTCCGTGGTTCCGTCTGAATTGTCCGCCGCGGAATCATTGTTAAACACTCAGGAACAAGCCGCGCCATATATTGACGCCGCCGTTTCGGTTGGTGCGTTTGGTGAGGCCGCCGCGTATTCCGCCGCGACCGCCGCCCAAAATGAGGTGGCAAATTTTTGTTTTCAAAGCGACCGCGTTACGGATTTTGCATTTGTAACGGGTCCCGCGCGTTTTCAATTTGGGCGTTCCATTGTAACAAACCCATACATAACATACGACCCGCGAAGTCAATATTTTTCATGCCGTAAACCCGGGTGGTATTTAGTTACATTTTTTGTTTACTTTACAGGCATTAACGCAAACGTGGATTGGTCATGTGCATTAACGCCCGAAACAACCGCCGTGTATTCAGGAAGGGACGAAATACACGCGACAACAATGGATTTTAACAACGTTTCAAAACATTGCCATTTATCCGGGACGGGTTTATTTAATGTTCCCGCGCAAATTAATGGTGATTTGTCCCAAGGCGAACGGAGGTTTTCAATAACCATAAGCACAACACACGCAGGACTCAATACGTTTACAAATTCAAACACAAAAGTAGATTTGAAAATAATATATTTGGGCGCATTACCCATGAGCCAACGCGCATTAATAGGCGCCGTTTAACAAAGGAAACACCATGCAATTTTATACAGGCCGTAAAGGCGACGACCGTATTCGGAATACGTTTGATTTTGGAACCCTTGACACCGTGGCGTATGCGTCGGGTGATATATTAACAAGCGCCGCAATTAGTTTGCCGGACTCAGGACGTTCCGCGGGTGAAACGGGGGAATTTCAAACAATCATTTTGAAGGAAACAAACACGGGGGGAACATTGCAAAAGCCCGCGCTTCGTATTTGGTTGTTTGGGTCTTCATTAACGCCCGCCACCCGTAATTCACCACAGGCATTTACAAGCGCGCAAATTGATTTATTGGCGGGTTATTTTGATATTACAAACGCGGATTGGATTAATAACGCAACGGGCGTTGCAAGTGTTATTAAAATCCTAAATATTCCATACGGTTTACAACCGGCCTCAAATATTTTATATTTGGTTCCTGAAATACGCGGCGCATATACGTTCCATTCCACGGCGCGCATAACAGGACAAACAATACAGGCAATTGACTAAATATGCCAAACCTAAATATAACAGATGTAAACGACGGAACAATTTACAGCGTTGTAAAAGCGGATGTAATTGCAATTTATGAGTTAACCGACTATCGTATTGTTCGCATGAATAGCGGAACCGAATACGACGTTTCGGAAACATTCGCCACGCTTGTTTCAGACGTTGGCGGCGGTGGCGCCCCGCCGTAAAATATAAGAGAATACAAAATACAAAAGCCCACAAATTACGTGGGCTTTTTTGTCCGTGTTATTAGACTCATGGGGGGAGCGCTAACAACGCAATATAAATAAAGTTTTGAAGATAGCAAAAAAAACATGATTAGAATAAAAATAGAATACCGCAACGGAGAAACCCGCCAATACCTTCCAACAAATTGGGCGCAAATTTACACATTGTCGAACGCTCCAAACGTTCAATTTGTGACCGTTTACGCAATTACGCCCCGCGATTTACAAGAATATCAAAAAAAAATTAACGCTCAAAACCTCGATTTTATGCGGGTTGTAAGGTAACGCCCAAAAATATTTTCAAATTATTTTATTTTTTTCTTGCATTGTGTTAAAGTTTCCACTAAGTTTGTACCAACAAGTTAACGCAATAACAAACAATTACGGAGCAAAGCAATGACAACGGAACAAAAAAACCTGCTTATTCATGTAAACCCAATTGACGCATACAAAACATTTATTGTTAATGAAGATTTGCATAAAACATGGGAAATGTTAAGTCGAACCGCCGTTAACGCCTTATGTATTGAAAGTGGTATTTTCAGAACAAAATATGAAATAATAGCAAGTCAACAAGCATTATACATGATGTTAAATTTAGAAATGATTTAATAGGAGCCGCCACAATGTTTAGCAATGTTTTTGAAGACCGTAGAGAATTTACAAGCGCCGTTTATTGGTTTATTATGGAAATGCACGACAACCGATATTCAATACAAAACAATCATATTATATTCGACGAATGGGAAAACGTGCCCGTTTACGATTTAGACAAAGACGATGAAATAATTTTAGTGGACCAATGGCGCAATTATGATTTTTATTTTCAGCCAAACGGAGTTAACAATTATGATTACTAAAAAATTCATATTGGTGAAAACATACGCAACCAAACAACAAGCAAAACAAGCGGCGCCCCGTTCCGCCGCAATCGTCAAACATAACGACGGGCGTTTCATTGTTAAACAAACAGGAGCAAAGTAATGGCAGAGAAAACAAATAGGTTCACGCGTGATGAAATATTATGCGAACAATTTACAATAAGAACAAAGGAGTGGGCCGTACATTTTGCAAAGAGCATAGCAGAGGAATACAACGTAGGTTTTACAGTACAGTCAAGACACGACACCCCTGAATGTATTGTTTCATTTTCGGACGACCCAATACATGAATAAGAAACGCGGACCCGGATTATTCGCGGCGTTGGTTGTGATATTAACGGCGCATTGGTTAATACAAATGTTGGAACGTTGGTTGGGGTTACCCTTGCAATGAAATCAGAATACATAACAATTTCAGAGGCCGCAAAAATATTGAACGTGACTAAATTTTACGTTTACATTTTGGTAAAAGGCCGAACGCGTGCAAACGGAAAACATGAGCCGCCAAAATTCAAAAAGGTTTTACGGTTTGACAAAAAGCATTATACATGGTATTTAATTCATATTGACGAAGTAAAACAATACAAAAGGAACAAAGAGCATGGAACAAAACAATAACAAATTTGTAAACATAGTTTCCACATTGTTGGCAATATTCGTTATATTGTATTTCGTTACGGTTGCGGTTTTGACAACGGCGGCCCTTGTAAAATATTTATTTCATTAATTGATTGGAGCAAAAAAATGATTATTCGCAAATCATTGGAAGAGATGCCCGAACGCGGGTTAAACATTTTGATTTACGGGGACCCGGGCATAGGCAAAACAACCCTTGCAAACACCGCCCCCGACCCGCTTGTTTTGGATTTTGATAACGGTTACCACCGCGCGTCACATTCCAAACACTACGTTACGTATAATTCATGGGGTGACGTGGTAAAAGACAAACAGGATATTTTGACGGCGCTCAAAAACGATTACAAAACATTGGTTGTCGATACCGTTGGAACGGGAATTGATTTGATGCAAAACCACATAGTTGAAACGCAACCCGCTTTAAAAAATAACAATATTAAAATGTGGGGTGAAACCAAGAAAACCGCCGCGGACTTTTTCGGACCGCTGAAATATGCCGGTAAAAATGTGGTTTATATTGCACATGCCAAGTTAAAAGAGGAAGGGGACACACGCCGCGCAACGCCGTTAATTCCCGGCTCAACATACGACACCATTTTACAAACGTGTGATTTGGTTGGGTATTATACCACAACAAACAATAAACATATTTTGACGTTTGATTTATCCGACACCGTGACGGCCAAAAATTGCGCGGGCATTGCTCCAATTGTGGTTCCGGACGTTATGAATATGGCGGGTTTATTGGCGGGCGTTATTGAGGAAACAAAAGCGGCGTTAATTGCACGCGCCAAAAATCAAGAACAAGGGTTGGAAGTTGTGGCCAAGTGGACTCAAGCCGCGGAAAAGACAAAGGACCCAAACGCATTATACGAACAAGTTTCAAACGCCGGGTTGTCAAATGAAGTTAAACGCTCCGTATGGTTTGCAATTGTAACGGCGCTCAATAAACGCGGGTTTACATGGAACGCGGACGACAAAGAATTCCAAAAGGCAAAGCCATGATACGCCGCCAAATGCCATACGAATTACAGCGCGCAATTGACCAAGTTATTGAACACGTGGACACCCAAATTTCCGTTGACCTTAGTTATTTAGAATTACAACACATGGCGCGGGAATACAAAGATAAAACGCAAATTCAGGCGCTCGTAATTGTTCACGGAGCCGTTAAACGTTTGTTATTTACCACGAATAACAATAGTTTGGAAGAGGTATTTTTTGACCCAATTTATTGGAAGTTTTTCAGCAAAGCAAGACGCGCGGATATATTGGCGCAATTGCGTAATTACGTGGAGGAATTACCATGAGCAAAGTAAAGGAAGTTGTTATTGCATTGTTTTGGGTTTTCATGTTGACGTCGTTTGCAATGATTGTATTTCAAGTTGTGAAAACAATATGGGATATGAAACATGCTTAAAATTTCAGCAACCCAATTAGAGGCGCATAGGCGTTATTTAGACGGTAAAATTTCATTGGACCAATTACATAGCCAATTGCTCCGTTTGGAGCCGCCAAACGAATTAATGGCGCTCGGAACGCGGTTCCATGAATTATTGCAAGCCGACACCATAACGCCAAAATCATGCGCCCCGAATTTTGAATATAACCAAATGTTGGAAGCGCGTTCGCAAATTGATTACAGGTGCAAAGCGTTTGAGGTTAAACTACGGTCCACAATTGACACATACGACGGAACGCCCGTTGTAATTACAGGCGTGGCGGACCAATTGTTTCCAAACAAAGTAGTGGAATACAAAACCCGTTATTCCCCGTTCCAATACGAAGGTTACGCGGACTCTATGCAATGGCGTTTATATTGCTTATTGTTTGAAGTCCCCGCGGTCAATTACAAGGTTTGGGAAATGAAACGCCATGAGGAAACGAATTTTTGCACGGTTAAAACCTACAATGATTTTACGTTATACGAATATCCAAATTTGAAACGCGACGTTCGGGCCGCCGTTACTGAATTGGTAGATTTGGTCCGTGTTTTGGGTATTCATAAGGAACCCGCGTTGCAATATACGGACAAGGTATTGGACCGCGTATTAATGCAAACATAACCCCGTTTATTTTCAAGGATTTACACATGAGACACTATATTAACGCGGTACGGAACCGCGATTTTTACGAAGGCGCTATAAAATTGGAACGCGCAATTATCTTTATTTTCAAGTATTTACGGAGTTTACTATGAGCATTTTAGCATGGTTCCGCGGGTTATTTGGCAAACCCACCAAAAAACGCCAACACGTTGACAATGAAACTTTTTACAGATATTTACAAGACCCGAACGCACGTGTTTTTGTGAATGGCGTAAAATGGCAGAAAATTACAGATTGGCCACCGATTGGACCGCTAAATGAAGACCAAGCAAAATTTATGTTTGCACGTTTCGCAACGTCCACACCCTCTCAGGTGGCACGAAAACTCAATAAAATGGGGTATTTGACACCCCGCGGGAAAAAATGGAACGTTGGTTCCGTTAGTTATTGGCGCAAATCAGAACAAGAATTGCAAGCAAAGCGGGAACGTTGTCGGGAATACGACCGAACACGACGCAAACCAAGACAACCGCGAAACGTGATATTCAGGAACGCGGATTTGAGACCAAGACAAAACGGCATAAATTGATTTTAAGACACGAAAGGGGGGTAACGCGATAATTGACACGGGTTAACCCCTTTTCGTTTAACCACGGGCACGGAAACGGCCAAAAACGATATTTTACAACATAGCAAAGGACGCAAAACAATGAATACAGACACAGAATTTTACAGTTTGTCCGATTTGGGCATAATGTTGACGCAAATTTTACGTGGAATAGAACGTATTGAAACGGCGCTCCAAAATCATTCTCAAAATTCCGCTCAAAACGAAAAGTTTCAGGGAGATTTCTTTAGAAATCTAAAAACGGGGTTGGGGGGGGATTATAGGGGGGGGAGTGATATGGGGTTTAAGGGGAAAAGAGGGGGGGGGGAAATAAGGGGGGGGAAGGGGGAAAAAATTGCCCCCAATGAAGTTTCCACAACCGTAGTTACGGAAGCGCTCAAAATAATGGAATGTTATTTGTCTGAAATGGAGTTTTCCCGGGCAAATAGCGCCACGGGACGAAACGCGGCCGCAAAGGAAGTGCAAAAACTGTTAAACGTGGGTTATTCCGCGGCTCAGGTTATACAGGCGGTCCGTGATGCGTCAAACGAACCGTTTTGGCGTAAACAGTTCCGGTCTATTGCCAAATTAACGCGGAAAAATAAAGATAACGTTCCGTATATTGACGTGTTTTTGGCATTAAACCAAACGAAACACAAATTACCAACAAATCGTCCACGAATAATAGTATAAACACATGAATTTACAACCAATTACAACGGATATAGGTGAAGCCACAAAATACGCGGGTTCAAATGCTCAAAAAGAGCGTAAAAAATTGTCCGATTTGCTCCGTGAGGAACGGGAATTATTATTTGAGCAAAGTAAAACGGAGGAAATGCCCCTTATTCGGATATTGAAACCGGAAAATGAATTGGTTTACCAATTGAAACCCTCAACGCTCAAACAATACGGACGGAAGGCGCATAAAAAAGAGTTTAAATTGCCTGAATACGGGCGGATTGTAAATTACAAATTGGTTAAACATTCCGCGGAACATAATGCGCGTATTGACGCCATGATAAAAACCATAATTCAGGATTTTGCGGAGGCGTTTGGAATAGCAGAAACGGAATTACGGAGCCGGAACAAACAATACCACATAACACGCGTTCGTAATTTGGTTATTGGGTTTTTGTATGCTCATGTTCACATGGACGCGGAGGATTTACGACGTAATTTTGATTTACCCAATTATTCAATGTTCCGCGACCGTTTCCGCCAAATGAAATATTTAATTTCATGGGTATTTTTTGCCCGTCCGTATTCCAAAATATACAAAAAGCATAAAACGAGGTTGGATTATGATTTCAAAAACGGAACACAATTTGCGGTCGGTCGGGGGGTTGGCCGATATAGCCGCCGAAATGGACGGCGTAAACAATTGCGCAAAGACACCGAACAATAGTATAAAATTGTCCGAACAATTACGCCGTGAACGTGTTAAATTGTTTGGAAAACAAGAGTCGAAAATTGATATTCGGACAAAAGACAAAGACGCATATAAACGCCCGTTACCATTACCGGAGCGCATAAAAAACGCCGCGGACATTTGGCCATATATTGGCATGGTTCACGGATATATTGAACAACAAACGGGCGTTCCATTACACGTGTTATTCAGTAAACGACGGTCCACGGGTTCAAATCATGCAAAGGCGTTTATTGTGATTTTACGGTATGGGTTTAATTTGAACCGTCGCGTAATTTGTGAGTATTTGAATATCAATATAACCCACGTAAATTGGTTATTGGATAACTACCGGGAAAACGCAATGTATTCCCCTGAATTTAACGACGTTATGGCGGATATTTTGGAGCATATAAACGGACTCAAATAATGAATTTCAGAGACTACAATATTACGGGTTTGGATATTGACGGCCCCGACGAACAACGGACGACGTGCCCGCAATGTTCACACGAACGCAAAAAGAAAACGGACAAATGTTTGGCCGTTAATATTCAGGAACGGACTTGGTTTTGTCACCATTGCGCGTGGGCGGGTTCCCTTGGTTCGGGAAAATATACGGGAGGCGCAAAACGCTCCGAACCCGTCGAATTGAACCGGCCCGAAAACAATTTAACGGACAATATTTTGAAATGGTTTGCGGAGCGTGGAATACCACGTGATGTATTGGAGCGCAACCGCGTGGGTATGGAAACGCGCCACGGCGTTGAATATATTTCGTTTAATTACTATGTGAACGGAAAATGTGTTAATAGCAAAATGAGGTCGTTAAACAAGGATTTCACACAAACCCCAAACGGGTTTAGAACCGTTTACAAATTTGACGATTTACAAGACCGCAAAACCGCCATAATAACGGAGGGGGAAATTGACGCGCTCAGTTATGAGGCCGTTGGCATTGTTAACGCCGTTTCAGTTCCCGACGGCGCTATTAACCCGTCCGCGCTCCGTATTGAAACCAAAATGCAATTTTTGGAAAATTGTATAGAGGCGTTCGACAATTTGGACGAAATTATTTTGTCGTGCGATTACGACCCGCCCGGTATGCGTTTAACGGAGGAATTGGCGCGCCGTTTGGGCCGTGAACGTTGCAAGGTGGTAAAATATCCGGAAGGTTGCAAAGACGCAAACGACGTATTGATTAAACACGGGCCCGCGGCGTTATATGAATGCGTTGCAAACGCGGAACCATACCCATTGGAAGGCGTTGTAAATTTGACGGAGTCAATCGAAAAGTTATTGGAATTGAGGGTGAACGGATTTCCCGACGGAGCCGTTACAAATGAGTTCACAACGTTTGACGGAATATTCAAATTTTTCCCGGGACAATTGACCATAGTAACGGGTATTCCGTCGCATGGAAAATCGGGATTTATTGACCATATTTTAGTTTTATTGGCGCGTGTTCACGGTTGGAAGTCCGCGGTATTTTCGCCTGAAAACCCGCAATATGAAATGTGGGTTATTCGTTTGCTCGAAATAGCAAAGAAACGAACCTTTTTTGGTTTTGACGGTATTCCCGCAAACGAAATACGGGAGGCCGTTACGGCGTTGGCGCAATATTTTTATTTAATACAACCTTCCGAAAATTTTACATTAGATGTGGTATTGGCGACCGCCAAAAC
>SXGQ01809983.1_pt1 | contig 13113 bp, 8 predicted proteins | sample 3178371 | NCBI WGS metagenome assembly SXGQ01 (sample SAMN11356859, study PRJNA531348) | freshwater metagenome | isolation source: freshwater sample F1-20 | place: China: Fuxian Lake, Yuxi | collected 2017-12-25
ACGCAGGTTGGCCTCGACCATTTCGGTTTTCGCCTGGTGGGCTTCGGCGACGTGGACCTTGGTCTGGGCGACCACGCGCAGGAGTTCGGCGGGAGCGATACGTTGGGCGGCCTCGACCTGTTTCAGGCGGGCGTGGATGGCCTTGGTGTCGATGGCCGCGTCTTTTTTGGATTTCGGGTGTTTGGCGCGGTCGAGCTGCTGGTGAAGGGATGCGATCTCGTCGAGCGCGGGTTGGAGAGCTTCGAGGTATTCTTCGTAAACTTTGAGTTTGAAGAAATATTTCCCGAAGGTGGCGCGGAGAATGTTTTCCCGTTTCTTGAATTTCGCGTGGATGCGTTTGCGGTCCACCTCGGTGCGGGCTTTCACGTATTCTCCCCACGCCTCGGCCGTGCCGGCTTCCGACTTCTGGGTGAGTTCGACGAGTTTTTCGAGGTTCTTGAAATAGGCGTCGCGGGACTCGATGCGCTTGTCGATCACGATGCGGTCGAAGCGCTCTTCCCGGGTGATGAGCTTGGCGCCGAGACCGCCGATGTAGGAGCCGATGGCGGACGCTTCGAAGAGGGCGTCCATCGCTTTGGCTTCGGCGTTTTCGATGCGTTTGGAAATCTCGACTTCCTGCTCGCGGGTGAGCAGCGGGACCTGGCCCATCTGCTTCAGATACATGCGGACGGGATCGTCCAAAATGTCGTTTTGCGAAGTGCGGGATTCTTCCTCTTCGGCTTCTTCTTGGCGGGCCTTGAAATCCTCGACTTGGTCGGGCTCGAGAATCTCGATTTCCAAATTCTGCAAAATGGAGAGGACGTTATCGATCTCCTCTTGGTTTTCGACGGACTCGGGCAGGGCCTCGTTGATGTCGTCGAACGTCAGATAACCCTGCTCCTTGGAGTGGCGGATGAGCTGGCGAATTTTCTCGTTAATGCTTCCGGGCACGGCGGGAGCGCCCTCGACTCCGTCGGCGGTGACGGCAGTGGGCTGGCTTTCGAGAACGGCCTCGACGGCTTCGGAGTGGGCGGGAACGGCAGACTTGGCTTTACGCGGCATAGGAAAAGATGATTCAGGCGGACAAAAAACGCAAAAACGCCCTCAACCGACGAGGTTGAGGGTGATGGGTTGGCGGAGCTGACGGACTAATTCCATGCGTTCTTTTAAGAGTGAAATTGGGTCAAATTCAATGTCCGGTTGGGGGTTGGCCAAAGCAAGTTCTATTTGGCGGAGCCGGGGCTCGAGGGCGCGGGCCCGGAGTTGTTGAATGCCACTGGCGGCGACCTTGGCGGGGTCGTCCAGTTCGAGGGCGTTGAAGATGAGGGTGGCGACCAAGGTGCGTTCCTCCGGGGTCTCAAGGAGGGCGTCGAGGTGCTCGCGGCCGGGCCAACTGTTCTGCTCGAACTCGGCGAGGACGCGGTTGAGGAGCACGCCGGCGAGGTGGCCGAGATCGATCCAAGTATGGGGAATGGCGGCGGAAAGCGGACGGCCGAGTTGCTCGTGATTGAGGCAGAGCATGAGCAAGTGATGTTCCGCCGTGTCGGTCATGAGGACTCCCGATGGTGCTGCCGGGGGCGGGGCGGGGCGGGCGGCGGCTTGGCGGCTTTGGCGGCTGAGGGCGGTCTGAAAATCGGCCGCGAGGGCGGGGAGAGGCAGGCGGAGATGAATCGCGATTTCGGACAAGAACTGGGAGCGGGCGACCTGGCTCTCGGCGGCGGAGATGAGCTCGTAGAGCGTTTGGGCGGCGCGGGTCTTTTGCTCCGAGGTTGCGGTGGCGGGGTCGGGCAGGGTGGCGCGGCACGCGAAGGCCATGGCGCTTTGGGCGCCGCGACGAACCTCGTCGTAGGCGGGCAGACCGCGCTCGAGAAAGAGCAAATCGGGGTCGAGTTTGGCGGCGCCGGCGAGCGTGAGGAAACGCACTTCGAGGCCGGCTTTGAGCGCCATCGGCAGAAAGCGCAGCGCGGCTTTTTGGCCGGCGCTGTCGCTGTCAAAGAAGCACTCGACCTGCGTGTGGTAACGCCGGAGCAACACGAGCTGGCCTTCGGTGATGGAGGTGCCTTGGGGCGCGATGGCGGTTTTTAGGCCGACGGACCAGCACCGCAGAGCGTCGAGTTGACCTTCGACGATGACGAACGGTTTGCCCTCGGCGACGTGCGAGCGGGCGCGGTCGAGGTTGAAGAGCAGGTTGCTCTTGATGAAAATCGGCGTCTCGGGGGAGTTGACGTATTTGGCCTCGCGGGCGGGGTCGTCGGCGGGGGTGAGCTCCGTCTGGCGCGCGGTGAACGCGACGACGCGGCCCTGGTGGTCGCGGATGGGAATCATGAGCCGGCCGCGAAAGCGCGGCCGGAGGGCGGGAGCGGTGAGAAGGGCGCCGTCGGAGATAAAAAACAGGCCGCACTGGCGCAGGGCGTCTTCGGAGAATTTCTTGCGCAGCAGATACGCGCCGAGGCCGCTGCCGGTGGCGTCGGCCGCGCCGATTTTGAATTCGTCGGCGAGTTCGAGCGGGAACTTGCGTTGCTCGGACCAGAGTTTGCGGAAAAATTCCCCGGTGGCGTCGTGGGCCTTGAAGGCCTGGTGAAAGTGTTCGGCGGCCTGCTCGTGGAGGTCGTAGATTTCTTGGCGGAGGGAGCGTTCCTCGCGGGAAGGACCGCCGGAGCCCTCCTCGTATTCGATCGGAATGTTGAAACGTTGGCCGAGGGCCTCGATGGCCTCGGTGAAGCTGAGCTGCTCGGTTTCGCGGACGAAGGTGATGGCGTCGCCGGCCTTGCCGCAGCCGAAGCATTTGAAAAATCCTTTGTCGGTATCGACGTTGAAGGACGGAGTTTTTTCGTTGTGGAACGGGCAAAGACCCTTGAGCCGGGCCCCGCCGGCTTTTCGCAGCGTGACGACGCGGGAAACCACATCGGCGAGATTCACGCGCAACTTCAGGTCGCGGACGCAGCTGGGTTTGATGGCGGGCATGGAACTTTAAACAAAAGAGGAGCGCTGGATATATACCCCTCAATTAAAGGGCGCGACGAACGCAGAAGAATGCACTTTCAACCGCGAAAGGGGGCTGTCAAGTTTCGCACTCTTTCGAGGAAACTTTGCCCGGCCATGGGCGACCTATCATCACACATGCATCGTCTTTCGCTCCTTATTTTGGGATTCGCCAGCTTGTGGCCCGTCGCTTTGCGCGCGCAGGCCGCCACGACACCGCCGGCAGCCGCAGCGAATCCTCCGGGCGCGTTGGCCAAGGCGCCGGCGGCCCCGATGGCGCCGATTTGGGAAGCGCGGTTGAGCAGCTTCGACGACTACGCCTATGAAGCGAAAGTCGAGGCGTTGATCTCGGCTTTCGAGCAGTCGAGCGGGCGTAAGCTGGTGCCGGGCGAAAAGAAAAAAGTCGGACTGAAAATCTATACCGATTCAGGCGCCGGGATGGCGACGCCGTTGCCGCTGGTGCGCGCGGTGATCCGCTCGCTGGTGAAGCGCGGGTTTGAGAACAGCGACGTGTTTCTCGTGGGCCTGAACCAACTGCGGCTGCGCATGACCGGTTATCTGCCCTCGCTGGTCACCGGTGAGACGCCGTTCAAGGGCAACAAAATCTACGTGCTGGAATCGGGGCGTTATTATGACCCGGAGTGGTTTTACGACAGTCCGTTGCCCCAGCGGTTTGATCCGGTTTTTGCCGCCGCGCAGACGAAGGACTTCGCAAACGACTCCTCGAAGGACGAAGACCGAAAGAGCTTTTTGGCGACGCCGTTGTTTTTCGACGCGGATTTTTGGATCAACCTGCCGGTTTACACGGATCATCCGATTCTCGGCATCAACGGAGCGTTGGTGAACGCGACGCTGTGGAACGCCTCAAACACGGCGCGGTTCTTCCGCTCGCCGGCGAATGCACCGGCGGCGGTGGCCGAGATGAGTGCGATTCCCGAGTTGCGGCAGACGTGGGCGTTTACGATCACGAGCCTCGAACATTACCAGTTCATCGGCGGACCGTTTTTCAATTCACTCTACAGCAAGTCGGAACCGCTGCTGTGGTTGAGCACGGACCCGGTGCTGCTCGACTCGTTGATGCGGGCCAAGATTGATGCGGCGCGCAAGCGGGGCGGGTTTGAGAATATCTCCGAGGAGATTCGCACGCTTGAGTTCGCCGAGACCCTCGGCGTGGGGTCCACCCGGATCAAGCGCGCGGAGATTATCCAGGTGAAGTGAGCGGGCGGCGGTGCCGCGGGGCCCGGGGCGGCGCGGGTGGTCCCGCGGCGGTTACGGTTTGCGGGCGGCGAGCATGAGGGCGCTGCCGTGGATGTTGGGGTGTTGCTCGACACGGAAATCGGTGAAGCCGAATTTTTCCAGCGCGCCGACGATCTCGGACTTTTCCATCCAATAGCTGTAAACTTCTCCGCCGCCGCAGAAGCCTTTCCAATCGAGCGAGGGGCCGTAGTTGAAACGATGCACGGTGTGTTTGTAGCCGGCGTGTTCCATCGGCAGGGCTTCGGAAAATTTTGCGCCGGGCACGGGATTTTTGGCGACGAACTCCGGATCGTAGAAAACGGTCCACAGATAAATCGCGCGGCTGCGGCGGGCGAGCAGTTCGAGCAGTTCGACGGGGTTGGTGAGGTGGTAGAGAATGCCGCAGGCGACGGTGATATCGAAGACGCGGTCGGTGGCGTGCAGGTAGGAGAGCACGTCGCCGAGGAGAAAGCGGGTCTTGCTGCTCATCCCGAAGGTTTCCTTGGCGATGAGGCACTTCAGGTAAGCGCGGGTATTGGCTTCAACGGCGGTGACGCTGGTGGCGCCGAGTTTGTCGATCAGGTAAGTGTGGGCGCCCTCGAGCGGGCCGAGTTCGAGGACGTCGCGGCCGGTGAAGCCGCCGGCGAGGCCCATCTCGTTGAAGCGATCATGGGTCCACTGGATGCGCGGGTCATCGAAAAGGGGCGTCGCCCCGGCTTTGAGCTCGGGGCGGCTGGCGGGGGGCGACGAGGACCATTCCCCGGCAAAGACATCGAGGGCGTTTTGATCGGAGGGCGGGACGCCGAAGTAGTGTTTGAAGTCGGACATGCGGGCGGAAGTTGGGAACTAACGGTTGAGAGTCGAGCGGGGAGAATTGGGGGGCTGGCTAGTCCGGCATTTCGTAGACCTCGATCAGGCCGATGCCGGTGCCGTCGTCGAGGCCGCTCATTTGGGCGGTGTAGTTGCCGGGTGGGAGCGTGATGAGCATGACGGCGTCGAGGCCGGTGGGGGGGAAGGTGCCGCGGACTTCGCGCAGGGCGAAGGCACCGACGCGGGCGGCGGCGGCGCGGAGCGAGGCTTGGGCGGAGGCGGGAGAATCCCAGTCGTCGAGTTCGCGGAGGAGGGTGTCGCCGCGAAAGATTTTGAGGTAAGGATCGCGGAGCGCGCCGGCGAGATTGAACGGCGCTTGCAGGAGCGTGGGGCCGATGGCGCGGATGAGAAACGTCTTGGGACCTGGGCCGCTGACGAGAAAGCCGGCGATGATGACGTCGGCGCCGGTGCCGACGAAGCCGCGGCTGGCGAGGTTGGCGAGCTTGAGCGCGGGATCGAGGGGGCTGTCGGTGTCGTAGGCTTCGAGGATGATGACACCGCTGGAGTTATTCGGGCTGCTGACGAGGGCGGTGTAGTTGCCGGGGGCGAGCGTGGTGAGAATGACGGCATCGCGGGAGCCGGGGGTGAGGGCGAAGGCGCCGACGCGGGCGGTGACGGCGGCGATATTCGAGGCGGTGGTGGCGGTCTGCTGTTCCCAATTGTCGTTGGTGGCGAGGTCGGTTCGGTCTGTGGATTTCAGCGTGAGAATCGGATCGGCGAGACGGCCGGGGACATTGAAGGCGGCGAGGCCGGGGCCGACGGCGCGGAGAAGCACTTGTTTGGGTTTCGAGCCGGAGATGGAAAAGCCGACGATCATGGCGTTGGCGCCGGTGCCGGCGACGCCGCGGGTGGCGACGTTGACGAGCTGGGTCGAGGGCGAGACGGCGACGGGATTAACCGAGAGCGTGACGGTGTTGCTGTTCACCGTTTCGTCGGGCGTGGAGGCGGAGAAGAAGTAGCGGCCGGCGTCGCCGAGTTGGGCGAGATTGAAATCGAGGCGCGTGGAGTTGGTGATGGTGAAGAGCGGCTCGAACGTGGTGGCACCGGTGGGTGCAAAATACCAGGTGTAGTCGTAGAGAGTGGAGCCGAGCACCGTGGCAGAGTCGTTTACGGCGACGGAGAGGCGTGCGGTGCCGGTGACGTTGACGGTCGCGGACGTGGGCTGGGTGGTGATGACCGGACGTACGATCGCGGTGCCATAGAGGGCGGCGGCCCCGGCGCGATCGTCGGCGGCGAGGGTATCGAGGTTACCGATGGTGCTGTTCATGACCGCGGCGACAGCTTGGGCGGGGACGGCCTGATCCGGATGGTCGAGGCCGAGGACGTGGCCGAACTCGTGGATGAGGACACGGCGCAGATCGAGGGCGGCGCGGCTGTTCCCGCGGTAGGAATTCCAACTCTTGGTGGTGTTCACGAGCACGTCGGCCTCGGTTTTCCGAAATGCCGTGGACGAAAGCGTGATCGCGAGCGTGCGGTCGTCGAATGGATCGCCGTAAACGGTGGTCGAAAAGAGGACGTTATTGACGCGGTTACCGAACGCGGCGGTGGTGACGGTGCTCTCGGTCGAGGTGAATTGGACCCGGGTCAGATGGGGGTTCCACTCGTTGAGCGCGGCGGTGGCGACGGCGTTCCAAGAGGTGGAGGTGTCGAGGAGGGGGAGCGACGGACTCGCGGGGCGGGTGGCGTCGAGTTGAAGGCGCACCGGGATCGTGCCCGACGGCCAGGAATTTCCGACCAGATCAAAGGCGTGGCCCAGCGGTGCACCGAAGGTCGTGAGGATGAGACCCAGCCAAAAAGCGTCGAGACCAGCGCGGGACACGGGGAAGGTAGGCTTAGGGAACAGCCGGGACGGTGGGGCCGGTGACGGCGCGGGAGATGCGGGACTCGAAGTCCTCGGGCGACAGGGCGCGGGCGGGAGACTTTAGGCGGGCGACGACATCGGAGCCGGTGAGCGGAAGGACGACTTCCTCAGGGTCTTCGAGCGGGGTGCGGTTTTCGCGGGCGACATAGTCGCGCTGGGTGGCGGCATCGCGAAGAATGCGGTAGCGGCCGTGGCCGGCGGCGATCAGCGGGCAGTAGGTTTTGCCGTTGCGGGCGACGAAGAGAATCTCGCGATCCCCGAGCGAGAAGGCCGGCATCCCGGAAATGGAGAGCGTGTCGGTACCGACGGTGCCGCCGAGGAATACGAGCGTAAGGGTGCCGGCTGCGGGGGTGACGCCCTTGAGGGTACGAACAACATCAAAGGTGACGTAGGTGCGGATCGGACGGCCGGGGGATTCGTCGTCGTGGGCGGAGCGGACGGCGGTGACCTCACCGCGGACGATGGATTCGGATTCGGCAACCAACTCGGCGAAGGTGGGCGGGATGACGGAGAGGGCGCGGGCGGAGGGCGCGGCGAAGATCAAGAGTCCGGAGAGAAGGAGAAACAGGGAGCGGGGGAAAGAGGCGCGCATGGCGGCGGGGAGTGGGGGCGGTTTCGGCACATGGGCGGGAAGCCCATGCCGCCTCGGCCCCACGCGGTCAGGATGAATTTCGCTTTTTCCAGGACACGACGATTTGCCGAATGGTCTCTTCGAGGGATTGGGTAATGTCCCAAGCCGGGTAGTGGGCGCGCATTTTGCGCAGATCGCTATAGTAGCAGATGTGGTCGCCGGCGCGGTTCTCGTTTACGTAGGTGTGGACTTGGGCTTGGCCGGTGAATTTCTCCGCGATCTTAAACGCTTCGAGGATGGAGGTGCTGTTGGCCTTGCCGCCGCCGAGATTGTAGACCTCGCCGGCACGTGGGGCGGCGACGAAGGCGGCCATGAAGCGGGCGACGTCGAGGGAGTGGATGTTGTCGCGGACCTGTTTGCCCTTGTAACCGAAGACGCGGTATTCGCGGCCCTCGAGGTTGCATTTTACGAGGTAGGAAAGGAAGCCGTGGAGCTCGACGCCGGTGTGGTTGGGGCCGGTGAGGCAACCGCCGCGCAAGGCGCAGGTGGGCAGGCCGAAGTAGCGGCCATATTCCTGGACCATGACATCGGCGGCAACTTTGCTGGCGCCGAAGAGAGAGTGTTTCGACTGGTCGATGGTAAATGTCTCCGCGATGCCGTGCTCGTAGGCGGGATCGGCGTAGTCCCAGCGCGTGGCGAGCTCGGTGAGGGCGATGCGGTTGGGGGCGTCGCCGTAGACCTTGTTCGTCGACATGTGGACGAACGGAGATTCGGGCGCGGCTTGGCGGGCGGCTTCGAGAAAATTGAGGGTGCCGACGGCGTTGGTGTCGAAGTCGTCGAAAGGGATGGCCGCGGCGCGGTCGTGGGACGGTTGCGCGGCGGTGTGGACGATCACCGAAGGGCGGACGGTTTTGACGAGGGCCAGGACGCCGGCGCGGTCCCGGATATCGAGCTCGTGGTGGACGAAGCCGGGCAGGTCGGCGGCGAGGCGGTTTTGATTCCAGCGCGTATCGCCGGAAGGGCCGAAAAAGACGGCTCGCTGGTTGTTATCGACGCCGTGGACGGTGTAGCCGAGTTCGCGGGCGAAGTAGACGCAGACCTCGGAGCCGATGAGGCCGGAGGAGCCGGTGACGAGCAGGGTTTTGGACATGGGGCTGACGAAAAATTAAAGCGGACCGAAGCGGGACTTGGCCCAAGCGACAAGCCAAGTGAGGGGGTCGCGGAACATGCGGATTTTTTTCCCTTCCTTGAACGAGCGCGAATTGTAGCTGATCGGGATCTCGATCGGGCGGTGGCCGGCGCGGATGAGCTTGATCAGGAGCTCCCAGTCGAAATCGAAGCGGTTGCACTTCAGCGTGAGGCCGTTGAGGGCGTCGCGGCGGAAGACTTTATACATCGTGAACGGGTCCTTCAGCCAGATGCCGAGGGAGATGTCGATGAGCAGGGTGAAGGTCCAGTGGGCGGTGTTGAGGATAAAGGCGTGGAGCGGTTGGTCGTTGAACCTCCGCATAGCGAAGCCATCGCCAGGGTTGTGGCGCGAGCCGAGCACAAAGGTGTGCGTGCCGGCGGCGAGCGGGAGGAGAAGTTTCTCGTAGTCGTCGAGGGAGTATTCGAGATCCGCGTCTTGGATGAGGATGAATTCCCCGGTGGCGCGGGCGAGCGCGTTGCGGACGGCGTGGCCTTTGCCGCGAGGTTTATCTTCAAAGATGAGCGTAACCCGGGGCTCGGTGCGGTAGGTCTCGACGATCGCGCGGGAGCCATCGGTGGAGTTGCTTTCGACAAAGATGAGCTCGAGGTCCCAGCCGGCGACCGTTTTGGCCACAATGGCGTCGAGGGCGGTGCGGAGCGTCGCGGCTTCGTTGAAAATGGGCACGATCACCGAGAGCGTGCGGTGCGGCAGAGGAAGCGGGACGGGCGCGTTTGACGACATGAAGGAGGGTGATTTAGAGAAGGGGTTTTATGGCGCAAGGCATTGCTGAGACGCCGTAGGCGAGGTCGATGAGGCGGACCAGCGGGGGGAATTTCAACGCGATGCGGGCGAGCCGGCGGCGGCCGGGATGGACGAGGCTCTTGATGACTTTGAATTTCACCACACCCGAATAGCGCACGTGGTGAGGGATCAGGCCGTGGCGTTTGTAGATCGTGCGCAGGCAATGGGGATTGAAGATGCCAACGTGGATCTCCGGCAGGTAGTAGCGGTTGGCCAGGCCGGTGCGGCGAGCAACGGGGCAATCGTTATTGCCGGTGGTCAAAAGCAGGAGGCCACCGGGTCGAAGCAGGCGCGCCGCGAGGGCGATGACGGGATCGGGATATTCGATGTGTTCGATGACCTCGATGAGACTGATGACGTCGAACTGGTGGTCGGGCAGGGCTCGGATGGCGTCGAAATTTAGGATTCTGAAACCGTCGCGGGTGCGCAGGAGATCGGCGTAGGAGCCAACATCGTGTCCCGTGACTTCGACGGGTCGGGCGCGGCCGGACACGGAAAGAGTTTTGCGGGCGGAGAGAAACTTGAGCAGGCCGCCGGCCCCGCAACCGAAGTCGAGCCACCGGAGCGGTGAATCCGAGTGGGGGGCGGCGGAGAAATAGACGGACGCGAGACGGACAAGGTCGTCGAACTCAAGGATGCGATCGGTCGCGCGGTAGTCGGCGTATTCGGAGGCGTAATCGACGTAGGGGTCGGGACCGCGGCCGCGGTAGTAATCGTCGTTGTAGATTTCATAACCGGCGAACGGATCGACGAAGAGATATCCGCAGGTGGCGCAGCTGAGGTAGGCGAAATCCTGGGTGATGAAAGTGCCACGCTTTGATCCGCGGGAACGCACGGCGGCGGAGCCGCAGCAGCGGCAAACGGGCGGGGCGGCGACGGGCCTCATGCGTGGCGCCCAGCGCGGCTGGCAGAGGCTGCCGCGGACCGTTCGGCGCGGCGAACGAGGTAGCAGGAACCGGCCAAGAGGATCAGGCCGAGCCCGGCGAGATTGAGCGAGAGGGCGAAGCGACGGGGGCGATAGGTAAACTCGATGCGATGCGAACCGGCAGAGGGAATGACAACGCCTTTGAAGGCGTGGTTGACGCGCAGATAATCTACGCGCTGGCCGTTAAGAGTGACGCGGAAATCTCGATCAAGCCAGGCCTCGGTGAGCACGACGAGGCCGGGTCCGGTAGCGTCGATTTCGAGCGCGGTGGTGTTGCTGGTAAGCCGGTAGTTGCGGGCGGGAGTGACCGTGCGACCGGCGAGTTCGGTGGGGATTTCGCTGCGAAAGAGCGGATCATTGCTCTGCATGGCGGCGAAGGGCCGGCCGTCGCCCGAGGTGATGAGTTGGGCGAAGTCTTTGGGGGTGGTGTAGCGGGCAAGGCGGTCGGTGAAGAAGGCGCGAGGCCAGGTGGTTTCGCTGCGGTAGACGTCGAGGTCGCCGATGAAGACGGGCGTCAACTGAGCGCCGAGCAGGCCTTGGTTGCTCCGGTAGTCGAGGTAGTGGCGGACGTTCAGAACGTCGTAGAAACGATGCAGCGGAGGAAATTTCGAAAACTCCTGATAGAGGCGCCAATCCCAGATACGTTCGAAGCCGCAGGCTTCGATCAGTTCCCGGAAGCGGGGGTTGACCAAGGCATCTGGGCCGTGGATGCCCTCGAGGCGGTAGACGCCAGTCCATCCCGGGAAAAAATTGCCCTGAAAACCGAACGCGCGGCTGGGTTCGGCTTTTTGGTCAGCACGCAGGGCTACGATTGCGGGAGATTTGGCGTGGAAATCGGCGCGGACCATCGGGGCGACGACTCGGCCCTCAAAGCCGACTCCGGCGTGCCAACCGTGGCGCCAGAGCATGACGGTGATGCAGGTGACGGCGACGAGCACGGTCGCAACCGAGGGGCCCCGGGTGAGGATGCGACGTGAGACGAGCATGAACCCGACGGCCGCGACGAGGAGGACGAGCAAGCTGCCCCAGACGAACGGGCTGTAGGTGAGCGTCTGGCCCCAGTGCAGGTAGGAAAATGTGCTGCGCTGGACGGTCTGCCGGTGGGCGATGTAGGGTAAAACCAAGACGAATAACAACAGGCTGGCGATGGCGAGATCGCCGCGACCCTCGGGCCGTGCCAGGCGGGCGGACGCTGCGGCGAAACCGACGCCCGCGAGCACGATCAACAGCAAAATGAGGCCAACGCCGAAGGAGTTATCGATGTGTGAAACGTTACCGAGGAACGGGAGCTGGGCTATCCAGAGTGGCGGAATCAAACCGAAGACGATCGACCCCGGGAGCACGGCCGCGAGAGCAAGACCGAGGACGAGCCGATTTACGACGGCGCCGCGCAAATAGACCAGAAAAGCGAGCACACCGGTAAGAATGAGAAAGTTGGCCGAAGGATTGTAGACCGTCTCGTTCACCCAGAATGGGCGCAGCAGAATTTCGTCGAAGAAACCCAAACCGAGACTCGGTGGCAGTTGGAATGCGGTGGGGACGTTGTAGCCGGTGTAGGAGTTTTTCAGCGCGTCGAGAAAGGTGAGCCAGACCGGAGCCGACAGGCAGATGAGAATTATCCCGGCCACGCCGGCGAGACCGAAGCGCAGCATGCGCTCCCGTGGGGCGAGTAACGAGACCAGCAGAGCGCAGGCTCCGGCGAAGTTGAGCGTAAGCAGCAACATGTAAGCCTCCTTCACCGTGCCGCTGTTCATGAGGGTCCAGTTGGCGAGGACGAGCGCGGCAGACCAGCGGGCGGCGCCGGTCCAGTGTGGAGCTGAGGCAATCCGCAACCAAGCGTAGAGCACCCACGGCGCATAGCAGAAACTGAAAAATGCCGGGTGGTTCAGCCGGAATGGAAAAAAGCCCACGAAGTTGGCGGCGAAAGCGACGAGCAACGCGGCGGGCAGGTGGCTGGTGAGACGCAGCACGCAAAGACCAAGGCCGCAGGCCAACAGCCACTTTGCGGCGAGGTATTTAAGGTCCCACGCCCACGTCGCGCCGTTGGCTGCGATCACGAAAAAATGCAACGGGTCGCCGAACATCGATTGACCTTGGCCCAAATGAACGGTGCCCGCGGAGTTATAGCGGTTCCAGAGTGGGAGCTCTCCGTCGCGGAAAAGCGCTTCGTGCTGGAGCATGGAAAGCGGGATATGTTGCCACATAATCGCGCCGATATCGGCTCCAGAGTGCGTCCCAACCGCGCGGTCGCGATAACCGGGGAGCGTGGGGAAATCTTCGTAAAGAAGCAGGGTGCCGTTGTTGGGCGCGACGATGCTTTTGCCGAGAAAGATAACCGGGTAGCTGCTGGCGACGACGGCGATGACCGCGCCGATTGCGACGGCGCGGGCCGGGCGGGCGGCGAGCCAAGTCCAGACGCGACTGAATCGGTCGAGCGAGCGGCGGAACAACCAAACCAGACCCAGCAAAACGGCCAAGGTGGGCAATGCCCGCAGGGCGAGGGAGCGAAGGTTTTCAGAGAGGCTGGACTGAAGCGTGAAAGGAGCCGCGACCTTCAATCCCAAGATGGGATCGATGGCAGCCGGCTCGGTCACGAGTTCGAGGGTTTCGCCCTGGACGGATCGGGTCGCGATTTGGTTTTCGGGGACGAAGTCATCCGGGGCGAAGCGGCGCACGACCCGGCCGTCGGCGCCGCGAAT
>SXGQ01347272.1_pt1 | contig 13111 bp, 7 predicted proteins | sample 3178371 | NCBI WGS metagenome assembly SXGQ01 (sample SAMN11356859, study PRJNA531348) | freshwater metagenome | isolation source: freshwater sample F1-20 | place: China: Fuxian Lake, Yuxi | collected 2017-12-25
ATCCGTAGGTCCTGGGTTCGAGTCCCAGCGAGGTCATCTTTCCTTTTTAAACATTTTCACATCATTTATATAAATTGTCATAACTCTATAAATAGTATTACCTTGTGTTTAATTCTTTGGATAGGTGAAAGTAGTTTCTTAGCCTTACTGCACGGGAAAATGCACTGATTTGGTTGAGGCTGCACCGAAAAATGCTCAGATGAATGTGGTTCATTTCCACATTTGAATTTTAACCAATGTAATCACAAGAAATGTGACTTTAGATTACTATTGATAAGTTTAAAAAATTTTACGCACATAAATTTTTGAATCAGTCCGATTTAAGAAAGTATCTTTCCATCAACGATGATGTTTTTTTTAACTTAATGACCAGCATCAAGCATATTTATCATCAAGCGAATTAAAGCTCGATGAAGCACAACGCCAATATTTTGATTGACCACTCAATTTTTAACAAAGCAGCGCGGTTAATATTAAATGTTCATCATTTCCTTGATCTGCTTTGTTGCGATGCCAATCGGGCGATCGAGGGGAACGCCCATGCAGGCAAGGAGGGTGGACAGTAGGTCGCCTTGATTGGCCTCGGTGGTCAGGAAACGGCCGGTCTTCAGTGAGCCGCCACCTCCACCCGCGATGATAAAGGGGAGATTTTGCCGGGTGTGATTATTACCATCCTCTAGGCCTGATCCCCACATCATGATGCAATTGTCAAGGAGGGTGCCGCTACCTTCCTTTAGGCTGGCCATTTTTTTAACCATGTATGCAAACTGGGAAATGTTGAAGGCGGTGATGGCGGCAACCTTGGACATGGTTTCATCCTTATTCTGATGGTGGGTGAAGGAATGATGTTCCCCGCTTAAACCCAGTTCGGGATAAGTCACCCCGTTTGGAGTGGAACCAATGTAGGTGCTTACCCGGGTGGTGTTGGTCTGGAATGCGAGGACATTAAGGTCGCACATCACCTGCATGTATTCGCTGCGCTTGTCGCCTATTGGGATCTTGATTTCAATGGGAGGCGAGTCGGAAGCGTTGCGTTGGCTCGCGCTAACTCCGGCTTTTTCAAGGGCGGCATCCTTCTGCCTATGTTCAATTGCCGCGATGCGTCGCTCAACGAATCGTACGCTGTCGAGGTATTCATCGATCTTGTGCTGGTCGTCCTGGGGAAGTCTTTTGCGAAGTTCACGGGCCCCGCCAATGACCAGATCAAGCATGCTGCGGTCGAGGGGATCGTGCTGCAGCGAGGTGGTTCCGGGCTTGTCGGTTTTACCAAACAGGCGGTTGAGCACATTGCGTGGATTAATTTCCGCGGGAACCACCTGGGTGGCCGAGCGGAAACTGCAATGCGAATAATAGCCCTCGTTCAAGCCTTCCTGGTTTTCCTTGTGGGTCTGAGGCATAGTCGCAAGTTCCAGCGAGGGCAACGCGGTCAAACCGCCCACATAGTTTGCTGCGATCTGGTCGGCGGAAATCGCTATGTCGATCTTGTTGCGATGGTCTGCATTGGGAAGTGTCGCGGTGAGCCAGGTTGAAAGTTCCAGCGCGTGTGGCGCCCCGTTGAAAGGCTTGATCGGCACACCAGACACACCCTTGACCATGAGGCATTGATTAAGAACGGGGCGCAGTGACTCGATGGATTTTGGTGGCTCGGTCAGGAATTTTTCAGGGCTGGTTGGCCAGAAATCCCTCATGATCACCCCATGTGGCATGTACATGAAACCCAGCCTGACCGGAGGCTTGGCAGGCGAGCCTTTCTTGCTTTCGGCCCAGCCTATGGAATCCAACAGGGGCAGGGCAAGGGTGACTCCGATTCCTTTGAGGCAGTTGCGACGATCGAGCATGGGTGTATTGATCATGATTTTTTACCTTATTTGACACGACGGTGGGTGAATGGATAACTGGTGACAACTTCAGTGATCAGCGATTGCATTCGATAACCATCCTTGCTGATATTTTCCAAAAGGTTATCAATGATGATCTGATCATAACCTTCAATCTGACGGCAAAGGGCGTAGGCGAGCAATTTTTCAGCAAGGTTTCGGACGAGGTCTTCCTTTCGATTTGCGATGATCGCCTTGAGTTCTTTTGGTGAATTGAATTTCAGGCCGCCGGGCAGTTCCCCGCCTGCATCAATCGGGGCGCCTGAGTCGTCCTTATCCCGCCAGCGACCGATGGCATCGAAATTTTCCAGCCCGAATCCGATTGGGTCCATGACCTTGTGACAGTTGGCGCAGACGGAATTAGTGCGGTGGAGTTCCGTTCGCTGGCGTAATGTCATGTTGGCCACCTTTTGCTTATCCTGTTTTTCAAGGGCGGGCACATTGGGAGGAGGTGGAGGGATATGCTCGCCAAGCACTTGTTCAAGCACCCAGGCGCCGCGTTTTACCGCACTGGTCCGGTCAGGGAAGGAAGTCATCGCGAGAATGCCTGGCATTCCCAAAATCCCGCCACGATTGGCATCCGTGATCTGGATGCGTCGCATTTGTGTTCCGGTGAAATTTTTTTCAAGCCCATAAATCTTCGCGAGGTTCTCATTTACAAAAGTGTAATCGCCATTGATGAAAGTGATGATATCCTGATTTTCACGGATGATGGTGTCAAAAAGTAATTGGACCTCATCATACATTGCTGAGCGCAATTCAGGAGTCATGGAGGGGAATTTCGCAGGGTCGAACCGTTTGTCCTTCAGCCCTTTCACTCCAAGCCATTGCGCGCCAAAACCATCAAAAAGAGCCTTCGATTTAGGGTCAAGTAGCATCCGTTTCGTTTGAGCGCCGAGGATGGCAGGTTCGCGCAGTTTTCCCTGGTCGGCGAGAGCCGACAGTTCGGCGTCGGGCATGGTTGACCAAAGGAAATACGATAACCGCGAAGCGAGTTGATGATCATCCAGCGGAACAATACTCTCGCTCGCGGATGGTTCCCTTGCAGGGGTGATGAAAAGGAATTGTGGTGAGATTAAAATAGCTTTTAACATCATGCGCAATGATGCCTGGTAATCGAGTTTGTTTTCTCGGGCAAGGTCGTAAACACTCATCAAAACAGCGATTTCCTGATCATTCGCTGGGCGGCGATAAGCGCTTCGTGTCAGCGATGAAGCGACTTTTTTTGCTGCATCGCGCCAATCCTTTTCAGAGGTTGGCGTCGTTCCAAAAAGTAGTTTCTGCCTGTTGGTGGGCGGGCCATCCTTTGGGCCTAGCGATTTGTTCAGTGCCTCATTCGCGATCACAAGGTATTGTTCAGTCTGCAAAGGGGAAAGCGTGTTGAGGTATCCCTCGCCCGGCACTTCATCGGGTAAATCCCTGGCGATTGATGGATCGATGCCCAGAAAGTCATGCAGGGTGTTGCCATATTCCACTTTGTTAAGTCGGCGAATGACAAAAAGGCCGGGGTCCTTGGGATTAAGGAATTTGACAAGCGGGACCCAGTCCAGGAATTTTTTTCTTTCCTCGTCTGTTGGTTGTTTCTTGGCATCAACGGGTGGCATGGAATGTTCCTTCACATTCACCAATGCAGCCAACCATTGTTTGCGGAATTCCCCCGCGCCCGGTCGTTTCAAAGCATTTGCGAATGAGACATCGCCTTGCTTTATCCTGTTGTTTTTGCCATGGCATTCGATGCAATAGTTGTTCAAAAAGGGTGTGACATCATTGCGAAAAGTCTTGAGAATTTCGGCTCGTTTTTTTTCGGGCACATCATCTTTTGCTGCAGTCACGGTCGATGGGAAAGTCATGAATATCCCAAGCAGGGGAATCATGCCAATCAATCGAACTGGGGTGCTAAACTTTGAAATCACAATATTTTTCGCATAAAGGTAGGCGGATTCATTCACTTGACAAGTTAAAACATAACATTTTTAAAGTGATATTTCAACCGATGCGCCACCAAGGAATGAATTACTTTTTGAAATTCATGCGTGACTTGGCGGGATTATCGACAGTTTCAACCAAATGCTGGGCTTTAAGGCTGGGAATCAACCCACCATATTGGGTTTTTTCTTTGGTTTATCAGCTCTCTTGATCTTGGTGGGGTCTTTAATCTTGCCTTTTTTATTCAATTTGGGTGTGGTTTCATTCACCTGGTTAACTGCATCTGCCCCAGAAGGAGTTGCATTGGCGGCGACCTGGGATTGGTCAACTCCCGATTTGTTTGAGCAGCCAGACATGGCGATCAAAATAAAGGCAAAGCCTGTTGGAATCAAAAAAGTCCTGATCATTTCTCTCCAATTATGAAACCAGATCAATCGATTAGGGCATCATTCGTTTATTTCGGTCATATCTCTTATTATCTTAACTTTTCAAGTTGAATAAATCCATGGATGCTTTTTGTTTTTCATTTTAATAAGTGCTTTGGCTCATTAGAATTTAAATTCAATGGATTGGCTGGGTTGTTCTAAATGGAAATTCAAATCCGATTGATTCTGAAGTTATCCAGGTGAAAAATATGATGCATCGAATTCTTTCTTTTCTTTTTGTGTTCATGTTGGTCGCTCCTTCAAATGCAGCGGCTCTTCCTGCGAAGCCGAATGTTCTTTTTATCGCAATTGATGATCTGCGGGATTGGGTGGGTTTTTTGGGTGATAAGCAGGTAAAAACCCCGAACCTGGATAAGCTTGCGGCGCGTGGGATGATATTCACTCGTAGTTACTGTGCCGCACCGGTTTGCAATCCATCACGAACCGCGTTGATGTCGGGACTACGGCCCGGGGCTTCGGGTGTGTACGAGAACAACGCCGATTGGAGAAAAAGCCCCGCTGCCAAAGTTCCAAACCTAACCCAGCACTTCATGGCCAATGGTTATGATGTCCGGGGTTCGGGTAAGATTTATCATGGTTCCTATCCCCCTCCCGCGGATTACTGGCACGACTTTTCGCCCGGTGGAATCGCGGGTGATGCAAAAAAAGGGGGGAATAAATCCGCCAAGAAACCGCAGGATTCCTCATGGGGTTATGGCAACTTCACCTTTGGCCCACTCGCGACAGGCGATGAATCCATGGAGGATTACCATATAGTTGATTACTGCCTAAAGGAGCTTGGCAAAAAACATGACAAGCCTTTTTTCCTTGCATGTGGGTTGCATAAGCCGCACCTCACCTGGCAAGTTCCCCAGAAGTATTTTGACATTTATCCATTGGATCAGGTCAAGCTTCCAAAAGTGAAGGCAAATGAACTTGAAGGTGTTCCGCCCGCGGGAATAAAAATGGCCAAGCCGATGGGCGACCATAAGACAATCACCGAGGCGGGCAAATGGAAGGAAGCTGTGAGGGCCTATCTTGCAACCATAACCTTTTGCGATGCGATGGTTGGCAGATTAATTGATGGGCTTGATAAATCCGCTTACAAAGATGACACGATCATTGTCTTGTGGAGTGATCATGGCTGGCATCTTGGGGAGAAGGATCATTGGCGCAAGTTTGCCCTCTGGGAACAAGCCACCCGGTCACCCATGCTTTATGTCGTTCCCGGTGTCACCAAGGCTGGATCGGTCTGCAACCGTACTGTTGATTACATGTCTGTTTACCCAACCCTGAGTGATTTATGCGGCCTGGGAATTCCCCCGCATGTCCAAGGCCGTAGCATCAAGCCCCTGCTTGCGGATGCAAATGCGAAATGGCCTGAACCTGCGATCACCACTTATCTACATGGCAACCATGCCATAAGAACTGAGAAATGGCGTTACATTCGCTATGAAAATGGTGACGAGGAATTATATGACCATGAGGTCGATCCGTTGGAATGGAACAATCTTGCAAAGGATGCAAAGTTTGCATCCGTGAAACATGATCTTTTTATGTCATTACCCAAAGAAAATGTCCCGGACCTGGGTAAAAAAGGTGCCAAGGGAAAAGAGTGATATTTCCCCGGGCAGATTGATACCTAATCATCAATGGTTTAACTGACAAAAACACCATTCGGGGTGCTGGTTGAGTCACCGGTGAAGAAGGAATCCAGCAGCGTGGTGTCATAGGCGAAGATTTTCACATTGGGGTTTATGCCAATGTTGCTTCCCGCCCCGGTGATGATGTTTTGTTTTCCCACACCGAAATAATCAACCGCCCCAACTCGAATGGCACCATTAAAGCCCTGTTGATAAGGGGAGAAGGATTCAAGCATCTGGAAGTTTTGCCCATCGAAGATGTTTACCTTGGAATCTCCCCCTTGGCCGGTGCCTGTGATGATTTCAGCATGGTGATCGCCATTAAGATCGCCGGCGGCTACAAAGATACCACCTGCAAAACGAGAGTCATAAGCAAAGAAGGTATGAATGAGAGAGAAGCTGCCGCTGGAATAAACATTCACCTGGGGACCGCCACCAATTCCCGCGCCAGTGATCATCTCCCTGACGCCATCACTATCCAGGTCGCCTGTCGCGACAGAAACTCCACCAAGAAAAGTCGGGGAGTAGGCAAAGAAACTGGCCTTGGCGGTGGGCGCATTGCGGGTCAGGGAAGCGCCATCCCAGATGACAACATGAGGGCCACCGGTTGATCCCGCGCCCGTCACCAAATCCGGAGTCCCATCACCTGTGACATCACCGGAAGCGACAAAAACACCACCCGTAAAGGAGGTGCTGTAGGCGAAGAAATCGAGAAGGATGCCGCCATTGACGCCACTGAAGATGGAAACGCGCGGCCCGCCCGATGCCCCAGCGGCGGCGACAATGTCCTTGACCCCGTCACCATTGAAGTCAGAACTTGAATCAACCCTTATTTCACCGTAAAAGCCCCTGAATGGTGTGATGGTTGTGGATATTGAATTATCCGAGGAATAAAGCTTGAAACCTGATCCGGATGGGGTGGCAATGGTTCCCACGGTCAGGAATTGTGGGTTTGGCCTGGTCAGGGAGATGTCATTTCCATCACCTCCATTATATTTGAGAAGGTAGTTTGTTCCCTGGATTGTGATGGTCTGATTGTTTGAAATTCCCTTGAAGGTTCCTGAAACAGGATCAGCACCATCGTTGTTGACCAATATCAATTCCGATCCCGGTGAAAGAGTGAAACTTCCGGAAATATTAAGTGTGGCATCACCAAGGGTGACTGTTCCGATGGTTGTTAATTGGTCGAATCCCGATCCGGGGGTTGTATTTCTAATGTTGATGTTAAGAGTCGAGGGGCCTGAGAGATTGACATCCCCGGATTGCAGGATGGAGGTGCTGACTGAGCCACTTTTGGCATCCAACTTTCCGATGGCAGCGCTGCCGGAAAGGGTGCCACCATCGACAACGAAGTCGCTGCTCTGGTTGGCATTTAGAATAAGTGAACCACCTAGGACGAAAGTTTTTCCCGTGTAGGAGTTCGCTGCGAGGAAAGTGGTGGAACCTTTGCCATTGCGGATGAAATTTCCGCTGCCGGAAATGACCCCCGAATAATTGTCCAAGGTGGAACCATTCACAGTGATGCTGCCTGAACCAAGATTGATGTTGGAATTTCCAAAAAGGGATGCGATAGCCTCTGTGTTGTTGTTTAAATCCCATGTGGCGCCATTCATGTCGATCGAACTGTTGTCATTGATGATTTCACTTCCCAGCGAAATAAAATTGCCTCCCGCGAGGGTGATGGTTCCGTTGCCGGCATCCAGGCTTGCAACTTTTATGGTATTGGTTTGTGCCTTAAGGAAGATGTTCCCATTGCCGGTTCTGGTTGCGTTCAAGCCAGTGGTATTAACAACAGTCAAGGGTTGATTAATGGTTCCCAGGGAGGATCCAGTCAGATTCAAAGCTGCGGAATTTGAAATGGTTCCCGTGTTGGATGCGGTGATCGCGCCCTGGGCGGTGATGGAAGTTATGCCGCCTGTTAAAACGGTGCCTAATTGCAATGCGTTGGCATCAGCCAACTGCACGGCGGCTGAACCAGAATTGGCAAGGGAAACTGTGCCGGTGAAATCGTTGGAGGAGTTTGAAAGATTCAAGGCACCTGTTCCAGCATTGAATGATGTTGCTCCAGCGCCTGCTTCCTGGATGATGGGGCCTGTTTGTGAAATCCCCACTGCGGAAATGTTCAAGGTGCCGGAACCCACATTCGATGATGCGATAATGATGGCGTTGGCATCGTTGATGGAGACATTGTTCGCCCCCGCGGTTTTAAGAGTTACCGCACCAACAAAATCATTGTTCCCCGATTCCAAGGTGATGCTAGTTCCCGAATTGAAGGTTGCTGTTCCATTTGCGTGAAGGGAAGAACCTGATTGTTGTGTGATCGCACCTGTCGCGATGATTTTTAGCATCCCGGAAGCGGTGATTGAAGGCAGGGCCAAATTCCCAAACTGGCCAATGATGATGTCGCCTGTGGTGCTTGAAGCTGCAGTAAGGGTTGTAACCTGGGTGTTGATGGAAATACCGCTGGAAGCTGCAAGGGTCAGGCCGTTTGCAATAACCAGTCCGGTACCGCTTATGCCTTCGGAAGAATTAAGATTTGCGTTACCCGTGGTTTCAATCTTCGCGGTATTAGCAAGGTAAATTCCGTTGGCGGAGAAAGAAATTTGTCCACCGGTGTTGGAAGTGGTGGCCAGGGTGGTTTGGTCCATGCCGATGCCAAAGCTGGTGGTGCCTGTGGTTTTGTTGCCGGTGATGGTCATTCCACCCGAACCGGCCTGTATAAGATTTGAAACGCCAATGAGTATGCCATGGTTGTAGTTGCCGCCGCTATTCAAACCGCCATTGCCAGTGATTGAGAGAGTGCCGGTGCCCGAGGATTTAATGGAGGAAGAGTCGGTGAGAAAAATCCCGAGGTTGAAGCCGATGGTGGATGAACTGCTACCGCCACCGGTGCCGGTCACGGAAACATTACCGTTCGTGCCGGAGGCAATACTGGCAGAGGAGCTGACTTTCACGCCGTAATTATAGTTTCCCGCACCTGTGCCTCCGCCGTTGCCAATGACGGATACAGGACCTCCCGAGGATGAGATTTTTGCGGATGCGGATGCGATATAGACGCCGTAGTTGTTCCCGCCGGTGTCGCTGAGGGCACCCTGGCCGGAAACAGAAACAGCACCGGTGCCGCCGGAGATAATCGCCCCTCCGTTGCCCACAAGGATTCCATGATTGTAACCAACATTTCCCGCCCCCCCGCCGGTGCCGGTCACGGAAACCGAACCTCCTGAAGAGGTGATGGTCGAGCCGGTCCCTTCAACCCTGACCCCCATGTTTCCACCACCTGAGACATTTGTTCCCCCGATGCCGGTGACATTAACGGTGCCAGTTGCCCCTGCGGAAACGACTGCGCCCGATGCGACAACCAAACCGAAATTTCCATTACTTGCCCCTGTCCCGCCCCCGGTGCCCTGCAGGGTTACATTTCCCCTGGAGGTGTTGATTTCCGTACCCGCGCCATCAATCCAGATGCCGAAGTTGTAATCGCCTGATGCGGTGTTGCTTCCAATGCCTGTGATGGAGATGGAACCAAAAGTAGAACCATCATCTCCCGCGAAGATTTTTGCGGCGCCATCAATTGCAACGCCATGGATGTTGTTGGTGGTTCCGGATCCTGTTCCCTCAATAACGATGTTACCGCCCATTGTGCTGATTTTTGTGCTTTTTCCGGTGATGATGATGCCGACATCATTGGTGGCGGAAGCCCCTGTATTCTTCAGAAGGATATCACCGGTGGTGGTGGTTAAATTCGCCGAAACTTGGAGCGAGGTTGAAGTTTCAATGCTGATGTTGGATGCCGCGGTGGAAATCTCCTGGTTGATTTCAATTGAATCGACTCCAAGACTGGTAAATCCGCCGGATACATTAAAAGCGGATGTTCCCGTGAATTTTGCAGACTGGGCGGAACCACCGCCACTATCCTGAAGGAGAATCTGGTTAACATCATTGATGCCGAATGAAAGTTGTGAACCATTTGCATCACCAGTGATATCAATGGTTGTTCCATTGTTGGTGATGATGACCGATTCGCTGGTGGAATCTGAATTAGTGAAATCCAAGGTAAGTATGCCTGAGGCCAAAGTGATATTTGCGGGGGTCGTGCGATCCTCAAGACATTCAATTTTCGGTTGATGCTTTGGGGAGAAAGATGCCTTGCGGGGATTCTTGCTGGTCTTTGAATTTGAAGCTGAAAACCATTTGGACAGAAAATGAAACATGGAAAATCCCCAAAGCAAAGCGATTGTAAAAAATCAAACCTGTAGCAAGCCTTTTAAAAGGCACACTTTAGTATTTATCGGCAATAAATGGGGTTCTTATGATTCAAAAGGTGAAAGATTCGTTACAGTCAGCAAAAAAGTCAAAATAGGAACAATCAAAATTATAGGAAAAGTCAGCTTGGATTTCCTGTTTTATGTTCTTGGATGTTAATTATCCAATTTACACATGGGTGGTGGTAAGTTTATTGCCCATTTGACAAATAATATTGGGCACTGCCGAAGGGATTCTGAATTGAATCAGTATGATTTGTTGTCATTAAACAGGGTGGTTCGAACTGATCAAATTGTATTCACAGGTGATGCAGTAAGTCTCTTAAAAGCCTGGAGTATATCTTCGTAGTTGGTGGCTTCGATTGTTCCACTCATGGTGAAAAAATCAAGCAGATCGTTCACCATGCTTGCCAATGGGATTTCTGATTTTAGATGTACTGAAAGATCAGCTTTCATACTTGTGTAAAGTGTGGAGTCTAGAGATTTATTCTCATTGATTTGGGAACAAAATAAATTGATCTGCCAAATAAGTTTCGAATTTAAAATCTCACGGATGGTATCGGTCTTATCGGGATGAAAATGGTTGAAATGGTTTTCCTTGTTACTGGATGGGATGGAGTCCGATTCATTTAGGATGCTGGAGCATAGTTGGGTGCAATTCTCAAATCGGTTGTCTGGATCGAGTGAAAGGGCTTTCATCACGGCATCTGAAACCGTGGGGGAAAGATTTTTCACATGATCTTTCAAGGGGATCGCTGATTGCTTGACAATTTCAAGCAATATCGAAACATGATTGTTGCCATTGAACGGTAATTTTCCTGAAAGGCATTCGTAGATGATCACAGCGAGTGAGAATTGATCGGTTTTGGAAGAAACTTTTTCGCCAAGATGTTGTTCCGGAGCCATGTAATGTGGGCTACCGATAAAGGAACCTATGGAGGTGGTCATGGCCTCTCCAGGCTTGAGCGAGGAATTTTTCAAAACACCGAAGTCGCTTAGATAGGGGTTGTAGTTTGCATCAAATAAAATATTATCGGGCTTCACATCGCGATGAATCCAGTTGTTGGAATGAATGAAATCAAGTGCCGAGGAGATCTGGGGCAGCCAAAGTTGAAGGTTTGTTTGGGCGAGCGGTTTTCCATTTGATTTAGCATAATCCAGGAGCATTCTGAGCGTTCCATTCTTGATGTACTGCAATACAAGAAACGGATGATCCTCATAAATTCCACTATCAATAATGGGAACAATGTTCGGATGTTCCAAGGCGGAATGGGCGAGAACCTCGCGGTTAAACCTTTGAAGTGTTTCGGTTCTTTGGCCGGAATATTTTAAGATGGGAACCTTGATGACCACTTCCTTGTTGAGATGCAGGTCGAAGGCGAGGAAAACCACTCCCATGCCACCGTTTGTTAATTTGCTTTTGATATGGTATCGGTGATCGATGGTTTTTTCAGTCCATGATGAAAAATCTTCATGCATGATTAAATTCTTTTAACAAGTGGGCTAGTTTGTCAATCGAACCACACGAATCTTAGCATTAAAAAAATTCGTTTTAATAAGGTAACGAATTTGTAATGTTAGATAAAATCCTATATTAGCAAAAATAAATCCCATATTGGCAAAAACGAATTCCAACCCCAAAAACAAAGATCCATTATTGGCCAAAATTGATCCATTATTGGCATTAATTCAATTTTGCTTATATGTAACTTTTCTTTTTAAATTAAATGTTGATAGATTACTCGGAAGAATACCAACGCTTGCTTGCCCCGCGATTAATTTAAAAGTGTACTGATTTATGCAAATTGGACAGCACAAAGATTTTTGTGGTTTTATTGATGAGATAAAATTTCTTAAATTGCAAGGGATGGTTTCGAGCCTCAAAACCCCTGAATGGAAAATCCACACCCTGAATCTGGGCGAATTTGGCCTTCAATATGCCTCCGGAGGTGGAGGTTCAATAACCAATGGCAAACTCATCGGCGATGGTCGACTGCTTCACATCCCCATCAAGGGTTCTTGCAAGGTGAATGGCAAAAATATGTCCTCCGATTCGGTGCTTATTTGCTTTCCCGATTTCGAGTATACCATCTCGTTTAATGATGTTCATGAATGGTTGAATCTCTTTATTCCCATCAAGATGGTGAAACCGATTTTTCAAAAAAATGGTGTTTCCGAAAACAATCATCCCTCCGGTGTGGTGCGTGTTGGAAAGGAAACTGTTTGCAGGTTGAAAAAATTGCTTCTGGAGATTCTTGGAACCAATGAGAAAGTTGGTGATTCGCAAAAGGGATTGGCAGGCAATGGAAAAGTTCAAAAAGAAATTCTGGCGGTCTACGAAATTATTGCATTACAACCGCCAGTCACCGAGGTGATCGGGGTTGGTCGGCGCCTTTTTGACCGTGACCAGATCATGCAACTAATCAATAACAAATTGCAAAGCCAATCACTTGATAAGCTTTTTGTTGAAGACCTTGCAATTGCTGCAAATGTTTCCGGACGCACCCTTCGAAAGATTTTTATCGAATATTTTGGGGTGTCGCCATTGCGTTACCTGACTATTTACAAGATGCACGCTGCCCGAAAAGTTTTGCAGGATTCCAATCCCAATAAGTCCACGGTTTCAAACATCGCATCGCAGTTTGGATTCCGGCATTTTGGCAGATTTGCATCAAGTTATCGTGATCTTTTTGGTGAGCTACCGTTGGATACACTCAATAATAATTATAAAAAATAAAGTTTTGTTAATATCGAATATTTGCCACTAAACCCGCGGGATTTTTTGAAGAGACTGAAAGTACATTCCCATTCGTTTTTTGATCGATTTTCTGGCTGACTTTTCCTTTAGACATGAATAAAACTTCCTACCATGGGATGTGGCCAATGATATGTTTAGCCCATCTTCCTTGGGTTTTTATGCATGTTAACTGTGTACGGATGTTAATCGTGTTGATTTTAAATTAGTCATCTTCATCTTC
>SXGQ01464720.1_pt1 | contig 13110 bp, 16 predicted proteins | sample 3178371 | NCBI WGS metagenome assembly SXGQ01 (sample SAMN11356859, study PRJNA531348) | freshwater metagenome | isolation source: freshwater sample F1-20 | place: China: Fuxian Lake, Yuxi | collected 2017-12-25
CGAAGCCCGCGGCGATCGCGGGCGCATCGAGGGCCGAGCAGATCGCGGCTGCCGTCGCGTCGGCGGCAGGATGCTCGCTCTCGGTCATCGCCTCAGCCCTCGCCGAACTTCTCGAGCAGGCGCGTGATCGTCGGCATGCCGCGCGAGCTCGCCGGGGTACCGATCACCCGCTCGACCAGGGGCGTGCCGTTGTTCTGCTGCTCGCGGTGGTTGAGAATCACGGCCCACCCAGGGCCCGAGTCGATGAGCGTGCAGCGGGCGAGCCGCTCGGCCTCGAGCAGCGCAGGGTCATCAGGCAAGAGCTCGGGGCCATCGTGCAGGGTCACCTCGCGCAGCCGCGCGTCAGCAGCGGATCCGTGGGCGATGACGAGAGGCCGCAGGAAGTCGAGCGGCCGGGTGAAGACCTCGCGCTCGAGACCGGTGGCGCGCGCGAGCGCGACGACGGCATCCTGCGCCATCTCGCCCGCGCGCTCGGCGGGCGCCGAGAAGCTCACTGTGCCGTTGCTCTGATAGCTCACGGCATCGGTCGCGCCGGCCTCGGCGAAGGCCGCGAGAATCTGCGCCGTCGACGGGTGGCCGCGCTGGCCGACGTTGACGTTGCGCAGCAGGGCGACGTTCAGCATGGCGCCGAGCGTACTCGGCACGAGCGACGCTAGAGCTCGTCGTCGTCGACGACAGGGTTGGCCGCGGTCGGCCGCTCACCGATCGCCGTGCCGGGCGGTCGGCCCGACCCGGGCACGTGCTTCTCGCGCTCGGCGACGAGCCACTCGGGCAGCTCGTCGAGCAGGGCGCGAATCTCAGCGGTCGTCATCGAGTCGCTGACACCCCCGCGCACGAGGGCCGAGTTCGAGACGCCGAGGCGACGCGAGACCTCATCGCGCGGGTGCGGCCCCTCGCGTCGCAGCGTGGTGAGCCACTCGGGCGCGTTCGACTGCAGCTCGAGCAGGGCCGTGCGTGAGATCGGCGCGGCACGAAACTCATCGGGCGTGGCCGGCAGGTAGACGCCGAGCTTCTTCGCCGCCGTCGCGGGGCTCAGCAGCTGCTCCTTCTTCGGCTTCGGCTGCTGGCGGCGGTCTTCGCGCTCGGGATCGGTCATGCGTCGAGCGTACGGGAGACAAGCGCCCGCGAGACGCGCGGGTAGCCTGAGCGCATGCCTGCACCGCGCCACGATCCGCTTCGCGTCGCCTTCGTGACGGGCGTCACCCCGGGCAAGTGGGAGCGCATCTGGCGCGACCGCCGGCCCCGTGGCCATCTCTACGTGACCCCCATGACGCAGGATGCTGCGCTCGCGGCGCTCACGGACGGCAGTGCCCACATGGCGCTGCTGCGCGACGTGTCGGCCGACGATGATCGGCACGCGATCGAGCTCTACCGGGAAGCGCCCGTGGTCGTGGCGCCCCGCGGATCACTCGTCGCCGGCCTCGACGACGTGACCTTGGCCGAAGTGACCGACCTCGCCCACCAGCCGCTCGATGACGCGGATGCTCCCCCACTGCCCCTGCTGCCCGTCGACCTGCACGCGGGCACGGGCGCCGAAGCCGTCGAGCTCGTGGCTGCGAATGTCGGCGTCGCCGTCATGCCCCTGTCGGTGGCCCGCGCCCACTCGCGCAAAGACGTCGTCGCGCGGCCCTTACGCGAGGCACCCGACACCGCGATCTCGCTCGTGTGGCCGGTCGCAGGGGCGCATCCGCTGGTCGACGAGTTCATCGGCATCGTGCGCGGGCGCACGGCGAACAGCTCGCGCTGACTCGTCCACGGATTCGGGTTCACCACTGGGTCTGTGCGGTCGGGTCTGTCACAATGCTGATATCGCGCTATCGGTAGGATGCGCAGCAGAGGGAAGGAGGCGACGCATGACCGACATCCTGATCCGCGGGATCAGCACCGAGGCCATCTCGCGCATAGAAGAGCAGGCCGCCAAGCTCGGGCTCTCGCGCAACGAGTACTTGCGGCGCCAACTCGACACGCTGTCGACCAATCAGCCTGAGGCGACGGCCGTCGTATCGGCGGATGAGGTTCGGCGGGCATCCCACGCCGCTCGCGATCTCGACGACCCCGAGGTCATGAGCGCAGCGTGGCGCTAGGCGCATGTCAGTAACCCCCTGGCTCATCGACAAGTCGGCCTATGTGCGGCTCGGTGACAGCCCCGACCTCGAGGTCTGGACCACACGACTGTCACGTGGGCTCGTGCGCGTGAGCGGCATCACGTGTCTAGAGATCGGCTACTCGATGCGGTCTGCCGAGCAGTCTCGCATCGAGTTCTCGTCTCCTCCCCTGTCGCTCATGCCGGTCGAGCACCTGACGCCGGGCATCGAGCGCCGTGCACTCGAGGTGCAGCAGTTGCTCGGCGATCGCGGTCAGCACCGCGCTCCGTCGATCCCGGACTTGCTGATCGCCGCGACGGCCGAGCTCACCGGATGCATCGTGCTCGCTGTCGACAAAGACTTCGACCTCATCGCCGACGTGACGGGCCAACAAGTGGAGTGGCTAGCGACCTGAGCTCAGTCCTCGATGCCGAGCTCGTAGATGAGCTTCCAGGCGCCCTCGGAACTGTTGCCGAGAATCGAGATCGTGCGCTTCGTGACCGGGTCGTGGGTACTGCGGAACGAGGCGCCTGCGTCGTAGCCCTCGATGAGCACCGCGTCGATCGTCTCGAGCAGAAACAGCCCCATGCCGCTGCGCTGCTCGTCTTCGGGCCAGTCGGCTCGCGGTCGCGCCATCTCGGCGACGGTCTCTGCCGACACGATGCGACCCTCGAAGAGTGCCTTCCAGAACAGCGTCAGGTCGCCGACCGTCGTGTATGCACCGCCGTCGCCGTTGCCGCGCACGGGCAAGTGCAGCACGCTGGTGCGATTGCCGTCGTCGTCGAGGTAGCCGAGCGCAGCATCCGCCGGCAGGTCGTCAGAGCGAAGGTATGCGGTGCGCGACATTCCAGCCTTGTCGAAGACGCGCGACTGCACGAGGTCATGAAAGGGCGTGCCGCTCGCGCGCTCGGCCACGAGGGCGAGCACCATGTAGCCACCGTTGCAGTAGGCGAAGCGCTCCCCCGGCGTGAAGACCTGCGCGAAGCCGTCGAGCACGGGCAGAAACGCTTCGGTCTTGTCGAGCGTGTGCACGGGCACCGTCATCACATAGTCGTCGACCTCGAAGTCGCCCTCTTCGTCGATGTAGTCACCGATGCCGCTGTGGTGCGTGAGCAAGTGCTCGATCGTCACGGCATCGTCGATGAGCGGCAGGTCGCTGTTGAGGATGCTGCGCACGGGCGTGTCGAGCGCGAGCACTCCCTCCTCCACAAGGCTCAGAACTGCGAGCGCCGTGAAGGCCTTGCTGCCGCTCGCGACCGCGATGCGCGTGTCGGGCGTGTTCGGCACCTGGTGCGCACGGTGCGCGAAGCCGTAGGCCTTGACGAACTCGGGCTCGCCGTCGACATCGATGCTGACGACGCCGGTGAACGGCGATGACGCGGCGGCGTGTGCGTCGACCTCTGATTCGGTGATGGGCATGATGCTCATCTCACTCGACAATGGCCCTCCGCGTCTAGAGCGTCGAGCTATGTTCATCGGTCGCGCCGTGCCATACGATGAAAACGAGGCGACGTCGACGTTCTCATCCGCGTGACCCGTTGCCTTCGAGATAGAACCCCCGCCTGTCTCGCACCCCTGGAGGCCAGCTCATGCCCGCACCTCGCCGCACTCGCACCGCGACCTTCGCCCTCGTCGGGCTGCTCGTGCTCAGCCCAGCACTGCCAGCCGCTGCCGTCGGCGGCAGCCTCACGGCGTGGGGCGTCGAAGAGTACGGCGAGCTGCAAGTGGGGTCAGCGAGCGACGTCGTGCAGATCGCCGTCGGACCGAACTACAACATGGCCTTGCACGCCGACGGCACCGTCACCGCGTCGGGCGGCAACATCTTCCGGCCGCAAGACGATGTCGAGAACGAGTCTGCACAGGCCACCGTGCCGCCGGGGCTGACCAACGTCGTGCAAGTCGTCGCCGGCGGCGCACACACGGTGGCGTTGCGCGCTGACGGCACCGTCGTCGCATGGGGCCGCGACACCCAGGGCGAGTCGTCTGTGCCAGCCGGGCTCAGCAATGTCGTACAGCTCGCTGCAGGAGGGTCGCACACGCTCGCACTGCAAGCCGACGGCACGGTCGTCGCGTGGGGCCGCAGCGAAGAGGGCGCCACCGAGGTTCCTGCAGACCTCGGCGAGGTCGTTCAGCTCGCGGCGGGCGACGGCCACAGTCTCGCTCTCCTGGCCGATGGCTCGGTGCGTATCTGGGGTCGGGGAGACTTCGGTCAAGACCGAGTGCCCGGGTCTCTCGAGGAGGCCGTCATGATCACCGCTGGGCGCTGGCACAACGTGGCCATCCGCCCCGACGGCTCGGTCGTGGCCTGGGGGTACGACAACCGCGGAGGGGCTTCAACGCCCTCCACCCTTGCCCCGGCAGTCACCATCGCAGCAGGCACCGACAACTCCGCGGCGGTGCACGCCGACGGCACGATCACGGTGTGGGGAACCGATCTCTACCAGCAGCTCCAGGTGCCGGCCGACCTCTCCGGCGTGACGAGCGTCGGCATTGGTCAGTACCACATGGTCGCGCTGAGCGACCCTACTGCCGCACGCCTCTCGATCTCGGGCAGCGCCGAAGTGGGGGCCACCCTGTCGGCCGACCTCACCACATCAGCACCCGCTGCGTCGATCTCGTACCAGTGGTACGCGAACGGCACCGCGATCGCTGGGGCGACGAGCGACACCTACACGGTCGATGCCGCCGACGAGGGTGCTCCGATTCTCGTGCGCGCACTCTCGACCGCTCCGGGGGTCGGCCCGGTCATCAGTGCGCCGTTCGTCATCGCCGGCCCCGCCGACGAGGCCGGCGAGAGCGACACCGACAGCGCGCCGGGCGAAGACGCAGCTAGCGATGAGACTCCGTGGGCGCTCATCATCGGCGGCATCGTCGTCGTGCTCGTCATCGGCACGGTCGTCGCCCTGATGATCCGCCGCCGGCAGAAGAACGACGGCACGACCACCGAGTGACACGGCGCTGGGGCTCGGCGTCATGACGACAACCTGAGCCCTCCTAGACTCGACGGCGATGACTGACAAGGCGCACGACGAGCTGACAGAGAACGACGTCACGCCCGAAGGCGAGCGCATCGCCGACGACCCGCCCCGTCACACGCCGTTGTGGGCACTGCTCTCGGGCTGGCTGCTCGGTCTCGAAGCGTGGCTGCGTTCGCACGGCGGCGAACCGCTGCGCAAGGCGATCAAGGGCTTCTGGATTCTCATCGCCTTCATCGGCATCGGCTTGCTCATCGGGCCGGTCATCAACAAGCCCCTCACGCTCGACGACATCACCTCCTCAGCGAGCACCGCGACCGAGCGCTGGATCGCCCGCTCGATCGCGATCGACTACCGCATCGACCTCGCCGACGACGGCACCCTCGTCGCGCAGGTCGAAGAGCGCTTCACGGCGTTCTTTCCCGACGACGTCGACGAGTCGGGCATCGAGCGCGTGCTGGCAACGCAGTATCAGGGGCACGACCTCAACCCGAGCAACATCGAGGCCACCTTCGACGGCCGACCCATCGAGCTCGAGCGCCGCTCAACCCCGACCGAGTTGACCCTCACGCTCGACACGGGCGAGCGGCTGCAGGGCGACTACGACATTGTGCTGCGCTACACGCTCGAGCACCTGGCCTACGACGCGATCGACGAGGCGAGCGGGCAGCCCGTGCAGATTCTCGAGTGGGATGTCTTCGGCCCGCAATGGCCCACCGGCTTCGCGAAGCTCGACGTGCGGCTCGACCTGCCGCAGCAGCTCGACGAGCGGCTGGTGCGCGAGCCGCGCGGCGGCGTCGCGTGGACGCTGCTCGTTGCCTCCGTCTGGCTCGAACCCGAACCCGATTCCCCCGCCGGCCGCTCGGTCTACGCCTTCAGCAATGAGCAGAACATTCCGCCGCACGCCAACGCGTGGTTCCACGTCGTGCTCGAGCCCGGCAGCATCGTGCTGCCCGAGCGCTCGACCTGGTTCTGGGTGCAGACCTGGGGGCCGCTCGCACCCCTCGCCTTGCTGCTCGCGACGCTCGTGCTCACGCTCGCCGCGCGCGCCGTCGCCTGGAGCGATGCCCGCGGCCGCGCCTGGTACGTCGCGCAATCCGAACCCCCGAACCGCGTGCCCGTGCGACTCGCCGCGCAAGTGCTGGGTGAGCGCCGCGGTCACGAGCTCGGCGAGGCGCTTGAGCAGCACGCGCAACTGAGGCGCAGTGCATCCGCGGATGCTCGTACGCAGTCGCTCGAACGCCTCGGCCACACCGCGCGTCGTGCGGGGCGCCTCGGCGACCTGCCGCGCGCCTGGCGCCGCTTCGCGACCGCCCCCGAGCGTCAGGCGCAGTACAAGTCGGGGCTTCGGCGCGTGCCGCACGGCTTCGTGCGCGACGCCTTCGTCTGGGCGCCGATCGCGCTCACGCTCGTGCAGTGGGGCGTCGTGCGGCAGCTGTCGTTCCAGGCCCCGATCGGTGAAGTGTGGTGGCCGACGGCGATGGTCGCAGCATCCACCGTCATCGCCGCTATCGTGCTCGTGCTGACGCTCACCGCCCGGCCGCTCACCCGCAAGGGCGCCCTCGTGCGGCAGCACTTGCTCGGCATCGGCGTCTACGCCGACCGCACCTCGCTGCTCGCGCGCGGCACCCTGCGTGACCCCGTGCTCGGCTATGCCGCGCTGCTCGCCGACCCGCGCGAGGCGGGCGAGACGATCGCCGACCGGGTCGAGGCCGAGCTCGGCGCCGAGAACGACCCCGACCGCTGGCGCACGCCCGACTTCGTCACCGCACCGCGCATGCTTGTGCGTTTCGTCGCCGTACTGAGCCTCGTCGCCACCCTGCTCGTCATCTCCATCGTGCCGAGCCCCTCCCTGCGCGGCGAGCGGTACGCCGCGTACGACTGGGATCTTCCCGGCATCTTTTACACGACCGTCGACTCGTTCACCGCCGACGCCGTGCTCACGCGCGACGACGACGGCCGCGCGGTCATCGAGGTCGTCGAGACGATCGACGTCGTCTTCGAGGAGGGCGCAGCACGAACGCCGCAGGTCGCACGCCAGTGGCGCAACGAGGTCGACGGGCAGAGCTACGACTTGACCATCACGAGCGTGCGCCTCGACGGACGCTCCGTGCCGCACGTCATCGAGCCCGATCTCGACTCGACGCTCGTGCGCACGACGATGGCGGAGCCGCTCGAAGGTGCGCACACGTTCCGCGTCGAATACACCCTCGGCTCAGCCGCCGTGGCCGCCGAGGTGAGTCCGAGCGGCGAGGTCGTCGACCGCGTGCGCTGGGCCGCCCTGCTCGACGGGTGGCGCTACGAATGGGGTGGCGACGACGACCTCGTCGAGCCGCTCGAGATCTCGCTCACCGTCGACCCTGCCCTGCTCGAATCCGCGGTGCGTGCTGGCTGGATCACGCGCGACGCCGACTCGGCCGACCGCGCCCGCGACTGGCAACTCGACGCCGTGCCCTTCGGCGACGTGAGGCAGCTCTCCGAGAACGAACCGTCGATCGAGACGATCGAGCGCACTGATGACGGGATGCTGCGCCACAGTCTCTCGCTGATCCCCAACGAGAACGAGTCGTACTCGTGGCCGCTCACCGTCGACGACGTCGGCGTGCTCATCGACCTTCCTGCCGGCACCTTCACGGGCCCCGACGAGAGCGCGCTGCGCCTGAACGCCTTCGCCGCGGTGCTGCCCTTCATCGTGACGATCGGCCTCGGCGTGCTCTCGATAGGCATCTCGGCGCTCGGCGTGACTGTGACCCGCCGTCGACCGACTGGCGAGCCAGAAGAAGGGTTGCCCCGCGATCTGCTGCGCTGGCTCGCGCCGGCGTTCGGTGTGAGCGCAGTGCTGCTCTTCTTCTGGAGCTCGATCGACATGGTCGGCGACGACCCGCGATTCCTGCCCGTCGCGCTCGCCGCCCTCGTCGGCGCGGGCGGACCGTGGTGGGCCCTCGCGGCCGGGTGGCGCGGGCCGCGACCCGAGTGACCTAGGCAGGCGCTCCCAGCTCGGCGAGCAGCGCGTCGATCTGGCCGATGCCCTGCTCGTAGCCCTCGAGGGCGCCGAACTCGACCGCTTGCTCGAACTCTTCGTCGGTCGTGAACGTCGTCACAATCGTCATGCGCGTCACGCCGTCGTTCGTGTCGAAGGTGACGACGCTGCGGTTCCACGGGGTGTCATCGGGCTCAGCGTCGTCCGGGATGTAGGCCTCGTCGTACACGATCTCGCGCGGCTCGTCGATGCTGATAAACGTCAGCCGCCCGTCGAGCGCCTCACCGTCGGGGTCGCCGACCATGCGGTAGAGCATCCGCCCGCCCGGGGCGAAGTCGAACTCGCTGATCGTCGCGGGGTACTCCGGCGGGCCCCACCAGCGCTCGAGTGTGCTGCGATTCGACCACACGCTCCAGACCCGCTCGACGGGCGCGTCGAACTCGGCGATGAAGGTCATTGTGCGGGCGGCGGCGTCTTTCTCGGCGCTGACGAACGTCATGGTGCGGCTCCTTCTGGTGGGGTTTCGGTGAGGATGCTGGCGATCTGGTCTGCGCGGTGGCGCCACAGGCGCTAGTACTCATCGAGCACGGTCTGCGCGCGCTGCAGCTGCTCGCGATCGGCGCGCACGATCTGCCGGCGCCCGTCGCGTCGCTTGTGCACGAGCGAGGCGCGCTCGAGCACGGCGACGTGCTTCTGCACAGCCGTGAAGCTCATCGCGTAGCGCTCGGCGAGATCACTGACCGACTGCTCGCGCTGCACGACCCGCGCCATGATGTCGCGCCGGGTGCGGTCGGCGAGCGCGTGGAAGATCGCGTCGACCTCGGCGTCGCTCAGGTCGGTCAAATGCATAACCATATGGTTACATGTCGTGGCCTGGCCCGCAACTGCGAGGTCTAGCGCACGTCGACCACATACGTCACGGTGACCGGCGAACCGGGGCGCAGATCGACGAGCACGTCGTACTTATCGTTACTGATGGTCCAGCTCGAGTACTCGCCGTCGTCGACATGCTCGTCGATCGTGAACCCGTACGACGTCACGTTCGACTCCACCGCGACACGCGCCTGGTCGACCAGCTGGATAGTGCGCACAATGACCCAGCTGCCGTCGCTGCCGACAGCCGACACCAGCTCACCGTCGGGCAGGAACAGGTCCTGCGGAAAGTCATCGGGCATCGACGCTTCACCGCTTTCACCCTCCGAGGCCTCATCACCCTCCTCGGTCACCGACGCGTCTGGCTCTACTACCTCGGCCGTGGATTCAGTCGGTTCGCCCGCGGCGCACCCCGTCACCGTGAGCGCTGCACCCGCAGCGAGAACCAAGGCCAGCGTCGCGCGGCGGTGGGCAGCAAGAAGGTCGTGGAACATGTGCGTCATCCTTTTCGTCTCGTATAGATCGTCATTGAGGCACCCTCGCCTCCGTGCCAGTCAAGGCGAGATGGTGGGGTCGCGCCATGGGTAAGAGCTACTCACAGCCCACTACCCTCGACCCATGCCCGCCAATCCCCTACCCGCCGACTGGGTCGAGCACCGCCGCGACGACGGTGAGCGCCTCGGTTGGATCCACCCCAGCGGCGCCCTCTACACCGCCGTCGACGTGCTCGGCCGCACCATCGCCGCCGACGTCGAATGGCTCGACGCCGAAGCCGCCCTCGAACAGCACGGCATCGCCTGGCTCGCCGAGCCCTGGGCCCTGCGGCTCGACGACGGCCGAGTGCAGCGCGTGCGCATCAGCCACCTGGGCACCTTGGGGCTCACCGTCATTGACGACGACTGGGGCGCCGCCGCGGCGGTCGGCGCCGGGATGCTCGAGCGCAGCCTGCCGTGGCCCGCGCCCGCTGAGCTGCAGCCGTGGCTTTCGCCGGCCGGAGACACCTGATACCTTCAAGCCGAATCCAGCACAACGGCGTGCTGAGAATTCTGGTGAATGCAGTGCATCCCCTCTCCCCATTGGAAGGAATGCCCTGCTGTGCCCACTTGCTCGAAACGCTCCTACGCGAGCCGAATCACTGCCATCCGCGCCGTCATCGCATTGCGCAAGACCAGATACCCCAGGCTCGCTGGCATCCACTGGTGCGCCGAACACCTGGCGTGGCACACGACCTCGAAGCAGACGTCGGGCCGCATCGGGAAGCTCAACCGCGTGTAGATCTCAACAAGCGAGACCTTCGGTCTCACGCCCGAACGAACCGCTGCGCGATCTGTTCCGCCACGGACGCCACGTCAATGACCGGCTCGGCCCCCTTCTCGATCAACGACGCCAGCTTCCGCGGCCACACGACTTGCACCCCGTTGACCGAGAACGCGTCCGGAAAGAACCCCCAGTCAGAATCGACGAAGCACAGCACGCCGAAGATCGGCACGTCTCCTACCGCCTGACGCACGTGCTCGACCTGCTTGAGCACCCCGTCGACGAGCTTCGTCTTGTCACTACCCCGGTACACCAGCAGCTCGACCCGCGGCCGGATGATGCCGCCCTCCACCCGCTTCTCAGGCGCCTTGCCCGCATACCGCTTCGTGTCGATCACCCACACGCCGCCGGGCGTCACCACGATGTGATCAATGTTGGCCTTCGAGCGCGGAATGCGTCGATCATGCATGACCCGGATGCTCTCCGACGCCAACCCGTCAAGCCGAGCCCCCACGGCCGCCTCGCCGGCAGCTCCACTGCTCCACGCCTTCGTGCTCTGCTTCTCATCCGAGAGCGCCACGGCCAGGCCGCCGAGCTTGCCCCATTTGGCGCGCAGCTTCGCCTCGTCGTTGGCCTTGCGGCGCTCGTACTCGCGTTGGGCTGAGGTTCCGGGGGCGTTGACGTCGTCGGCTGCCATGAGCTCATCGAACCAGAAGTGAGGGTCACTCCGCAGTCCCCGTCCGAGGCACAGGTCAGCGTCGTGCGCGTCTCGCTAATTAGAGTTCAAGCCGTTCTCTCGACTGTTCAGAGCACTCTTCCAAAAAGCTTCCCTCTGGAGGATGGTGTCGTCGCGCGTCTTCTTGTCGAAGATCTCGAGGATCGAGTACTGAAAGTTCTCGACGATGTGTTCCGGTCCACGGTTGGCGAGCAACGCCTCGAGTTTGACGTTTCCACCCGTCAGATTCCGCACGTTCGCGTAAGAATTCCACCGCTGCCACAAGCCACCAACTTCTCCGGATGCTGACCCTACGTAGATCTGTCCGCTACTGGTATCGGTGAGGACATAGACAGCCTTGACGTTCTCAAGCGCATTGCGCCACGACGGTTCTGCGTTCTTGATGATGAGTTGCATCTCTCCGTGGCGGAGAAGGACGTTTTGGTAGCCGGGAAAAGCGCCCAGTTTCGTGTCGGGCGCGAGCTCGTAGATGGTCGGGTTGGCGACGCTACCTTGCAACGACTCATACCAGCGAAGGTAGGCCTGCCCTAGCGGTACCTCGAGCTTCACAATCAGGCGGCGAATGTACTCGGAATACTGAGGCAACGGCGTGAGGCGGTACCCCGACCCTCGGTTGACTTTGGGGGTGATCACTTCGGTCCGGAAGAAGCCACCGAACACAAAGAAATTCGGGCCATAAAGTGGGTACTGAGCGAACGCGAGAACGTAATCTGCTCCGTCAAGGTTGTTGTTGGAGTTCTTCTCAGCGCGGTACCTCGTCATGTTCAACCACGGCTCTTGGTCTTCTTGCAGGAGCAGTTCCCACGCTGGAACTCCTCCATCGCCGTCCCTAATGTTGAACTTCACCTTCGTGCGCGCTGGGTCGGGCACAGGCAAAAAGTCCTCGAAGTAGATCACATAGCCTCCCGCGCCTCGCTGGGCCGAGCGGGAGCCACGGCCCAAACACATTGTGTCCACAATTCAAGGAATCTGTCTGCGAGCCCGCCATATCCGTTCGCGAGAGAAACCTCGAGGAGCCCCGATGCGCACGCATCGCGATAAGTTCTTCTCATGACCGACGCTGCACGCGACGCCCTCCGCGCGTTCGTGGCAGAGCGCGACTGGGCCCAGTTCCACTCCCCCGAGAACCTCGCCAAGAGCATCTCGATCGAGGCGGCAGAGCTGCTCGAGCTGTTCCAATGGAATGCCGACGCAGACGAGCAGAAGTTGCGCGAAGAGCTCGCCGACGTGCTGACCTACTGCATCATGCTCGCCGACAAGATCGGCGCCGATCCCCAGCAACTCGTGCTCGACAAGCTAGAGCAGACGCGGGCGAAGTACCCCGCCGACAAGGCTCGCGGACGCAGCGAGAAGTATGACCAGCTTTGAGATTGAACGCGTGCCGTTCGACAAGCACGCGGTGCGCACCTGGGCCAAGGATGACCCTCGACGCCGCGACTGGCCCGTCGTCTACCTGATCGAAGGCGGCAGCAAACCGAGCGGCGGCCTCGACGACGTCTACGTCGGTGAAACCCTGAACGCTGAAGCTCGCATGCTTCAGCACCTTGACAACGAAGAGAAGCGCGACGCCCTCTCGCAGATCCGCGTCGTGCTCGACGACACCTACAACAAGTCGGTGTGCCTCGACCTCGAGTCGCACCTGATCCGCCTGCTCGCCGGCGACGGCGCCTACCGCGTCCTCAACCGCAACGAGGGCATCACCGACTCCGCCTACTACGGCCGCGATCTCTACCGCGAGTCGTTCCGCGACATCTTCGAACAGCTGCGGGCCGAAGGCATCTTCACCCGCAGCATCCCCGAGATCGAGAACAGCGACCTCTTCAAGCTCTCCCCCTACAAGGCGCTCACGACCGACCAGGCGGTCGCGGTCGAAGACATCGTCGAAGGGCTGCTCGACGACCTCGCGACCGACACCAGCGAGCTGCTCATCGTGCAGGGCGAGCCCGGCACCGGCAAGACCGTCGTCGCGATCTACATGATGAAGTTGCTCGCCGACATCGCCGCGTCGAAGCCCGACGACGAACCCGACGCCGATTCGATCTTCTCCGACTTCTTCACGGTGGAGAATCGCGAGCTGCTGCAGAGCTTCCGGGTCGGACTGGTGGTGCCGCAGCAGTCGCTGCGCGAGAGCATCCAGCGTGTCTGCAAGCGCACTCCCGGCCTCCACCCCGGCCAGGTGATGACGCCGTGCCAGGTGGGGGCGAG
>SXGQ01845192.1_pt1 | contig 13110 bp, 41 predicted proteins | sample 3178371 | NCBI WGS metagenome assembly SXGQ01 (sample SAMN11356859, study PRJNA531348) | freshwater metagenome | isolation source: freshwater sample F1-20 | place: China: Fuxian Lake, Yuxi | collected 2017-12-25
AGTGGATATTGACTTTGTGGAATACTCTGCTGTCGCCGTTAAGTGAGATGGTACTCTTACTACTCTGCTTAAGTCATTCAATGCTTTTTGGATCTCTGCACGGATATACCATACTGCAAAGGTAATGAACTTCAAGTTCTTAGATGTATCGAACTTCTCAGCGGCTTCGAATAAACCTACATTACCAAACCCAATCAAGTCTTCTAATGTCAAGCCCATACCCCGATACTTGGTTGCTACTTGGATCACAAACTTCAAATTGGACTCAATCAATTTATTTCTAGCTGCTACGGTACCGGCACTGATTAACTCTTGCTCTTGTGCTAAGGTTAAGCCGTTACGCTTCTTAATGTCTTTTAAATACTGAGTAGTGCTTTCTGCTGTCGGGATAACTACTGCGTTGCTAACATTGATTTTCTTTTTCATATCTCTTATCTTTTTAATTTATATAAATTTAAGCATTTTCCTTATAGGATCCTAATCTTTTACTTAAAAAGATCCGAAAAAGTTTTGCCTACTTTTATTGGCCCTTTGAAGTCATTGCTTCTTCCCCATATTTCAGCTTGGCCGGAATGACCGCATTTAGGAGTAACGGTATACAATACATTGCCAGCTTCGATATCAACAATTCTAAAATCGTCATATAACGGGCCTACTCCTGGACAATTATTTTTAAAGAACACATATGTGCTATGTATGTCGATCTCTGGATGCTCTTTGAGGAATCTTTTTACTCGAGGGAATAGTGCATGTGCTTTGCGCTCCAATGATGAATCTGTACAGAACCAATCATAAAAGTTATAACAATTTCCTACGGTACCATCGCTATCCATAATTTGGCCTGACTCGAATGCATTTAATTGGGCTGCTAATGTCTTTTTCATATCTCTTATTTTTATTAATTAAACAATTCTGCATTTAACATTGCGTGTGCTGCTAATACTTGCTGAGTACGTTTCATTCTTAACTCTAACATACTCTTTGCTTTGGTGATTCTCTTAAATGGTTTCATATCTCTTATCATTTTAATTATATTTAAAGATAAGCATTTTTTGAACACGTGTCAACCTTTTTGCAAGAAAAGTTTCAAAAAAGTTTTAACAGTAAAAAAGTGCTGGACCGCTTGGATCCAACACTATTTCAATTGAGAGATATGTTTAGTAGTCAGGACAGGATTCGAACCTGTAAAGTTGTTCCGTTGCCGTCCTCCTCAGTGCGTCCACTAAGAACATAAGGCTTGGGCGTCTAACCAATTCCGCCACCTGACTAACATAACTTTTATTCCTATAGGAGTTATCAACCTTCGGTAGTCAGGACAGGATTCGAACCTGCATAATGATTAGTTTATGGCTTGAAACCAAAGGCTTGATGATAGGAGCCCATCCCCACGTTTACCATAACGTAACCTGACTAATATGGATCCCTATCGTTTAGGGACATAAAATGATATTCTAGGAGTTTCAGCCAATTTACGTGCTTGCTCTGCTCTATAAGCTTCGCGACTCTCTTTGCCCTTCATTGCTACTGCTACTGCACTAGATGAACTAATAGGAGCCTTTGCCTCTCTTGCAAATTGTGCCATGATTGCTCCTTGTCTTTCGATTCCTGAATTTCTTTTTCCAATTGCCATAATCTCTCTTTTTTAAATTAACTTATTTCCCTTATTTCCTATACATAAATATAAGCATTTTTCTCCCCAGATCCTAGTCTTTTGTAAACTTTTTTTACTTATTTCCCTCAATTAATCTTTCAATCTTTTTAAGGGTTACACGGATCGTTTCTTCTGAGTAGCCGGCAATCTTTGCTGGATCCCATTTCAATTCCCAAGCTTTATCGATTGCGTGGATGTCTGCAGTTAGATCGGTTTTGATCATTTCTAGAATTGCTAACGTGGTCTCTTTTGTGTAATTGCTCATATCTCTTATATTAATTTAAACAAACTCATTTTAACTGCGGCATTGATAATGTCATTGGTCTCAGCTACGGTCCATCCATATGCACAATAACAACAATCTTGGATGAATGGTCTTGTATATAATGGATCCTCACCTCCATATGGTAACACTGATAACATCTTGCCAATATCCATGATCTCTATTAATTGAGATTGAGGAGCAACGATCTCAACAGTTTTATTAACATCATATACCGGCTGCAATCCTGTGAAATGATGTTGATAGAAACCACCATCTTCTTGATCTCCGGCTAACTCATTACGGACCCATTCTACAATTACAAACTCATCATTTGCCGTATCGAAGTCTTTGGCTAATATCGCTGTCGCTCCTGCTTTCGCTGTATACATTACACTATTCAATGTCCATGTTATCAATGTTCCTTTCTCTATCATCATATCTCTTATTTTTTCTATTTCTTAAATATAAGCATTTTATTTGCCGGATCCTAGACTTTTGCTAACTTTTTTTGCAAAGTTTTTAAACGAGCTTTTAAGCGCTTAATCTCTAACTTACGGAAATATGGTCCGTGATTATAAGGAGTGCAACCTTCCGGCTGAGCGAATGCGCTAACTACTTTGGTTTTATCCGTTTTAAGGAATTCAATGCGTGCTTCAATTGCTTTGATTTGTTCTGCTATCATATCTCTTATTTTTTATTTATAATATAAATTTAAGCATTTTTAGAATAGGATCCTAGCAATTTGTTAACTTTTTTACTAGGATCCCTATATGCGCTACATGCACATATAAGTCTCGGATTGGCACCAATGGTCATAAAACTCTTCATATGCCTCAACTACCTCAGCTTCTGGAATTCCTTTGTAATATATACGTCCTCCAAACACAGCTCCTAAGTTAACCTTTCCTCCTCTGTGAGAAGTTACTTTGTAAAAACCTCCTTGGTACTTTACTGTCGCGAATTTCAAATCTTTTTTCATATCTCTTATTTTTTATTTATAATATAAAGATAAGCAAAATAACCCTTCGTGCCAACCTTTTCAGTAACTTTTTTTAAACTTTTTTTATAGAACCAGCAAAAGGCAACATCTAGGAGATAAGAGAGAACCTAAATGCTGCCGGAGGATCGGAGATAAGAGAGAGATAGCCGATCCCTTTGCTTTTTTGAGAGATATGGCGGCCATTATGGGCTGACCGCTGCCACTAATACTACCGATCCCGACGACTTACACGGCTTTGGATCGCCAATGGCTAACCGATCCGTCGGGACCTTAATGTTTCGGATCTGGATATCCTCCCAGCACCACTATGTAACACTGAAGGTGGCCGTATATCGCAGATCCTGATATTTAGAATACATTACGTCTTATATAAGAGCCGGAGTTGTTCTCCTCGCGCTACCAGAAGCGCACCTGGATCAGGTTACCGGCTCTTTGAATGTCATATTCCCTTTATGGTCGCTTTCACATTTGGCATGGGTTTCGCCTTCCTGGATCCCTTTGGTCGCTTTATGCATTTGGTTGGGACTAACCTTCCTTCTTATTTACACTTATATTATATGAAATCTAAATCTAAAAACCAACCGGTATCTAAAAATAGTTTCTAAAAATCAATCTAAAAATCAAACTAAAAATACCCGGCATATTGGTCTAAAAATAAACCCTCCTAGCAGGATCCATCTGAAAATAGAAGCATATTGGTCTAAAAATAGCCTGGCCGATTACTCTCCTAATATACAGGACCGAACTAAAAGCACTCTAAAAGCACGATCCTTCTAAAAATAGACCGATATTGGTCTAAAAATAAACGGGGAGAAGATGGTCTAAAAATAGCTGCGATCCATCTAAAAATAAATCATCTTATATAATACATCATTAAGCCAAAATTAAAATATTCATGATATGAATATCTTCTTCTGCCAATTAATTGATCATCACCACGTCCTACCAGTTTCCTGTACAGTTCATTGGATACATATCGTCTACCTAGTCTTCTCATAGCATCTAAAAATTACTCTACTAATATACATGACCGAACATAACGTGTGTATATGTGCGATTCTTCTAAAAATAGGTTACTGTTATACACTATAAAACCGAATACCTATATCTAAATATAAGAATAATAATCCAAAAATCAAACCTGTTTCGTCTAAAAATAACCGGGATCCATCTAAAAATAAATGCCGAAATGGTTGGATATTTGGATACTTGTATAACGCACATATACAACTAGTTACAGGCACGGGTATATCAGTATATACCTAGGGTGGAGATAAAGAGCCTACGCCCCCTAAAAAAACGTATATGAGCGGACGATATCTCTATCCAATCCTACCTTTCAACAATACCCACTCCTTCCCTATCTACCGCAACCTCCGTGTCTGCGTATTTTACTGTGCTATTAAATTACAATTAAATCTTCATTTTATTTCATAGACACCACAGCAATTGCGATACCTGGTAATACTTAATTTAGCTATCTTATATAATAAGTGACTTGTCCCATACCTCGATACTGCATTGGATCTGTGCTGTCTTTATAATGATACTCCATGTATAGTATCGTACGATTTGGGTTTCTTTGTAAGCGTATCATATTATCTTATATGGAATGTTGTACACATGGTCATGGTGTGTGATTCATGGTAACCTATTGGTAAATCATTTTTATATGTACCTCTGAATATCATCCCACCATTTGCATAACCCCATTGATGGTATCCATGGTATTGACCGTTTGGTTTTTTTGGTTCTATGTTTTTGTATATTGTTTTCATGTTATCTTATATAGTATGAAGTTTCATTGACGTTATGCCATTCATTATAACCTGTGTCATTGCCGTTATGTGAACGACCTCTTACGCTTATTTGTTTGGTCTTATTATGATATATTTCAATATATCCGTGCAATTGGCCGAAGTGGTTTGTGTTTACTATGTCTTGTTTCATCTTAAGTAGTATATTACAATTGCTGGCACGTGTCGTCCTTCAGGTAATTCAAGAAACTGATCATGATATCCGGTTTCTTCATCCATGGCATAGTTACCGCGATACCATAATTTATCTTGATGATCGATCCATTGTTGATATCCATGAAATAAACCATTTTTCTCAGTCTGGATATGTTCGTAGTTCCAATGTTTCATGTTATGCTACGTTTGTTGTGTTATCTTCAAAGGATTGAAGTTGATTTTCTCCTCTATAGTCAGAAGGAAAATATCTATTGTTTTTCCTATCAAAGTAAATGTTATGCATATCAACATCTCCTGAATTTATTAGAATATAAACATCTAAGACGGTTCCTCTTGATATAGTTTGAATCTTTCCATAGACGTCTTTAGCTTCAAAATCTTTTTCCGCTCTATAGGTTGTAACCGTTTTTCCTGAAAGTAATTTTTGAGCCTCTTTGTCATTTTTTACTGGAAAAATCTTAGAAGTATCGGCATTAACGGTCCAATAAGCTTCATTCAAAAAGTTTTCAAATGTATGTATGTGTTTCATGTTACGCTGATTATATTCTTCCTTTATCTCTGATTCTTTGCCGTGCACATAATTAACACGTAGCCATGCTCCGGTCTCTGTAAGTCCGGCATACGTTTCGAAATATCCATGATTTTGGCCATTCTCGTCATATGTTCTAATGTCATCAGGATATGGCCAATGATTATCTAAATAAGTCATACTATACAATATTTACATTCGCTATATATCTTATAAGAATCATGATATTCATAATACCCAATTGTTCTCCAAAAGTGTTTACCTATTAGATATTCCTTGTATCTAACAACTACGCCAGCTGGATACTGAGGCCAATGTGATTTTGATATGACGGTTCTTGATATCATTTTATATAGTATATTATTTCGTTGTAATTGGAAAATATATTGTTTTTAAATACATTTTCATTGTACCCAATTGGTATTTTCCTAGATGTTGCAGATGTCATAAAGTAACCTCTTCGACTCCTTACATCTGAGTTTATGTCGTGATATCGTATCATGTTTTTAAATTATATGATAATAACATAGTTTTGCTCCTATATGAATTTCTTCATAGCCTATTTCGCGGCCGTAATGATATGTTAGTCGTACTACTAGCATCGGAGGAGCCATCCCGTTGAATCGTTCATACCATTCCTGATATCCGTGTAATACACCATTTTCATTATTATCTATGTCTTGCATTGTTATTTAATATAAAATACTATTTCACCACTCGTTCCCGATCCAGCAATCCATTCACAATACCCAAAAATATCTCCATGGATCCAATTGGCTCTATGCGTAATTCGTTGTTTTTCTTTATCATAATAATGAACATCTTGCTGAAAACCGTGATAATGATTATCCGCATCTTTATCGTCATATATTTTAAATTCCTTCATCTTATGTAATATTCGCAACATTTAAAATATACCCATTCTGTGTATCCAACTGGAGATCCTTTGTGATATACAAGCCGGCACCAAAGTCCTTCATATGGAGTTCCTACCAATTGAAATATTCCAGACCGCCGTTTAGGTGTATATAGTTCATGATATCCATGAGCTACACCATGTTCGTCGGTACTATGTATCGATTTTCTCATCTTATAAAAAATCTAGTTTCAGCACGGACAGCGCTTATCCCGGCATTAGGTTCTCTCTTATCTCCTAACGTAAATCCATGGGTTTCGCAATATCCAACCGGTAACAATACGGTGTTGGTATCTATAAGGTAACATCGCATACCGCGGTATTGATCGTATTGATTAAGTACAATATTGTTATGTAAATGTTTCATTATTGTATGTAATATGTAATTTCTTCTTTAGTATGCCATTCTTCGTAACCTATTTCTTTTCCGTGTATGTAATTAACACACAATGCTAACATCTGGTCTTTAGTGTATACTACCCATAATCCGTGATATCTAAATTGATTATCAATTGGTCGTAGACTTTCATTCATATGATATGGTATATACATTTTTTAGTTTTCAATCCATGGATCTCATTATAACCAACGAGTACAAACATCAATAAGCCTACCAACACCCGGTTGCCTCTGTGCCTTATCATACCATTAGACCAAAAGTCGTTTATGCGTAATAGTTTCATCGTATAATATATTTTGTAAAGTTAAATATATGATCTTCTTCATATCCAATAAACTTTCCATGGAGTGCATTGCAACGAAACAAAATTATACTACCGGTTGGTGAATGCGAATACCATTCTTGATATCCATGTAGCTGGTTGTATTCGTCTAACATTTTAATAGTTTTATTCATATTATGTAATATATAGCGATGCTACCAAAATACGGAAAGACACCACCTGGTTCACTATTTTCTTCAACATATCCAACATCACGTCCATGCGCCATGCATCCTCGATACCAGCATCCTGGTTTCACATTAAACAACTTATCTCGCATCTGGCTTTCTGATACATACCATTCTTGATATCCATTATAATGACCGGATTCATCTACCGGTGCTGTATCTTTTACTATGATAGCCATAATTGTGTTTTTATTTATATGCTTGATTAGGATTTTCTAAATAGTTTTCAATTTCAATAATTTTTCTACAATCTATTTCCCATTCGGAGTGTTCTACGTTAATAGGTTTGCATGGATCTTTGCTACTGAATATTTCCATTAACTCATCAGAATCATCATCTAAATGAAATACAAATCCTTTATCTTTAATGAAATCTATCTTATCGGTAAAATTGCAGAACGTGATATGTTGTCTTTTAATGCCAACGTTGTCTGCTACTCTGAATAACTTCTTGTTTGATTTGTATATACGATCCAAAGTGTAGTTACTAGTATATTCTAGTTGAGCTTGTTCATTGGATATTCTGCTAGTTACGATCCATACTTCATGTCCTGCTTCAACTAACTCTTTTGCAAATCGTTGAACATCCTTTCTGGATAATGTACTATCAAAATCAAAACTTACTTTCATCGTATGTAAAAAATGTGTGAGTATTCAATCATCGTAATTGCAACGGACCGATTATCTCGTTGCTCATAATGTGTAAAAATATGCGGTATCACGTGGTAACCGCATTGCCATTTAGGGAAGATTCTTCTAGTTAACATTATTCAACAGGGCTATTGCTTAAAGCTTCGGCTGCCATATCTTCATATGCAAAATCACAATCACTGATATACGCTTCTTCATTTAAATGAATTTGCAGATCCACCATTTTGTCTTTAACGATGTCTGTGATAACTTTGTGTAAGTATCCTTCCAATAAGACACCAATTGGGTTATTTCCTTGTCCTAATGATTGCAAGATGTCTCCGGTAATTTCTTTTATTGTCTTCATATCTTTTAATTTCTTATATAATAGAAAAAAGGTTGAACGAATCCAACCTATTTGATATAAAAATAATTTTGAGTCCTTGGGCTGCTGCCTATGTATTCAAACCCGTTGGTATTTTGTACAGAATAACCTATATACTGAATGGTACCATCTCTACCATGCTTTGGCAATGCATTACCAATAAACCAAATACGATCTCGATCTTTTAATACGATTAACTTTGTTTTCATTTGATATAAAATATTACTCGTCTCATCTTTTTACCAATGAGTTGTTCATTAGTTAATTCAGCATATCCAACACGACCTAATTTATGCACTAGATTATATCGTCCCCACCCACTGTTATTATAATTTGTTTTTTTCATCGTATGTAAAATGTTGTCATTGCCCAACCTAAATATTCTTCATATCCAATTGGTTCATTAAGTTGTATATTTGTTCTCCACCATACTATAATTTGTGGTAAACGATTATAATGTGGATCCACATAAGACCGTACTAAAGAATCACGTAAATGATCATCTTTGCTTATAATTCGCTGATTAAATCCGTGTAGTTCGGCACCGCTAAGTGCTAAATCCACATTAACAGAAGTGGATGCTGATGACACAGTATCTAAAAAATTATAAACTTCTTCCGGTTCCATATGTTTTATTTTATATAAAATATTGTACGTGCTAAACAAAATCGATTCTCTGAGATATGAAATGAATTATGATAGCCATATTCATCATCCATTTTGAAACTACCTCGGTACCACAACCATCCTTCAGAATCGATCCATTGTTGGTAACCATTACATAATGGCAATTGTTTCCCCGGGACTTGAATATTGTTTTCTATATGTTCGTGTTCGTATGCTTTCATCGTATAAAGTAAAATGTTTCTTGTATCCAACTATGAAATTCACAATATTTAATAGTTCGTCCAGAACGATCGTCAAAATGGATCCTACGGCCATATGATGTTTCATATTTAATCATTCCATCTACCGATTACGTGGTTTCTCCACCAAGTAGTAAATTTACTAGTTGGCATTCTAGTTGATATGCTTTCTCCTAATAACAACAATGGTAATGGCATCGCTGTGATTGCAATTACAATTAAGAATGGTGTATCAAATTCCATGGTTCTGTATTTTTATGTATTCATAAAAGTCTTCTAATACTGTTTGTAGTGTTACTGGAACATCTACCCACATTTTATGCCGAACCTTAATCAAAGTGTCAGCGTGTTGCTCCAATCCGCTTCCTTCAAGGAAGTCTTGGATCAATTGTTGTTCTGGTGTCATACTCAATAAATTGAAAAATATGTTTCTTCGAGATTGTGATACTCCCAATATCCTACATCGTGAGATAATATAGTATCAGAATATTTAATCCAATAGTACCAACCTCTGTATGCTGAATGATTAATAAATGTTTTCTTTATCATGATATTTTGCTAAATCAAATCCGTGATGTACTCCTGCTATGAATGATTGTAAATCAAAGCCCATTTCTGCACTAACATACTTTCCGACGATGATACCAATTTCATTTCCAATATCTGCTAGGTCTCCTCGATCATATGGCAAGTTACCGAATGTCGTTGCAATGTCATTGGTAATAACAGGAAATATGTTATCGTCAACTGTATGTGGTATACGAACTCTTACGCAATCCTGTGGCTTCGATTCGTTTCGATAAAAGTTATTGATGTATCCGATAATGTTTGCAGATCCAATTGGATTAGCAGAATGCACTACTACATCAGGAAACACAATAGGAGATGTCTTTTTAATGCTACGGTGCATATCGATACGATCTGGATTCACTTCATAGAACTTATCAACCAACCACTTTGCAGCATCATAACCAGTTTTCTCTTCTATGTTGTCATAGTTAATGTTATACTGTTTGCTACCATGTTCGACATATTCTCGTTCTGCCGTTTGACCTAAGTCATGATCCAATGATATTAAATCAATACCACCTAATCCAACTTGCTCTACTAGTTTAACAAACTCATCATAGTTTCTAACCACAACAAAACTGCTGTCAATCGGTGTACGGATATCATCTAAGTATATTTTCATAGCTTATTTAATTTTTTAACTAATATTTTAATTGCCTTTAACTGACCGTGAGTCATCATGAATGTTGTATCATTAATGGTTACATCAAATCCATCACCATTAGCCCATTCAGTTACTTCTATGAAGTCGTGCTTGTTAGCGAGATAACAAAAATCCATTAATCTCGAATTAACTGACTTTCTGTTCTTAACCTCAATTTCATATTTCTTTGCCATAACTCTTTTAATTTTCTATATAATAGAAAAAAGGTTGGACGAATCCAACCTATATCTTAACAATGTTTTGAAGTTTACCATCAACATATGTAGCGACATACTCATACCAGACATCATATGCAAAAGCATAAAACTCAATGGTACCGGTTAGATCCATAGTCTCCAAACCATCTTCTACTATGCAAAGACTATTGAATACACTCATTAGTCCCGTTTCATTTGTTTCTGGTTCCCTAGTCTCATAATGGTACATCATTCTAGTTAATGTACCATCTGCGTTGATATAAACATCCTGCAATAGATTATCTAATGACTTTGTCTGAAACTCTGATCTAGTGAGTATTTTCTGTATATCGTCTGGCTCTGGTAACATGGAGGTGTTGATATGTATATTGTCGAACATTCCCATATTAATCGAATACTAATCCATAACCTGATAGTATTTCTCTTAAGATATTGCGATACCTTTCTGCTACCGCATCTTCTACATCACATGCTTCTTTGTCGTGATGTATATGCGATTTGCCATACTTAGTAGTTGCTCTTAAGTATTCTTGATCCAAGTCCCACATTGCTAGTTTCCATTTGTAGCCATCTAATGCTGTTCTGATGTCGTCTTGATCTTCGACTGCATCAAATTCTAATATTACTTTTGCCATAATCTATTTTTTTATTTAAATATATAAAATATTATTGAATTATCAAACCGATACTTGCTTATAATGTTTATCACATAATGTTTCAACCCAACCACTAGTTCTAACCTCAGCTGCTTCACCACATATCTCACATGTAATTGCAGATAATCGTTCATATTTTGTAATAATCTCATACATTTTATTAGTTGCTCCGCCGGTATAAAATCTCAAGGTTCCAAACTTCTGTTTAACTTGATGCACTTCCTTATCCCAACCTGCTTCAAGCAATTCAACAATCAGGTTTTTAATTAAACCATACCAACCAGATCCAATCTCAAAAAAATATGGATCCGTTACGGTAATAAAATCTTCTCCTGTATCATCTAGTCTCCATTTAGGAGATTTTAATCCTCCTATGGATTCTAAATAGTTTGTTAGTTCTTCGTGTGCGAGTGTCATTGTTTATAATAGTTTACGTATTTGTTTCTAATTTCTAATGCGTGTCGCTTTTCTGTAAATGTAGAAACATCATCTAACGTACCTAATCCTGATACAATTATGTTTAACTCATCATCAGTAGCTTGTTCGCATATTGATTCTATTTCATCAATAGTAACATTAAATGCTGTGCAATATAGAATATCCATCAGGCCCATGAAGTCACCACCTCTACCAGCAAGGCAGTCATCGACTTCTTTTCTCAAATTTTTCATTACATATGTTTTTTTAATAAATATGCTTGTATATCTTGCAATGCATCTATCTTTGCGTGATACCACATTGGATCTTCTGATACGTTTGATAATTGAAGATATCCATCTATATGTTTTTTGCAATAATTTAGGATATCATCTACGACTTCAAATTTGTTCGGTTCCATCGTTATTAATATTAGTTGTTTCTCGTATATGTTCTAAAACATAATTGCTATTCTTTGTAACAAATTCAACTCCCGACTCTGTTGATTTGAATGAAATGATTTGTGTAGTTTGCCAAGTATAGAATATTGGATTAAATGGTGACATAAACAACGATCTTCCGATTGCTGGTTCATTATGTTTTGAATCAAATCTTCCGTTCTCGTCCCATTGGATCCACATTACATCTTCTGATTGTTTAATCAATCCATCATTGAGTCTAGTTAATTTATACATTTCTATGTTTTGCATTAAGTAAAATACTATTAGGTGTGAGCTGTGTCATTGTTATTTGATACTCACCATCCCACCAATCTGAATCTGGATTACAAATAGTATGATCCACATCGACACTGTCAATTGCATCATAGCCATTTTCATATCCAGGAAACAATACAATCATATCATCATCATATTGTTCTAATGCTTCTATTAATTCTCGCTTTGTCATATCCCAAACCATTTTTTTGCAGAGTCTCTGTTTCTTATGCTACCTGCTCTATATCTTTCTTGATTCTCAGGCTTCTGCAATCTATCATAAGACTCTTTAAGTTTTTTCATTGTTGTGTCTTGATAACTAACGTGATGTTTTCGTTCATTATCAAAGTTCTTATTTGGACGTATTGCTCCCATTTGCAGTACTTGTTTTTTTATTCTTATCCGGACAACCATATGCACCAAAGTTATCTAATGTAACTCCACATTGGCAAGTACGGGTTTCTGGATTGAATTTGCAATTCTTATAAGATTGTTTCTTCGTCTCTAAATAAACATATACTTCAGAATCAATTGGAGTTAATCTGTTATCGGGATATACTGTTCTCTCAATTCGCAAACCTGTCTTTTCTGGTTTAGGTGCTCTGCATAACATACCCATGTGTCGCATCCCAATCAACACCTTTGTTTTTAAATTTCTTTTTCTCATAGCTCTTTTTTTTTTATTTAATATAAGAAAAAACTATAAAATAACCAACCAATCCAGATCCTAATTAGTAAATTTAATCTTTAATTAAAAAATTTAAA
>SXGQ01867053.1_pt1 | contig 13109 bp, 7 predicted proteins | sample 3178371 | NCBI WGS metagenome assembly SXGQ01 (sample SAMN11356859, study PRJNA531348) | freshwater metagenome | isolation source: freshwater sample F1-20 | place: China: Fuxian Lake, Yuxi | collected 2017-12-25
ACCCGCACTCCGTAGTATTCGCGCTGTTAGTCACTTGTCTTGAGGCGTAAATGGCACGTAAGTACTTTAGAGACTCAAAAAGTGGAGCACTAATACTTCACGATTCTTTTGGTGATATTGCTCGCGTATTGAGAGAAAACGAACAACAATCCGAAATGAGTTCTCTGAAGAATGAGATAAATACACTGCACGCCCAACTAGACAGTCTTAAAACAGTTCTTCAGAACATGGAAATAACTTTGAACGCACAAAAAGGCATGAGACATGGCATCTAACACCGGACCTGACATTACCACTTATCAGATTCCCGAAGTTGAATTGGGAGACACCTTCAACACTTGGAGGGACATCACCAATACAGCCATCTACAAACTGAACAAGATTCGTGCATACGAAGCCACAGGCGGAACAGACTTTACTCCAGTTATTTCTTCTGGTGGAACATTTAGTTACTACTTGTCGCCAAACATCCAAGAAGGTCACACCTTCTTGGCACCAATCACGTTTTCTAGTGGTGTTACTTTTAATGGTCCGGTTACTTTCAATGCAGACACGTTTACGGTCAATGCAAACAACGTAACAATTGACGACTATAACATTGTTTTGGGTTCTACTGGTGGAGCAGGCGACAGTAAAATTGACACTGCTGGTGGTGGTGGTTTACTTTTGCATCGTGGTACATCAGGTCCAACCGCAGAGTGGGTTTGGTCTTCTACTCAAATTCAAGGTATAACTGGATACTGGCGGTCAAACACCCACATTGGATTCTCGGGTTCTACGAACGGAATCTATCCTCATGCAGGCGGAGAACTGGGAATCTACGGCAGAGGCATCAAGATTTCTGGTGGCAACACCAGTGATTTTGGTATAGGTATTTCTCTTGGAACACCAAGCACCTCCGCAGGCAGAACAATGGAGTTCCACCGTTTTGGACCACGGGGATCTACTGCGTTTGCTGAAGTTATAAGTGTAAGCAACATCGGCAACACGTATCCATTCTTCAACATTCGTGACGGCGCAAACCGAAAAACTGTTCGCCAAACCTCTCACGGATTTGTTGTTGGTAATCCTGTTCGCATGAGTGGTGCAGGATATACTAAAGCACAAGCCAGCAATGACACGAATTCAGAAGTCATTGGCATTGTGTCTCGTGTCTATAATGCCAACGAATTTGAACTCACTTTCTTGGGAGAAATCAGTATTGACTCTCCGTCTGCTGTGGTTGAAGGCGGCGGAGCCAATCTTACTGCTGGTAGCACGTACTACTTGAGTCCGTACACCGCAGGAAAAATTACTACTCAACAGCCAACCACAACAGGACTGATTCACAAAGCAGTTCTGATTGCAACCGGCACAAAGACTGCGGTTGTGATTCCGTTTACTGGTGGTTTGCTTGCTGCTCCTATTGCAACAGCAACTTCCACGCAAAACGCAGTAAAGATTTATCAGTATCACAAATTTATCAAAGGCGACTTTGTGCGATTCAGACGCGTATCAGGTGGAATTACGCTGTCGTACGAGACATCAACTCCGGGAATAAGCGCAGAACAAAACCATCCCGTTGGAATTTATTTCAAGGCACAAGCAACCACAGATGCAGAGGCTGAAGTTCTTGGCATGGTGATTGATTACGGTGGTCAGACTGGTGGTGTATCAGGACCGTATCAGTTTTTTGATCTCATGGTGGACGGATTTTACAACATTGGTTCTGCTATTAAAGATAAGAACGGTGCAGACCTTGTTGCGGGCGACTCGTACTTCTTGAACATTAACTGCGCGGGAACAGTTAATAGCGGAGAGAGTGGTGTTTCTTGCTTGGCTTCTACGCCGCCAAGTATTGGCGGTAGTGTAAACAAACCTCTGTTGACTGCTACTGCATCTAGTGGTGTGGCAGGAGTTCTCCACTCGTTCCGTGGCACAGAAGTTGGTGCAGTAGATGTGGCAGGATCTTCCGCAGACATTACTCGACTGCTGATTACCGATCTGCGTGATGGTGTTTGTGGAGACTTGGAAATAGGTCACTACGATGGTAGTGTGAACGGTCGTGAAGCCATTCGTGTGTGTATTGGTGACACAAACTCCGCAGGACTCACAGGTAATGTTGGTATTTGGGGTAAACGAAACTCTTCAGAAGGCACTTGGACTACGACTACTGGAGACAACAGTGGAAATCGTGTGCTTGCTGCACTGGACGTGATGGGAACAGTTCGTGCGGGGCTTACTGACGGCGGTGCTACAATCCGTGGTTGTGACTTGTTGGTTGTGCGCGGTGACGGAGCAGAAGCAAACACTCTGCCCATAGAAGCCCGTGCAAACATTGGCAAGCAGTACACCACAGGAAACATTATGGTGAACTACGGAGTTCGCGGTGGCTGTGGTGACGCAAACTACTACAACAGCATGGGATCTGCGGTGTCTCTTCCCCGTTCCAGCCTTGTGGTTGGTGTAAACTACAACGCAGACCCGTCATTGGGTGAATTGCGATTCCTTACCAGTCCAGATGTAACTCCTGCTGCGAACGCAGCCACAACCCTTACAGAAGCGTTCCGCGTAACAGGGCTTACTGCATACGCTAAAGGTGGGCTTGTTGCTGGAAACCCTGTAACAGCAAACCCTGCTGCGGTGATTCACGCGAGCCGTGGAACCGGAGACGACGGCTTGGTTATAAATGTGTCGCAGAATACTGCGCCTTACGGTTTGGGTATGCTGAACATTTCGACGCCTGGAATACCAATGGCTACCACCGCTCTGATGGCATCCGGCGAGTACGACCACGCCGTCGTGGGACTGGGATTCCAAAGCATCACAAATCAAAATTCTGGTACTGGATTCACCGCAGGACTGTTGGTGGTTACTCCTCTGAGTCCTCGCCGGGGAACGTGGATATCTGGACCAATTTGGCAAGGCGCACACACAGAGGCTTTGATTCCTCATACTGGCGGAGGCGTTGCGACCCGACAAGTAGTTATTAGCGATGTGTGCTCGAATCCAAGTGTGCCTGCTGGAGTGTGGACACGAATTGGAGTGCTTGGCGGCAGAGGCTTGAACGGTCAGGGTAGGTTCTCCGGTCGTTTCACTGTAAACGTTAGCAAGGGTAGTTATCACCAAAACATAACTTTCTATGCAGCAATGAATTACGGTAGTGAGCCGATCATAAATGTGCTTAATCAGTCACGATACGCTTTTGGTAGCGGTCACGCTCCAGTACGAGGAATTAGAATTGTACGGCTAGCCACGCCAACGTATAGCAATAGTGATGAAACCACTCAATCAGTATACGCTCCTCGGGCAGTGGAGATTTTACTAGACAACACAAATACAAACGTATACCAGGCTGATGTTTCTGTGAGTGATTGCGGAGTTGACGGATTTGTTTCTGCTCCGTTTACCACTTCGGTTCCAGGAACCACGCAGTCCGGTCCTGCTACAGGATTTGATAAAGTAGAGTTGGTGGTAAATCCCGCAGGTATGGGATCAAGGGGTGAAGTAGCGTTTGAAGCGATCAGAACCAGTGCTACACCGCAAACTGCAAGTGGAATATTCTTGTGTAATAGTGTTGGTACGATAACTGGTGTGTCTGGAGTGATTTACAACACAAGCACAGGAAAGTTTACGGCTCCAACGAGTGGAGTCTATCGGTTCTATGTTTGGGCATTGGTGAATTACGCAAGCAGCACCAACTCCTCCCACTATTGGAGGTGGTATGTAAACGACGGTGATTATTACAGTGGTAATAGAACAGCCCACTCGCCTCACACCACGATCGATAAAGGCGGTACTTATTTCACTCTTACGAGTAATATTAATATTCGTCTTGGGTATGGCGACACTATTTACCCGTTTCTCGGATTAAACACCACATCCTCATACCAAGCGGGGCACTACAACAGTTGGGGCGGAAATCTTATTCAGTAAAGAATTACAGTAGGAACACAAATGGCATCAACACTAATCCTGACAGGTGGCTCTGCCACCCAACGCACTCTAAAAGAAACCATAACCCAAATAGGTCACGGGTTCTTCCCAGGACAGGTTGTGCGGTACAACACCGTTTTGAGCAAGTACGTGCTTGCACAGGCAGACAATACTGCAAACGCCGAAGTGGTTGGTGTGATTGCGGAAACCCCCGACAACGACACCTTTGAAGTGATTTATTCGGGGTATATTGATCTACCCACTTCATTTGCAGGTGTTTCGTATCCAGTGCTGTTCTTGTCCGCAGACACAGCGGGTGGTCTAACTTTCTCGCCTCCCAGTTACGTGGGTGGAGTGGTTAAGCCAGTTGTTACGCGAAACAGCAACGGTCAGGGGCATATTGTTACCAATTACCTTGGTACGCAGATTGGTGGCTCGTCTACTGTAGCCATTGAAGAAATTCAGCCTGTGGGCACAATCATGCCCTTTGCAGGCAACGTTATTCCCAACACATGGCTGTCGTGCGACGGTGCGTCGTACAGCACAAGCACATACGGTGAACTGTACGACAAACTGCTGTTTACTGGTGGTGACCGTGCTCCCATGTACGGACACGTGGTTACACTCACTACAAACACAAACATCTTTTCTGTTGGTGATAGTGTTCGTAGCGGAGGTTCCGATACTGCTCCAGCGATTCTTGGCAAAGTAATTACCGTAACAGGAACACCAAATCAAACACTTGTGGTGCAGGTTCAGCCCCTGTACAACTCCACTACAAAGCGGTTTGAGTTCCCCAACAAGGTTTTCTTGCCTGGTCCCGCAAACAAGATTGGAAATACAACTTCTTTCTCTATTACTGCGGTTTCCATTACCCACTTTAACAGTCCTGATCTTCGTGGTCGTTTCCCTATAGGGGTAAACTCCACCACCATTGCAGACAGTGAATCTGATACTGGATTCTCGTCCATTATTTCCGCAGGATATACCTTGGGTGTGTTTGGTGGTCAGGAAAGCGTTCCTGCACCTGTAACCGGTGTGGCTGCTGGATCCGTAAACGTTGTTGCTCAATTCACAAGCAACCTCATGGCAAATATGCCGCCGTTCCTTGCAACTCAGTACATTATCAAGGCACGACCTTACGCCAAGGCAGCATTACTGGATGGTATTGACTTCCCGTATGACAAACTACTGGTTCGTGACTTGAGAACCCGTAATTACGGCGGACAAAACTTCCCCCTTGAACTGTACATGAACCAAAGCGGGGACAGCGGCGTGGGCACACTTGTGCTTAAGTGTACAGAAAAGCAGGCAGATTCGTCCACAACGCCTAATGTGGTGATTGGTGCAACCACAGGCAACAACAACGGTAAAAAACTGGTTGTGTGGAGCAACTCGTCTGGCAGTGCAGCCGATACACCACTACGGTTGGCTAACGGTAATGGCATATTGGATATTGGTTCAATCAATACCAGTTACTGTCACTTTATGCTTTCAGGTATGCCAAATAGCAACGGGTTCTATTTTAACAATACTATCACCACAGACGGAGTGTTCTCTGCTTACGGCACCGACGATCTTCAGTTGTGTACAAATTCTGGTGGAAGTACCCGTATATTTGCGTCTGCATCGACGGGTAATGTTGCCATCGGAAACGTTGCGCCCACCGAGCGACTGCACGTTACTGGAAACATTCTTGCGTCTGGAGATGTGACTGCGTTCTCTGACGCCCGTTTGAAAACCGATGTTGTGCGTATTGACAAGCCTTTGGAGCGTGTCAAGGGAATTGAGGGTGTGCTGTACACAGACACCGAAGGCAAACGCAAAACTGGTGTGATTGCACAACAGGTACAGGCAGTCCTGCCTGAAGTAGTTCACGGAAACGAAAGCGGATACTTGAGTGTGGCATACGGAAACATGGTTGGGCTACTGGTGGAGTGTGTAAAGGCACAACAGCAGCAAATTGATGAACTGGTTCGGAAAATTGACACCAAAGGTAAGTAATGGCTGACAGCACTCCTGCATCAGGAACAATAAGCCTTGGTGACAACACCGCAGACACTGCGGTGGGTGATGTGTTTGGATTAATTGGTCCGTCTGGATTCTCTATGTCGGAGTACCGAAACGCCGACAGTGGTATTCCTGCGACTGGTGCAATCAAAATGAGTGATCTTCTAAACAAGAAGCGACACTCTTCGGAGTCTGAAAGTTGGCGTTCGTTCAGGTACGGTATTTTTAGTGGTGTATACGCTGCTAATTCTCTGTTCCAAAGAACCGCACACATTGGAAATCAAAGCAGCAGCGGCGGAGACGTTCGGTACTGGACGGGAGACAGTGGGTCAAACGGCGGACTTGGGGCTGCTACTCCTTCGGTGTTGGCAAACACTGGAAGCAACATTCCAACAAGTCGAGCAGGAAACAATAGTGTAAACACTGTGATATGGGGGGGAATGTCGTCTTGTGGCGGCGGGACATATATCTACAATAAACAAATTCAAGTAAACAGTGGTGCGTGGTACGTGCCAAGCACAATAGCGTCCAGCAGTGCTGCTCTTCCAACAACAGCGGGCTTGTACACAAGCCCCCACAGTAGCATGACATACGCGGGCAATCACAGCAGTGGCACGGGTGACGACAACGGCAGAGGGTTTGTAAGCATAGTGGAATTGGGGTACTTGGTTGGATTGCGTGGTAGTCAAATCAATACCGCACAATTTAGAGGCAATTGGGGTCCAAACAGTGCCAGAGACGACACCATTACAGACTATTTTCGATTGGTGCTGCCAAACAAGTGGGAAATTGCTGCGGTCTACGGAAACGGTAGCGCGGTATCGAATCCACCACCGGCGACCATACAAGGTACGATCAATCCCGCCTACACCACATGGACGAATACCAATACACTTTCCTTCCCTGTTAATCCTTGGGAAATAGTGATTTGCTTTGCGTCCAGTGGTGGAGACACGGGGCGTCCAAATATGGATGCTCGCGCAGGTTTTGATTTCCTGTGGACAGTACAAATAAATTGGTACGGTAGTGAACGGCAAGGCATATACACAAACAGCAGTGGAGTAGTACAGCAGTTTAGTGTTCCTGCGACCAAGCGCGTAGGTGGGCAATCATACGACAACCTGCGAGTTGTGGTTTTGCGATACGCTGGAGACGGATTCATGAATTCCACTGTAAACGCTTGACGCATACATAGGACGAGACACAAATATGGCAAAACGCACATCAATCCCGTATCCCATCAACCCCTCGTTCCCCACGTTTACACAGAAAACCACTTCTGCCGACGTTGTTATTTGGGTTGATTACACGAACGGTAGCGACAACAATCCAGGCACAGTGGACCTTCCAGTGCGACACCTTCGGGTGGGGATGGATCTTGCCCGTAACTACATTCCACTGGAAAACGCTATTATTTACGTGAGACTAAAGGCAGGGCAACACGCTTTAGATAATCAAGCAGTAGACCTGTACCACCCGTATGGCGATCAGGTAATCGTGGAAGGCGATCCCGCAGCGTTTCGTCAGCGGTTGCTGTGGGGTGTAGACGAGTACACGTGGAGTATTGCAAACTTCATGGGCGGAGGACACACTGGAACAGTGCGGTTGTTTGACGCAGGCAACACCGCTGCGGTTTCTGATTCTCCTGGGGTAACCCTCCACGGGTTTACTGCCGCTAATGTTGGACAGTTCTTCTGTATTACAAACGGAGAACAGGGTCCGCGTGGTGGATTTATGATGAACAGCAGAAACAATTACGGTGAGGTTGGTGGTATAAACCTGACAAGTGGTCTTATTGATAGCAGCGACTACGCTGGTTCCCCTCCGCGACACACGTTTCAGCGAGTGGGAGACTTGTTTTTCAATCACGGTATTTCTTTTGAGGACGCAAACAGTATTTTGGGTATTGGTCGTATTCGTGACGCGTCCAGTGCGGCTACTCTTGGTGTAGAGTTCCGAAACCTAAACATTGACAGCCGCGTTCCTGCTTTTCATTTGAATGGAGGCAGAAACAACAGCACTGCATGGGGTGGAATTTCCAACAACTACCCGTCAACACAGTACGGTGATCCAGTAGGTTTTTACGGACAACGAGGAGCATTAAACACCTCTATTCCTTGGAGGAGTGCAGGTGGTGTGGCGTACCCCGTGATAGGCAACTTGCCTGCGCCAGCACAGCGGCAGCGCACAGACGCTCCGTTTACACTGTCCACGTATCCTGTCTCTATTCGTGGAAGATTTACTGAAGGCAGTTTGGATAAACTGGTATTACGCAAAGGAAAACTTCGTGCTTTGCGAAACATCATGTTCACGAGTAATACTCTGCCGCACGTTTCAAACAACGCTTCTTCAACAACTAGTACTTCTCCTTTGGGTTTGAGTTTTTCTGATGCTGCTGATGGTGGTGCAACTTCCGGTTACCTTGGAGCACTGTCTTCACTTGTAACCGCTTACAGTGGAGAAGGCGGTTACGGCGTAGACAGAGCCAGTCCACTCATGCTTGAGAACGCAGAAGTGGGTATTCGTCACTTGGGTTTTGCGAATGTTGGTGTTGGTGTGGTTGCACACAACAGTACCATTCGGGCGTACAACAGTGTAACAATTCACACGAATCTTAACGAACCCAACGATCAGGTCACCCGTGCTAACTACACAGTGATGGGCAGTTTGGATAACGCACCTGTGATATGCACTTCTAATTGCGACACAGGTATGCACTTGGTGTCGTGTGATGTAGACTTGGATGACCCTACTGGTGGAGTGTGTACGAATCACTACTCGGGTCGTGATCACACCGTTCGTCTACACGGTAAGCGTACCGCTTTGTACGCCCGAAACACGGTTTTTAAAGCAGGAACTGTGGTGTTGGACAACACCAGTCTACCATTGAACTTCTTTGCGTTTATTGCTCCTGACTCGTACACAGGATTGGCGTCCCATGTTGGAGAGACACGGGCAAACTGGATAACTGGATCAGATATAATAGAGTACAAGTACGCAACACTGTCGTACCAGTTGCCTGGTGATACCCGCCGAGTGATTGGTGTACTGACTGACACTCAAAACGTGTTGAGAGCAGGATACTACAGTAATTACGGAGCACAGTTTTTTGGAGTGAGTGGATCCACTGTGGGTGCAACTCCTGTTGGGGGTATTGCTGCCACAAACTTTGGGTACTTTGCAGCCCACGTACTGCCTGTGGTTGACTCGGGTGGTGGATTCAGTTTTGCAGACTCTGTATCTCTTAACGATGGAGTTGGGAGTCACAATCCTATAACCGGAAACGCTTTTACTCGACTACTGAACTTGGGTGGAACGCTTTCGTGTCAGTGGTACTACGACCTAGCAGGCACTTCACTGGGGTCGGAGTGGATCACAGACAAGGGGTGTGTGTTTGTAAAGGGCGCAAACGGTGTAACTTTTGGGTACACTGGTTTGACCATGCCTGCTGGTTTGGCAGGGCAGGGAGTGATACCTTCGTGGTACGTTGCATACTACGGATCAATGGGAGAAACTAATAGAGGATGGGCGTATAGTCGCAACCGAATGGTTGGAAAAAACGCTCTGTGTTTGGACTCCAGTAAAATGGTGGTGTATCGTGGTATGTGGGTAGAAAACGGTGGCTACGACGCTATTCTTGTGGAAAATGATTCCTCACTGGTAATAGGTAATCACTACCAAAACAACGACTATCCTGGATACGATCACGCCGAATTCTCCCATATGCACCACAACGGATTGCTCATACAAACAAACACTCCTGACGGGTATCTGTGCATAACTGGATACGATCACTCCGCAGTTCGTATTCGTAAAGGCTCTAAATTCACAGCAAATCACCTGTTTGTGAAACACGGTTCGTATAGTCCGAATGGTGTATATTATGGCGGCGCAGGTTCTCGTGCACCTCGTTTCTTGTTTGCAGAACAAGGCAGCACCGTGGTGTTGGGTACTCTTGTTGGCGTGGCGTATCCCTCACACAACGGCACTACTATTTTGCCGGTTTCATCCTATGGAAACATGACTCCAAATAGCGGACTGTGGACCACATTCAACGGTACACTTACAGACTCCCTCGCACAGGCAAGCAAGGGGCAGTTGATTTCTGCCACTACAGAACTGGGCATGGTGCGAGCCACTTCAGGCTCAACTATTGTGTTCAAGCAAGGGCACGGCGATGGTGGTGTTGATCGTAGAGTCGTTTTCCATATGGACGGTGGTACAGCAGACTTTAAGGATGCCCGAAACCTGTCTTTGTTCTCGGTTGCAGGAGGTGGACACATTGTTCTTCCAACTTTGAACAATATGCTGTACAACATAGACCAAAGACCATCAGCAGATCGTCGTATTCACACCCGTTCACCAGGAACAGCAGTCACCTCTGGAATATACAACTCGGACGACCTGAATTATGGTGGAAGTATTAATGAAAACCGTAGATGGACTGGAGCCTATTATGCTGGAGCAAATATCCAGCAAAACGTGGTCCACATAAGGTATTTGCCTGAAATAGGAGCATCAACTCATTTTGGAGCAGGCGGAACGCCTGTTGCTGCGGGCATCACCCACTGTGTTCGTGTTGAAGACAAGTATTCAGCCATAACAATTCAGCCGCTACTCAACGAATATTCCTAACAGGTAGGAACTGCAATGTCTAAACCAAAGGAAACAGTATATCTTAATTCCAACGGCACTGTGAGAACACGTGCCCTTGAGTTCACCAGTTACAACTCTCTGCGATTTGCTGGAGAGGGTGTTGTACCTGTTCAGATTGACTACGATATTGCGAACATAGAGTACACTCAAACTCTCTCTCCTGTTACCACCGAAACTGTGAGTGTTACTATTGCAGAAGATGGAACCGGGGTTGCACAAACCACTTCTAGTGTTTCGTATCCAACAAAATCGTTTACGGTAAATCCGTACACAGAACAAATACTAGAAGGCACTGTTAGTGGTGTGTTTTCTTTGAATGAGCCGGTGTTCCAAACCACAAAAACTGCTTCGGTATACAATTACCTCACACTTTTCGGGTTGTCGGCTGCTGCGTACACACCCACAATAGGCTCACCTGGAGTGTGTGGACCGATTGGTGTTCGTGCTGCGGAGTTCAAAGGCTCGTACTTGGACACAGACACTACAGCAGCAGGCTTGCTTGCAGGAGTGTTTACAAACACTGGTGTGCCGTATTTCTTGTTGGAAGGTTGGGTGTATGTTGACACACTTCCTTCAGGTGCATACGATCCTATCTTGATTACTCGTAGTTTCAACGGAGTGTCCAACGACGCACGCAACTCGTTTCGTTTGGAGTACGACAACTCGGACGGTCGTTTGAAATTTGAATTCAATCCGTCATCAGAAGCAAGCACTGGATACGCCAACAGTGTGTTTATTACTCCTTCTGGTGCAAGTGCAGGCTTCACCACTGGTATGTGGCACAAGTTTGGTGTTGCATACGCAAATAGCGGTGGTTCGGCTTCTTGCCACACCTACTGGGACGGAACTAGGGTACATAGTGCAACCGGACTGTCTGGAGATTTGAGAAATTCTACCGCTTCTGTGTCTTTGGGTTCTGGATCTTTTGGTAGCAAGCCGTTCAAGGGTTGGCTTGACGAAGTTCACATCTGTGTTGGTTACACTGCTTCAGAAGTGCTTCGTGATTTTGCAAATATGGGCAGTACTGCTCCTTTCATAGCAGAAAACACCGTTGCAGACACGACTACGGCTTACCTGATGAGCATGAACGGTCCTGTGGGAACAAGTTACTTTCCTGTAGACAATCTGTGTAGAGTTGTGGGCACAGTAACCTTTATTGGTGAGCAGACAGGTGTATGCGGAGCAATTGGAGTGGGAATGGTTGCCCGTCAAGACGAAGACCCGATCTCACTAACTCTCTTCAGTGGCATATGCGGCGGTTTCACCGGAACTTCTGTTGCTAGTAATATCGGTCCGGTTTTTGGCGCAAACAGTGGTGCGTATATGAGTGTGGTGTCTGTGCAACAGATTCGTGGATTGAGTGCATCCAAGACTGTTCGTGGAAACGTGTCTGATTTTACTGCTCAATTCATATCAGGATACACCACTATGCACGGTCGCAGTGGTGCTAGCGGAGACTTCCCCCGCCTGTTTAAAGGTTGGACTGGAGGACATACGTTCTCGTTCCTGCCTATTGCGGAAAACGTGAACGATCTTCGTACAAAATACGATAACATTGCTGTAGTTGGATTTACTGGTGGCACAATTATTTCGGACTACTACGGCACTGCTTTCCGTTTCGGAACAGCAGATGTGTCTCGTTTGTACTCTGATGTTGTTTCTTACATACAAGTGGCAAAAGCCTACGCAGCAGAGTCCAAGACTCAAATGGTTTCTGCTTCAACTTTTGCGTCCATGTTGAGCCTCAAGGGAATGAGCGCAGAGGCTTTCTCTCGCAAAGTAGGTCCGCTGATTGACGCGGTTGGAATTGCGGACATTAATCCTATCGTAAAGTTCAGTAAGTTGACTAACTCGCCAAAAACCAAAAATTTGTCTTTGGCAGTTTATAATGTGCCTGAAGACTTTACGCCTACTCCGCCTCCATTCTAATAATCTATGAGTGCACACGAATTTTATCATTACGACGATGAGTGGGTGTGGGTGAACGGAAAACAGTACTCCTTTAGTGATTTTCGTAAACTGTTCCCCAAATACTCTGTGCCTTACGGGTTTGGTCTTCGTGTTTATAAGAGAGGCGAAGTTCACTATATTAGTGACGGGTCAAACACCTTGAGACTGCCGTCTGTAGATCCTTTGTGTGATAGCATCTGTGAAAGACAGGGTGAACTGGAAAGATTGGTACTGTTCCTTCAAAATGAAGACGAGTGACAGGTCTAAATAAGTAGGAGGAAAGTGTATGGCAACCCCTACTTCAAGACAAGAACTCAAAGAGTATGCACTACGCGCACTGGGTCACCCAGTGATTGAAATAAATGTAGACGACTCTCAAGTAGAGGACCGTATTGACGAAGCCTTACGGCACTTCTTTGATTGGCATATGTACGGGCACGAAAAGACGTACTACAAGTACCAAATTACACAGCAGGACATTACCAACGGCTACCTGAACACAAACTCTTTGGGTAGTGACGGTGACCGAATCTTGAGTATTACTCGTGTGTTTCAAGTAGGCTTCAACCTACAGGTAA
>SXGQ01367604.1_pt1 | contig 13107 bp, 13 predicted proteins | sample 3178371 | NCBI WGS metagenome assembly SXGQ01 (sample SAMN11356859, study PRJNA531348) | freshwater metagenome | isolation source: freshwater sample F1-20 | place: China: Fuxian Lake, Yuxi | collected 2017-12-25
GCCATGCGGGGCAGGAAGCGCATGCGCTGCTCCTCCGACCCGAAGGCGTAGATCGGGTACATGGCCAAGGACGACTGGACCGACATGGCCGAGCGGTAGCCGCTGTCGATCGCCTCGATCTCGCGCGCGATCAGGCCATAGGCCACGTGGCTGGCCCCCGCCCCGCCGTACTGCTCCGGCAGCATGGCGCCGAGGAAGCCCATTTCGCCGAGCTCGGTCATGATCGTGCGATCGAAGACCTCGTCGCGGAAGGCTTCGACCACGCGTGGCAGCAGGCGGTCGCGGGCGTAGGACCGCGCCGCATCGCGGATCATCCGCTCGTCGTCGGTCAGGCGGCCGTCCAGATCGAAGGGGTCGTCCCAGCGATAGGTCTGGGTCGGTGTGGGGCTGCCGTCGGCCATCGGGTCGGTCCTTCGTCGTTTCGTCAGCGGAATTGCCTTGGCAAGTCCGCGAGAGCAAATGATATAAGATTATATCTTTTGCGCGGTCCACCCGCGCCGCTACGGGATTCGGATGGCCGGGGCCAACGCCATAAAGGGTCGAACGCTCGTCGAGAAGATCGCCGCCAAGGCGTCGGGCCGCACTGACGCGCGCGCGGGCGATCTGGTGACGGCCGAGGTGGACCTGTGCTTCGCCCACGACAGCTCCGGTCCCCGCCGCTGGGCGCCCATGCTGGCCGAGCTGGGGCGCGGGCTGTGGGACCCGTCAAAGGTGGTTATCGCGTCGGACCACTACGTCCCGGCGGTCGATGCCGAGAGCGCGGCGATCCTGAGCCTGACGCGCCGCTTCGCGGCCGAGCACGGCGTTGGCCGCTTCTATGACCTGGAGGGCATCGGCCACATGCTGCTGGCCGAGCGCGGGCTGGTGCACCCCGGCATGCTGGTGGCGGGCGGCGACAGCCACACGCCGATGGCGGGGGCCTTCGGGGCCTATGCGGCGGGCTATGGCGCCACCGACATGGCGGCCATCGCGACGACGGGCCGCACCTGGCTGCAGGTGCCGACGACGATCCGGGTCGAATGGCGGGGTGCCCTGAGGGACGGCGTGACAGCCAAGGACATGATGCTGTTCCTGTGCCGCGAACTGGGCATGGACAACGCCTTCCGCGCAGTGGAGTTCGCAGGCCCGACGGTCGAGGCCATGTCGATGCCCGAGCGGCTGGTCCTTACCAACATGGCCGCCGAACTGGGGGCCGAGACCGGCGTCGTGGCACCCGACGCGACCACCTTCGCCTGGCTGAGGGACACCGGCGCTCCGGTCGAGGACGAGGCGGCGGCGCGGGTCTGGGCGTCCGATCCGGACGCGGACTATGAGGCCGTGCACCGCTTCGACGCGGGCGCGCTGGAGCCCATGATCGCCCTGCCCCACTCGCCCGCCAACAGCGTGGCGATCGCCGAAGCCGAGGGCCGCCGGATCGATCAGGCCTACATCGGCGCCTGCGTGGGGGCCAAGCTGGAGGACTTGCGCATGGCCGCGCGGGTGCTGGCGGGCCAGCGGGTCGCTCCGGGCATGCGGCTTCTGGTCGCTCCGGCCTCGTCCCGGGTGACGGAGGCGGCGTCTCGGGACGGGACGCTGGCGACGCTGATGGCGGCCGGGGCGACCCTGATGCCGTCCGGCTGCGGAGCCTGCGCGGGGATGGGGGCGGGTCTGCTGGCCGACGGCGAGGTCTGCATCTCGACCACCAACCGTAACTTCAAGGGCCGCATGGGTCATGCGGGGGCCGAGGTCTATCTGGGGTCGCCCTACAGCGTGGCGGCGGCGGCCATCGCAGGGCGGATCGTCGATCCGCGCAGCTACTTGAACCAGCGGAGGGCGGCGGCATGACCCTGCCCGACAGCGGCCGCGCCTTCGTCTTCGGCGACCAGACCGACACCGACCTGCTCGCCCCCGGCCATCTGATGAAGCTCAACCCCGACGCGCTCGCTAGCCATTGCCTGGAGGCGGTCGATCCGAGCTTTGCCAGCACCGTCGAGCCCGGCGATTTCGTGGTGGCCGGTTTGAACTTCGGCCTGGGGTCGTCGCGGGAACAGGCGGCGGTGTCCCTGAAGCGGCTGGGGGTGCGGGCGGTGATCGCCCGGTCGTTCGCGCGCATCTTCTGGCGCAACGCCATCAACCTGGGCCTGCCCGCCGTGACCCTGCCCGAGGCCGACCAGATCACCGCCGGCGATCGGCTGAGCCTCGACCTCGAAGCCGGGCGCCTGACCAACCAGACCCAGGGGCGGACCTACGCCTTCGCCCCCTTCCCCGACCATCTGACGGCGATGATGCGCGATGGGGGGCTGATCGCCCACCTGAAGCGTTCCGCCGCTTCGCAGACCGGAGCCGCCGCGTGAGCCTGAGAAGCCGCCTGTCCCAGCCCGGCGCGCCGGTCCATGCCCCCGGCGCCTTCGACGCCCTGTCGGCCCTGCTGATCGAGCAGGCCGGGTTCGAGGCCGTCTATCTGTCGGGCGCCTCGATCGCCTACACCCAGCTGGGGCGGCCGGACCTGGGCTTGGTCAGCTTCGACCATGTCGCCGACGTGGTGGCCCGTATCTGCGAGCGGGTGGATATCCCCCTGATCGTCGATGCCGACACCGGCTTCGGCAATGCCCTGAACGTCGCCCGGACCGTGCGGGTGTTTGAGCGGAACGGCGCCCGCGCCATCCAGCTGGAGGACCAGACCTTCCCCAAACGCTGCGGCCACCTGGCCGGCAAGGGCGTGGCGCCGGTCGAGGACATGGTCGGCAAGGTCCACGCGGCGCTGGATGCCCGGGCGTCGGACGAGACCCTGATCATCGCCCGCACCGACGCCATCGCGGTCGAGGGCTTCGAGCCCGCCATGGAGCGCGCCGTGGCCTATGCGGAGGCGGGGGCGGACGTCGTCTTTGTCGAGGCCCCACGGACCCAGGACGAGATGAAGCGGATCATCGCCGACCTGAATGGCACGCCCGCTATGGCCAACATGGTCGAGGGCGGCCAGACGCCGATCCTGACCCGCGATGCGCTGGGCGAGATCGGCTTCAGGCTGGTCATCAGCCCGGGAGCGCTTGTGCGCGCCCTGATCCCGGCGGCCGAGAGCTTCCTGCGCGCGCTGAAGACCGAAGGGTCCACCGTCGGCTACAAGGACAGGATGACGGACTTGGCGGGGGTCAACGCGCGGATCGGTCTGGAAGAGATGCTGGCCCTGGGCGACCGCTATGAGCCGGAGCGGCAGGAAGCGGCCGAGTGAACCGGTCGGACCCCAACCTCTACGACCACTGGCCCTATCGCGACCGGCCGAAAATCACCTGGCCAGGCGGTAAGGCGCTGGCCTTCTGGATCGCGCCCAACATCGAGTTCTATGAATTCGACCCGCCGGTGAATCCGTCCCGTCCCGGCTGGCCGCGACCGGCGCCGGACGTGGTGGGGTATTCGCAGAGGGACTGGGGAAACCGGGTCGGGCACTGGCGGCTGCAGGACCTGCTGGACCGGCACGGCCTGCGCGGATCGGTATCCCTGTCCATCGGCCTGATCGACCACCATCCGGAGATCATCGAGGCGGCGAACGCGCGGGGCTGGGAGTTCTTCAGCCACGGCATCTACAACACCCGCTACTCCTACGGCATGGACGAGGCCCAGGAGCGGGCGGTGCTGGAGGACTCGATCCGCTCGGTCGAGGCGGCGACCGGCCAGCGCATCCGCGGCTACCTCGCGCCCGCCCTGACCCACACGGCGCGGACGCTGGACCTGATCGCCGAGCACGACTTCTGGTACTCCTGCGACCTGTTCCAGGACGACCAGCCCCAGCCGCTGAAGACCCGCACGGGCAAGCTGGTGTCGATGCCCTATTCGCTCGAGGTCAACGACGTCATCGGCTATTCTGTGATGGGTCTGGACCCATGGCGTTACGCCGACATCCTGAAGCGGCATTTCGACCAACTGCTGGCCGAGGGACGCGAGAGCGGTACGGTGATGTGCATTCCGCTGCACGCCTATCTGGTCAGCCAGCCGAACCGCATCCGGGCGTTCGAGAGCGCGCTGGAGCACATCTTGGGGCATCGCGACGAGGTCTGGTTCGCCACCGGCTCGGAGATCGCGGCCTTCTATCGCGAGCACTGCTGGGACCAGACGGTGGCGGACATCCAGCGACGCGGGCTGGCGACGGGCGGATTTGGGTTCGACGATGTCCCTGCCTGACGATCACTTGATCTATCCGCATCGACGGCGCGGCATGGACCAGTCGCTGTACGACTGGCGACCGGCGACGGCGCGGCTTAAGGGGCGCTGGCCGGGCGACCGGGGCTTGGCGGTGATGATCGTCCTGCCGGTCGAGTGGCACATGCTCGACCCGTCGGGAAAGCCGTTCAAGCACCCTGGTGCCATGCAGACGCCTTGGCCGGACCTGAGGCACTACACGACCCGCGACTACGGCCCCCGGGTCGGGGCCTACCGCCTGCTGCGGGCGCTGAAGGAGGCCGGGCTGAAGGCCACCGTGCCGGTGAGCGGGATCGCTCTGGAGCGATATCGCCCCCTGGTCGAGGCGGCGCTGGAGGACGGGCACGAGATCGCGGCCCACGGCTGGTCGACGGACGCCATCCATCACTCCGGCCTGAGCGAGGACGAGGAGCGCGCCCTGGTCGTCCGCACTCGCGAGGCGTTCGACCGCGCAGGCCTGACGCCGCGCACCTGGATGAGCCCCGCCCGCCAGCAATCCTTCCGCACCCTGTCCCTGATCGCCGAGGCGGGCTTCGACGTCTGTCTGGACTGGGAGCAGGACGAGGTTCCGGTGGCGATGACCACGGACGCGGGGGTCGTCCAGGCCGTGCCGCTGATGAACGAGCTCGACGACCGGACCCTGCTGATCGATCGCCGACAGACCGAGGACGCCTGGGCCGATCAGGTGCTGGAGGCGGCGGAGTATCTGAAGGCCGACGCCGGTGGCGAGGACCGACGGGTGCTGGGCTTCACCCTGACGAGCTACGTCGCCGGTCAGCCGTTCCGAATGAGCGCCGTGCGCCGCATGCTGGCCGGGCTGGCGGAAAGCGGAGCCTGGTCGGCGACAGCGAGCGAAATCGCAGCCGCCTGATCGTCACTCCCCCACCGGCAGGTCGGTGAGCACCTGGTTCAGCTCGACGTAGTGGCCGTCCGGGTCATAGACGGACGAGAAGTTCACCCGGATCACGCTGGTCCCGTCATACCCGGGATAGGTCACGATATGGGGCGTCTCCCCCACACGCACGCCCGGCGAGGCGATCGCGCGGGCAAAGACCTCTTCCTGGTTCTCGACGTTGAAGACCAGGACGATGTCGCCGGGATGCAGGACGTTGTCGTCCGGCGCGCGCTCCGGCCGAGGCTCGCGCTCGGGCTTGGCGTACTCCATCAGGCCGAGGATGCCGATGTAGTCGTCGTTGGCGCGCAGGAAGACCAGCCGCAAGGACCGCTCGGCCGCCTCGTCGTTCGGAGCGTCGCGCGGCGTGCGGATGACATTGTCGTAGATCGGGACCAGGCCGATGGCGCGGTAGAAGGCCAGGCTCTTCTCGATGTCGCGCACCACCAACGTCGTGCGGCGCAGGTCGAGAGGCACCCGCTGGTCGGACGGCACACGGTCGGGTGAGGGCCCGGCGACCGCCGTCGAGGCGCAGGCGGAGATCGCCAGCGCCGAGGCCAGCAGCATGGCGCGGATCATCGGGCGGTCTCCAGGTGGGTCAGGACCTCCGCCGCCGGCAGGACGTCGGCGTACTTGAGCAGCAGGTCCGTCAGGTTGGCGTAGTGGTAGCTCTCATGCTTGTCGGCGACGCATTCGACCGGGACGATGGTGCGATATCCGCGTGACAGGCTGTCGACCGCGGTGGCGCGCACGCAGCCGGAGGTCGAGCCGCCGGTGACGATCACCGTGTCGACCCTGTGCCAGATCAGATAGCTTTGCAGCGGCGTCTCGTGGAACGCCGAGGGCATCCGCTTGTCGAAGATCAGATCGACCTCGCAGTCCGGCCGGGCGCGCGGGTCGAAGGCGTGGCGCTCGGACCCGAACTTGATGTTCTGCAGGCTGTCGGGCGTGTCGGTGCGCGTACCCCAGACGCCGGCGTCGCCGCCGTCGGGCTTGTAGCAGACGCGGGTCCAGACGACGGGCAGCCCCTTGGCCCTCGCCGCGTCGCTGATCCGGTTGATCCAGTCGATCTGGTCGGGATCCGTGACATAGGCCGACTTCGGGAACAGGTCGGGACGGGTATAAGCCTGCTGGACATCGATGTTCACCACCGCCGCCCTCTGGCCGAAACCGAAGCCCTTACGCGCCGGATTGGCCAGCACCTCCTCATAGATGGTGCGCGCGGGCCGGTCGTCGCGCGTCATGGTCGGCTCGAAGCGGAGATCGCTCATTGGCCGGCCTGCAAACGCCGGATGTCGTCGATGCCGGTCGGAGGGGTTCGCCAAAGCGGGGCGTCGGCCTCGACATAGTCTCGCAACGTCGAAGGCACCTCCTCATAGGCGTCGATGCGCCAGGTGATCAGATGCATGATCGCCGGGCCGCCGCCCGCCCAGGCGGGGGCATCGCCGTAGCGGACCCAGGACAGTTGGTGGGGGTTGGAGGCGCCGCCGGGCGCCTGGATAAAGAAGTCGTAGTTCTCGAACGCCTGGTAGCGGCGATCCCCGCCCGCCGGAAAATCCAGGAACAACGGGGCGGTAAAGACGTGGGCGTCGCCGATGCGGCGCGCCTGCATGGTATCGCCCGGGCCGATCCGCTGTACACGCGTGCCGGTCCCCTGCTCCACCATCGTCGTCAGCCGATCGCCGACGAGTTCGTAGGTGATGAACTGATAGGGGTAGGCTACAGGCTCGACGGCCACCCCGTTGCGCTCGCGCAGGACTTCGTTGGTCTCAGGGTCCCGGTAGATGTAGATCTTGCGCGAGAACTGCCGGGCCAGGGATCGGCCGGGCTCGGGTCGATCCGACGTCGAGGTGTCATAGCCCTCGACCCGCGCCAGCAGTTCGCCCGACGGATAGGCCCTAAGGGTCCCGACGGAGTACCAATAGACGGGCTGGCCCGTCCCGGTCCGCGCGTCGACGAAGACGTCGAAACTCCGCGCATCGAAGCCGTCTGCACGCGCATGAGGCGCAACCAGCAGCGCCAGCCCGGCGAACAGTGAGAGGCAAAAAAGCCGCATCCGTTTGTCTCCGTTTGACGACACGGTAGCGACGCTTGTCCGACGCCGCAAATGATATAAGGATATACCATTAGAACCGACCGTCGAGAGTCGGGAAACGCCGTCATTCAGATGCAGGAGAGCCGTCCATGCGTAGGTCCGCGTTGCTGTTTTCGAGCGTATCCGCCCTTGTTTTACTGGCCTCCGCGCCCGCCGTCGCCCAAAGCGCGCCGGAGCAGGAGCAGGCGTCCCGGATCGACGACATCGTCGTCACCGCGCAGCGGCGCGAGCAGAACATCCAGGACGTGCCACTGGCCGTCACCGCCTTTACCGACACCCAGCTGGAAATCGCACTGGTCGAGGACACCACCGACCTGGTGCGCGTCACGCCCAGCCTGACCGGCGGCCTGAATACCGGAACCGGCGGCGCGGTCAGCTACTTCATCCGGGGTCTGGGATCGACCGAACAGGTCGCCACCTTCGACGTGCCGGTCGCGACCTATGTCGACGAAGTTTATGTCGCCCGCCAGATCGCCAACAACATCACCCTGCTGGACGTGGACCGGATCGAGGTCCTGCGTGGACCGCAGGGCACGCTGTTCGGTCGCAATACCACCGGCGGTGCCATCTCGATCACGACCCGCAAACCGAGCCAGGATCTTCGTGGCAGTCTCGAAGCCAGCTACGGCTCGTTCGAGCGTCGCCACTTCCGCGGGAACATCAGCGGGCCGCTTAGCGACACCGTCGCCGGCGGCTTCACCTTCCTTCGGATCGACGACGACGGCTATGCCGACAGTCTGGTCACCGGCGAGACCCTGAACGGCGAACAGACCTGGGGTGCGCGCGGCGCACTGCGGTTCACGCCCAATGACCGCTGGGACTGGAACATCTCGGCCGATTGGGTCGATCAGTTCAAGACGACGATCGGGACCAATCCGGTCGATCCGGAATACACCAGCCGCACGGGCCTGCGCACGACCAACTGCACACGCGGTGCCATCGACGTCTTCCTGACCCAGCGTCAGGGAAACTGCGCGAGGAACAAGGTCGGGACGATCATCTCGAACCTGACCCACGACATGGACTGGGCCTCGATCAGCTTCATCACCGGCTACGTCCAGACCGATCAGAACTTCTCGCTCGACTTCGGAACGGGCGGCAGCCCTTCGCCCTTCGGCGGCTTCACGATCTCGAACGAGGTGCTGAGCGAGCAGTTCTCCCAGGAGATCAAGCTGGCCGGCGAAACTGGCCGCGTGAACTGGGTCGCGGGTCTCTTCTACTTTACCGAGGACAACGAGACCTATCAGGTCGATACCTTCGCGACGACACCGACGGCCACCTCTGCCCTGGTGCTGGGCGACCGCCTGCTGGAGAACTCCACCGACAGCTTCGCCATCTACGCCCAGGCTGACATTTCACTGTCCGACCAGCTGATCCTTACGCTCGGTGGTCGCTATACGGACGAGGACAAGGAGGTCGACTTCATCGACCGGACCCGCGCGAGCTATCCGACAGGGTTCATCGCTGCGACCGGCGCGGCGAACGTGCGCCCGACGACCGCGAACCTGATCGCGGCCGGCATCCCTGTCAGCCAGAGCACCTCGAAGTTCACGCCGCGCGTCGCCCTGGCCTACGAGGTCAACGACGACGTTATGGTCTTCGCCTCGGCCACCAACGGCTTCAAGTCGGGCGGCTGGAACGCGCGCGGCACCACGGCGGTCACCAACTCCGCCTTCGGACCGGAAGAGGCCTGGTCCTATGAGCTCGGCCTGCGGTCGGACCTGTTCGACGACAGCCTGCGCCTGAACCTGACCCTCTATCGCCTCGACGTGGAAGACCTGCAACTCCTGTCCGGTCAGCCCCGGCCGGGCGGCGGCATCGACTTCGTGACCCGCAACGCGGGCGGTCTGGAAGCCACGGGTCTGGAAGCCGAAATCACATGGCGGCCGACCGACGCGCTCGAGATCTATGCCTCTGGTTCGATCGCCGACCGGGAGTATGTCGACATTCCCCCGGCCAACGGCGCAGGCAACGTGCCGTGCTCGACGACACCGGAACCGCTGAACTGCGTGACGACCCGCGACGAACCCGTTCGCTTCCCGGAAAGCCAGGGGACGCTGGGGGCCCGCTACACCCTGCCGACCACCTTCCTGAACGGCGAATGGTCGCTGAACGGCTCGGTGAGCTATTCGGCCGAGTACTGGACCTCGACCTACAACGACACCGGCTCTGTCACGGCCGCCCCGTTCGGCTCGACGACGCCGCGCACGGTGCGGCTGTCCGACGTCCCGGCGACGACGGTCTACAACATCGGCATCCGCTACGAGAGCCTGGACGGCGGATGGGAGGCGTCGCTCGACTGCTCGAACTGTGGAGAGGAGTACTACTTTACCTCGTCGCTGGTGGGGCTCGGTTATCCCAACGATCCGCGCCGGGTGACCTTCCGGCTGCGTCGGAACTTCTGAGGCGAAGGGGTTGCACCGACGGGCTCTCCTGGCCGGCGGTGCGATGGGGGCGGTCCTGAACGCCACCCACGGCGGGGCGCGGGCGCAGAGCTCGCGCCCCGTCTTTGTCCTGGTGCACGGGGCCTGGCACGGCGGCTGGTGCTGGCGACGCGTCGCGGACCGGCTGGAGGGTGCCGGCGCGCGTGTTCTGACGCCGACCCTGACCGGCTGTGGGGAACGGGCCCACCTGATGGGCCCCGATGTCGGGCTGGACACCCACATTCAGGATGTCATCGCCGTGATCGAGACCGAGGAAGCGACGGGCGTGCACCTCTGCGGGCATTCCTACGGCGGCATGGTCGTAACGGGCGTCTGCGACCGGATCAGGGACCGGATCGGATCCGTGCTTTATCTCGATGCCGCCGTCCCTTCGGATGGACAGACCATGATCACGCAGTCGCCGGACATCACCCCGCAGGACGCCGCCGCGACCGAGGCGGGCCTGCGCGCACTCGCGCCGGACGGCGTGGCCATGCAGGTGTTTCCGGACGTGACGATCTTCGGGGTCGCCGCGGGAGGCGCGGACGAAGCCTGGCTGAGGCGGCGACTGACACCCCACCCGCTCAAGACCTGGCTCGATCCCATCCGACTGATGCATGACGAACCCGACGGACTGCGGCGGACCTATGTCCACTGCGTCGATCCTGTGCTGCCGATGGCGTCCTTCGGCGCTCACTACGCACGACTGAGGAACGATCCAGGCTGGAGCGTCTCGACCCTCGCGACGGGACACGACGCCATGATCACCGCCCCGCAGGCCGTCGCGGACCTGTTGCTTGCACAGCCTTTGGAGACAGGACGATGATCCCGGACCGACGCGCGCTGCTGATGGGCTCCGCGCTCGCCGCGAGCCCCCTGCCCGCCCTCGCCCAGACGCCGCCGACGACCGGCCAGCTCGTGCGGTGCGCGCTGTTCGTGTCGGACCTGGAGGCGTCCACGGTCTTCTACCGCGATCTCATCGGACTGCCGGAGCTGCTGTTCGACGGGGCCCTGGACGGCGCGCCGCTGGAGCGACTACTGGGCTTGGCCCCGGGCGCGGGCGTCCGCTTCCGCATCCTGAAGGCCGAAGGGCCGCCCTACGGCATGATCGCTCTGTTCCAGGTGACGGGCCAGACGCTCACGCCGGTTCAGAAGACCCAGGGGACCATCAACATCGGCGAGGGCGTGCTGGTGTTTCATCGGCCGGACCTGGATGCCCTAGCGTCAAGATTGGCTGCGAAGGGCCTGGGCTTCCTCAGCGGCCCCGAACGGCTGATCGACACCCCGCAGCGACGCACCGACCGCGAGGTGATGGTGCGCGACCCCGATGGCGTGCTCATCAATGTGATCGAGCGGGCTTGAGGCCTGTCAGTCCGCCCTGCGTCGGTCGTCGGGAAGGGCGGAGCCGGCGATCCAGCTGACCAGACCCGTCACCACGGCCGCGCCGACGCCGGCCCAAAGGCCGTCCACCTCGAACCCTCCGAGGAAGCTGGCGACGAGGCCGATGGTGGCCGCGTTCACCACGAGCAGGAACAGTCCGAAGGTGATCACCGTCAAAGGAAACGTCAGGACCACCAGGATCGGACGCACCACCGCATTGACGATGCCCAGCAACACCGCCGCCGCGATCAGGGAACCGGACTGGGTGAAGACCACGCCGGGCACGAGATAAGCCGCCAGCCAGAGGCCTAGAGCCGTCACGACCGCCTGAAGAACGAACCTGAGCATGCGACACGCCTCCTGTCGCCCGCGATCCTAGAACGTCGCGAACACACTCGCCACCAGGGCGCCGTCTTCGACGTCGCTGTCGACCCAATCCAGCCCGAGCCCGAGGCGGCCGATCGGTGCTTTCAGGCCGACCGACCAGTCTGTCTTGCCGCCCGGGGCGAACCCTCCGTCCTCATGGCCGAGCCTGGCGTTCAGCGAAACCGGCCAGCCGTAGGGGGCATACTCCACGCCGGTCCAGGCATAGGTGTTGTCCTCATTGCCCAGGGCGTCCTGCTCGGGCGCCCAGGACAGGCCCGCAGAGATCGTCACGGGACCGATGGCGCGCTCGGCGGACAAGGGAAACTCGACATAGTCGACCCCTTCGCCGCCGGGATAGCGATAGGCCTCCACGCCCAAATCGAACACATAGCCGAGCGCCTCGCCCGACCAGCCGGCGCCCAGCGTCACCTCGACCTCGGCCCCCTCGCCCGAGGCGTCCAGGCCGTAGGCCTCGATGGTCGAGGCCCAGACAGAGCCGTAGAAGCCGGACCCCGCATGCCACGCCGTGACGCCGCCCTGAACGGCCGGATCGCCGGCGGACAGGCTGACGCCTCGAAACCGGTAATCCGTCACGGCACCGATCTTGGCCTCGACCGACCAGGGGGAAGCGCCCTGCTGCGCCAGGGCGATCTGCGGCGCGAACAGCAACAGAACAGCGGTGGACAGGACGATGCGGCGGAGCATGTAAACCTCGAATCAGACCCGACAACTTGACGCCCCTGATCGTTACGATCGCTTTACCACGCGGATTCACCCCATCTTTTCGCCCGGCGGCGCAGTCTCGGGCGTCATGACCCGCGTTCCTGCGTCCCAACCCACAGGTCTGCGTAGCATCGTCGCTGCAGCGATCCTGTCCGGCGTGCTCATCCTCCTGGGCGCGGGGGGCTTGATGCTGTTCGCCGCATCACGCCTCGACGCCATCCAGGCCGAGCGGGAGGGCGTCCTGGTCGAGCGAAGGCTAGAGCGGTTGCAGGCCCGGATGATCGAGGACGTCACCTCGGCCAGCGTGTGGAACGACGCCGTATCGGCGATCGAGCGCAACGATGTCGAGTGGATGCAACTCAACTTCGGCGACTACTACGCCGACTACATGGATCACGAGGCCACCCTCGTTCTGGATGGGGAAGGACGGCTGATCGCCGCGTCGGTCGACAGCGAGCCGGCGGCGGCCGCGGACGTTGCCTCTCTGTTGCATGCGGCCGGTCCTTTGGTGACGCGCGTGACGGCGGAAGCGGCGCAGCCTGCTCGTCGGGCGGCTTTCGGCCTCGACGCCGCTGCGAGCGCATCGACGCTGGTCCGGATCGACGGACAAGTCCATCAGGTCGTCGCCGTCAGCGTGGTCCCGGAAGACGGTGAGGTGCGACGCGGGGTGCGCGACCCGATCGTCGTGTCTGCCCGACCGATCTCCTACTTCCTCTCGTCGCTGGAAACGGATCTGACTCTGGTAGCACCGACCTATCACGCCGGATCCCTGACCGGTGCCGGGCGGTTCGTGCTTCGGGGTCCGGACGGCGTTCCGCTGGGACATGTGCGCTGGACGCCGCACAAGCCCGGCATGGGCGTCATGCTCCAGGCCCTGCCCGTGTTCCTGCTGCTCCTCGTCCTGCTTGGCGCGACGGGTCTGGTGCTGATGCGGCGACTCGGTGCCATCACTCGCCGACTGGCCGCCTCGGAGGCCGCCCTTCGTGAGGCGCTCGACCGCGCCGAGGCGGCGAGCGAGGCCAAGTCCCGATTCCTGTCCAACGTCAGCCACGAAC
>SXGQ01631315.1_pt1 | contig 13107 bp, 7 predicted proteins | sample 3178371 | NCBI WGS metagenome assembly SXGQ01 (sample SAMN11356859, study PRJNA531348) | freshwater metagenome | isolation source: freshwater sample F1-20 | place: China: Fuxian Lake, Yuxi | collected 2017-12-25
GCGTGGTTCTTCCAGAAGGCGAGGTACGGCGGCATCCTGTGCGACATCGGCTGCCACCAGTGCGAGCAATTCCTCACCTATGCCGGGGCGCGCGATGCGCGCGTCACGCACGCCGCGGTCGGCAACTTTGCCAATCCCGACACGCCTGAGCTGGAGGATTTCGGCGAGGCCTCGTTCGTGGCGGACAACGGTGCGACCAACCAGATCCGGGTGGATTGGTTCACCCCGGACGGCCTGAGCAACTGGGGCGACGGCCGCACATTCATCCTAGGGACCAAGGGCTTCATCGAGCTTCGCAAGTACGTCGATCTCACGCGCGACCGCACGGGCAACCAGGTCTTCATCGTGGACGGCAAGGGTGAGTACCAGGTGAACGTCGCGGGCCGGGTCGGCTACCGTTTCTTCGGCGAATTCATTCTCGACTGCCTGAACCGCACGGAGAACGCGATGACCCAGGACCACGCCTTCAAGGCGGCCGAGCTCTGCCTTCGCGCCCAAGCGGCGGCGATCCGGCTCGCCTGAGCGCGCCGCCCCGGGAAGGTGATCAGGCGCCCGGCTGGCGCGGGCGGACGGGCACGTGGACCTCGTAGCGCTTCACGAACCACGGGGTGAACGGGCCGCTCCAGAAGACCGCCACCGGCTCGCCGGCGGCCTCGACGTCGGTGCGGGTGGCCAGCCATGCGATTAGCTCGTCGCGCGTGCGTTCGAAATTATCCCGGGAATAAGACCCTCGTGCTCCGCGGCTCGCGACCCGCCGCTCTGGAAGCCGTTCGACGACCACCGCTCCCTCGCTGCCCGCGACCTTCGCGTGCTGGCTCTCGGCGACCCAGAAATACATCGCTGCGTCCCGGATCCGCGCTTCGACCGGCACGGTCATCGCGATGTCGTGCCGAGAGATGTAGCGGAAAAGCGGCCGGAAGAGATCGTTTGCCCGGTCGAAGTACTCGCCCTGACCGGAGGAGCGCAGCAGCACCCCCGCCGGAAGGGTCTTCAACTCGCTGACTCCACTCGCAGTCGGCGGGAAAGCCTGTTCGGTCGCCATGGCGGGCGGTAGGATGACGAAACCGAGCAGGAAGGGAAGCAGGCGAACACGCATGAGGGTGGTACGCCCGCCACGCGCGGGCGGATGCGCGCCTCGGCCGGAGTTTCAGGGAACCTCGTAGATCTCGATCAGGCCGACGCCGGTGGCGCCGCCCGCTCCGGCCACCTGGACGGTGTAATTGCCCGGCTCCAGCGTGGCCAACAGCGCGGCGTCACGGGAGTCGGTGGCGAGCGCGAAGGCGCCGACCTGCGCGAACGCGGCCGCCAGCGAGGCGCCTCCTCCCCAATTGTCGTTGCCGCCGCGCTCGTTCGGACCGGCGAAGAGCGTGAGGCGCGGGTCCGCCACGACGCCGCCGACGCCGAAGATCGCGAGTCCGGGGCCGATGGCCCGCACGAGGACCCGGCGCGGCGAGCCGCCACCGATCACGAAGCCCGCGGTGACTCCGGATCCGAGGTGCTTCAGTACCGAGACGTTTACCAGGCGCGGGGTGGACGCGGTGAACTGGGAGGAAGGCGTCGCGTCGTAAAGCTCCGCGAGCACCTGGCCGGGCCCGGTTCCCGAAATGCGGGCGGAATTGGCCCCGCTCGCGAGGGCGGGGAATGAGATCGCCGCGTCCCGCGAATCCGCACGGGCGAGCGGGAACGCACCCACGCCCGCCATCGTCGCGGCGATCGACGCGCTGCCGCCCCAGTTATCGTTGCCGCCGACCGCCGTCGCGCCGGTAAAGAACTCGAGCCGGGGATCCTCGAGGGCGTCGCCCAGACCGAAGGACGCGAGCGAGGGGCCCACGGCGCGCATCAGGACCGCCTTGCCGCCCGTGGTGCCGGCTCCGCCGACCACGACACCGAAGCGGAATTCGTCGTCCGCCGAGGCCAGGGAAGTGAGGATGGAGAGGTTCACCAGTCGTCCCGGATTGGCGGCTTGCCCGATGGTGAGCGGGGCGGCCGAACTGCGGGTCGCGCCGCCCCGGGTGGTGACCTGAACGGAATAAGCACCGGCGTTCGAGGGGCCCGCCGGAGCGATTTCAAGCGTCGGGGTGTTGGCGCCGGGCAGCGCCACGCCGTCGCGGAACCATTGGTAAACGGCTCCCTCCGCGCCACGCGCCTCGACGGAGAAACGGACCGCCGCGCCCGGGCCTGCCGTCTGGGCCTGTGGCTGGATCCGGATCTCCGGCGCCCCGCGGCTGTCCAGTACCTCGAATGTGAGGGACACGCCCTGGTCGCCAACGGCGACAATCGCCCCGGCGCTCGCGGCCAGTCCGCGCAGGGAGCGATTCACCGGCACCGTGCTCCCTGACCAGTCCGCGGCGTCGGGCGAGACCAGTAGCATGCCGTTCGTCCCCACCGAGGCGACGTAGCCGAGTGGCGTGCGCGCCAGCGCGTTGATGGTCTCGGCCACTCCGGTCTCGACCGGGGTCCACTCCACGCCATCCCGGGACGCTATCATCGCGCCGCCGTCACCCGCGGCGAGGAAGCCCGGTCCGTCATAAAAAGCTACGACCTGAAGGGGGGTGGTCACGCCGCTGGTCGCGGCGGTCCACGACGCGCCGTCCGCTGAGTGCAACACGCGCCCGCCGTCACCCACGATCACGAATCGTCCCGCCCCGTACGTCGCGGAGCGCAGCGTGCCGGTCGTTCCGGAGGAACCGGCCGCCCAGGCGCTCCCGTCGGCCGACGACAGCACGACGCCGTTGGCGCCGGCCGCCACGAAGCGTTCCGGACCGGCCGCGACCGCGAAGAGTGCGGCTGTGGTACCGCTGGCGCGGGACGTCCAGTCCGCCGCGTCGGCCGAGGTGAAGATCCGCCCGGAGTCACCCACGGCGACATACATCTGCCGGCCGTGCGCGATCTCGTTCAGGTTGCCAAAGGACGGGTTGGGGTTGGCTCGGCTCCAGACAATTCCGTCCGCGGAAAACAGTACCGGAGGCACGGTCGCCCGGGAAATGGGATCCGTGGACTGGCCAACCGCGACAAATCGTCCCGCCGCATGGACCAAGCCGAGCAGCGACGCGGCGGATCCCTCGCCTGCGCGCCGCCAGTCGGCGGGTGAACCGCGGTTTGTGAAGACCTCGCCCGCCCGGCCGAGCACCAAACCCCGGTCTCCGTCGCCCGCCACCGCGAGGGCGTTGAAAGTGAGTCCTGCCGTGGAGGCCGGGTTCCAGTTCTCCCCGTCGGAGGAAACAAGCACGCCGTTGGCCTCGGTCGCGGCCACCCAGTGGCCCTGCACGCGGGCGATGCCGTTGATCGTGCCGCTTACGCCCGACGTGCGCCGGGTCCATTCCACGCCGTCCTGGGACGTGAGGATGACGCCACCGGCCCTGCCACCACGAACCGGCCTTCAGCGAAGGCCACGGCGGAAAGGTTTCCCGTCACGCCGCTGGAGCGCGAGGTCCACGTCACGCCATCGGCCGAGGTCAGGATGCGACCGCTTCCACCGACGACGACCCAGGTGTCGGCGCCGCGCGCGGCGCCGCGGAGCGCGACGGAACCTCCGGAGTTGCGCCGGGACCACGTGAGCGCGTCGGTGGAGGTGAGGATGAGTCCTCCGGTGCTGCCGGCCAGCCACGTGCCCGCGGCGTGGGTGACAAAGCCCAGGTTGAAGTTGTCGAGCGGTCCCGTGAATTGAACCGACCACCGGTAACCGTCGGTTGAGGTCCAGAGCGACCCGATCTCCTCGCGCGTCGCGGCGTCGACGTACGGGCCGGTCACGACCCAACGTCCGTCGGCGTGCGCGATGCCGGAAAGGTTCTGGGTGGTGGGGAAGTCGACCGGGGTGAATTCCCCGGCGTCGTCCAGGGTGAGTAGCGTGCCCGATGCTCCGGCGATCCACCAGCGGTCCCCGACGCGGACCGCCGCGTTCAGGTCGGCTGCGGTGGGGCGCCGACCGTTCCAGCGCCAACCTGTGAGTCCCGCGACGGCCGGCACGGGCACGGACACCGCGCTGGCTCCGGTCGCGTCGACCCCGCGCACCTGCAGATTGTAGGTGCCGAGGGCGGCGGGGGTCCAGGACAGCGCCCCGGCCGTGGCCGGCAACTCGGCGACCTTGCTACCATTGGCGTAGAGTTCGAGCCGGCTGAAGCCTTCCCCGGAAGCGGAAAGCGGGTTGGATTTGCCGACCGCGACCTTGAGCGAATCGGCCTCGAGTCGGAGGGTCGGCGCCGGCAAAGGGGCGGAGGCGGCGGGCGGCGTGGCGGTGGAGTAGATCAGCCCGTCGCTGCCGACCGCGACCACGCGGCCGCCGCCGGCCGCGAAAGCGCGCACGGTCTTGGTGGAGGTTTCCGGCGTGACGGTATCCCACGCGGAGGGTGTCTCAGCCATTTGGATGCGAGCGCTCGCGAGGCCGGCCAGCAGCACACCCTCGACGGAGCGCAGGCGGTACGTGGCGAGATTGCTCGCCGTCGGCGCCGTGACGCGGCTCCAGCTGAGGCCGTCAGCCGATGTGTAGACCGTGGTGAAGGCGCGCACGATCCACTGCCCCCGGTGTCGCGCCACCCCGGTGAGGTTGCTGGTCACGGGCAGCGAGCGGTTGGCCCAGTTGAGGCCATCGGTGGAGACGAGGACGCGGCCGGCGTCCCCGGTGGCGACGAAGAGACCGTCGGCGTGGACGACGGAGCGGAGCACGTTCGTCACGCCGGAGGAGGCGGGAGTCCAGGCGGAGCCGTCGGTCGAGGTGTAGATGGCGCCGGCATCGCCGACCATCACGAGGCGGCCGGCCCCGTGGGCGATGCCCCAGAACTGCACGGTGCCAGCGTCGACGTTGACGGTGGTCCAGCGGACGCCGTCCTCGGAGAGAGCGGCGAGACCCTTCTGGGTGGCGTTGGAGAAGCGGTAGCCGGAGGCGACGAAGCGGGTGCCGTCGTGCACCACGCCCGTGAGGCCGTTGCCGGAGGGGAAGGTACGGCGCGTCCAGATCTCGCCGTCGGGAGAGGTGAGGACCGTCTGGTTGATACCCACGGCCACGAACAGCCCGCGGGCATGCGTCACGTCGTAAAGCAGCTGAGCCGCGGTGGGCGGGGAGGTTTCCGCCCGGCGCGTCCAGGACGCCAGCGGATCCTCCACCTGAAGGTTGAAGACGCGGCTGGCGACACCGCCGCGGCCGTCGTGGGCGGAAACGCGCAGCGTGTAGGCGCCACCCTTGACGAACCGGCGCGTGATGCTGTCGAGGTTGGGCTGCTGGCTGCCGTCGCCGAAGTCCCAACGGTAGTATAGATTGTCGCCGTCGGGGTCGGTCGCCGAGGCGCGGAAGGTGAGGTTGGTGCGCGCCGCGAGCGGACCCGCGGGCAATGAGGCCGCGAGGGAGGGCTCTCGGTTGCCGTCGATCGCGCCGAAACCCACCCGCACGTCGATGTACTCGTTGGGCGCCTCGCCGCCGGTCGCGAGCGGCCGGAGTGTAATGCCGGCGTCGGGATCGACGAAGGTCTCGCCGATGCGGAACGTCGCGTCATCGGCGCCGCCGGAGGATCCGGGGGTCGCATCCAGCAGGTAGCTGCCCCCGCCGGTGGTGAAGCGCGGCGCCTTCCCCGGGCCCCAGCGGACCTGCACACCTTGCCGCAGGCGGTCGAGTTGCGCGGTCCCGAAAGAAGTCGGCCCGGCGCGGCGATGCTCGACCCACAGCTCGTAGCCAAGTCCCTCCGGCGCGAAACGCAGCGCGCGCAGGCCGGAGGCGTCCGCATGGTCGTGCCGGAAGAGCCGGAACGTGCCGCTCGTGGCAACGTCGGCGATCGATTCGGACGGCAGGTAGCCCAGCTTGTTCTTCTGACCGACGTTGAAGTGGTTGTTTGAGCCGCTGCCGGAGCGCCCCATCGCGTCGTAGGGATCGCCGTACTCGAGGTGGGAGCCGGCCCCGCTGGGCACCGGCCCGGAAGGAATCCAGTAATGGGAATGCGCGAGACCTTGGGTGTGTCCCAGTTCGTGATACGTGGTGCCGGGCGAGATATTGCCGTTCATCCGCACCTGCGGACCGGTGAGCATGGCCTGGCCGCCGAAGGCATAGGCGGGCATTTTTTTGAAGAGTACGATCCAGCGGTCGTATTTGTCGGGGTCGAAAGCACCGGTGGCTCCGTTCGCCGCATCGTAGGCCTTCGCGAGCGATGCGGCGTCGTTCTGGAGCTGGCCCGCCGATGAGGAGGACGCGTTGTAGAACGCCTTTTCGCGGGTCATGCGGAGCACCGTCGGCAGCACGGTGAAGGTCATCGTGGTCGCGCCGTGGGAGGTCGCCGCGATGAAGGCCGCCACCTGCCGGTTGGTCGCCTCGATCTCGGCGACCGTCGCGACTGCCCCGGGATCGTCGGCGAAATCGACTTGTACCCAAAGCACGCGTTTCGCGCCGAGAATCCACGGGGTGCTCGCGGCGCGGGCCGGGCTGTCGGTCGCGGCGACGAACGGTCCCACGGTAGCCTCGGCCGCGAGCAGGGAGGAGCGTCGCTGCGCCAGATCCTCCGGACCGTCAAACATCGCGATTTCACCTCCGATGCTGGCGACGTTTTCGTCGGACGGGAGCCCCAGAACCGACTTCTCCACCTCGTCGAGCAGGCGGAGCGGCTCGTCGGTGAAGGCGCCAAGGCCGTCGATCGCGATTCCGTGCAGTGGTATACCCAGTTTCGTGTGTTGCTCGATGCGGCGGCCGTGCGTGAACGCCTCCAGTCGCCGGCCCCCGATCACCGCGTAACGTTCCAGGCGGGTCACGCCTCCAAGGCAGGAGACGGCCACTTCCCAGTCCCCGCGCCGGTCGATGCGTTCCTCCAACTCAGTGACGACGGCGGGCGGCAGCGTCGCGCGGAAACCGGCGGGCACCGCGGCCGCCAGTGCCGCTTCGGGATCTTGCCGGATAAGTTCCCGCAGCGCGACCCGGCGCCGGCGGGAGAGTTCGACACCCGTGGACGTGAGCCCGGATTCATCTTCCGGAGCAGCGCGGCGCCATGTCGTAAGCCATTCCTCGAAGGCGGCCACGGGGCCCGGCTCGCCCGCGGAGCCCTGCGCCGCGGCCAGGGGCGCCGCCGAGACGTCTCCGCCCGCTTTCGTCAGATCGTTTGGTTCCTGTGGCAGCGACGGGGTCGCGGCGGAAGGTCCCGCGGCCACGGGCTCGCCGTCGGGCGACGGTTCCGGCGACCGGCGAAGCGAAAGCAGAAGGGCGAGGACGAGGAGTAGGCCGGCGAAAAACCGAAGGCGGACGGAGGACATGCGCGCGTGGGTTCATCGGAGCAAACACGGGCCGACCAGCGCCGCCAGTCAATTGACACCCCTGGGGTCGTGGGGCTTCCGGCGGCGGGTTATGCTGCCGCCGAGGTGTCGGGGCGCGCTGTTTTCGCCTCGTCTGATCAGTGTGACGGTCCTCAATCGGTCCATGCCTACGTTACCCCGCGCCGCCGGCCTGCTCCTCGCGCTCGTCTTCGCCGGTAGTTCTGCGCGCGCCGAGGATTGGCCGGGGTTTCGCGGGCCGGGAGGGCAGGGCATATCCCGCGCGACGGAACTGCCGTTGCGTTGGTCGGCGACCGAAAATGTTGTCTGGCGGCAGCCGCTTCCCGGCCTCGGCTGGTCCTCCCCGGTGACGGCCGGCGGACGGATCTTCCTCACGACGGGCGTGGCCGATGGCGATGGAGCTCCTTCGCTTCGGGCGCTCGCGCTGGATCTGGCGACCGGCCGGATCCTGTGGGAGACCGAGGTTTTCTCGTCGACCGAGACGGGCCGCGCGTCGATGCATCAAAAGAACTCCCCGGCCAGTCCCACACCTGTGGTGCAAGACGGCCTCGTTTACGTGCATTTCGGACACTTCGGAACCGCGTGCCTCGGCACGGACGGACGCGTCATCTGGCGCAACAACCGCCTACGCTACGAGCCTGAGCACGGCAACGGAGGTTCCCCGATCATCGTCGGCGATCTGTTGGTCTTCAGCGCCGATGCCCGCACGGATCCCGCCCTCGTGGCGCTCGACCGCCGCACCGGCGAAGTCGCCTGGCGGGCGCCGCGTGATCTCGAGGTCCGGCAGAAGTTCTCCTTCGCGACACCGATGCTGATCGAGGTCGCGGGCCGCCCGCAGATTGTTTGTCCCGCCAGCGGTGCCGTCATCGCGCATGATCCGGCCGATGGCCGCGAGATCTGGCGCGTGCGGTACGGCGGCGGCTATTCACTGATCCCGCGTCCGGTCTTCGCGCACGGGTTGCTCTTCATTGGCACGGGATACAACCGCGCCGATCTGCTCGCGATCCGCGTGGATGGAGCGACCGGCGATCTCACCGACACCCACATCGCGTGGCGAACGACGAAAGGCGCCCCGCTCACGCCCTCGACGGTCGTGGTCGGCGACGAGCTCTACGCGGTGAGCGACATGGGTGTGGCCACGTGTTTCAACGCCCGCACGGGCGAGGTGTACTGGCAGGAAAAGCTGGAGTCCGGCTATTCCGCCTCTCCGCTCGCGGCGGCGGGCCGGATCTACTTTCAGAGTGAGGGTGGCGTGGCGACCGTGGTGGAGGCGGGCCGGACCTTCCGGCGACTCGCGCGAAACGAGCTCGGCGAGCGCACCCTGGCCAGCCTCGCGGTGGCGGAGGGCACACTGCTGCTTCGCTCCGAGAAGGCCCTCTATCGCATCGGTGAAGGGCGGGCGGGAGCGGGGCGCTGACGCCGGCATTCTCCGAGGAGTTGCGGCCGCAGATCCGGCTGCTACGATCGTCGGGTTCTTGCTTCCCTTCATGGGAGCCGTTGCCGCACCTACACCCTTATGCCGTTCCTTCCCTCCATCTTAAGGCGCCGGTCCGGCGCCTTGCCGATCCTGGCCGCGTGGCCGGCCCTGGCCCAGGTTACCCCGCCCGTGCCGCCGCCCGCGGACGCGCGGCGCGACACCGTTCTGATGGAGGCGTTCACGGTCACCGGCTCGAACATCCGCCGGCTCGACGAGGAGAAAACGCTGCCGGTCACGGTGCTCAACATGGAGGATCTCGACCTCCGCGGCGCCCCCACTCCGGCGGAACTTTTTGAAAACCTCTCGATCGGCGGGCCGCTGGAGCTCGACGAGGGCAACACGCTCGGCGCCGATGCACGCGGCGACAATACGGCCATCAACCTGCGCGGCATCGGTAGCGGCAACACCCTCGTGCTGCTGAACGGTCGGCGCATGCCCCCGCACCCCATCAGCATGGCCGAAGGCAGTGTCCCGTCGCTTTCCACGAACATCAACAACCTGCCTTCCGCCGCGCTTTCCCGCGTCGAAATTTTGCGTGACGGCGCGTCGGCGGTCTACGGCACCGATGCCGCCGCCGGGGTGGTCAACAACATCACCCGCAGCCGCTACGACGGCCGGAGCATGCGTCTGCGCGGCAGCGTGAGCCAGCACGGAGGGGGCAACGACTGGAACCTCGAGTTCACCGAGGGCATTCGCCTGAACCGCGGCCGAGGTAACCTTCTGCTCACGCTCGACTACTACCACCGTGATTTCCTGTGGCTCGCGCAGCGGAAGTTTTCCCGTGACCAAGATATCCGCGTGACCCGCAACGTGCCCGCCCCGTGGGACGGCCTGCCCATCACCGACACCGCCGGAGTGGTTTCGCGCGACAACGATTTCGACAACCGCCTGAGCACCGACTCCAGCTACTACGGCGGCTATGTGCGCGGGAATTACGACGCCGCGGGGGCATTCATCGGGGCCCGCCCCACCGCCAACCGCGGCATTATCACCACTTCAGGCTCCACCTCCGCGACGCTCGCGACCAACGGCACGTTCTACGTTATCCCGCTTGCCGACGGCGGCATCGGCTGGCGGCAGACGCTCCCGTCGCACAACATCGACGACTATACGGTCAACTGGTACCAGAACCCCAACGACCATAAGCCGATTCTCCCGAAGACGGACCGGATGAACCTCACCGCGATCTTCCGGCACAAGCTGGCGGGCGACCTGGAGTTCTTCGGCGAGATGCTGGGGTACCGGGCCGTGTCCGTCACCGGGCGACTGCCGACGAGCTTCGACGTCGCGACGGACCACAACATTTTCATGAGCGCCGACAACCCGTTCAACCCGTTCGGAACGCGCTTCTATCACCCGACGGGCGCGCCCCATGCGGACGGTTCACCGCGCCTCACGGGCGACCCGGCGCAGGTGCAGTTCCTCACGGGCGTCGGCGTCATCCCGCGGGATTTCAAACCCCGGCGCATCCATGTGCATTCCCAGGCTCTCCGGTTGGTCGCGGGTCTGCGGGGCCGGATCGGCGCAGGCTGGGAATGGGAGTCGGGCGTCCTCTACGGCCGGAACAAGACGCGCGACGAGGAGCACTTCGCGGTGCGGGAAAGCCGTCTGCGCGCGGCGCTCACTTCATCGGACCCGGCCAAGGCGTTCAACCCGTTCAGCTACACCTTCAAGCTCGTCGCGCAGCCGGGCAACACGGCCAATCCCTACCTGCTCGCGGTGGACCGTCCGTACTCCAACCCGGAGGCCCTCACCGCCTCCCTCTACGATAATTTCATTCGCGAGGGTCGCACGCAGCTCGCGACTTGGGATTTCAAGGTCAATGGCAACGTCTGGGAGCGCTTCTGGGGCGGGCCGGTCGGCCTGGCCTTCGGGGCGGAGCTGCGGTGGGAGGATTACCGCGACTACCGCCCGCCCTACGCCGGACGCAACCCGGCCGACGCCCCGTTCAACGGCAACGCCAACGACCCTCGCAACCTGTTCTTCGGCCCGAACGAAAACGACTTCATCGCGCTCAGCCCGAATGTGAACATATACGCCTCCCGGACCGTCGCCTCGATTTTCGCCGAGTCCCTGGTCCCGTTGGTCGGCCGCTCCAACCGCCGCCCGTGGGCGCGGTCGATGGAGTTCTCGGCCGCCGCCCGCGTGGAGCACTTCTCGCGCACGGGCACCAACGCGAAGCCGAAGTTCGGGCTCAATTACCGCCCTAACGACTGGATGTTCCTCCGCACCAGCGTCGCCGGATCCTACCGCGCGCCGAATCTCGTGCAGACCAACACGACGCCGCTCCAGCGTTCGGGTAGCACCTACAACGACCTTTACCGCTCGGAGGTCACCGGGCTGAACCGCGATTCGAGCGCGATGCCGGTCGTGCTGCGGCAGGGTAACGAGTCGCTGAAGCCCGAGACCGCCCGCTCCCTCTCGGCGGGGCTCGCCGTGTCGCCGCCCTTCGTCCGCGGCCTCACGCTCACGGTCGACTATTGGCGGATCCGGCAGCGGGACGTCATCTCGTCGGTCACCGTCGCGAGCCAGCTGCTCTACGACGAGGAGTTGCTGGATGGCGCCGTGCGGAACGCCATCCTCGCGGGGACACCGGTTTCCCAGATCAACCTCGGCAGCGGCACCGCAGCGTACGTCGGCAATCCCAAGGTTGTGCGCGATCCGGTCGCTCCCGCGGACATCGCGGCCTACGAAGCGTACAACGCGGGCCGGCCCGCGGACTCGCGCCGCGCGCCCGTCGGCGGCGTGCGCTCGGTTGTCACTGATTACGTCAACCTGGCCGGGCGTGAGACCGAGGGGCTGGATTTCGGGGTCGAGTACCGGCTGCCGCGCACCCGCTTCGGCCAGGGCACTGTTCGCGGCGACGCCGGCTACCTGCTGACGGCGGAGACGCAGGCCGACGCCGGCGCGCCGAGGGTGCAGAACATCAACCGCGACGGCCGCACGCGCTTCCGCGGCAACATCGGCGCCACCTGGCGGGCGGGCGCGTGGACCGGCGGATGGATCACTTACTACTACGGCACCTACGTCGACACCGGGGCCTCCACCACGCGCGAGATCTACGACGCCCTCGGCAAACCGGAGTACATTTCCAGCTACGTCGACTCCGGCGGCGTGCGGCGTTACCGCTACCTCGTCACGGCCTACGCGACGCACAGCGCCTACCTCAATTACGCCTTCGCGGGTCGCCGCGGTGGGCTGCTGGCCGACACCACGCTCCGATTAAGGGTCAACAACCTGTTCGACGCCGAGCCGCCGCTGGCCGACGAGGATTCGGGCTACCGGCGTGGCGCGGGCACGAACCCCCGCGGACGCGTGTTCGAGGCGCAGGTGAGCAGGCGGTTCTGAAGGCGCAGCGCGCGATCGGGTTTGCACGCGCGCGGCGTAACCATTGAAAGTTAACCGATGACCAAGAACGGCACCTTGCCCCAGGAGGACATCCGCACCGAGACGTCGCTCGGCGGGGCCTGGCGCGTCGTCGTGCTGAACGATCCGGTGAACCTCATGTCGTACGTGGTGCTGGTCTTCCGCAAGGTGTTTGGTTTCGACGACCAGACCGCGCGGCGGCGCATGCTGGAGGTGCACGAGCAGGGGCGGTCGGTGGTGTGGCAGGGCCTGCGCGAGAAGGCCGAAGCCTATGTTTTCACGCTGCAGCAATGGCACCTCACGGCGGTGCTCGAACCGGATGAAGCGCGTTGAGGTGAAGCTGGCGGTGCCTATCGTGGCGCCGCTCCTCGATGTGATCCGCGAGCAGGCCCCCGGCCTGCGGGCGGCTGCCGCCGGCGCGACCGGGCTGCCCGACGCCGACGCCGAAATGATGGAGGCTTGGGCCGACGAGCTGCTGGCCGGGCAGCGAAGCGAGATCGACGCGCTCCTCTCGCTGTTCGGGGAGGAGTTTTTCCGCGAAGGCGTCGTGGCCTTCGACGGGGACAACGCCGATGTCATCCTGCGGGCCTGCGCCGCCGTGCGATTGCGGTTGAGGGAGCACGCGCTGAAAACCGTCGGGGACGAGGCGCTCGAGACCGGCGAGCTGGAAATCTCGCGGCTGCCGCGCGACACCAACCGGGCCTTCCGTTGCTACGTGTTCCTCGCGACCCTCCAGGAAGTCATCATCCAGCACCTCGACGAAAGCATCCTTGGCGGCTGACGACGTGCGCGGGATGAATCCCTGCGTTCACCTGCGATAGGCGACGCTTCACGCCGGCGGAGATGCCGTTTGACGGGGCCTCCCGTTGACCTATGTTCGAAGTGGTACCCTGCAGTGTTCGAGGTGCTTTCAATAACTGCTCTTTACCTTAGGATAATTGCGGGAGCCGAAACCGGCGCGAGGAATGCCAGGCCGTAAACCGGAAGGCAGGAGATGCGACGGGGGCGCCCACCTTAACTTAAAA
>SXGQ01327465.1_pt1 | contig 13103 bp, 11 predicted proteins | sample 3178371 | NCBI WGS metagenome assembly SXGQ01 (sample SAMN11356859, study PRJNA531348) | freshwater metagenome | isolation source: freshwater sample F1-20 | place: China: Fuxian Lake, Yuxi | collected 2017-12-25
AGCAGCCGCCGAAAGAAAGCGCGCCTACTTCGGAAGCGCACATTCCGAATCATTCGGAAACCACGACACGGGCGACACCCGCAGACAACGACCGCATCAAAGAACTAGAACACCAGAACCGCGACCTTGAAATTGCGACGCGGGCAAAAGACTACTACCTTGAGCGACTCGAAAAAGAACGTGGGCTTTTTGCGGAACAACTGGTCGGCATAAGTCGATACGTCGGCGAACTCGAAACTCAAGTGCGCCAACTCGGTGGAGCACCAAGCGGCAACATCGCCCTTCCGCAACGTGCGGAAAGGGACGGAACGATTCCGCAAGGCACGGATTCCAGACCCAACCCAGAAAGAACGAGCCGCTTTCTCTGAAAACATTGAGTGTAAATTCCCAACAACGGAACACGTTTTTGTCAGACGTTGTATTTTGATGATTCAACCTCCGGGTCGTATCCGATGAAGGCAATCACCTTGGGTCGGGAACATGGGCCAATGAGCGTGCGATTGTGCTCCCATTTTTCAACAGTCTGATATGTTACCCCAAGAATATGCGCGGCCTGAACATTGGTCATCTTGCGGTCAATCCGCACCCGTCGAAGGTGCTCGCCAAGCGTCTTCGGGTGCTCAGGCACCTTCCGCCACAACCGCCGATACGGTGATGCAAGAGGGATTTCAGCCAAAACCGTCCTCTCACAAATACCCAACAGGGCCAACAGCCTGTGCTCCCACCCGCAGACCTGCCCCCGCCACCTTTCCGCACAGGCTGCGCCGCCCTCCGCAGTCGCTGAGCTTGGGGTCGTTCGGCCAAACCACAAGCATATCACTCATGATCCGTGTGCTCGCGTTACTGTCCGTTTTGACGACCGCTTGCTTCGCAGGTGGTGGTCGCGAGAGCCTTGTGGCAGACATGAACGGATGGACTCTCACATTGGATTCCAGCGATGGATCGAGTGCGCACATCACGAAGAAAGTGGGAGATCGGCAGTTGGTCGCTCTGATCGAGTTTGCCCATTTTTGGGACTACCTTCTCGTGGCGAAGACGCTTCCGAAGACGACGAAGAACCAGAAGTCTCCGTTCCGGATTATCGAGGACGACGGAACGCAGCGTGTCGTCTATTTGGCCTCTGATACGGCCCGGCCACTGTTTGAGTTGATGCTGCTGAATCATCGCACTGCCTTTTCGAGCTTCGATGCGGCGCTTGTGGAAGAAGAACTCAACAAGAATCCTCCGATTGACCGGAAGTTCCTTCCGAACAGGAACTTTGTCTTCAAAGTAGCCGCCCGAGAGTTGAAGCTGAAATGAAGCACCTCCTCAACACCACCAAATGCGCAACAATGAACCATGACGCAACAATGAACCACACTCAAAATAGCGCACGTATCCCGAATGCGTTACAAGAATCCAATCCGTAACTGTGTCGTCGAGTTTCGCAAAGTCTGTCCGCTGCAATGGGAAAACCTTTGGCAGACATCAGACCCAGCAGTGCGCCATTGTGAGACGTGCAAACGAGACGTTCACTTTTGCCACACCGACGAGGAAGCCCTCGCTCATGCGAAGGCCGGTCATTGCATCGCCAAGCCCCAACTCGACGAGGCACAACTTCCGGGTATTTACATCGGAGAACCTAATCCACCACTTCCATCCCCAACACCCGAGGAAGAAGCCCTCCGTGCAGATTACAACCGAGAATGCGCCAAAACGTATGCGCTCCGCGACCTCAAGTATTCGACGCGCTTTTGTCCGAGTTGCGGTTACCCATGCCCCGATTGGCAACCCGCTTGCCGCGTGTGCGATTACGAGATTGGTAGAGTTACTGCATCCAAATGAACCGCGCGCAACAATGCACCCCACTCAAAGTAGCGCCCTCAAAGGAGCGCCCAAACTTCCATTCCAAATATGAGCCGACATGATGTAGCCGTCCTCACGCTCCGGGCATTCGCACTCTATGCCTGGTTTCAGGCGCTCGAGTTTTTCGCAGGCGCAGCGATGGGCGTTATCCTCACAGCGTCATTCAAGCTGTCGGGTGGTTTTTCGTTCAGCACGGCGCTTGCGACCTTTGGCCCGTCGGTGATTTTTCTCGTGGTCGGCGCTTTCCTTTTCGTTCGCAGTCGCGAGTTGGCTTCGTGGCTTTTGCCGCTGCCCTCTGACGCAGAAGCCGAGCAGTTACCTCCGCATCCGCTGGCCGTTGCCTCTGTCGCTTTCGCTGTCGTCGGTGTCGCCATGTGCCTCTACGCGACACCTCGCGCCCTGGCTTACGCAATCACGTTCGCGGAGATTGATGATCCCAAGGCACGCGCCCAACGATTCAGCATCGAGGCACCGCACGTAATTGGAATCGCGGCACAGCTCGTTCTCGGCTTCTTCCTCTTCCTCAAGTCCCGGACATTCGCGACGACTTGGTGGCGCAAGCAACAACCCAAGCCACGCGAATGAAGTCGGCTGGCCAGACAGGACGAGAGCGCAGAAGGCTCGACGTGGAACTAGGGGTCAGGGTTCGAAAATTGACAGAAGCGAGAGAGCCGGATCATCGCGAAAACCAAGGCAACTGACAGGCTGCGTCCCGCCGCAGGCATGCAAAACGCAAAGCGGAAATCTTCTCTCCGTGCCACGCCGGAGATGTTTGCGCTGCGCGCGCGGTGGTCGGCGGCTGGAAGCGCGCCGCTCCTTTACGCGTCCCGCTTGTTTCGGAAATTATTTATGGCAACCGCTATGTGTCCCGGCTGGCTTCCGATGCGGCGGGGGCGGGGGATTTTGCGGCTGGCCAAGGGTGGGGGGATTGCCGATGGTCGGGGGTGATGCCAGACGATTCTGCTGATCTCTTTTCGATGCCCGCCGTTAGTTCGCCGGGGGAGAAGGGGCGTGTGTATTCGGTGGGAGAGGTGACGAAGGCGGTGCGGGCGGTGATTGAGGGGGCGTTTGTGGAGGTTTGGGTGGATGGGGAGGTTTCGAACTACCGGTTGCAGGCGAGCGGGCATCAGTATTTCACGCTGAAGGATGCGGATTCGCAGTTGTCGTGTGTGATGTTCGCGAGGACGGGGATGTGGAGGCGGAGCGGGGTGCAGTTGCGGGATGGGATGCTGGTGCAGGCGAAGGGGCGGATTACGGTGTATGAGGCGCGGGGGCAGTATCAGTTGAATGTTTCGACGGTGCAGGAGGCGGGGGCGGGTCAGCTTCAGGCGCGGTTTGAGGCGCTGAAGCGGAAGCTGGCGGCGGAGGGGCTTTTTGATGCGGAGCATAAGCGTCCGTTACCGAGGTTTCCGAGGGTGGTGGGAATTGTGACGTCGCCGACGGGTGCGGCGTTGCGGGATATGGTGCAGATTCTGGCGCGTCGTGCGCCGTGGGTGCGGGTGATTGTGAGTCCGTGCCGGGTGCAGGGTGCGGGTGCGGCGGCGGAGATCATCGAGGCGCTGGACCGGCTGCAGCAGATCGCGGAGCCGGTGGATGTGATCGTGGTGGCGCGGGGCGGGGGGAGCATGGAGGATTTGTGGGAGTTTAATAGCGAGGCGCTGGCGAGGGCGATCGCGGGTTCGGCGGTGCCGGTGGTCTCGGCGGTGGGGCATGAGATTGATTTTACGATCGCGGATTTTGTGGCGGATTTGCGCGCACCGACGCCGAGTGCGGCGGCGGAGCTTGTGGCACCGGATACGGCGGAGGTGTTGCGGCAGCTCGGGGACATCGAGCGCCGGATGAAGCGTGCAGTGGCGCGGGAGATCGAGCGCGGCCGGGCGGCGGTGGCGTTGTTGGGGAGCCACCGGTATTTGCGGAACCCGGCGGTGGCGATCGAGGAGCGTTCGCAGCGTGTGGATTTGGCAGAGCAGGCGTTGTTTCGCGCAGCGGAGGACCGGCTGGCGGCGTTGCGAAATCAACTTTCGGCGCTGGATGCGCGGCTGGACCGGCACCGGCCGGACCGGGTGCTGGCGATGAGGATGGAGCGGCTGAAGGCTGCGGCGGCAAAGCTGCAGGAGTGCGCGGCGGCTTTTCTGGCGCGGCGTGTGGCGAGGGTGGAGAAGATCGAGGCGGTGCTGCGGGTGTTGTCGCCGGATGCGACGCTGCGACGCGGTTACACGATCACGATGGATGGCGAGGGGCGGTTGTTGCGGACGGCGGCGGAGGGGCAGGCGGCGGAGAAAATCGTGACGCGGTTCGTCGACGGCCGGGTGGCTTCCGCGCCGGAAAAACCAAGGGCCGTGCGAAAAAAGAAGCCTGCTGCTGAGGAGTAGCTGCGCAATTTGCGGAATTTTCCGCTCGCCGCGGGAGTGAACTTTCCGGAAATAAGCGCGTTGTGCGAATCGCATACCTTTTCAGCAGATACCCGGTTGTCTCTCAGACGTTCATCGATACGGAGATGCTCGCACTTGAGCGCGCCGGGGTGCAGCTCGAGATTTTTAGCATTTATCCTCCGCATACTTCCTTCCGCCATGGCCATTACGCAAAACTGAAGGCACCTGTGCATTATGCGCCGCCGCAGAGCATTCTGAAGCTGGGTGAGCAGGAGGCTAAACGCACGGGACGCTGGCCGGCGGACCTCGTCGCTAGTCACGAGCGGAAGTACGGTCCCGACTACAAGGCGGCCGTGCGGGCGAGGAATGCGCTGTATTTTGCGGATTTGTTCAAGGCGCGCGGCTTCACGCATTTCCATGTGCACTTTGCAAACCGTGCGGCGCATACGGCGCTGTTCCTAAAGGCGATCAGCGGGCTGCCGTTCAGCATGTCCACGCACGGGCAGGATTACATGGTGGATCTCGGCAACCACGATTTGCTCCGGGAGATTTGCCGCGAGGCGGAGTTCGTGGCGAATGAGACAGCGTGGAGCACAGGGCAGTTGCGCGATTTGTGTCCGGATTCGGCGGGCAAGATGTTCCGCGTGTTCAATGGGATGGACCTTTCGAATTTCAAGCAGGTGACTCCGGGTTCCGCGAACAGCGTGCCGCGGATTGTGGCAATCGGGCGGCTGATTGAGTTTAAGGGATTCCATCATTTGATCACGGCGGCTTCCGCGCTGCGGTCGCGCGGGTTGGAGTTTCAGTGCGATATCATCGGCGAGGGGCCGTGGCGGGCGCAATTGGAGCAGGACATCGCACAGCGGAATCTGAACGACTGCGTCCGGCTGACAGGCGCGCTGCCGCAGGAGGAGGTTTTCGCCGCGCTGCGCGGGTGTGATATTTTCGCGCTTCCCTGCATCGTGGATCGTCTCGGGGCGAGCGATGTTTTCCCCACGGTGATTCTGGAAGCGATGGCGAGCGCGAGACCGGTGGTCTCCACGCAGATCGCCGGAGTGCCCGAGCAGATCGTGCACGGCGAAACCGGTTTTATTTGCAAGCCCGGCGACACGGCGGAGCTGGCGGATTCGCTGGAAAAACTGCTGCGTTCGCGCGAATTGCGGGAGCAGTTCGGAGCTGCGGGCCAGAAGCGCTTGCAGGCGGAATTCGGCGTCGATTCGACTGTGAAGGAACTGCGCGGGTTGTTTGATCGCACGGTGAAGCCATCCACGAAGCCGGCATCGGTCCGCGCCAATCTCGCGGTCCTGCTTGAAGAGTGGCCCACGACGGAGCGTCACGAGGCGGAACTCCGTCAGCTCTCTGAGACGATTCCGGCATTTCGCGCCTACATCACCAAGGCTGGTGGCAGTGCGCCCGAGGATTGGAAAACGACGCTGCCGCACTGCGATTTCCTGCCCGAGGCGATGGTGGTGGAAGGCGAATGGCAGCAGCAGAAAGAATTGAGGCACCGCATCGAGACCTGGCGCGGCGATCTCGGCGGAAAGTTGTCCACCGAGGAGTATCTGCGGCAGGCCCGTTATGCGCTCACGATGCTGCCGTGGCTCGCGCGCGACGGCGTCAGCCACATTCACGCGGCGAGTTCGCGCGAGATTCTTTCGGCGTGGATTTTGAAACGGCTCACCGGCGTGACCATCAGCGCGACCATCGAGGAAAAGTGCGTCATTCCCGCATCCATCCTGTGTGAACTCGCGCCCGATTTCGCGGGCTTCCGGATAGCCGGAAAACGGAGTGACGATCCGCTCGCAAACACAGGTCCCGCGCGACCGTTCACCGTGGCCCAGCGCTCGGGCCGGAACTTTGAACCCGAGTGGCTGGAGGCGTTGCGCCGCTGGTCGAAGCAGCCTTCCGCGTAGCCCGGGCGGCTGTTTTTGCCGCGCCAAACGCAACTTTCCATTTCCCATCCCGCTGTTTCCCGCTAAACGGCACCGACTTTTTCTCACATGGCCAAATATATCGAAATGCCCAAACTCGCCGACACGATGACCGAAGGGACCGTCGTGAAGTGGCTGATCAAGGAAGGTGACAAGGTCTCCACGGGAGACGAAATCGCGGAGGTCGAAACCGACAAGGCGACGATGGGAATGGAGGCATTTGACTCGGGAACCGTGCACAAGATTCTCGTTCCTGCCGGCCAGAAGGTGCCGTGCGGCACGCCGATCGCGATGCTTTTGATGAAAGGCGAGGTCGCTCCCGCCGATGGCTCGATGCCCGTTGTCGGCGGTGGCGCAAAGCCGGCTGCCGCTGCCGCACCCGCTGCGGCGCAGGCTTCCGCCGTTACGCCCGCTGCTCCGGCTAAGGCAGTCACGGCAGCCGACAGCAATGCGCGAATCAAAGCCTCGCCGCTCGCGAAAAAGGTCGCGGCCGCACAGGGCGTGAGCCTCGCGGGTGTGGCCGGCACTGGCCCCGGTGGACGCATCATCGCTCGCGACGTTCCTGCGGCGGGTTCTGCACCGGTGGCTGCGCCCGCTGCCGCAGCAAAGCCGATTGCATCCACGCCTGCGGGCGAGGGCGACACGAAGATCGCGCTCTCCGGAATGCGCCGGATCATCGCCGAGCGCCTGCTCGCCAGCAAAACGACCATTCCGCATTTCTACCTCACGATCGAAGTCGATGCAGGCCCTCTGATGGCATTCCGCGCCGCTGCAAATGCTGCGAGCGAAGCGGCCGGTGGTCCGAAACTCACGGTGAACGATTTCGTGCTGAAAGCCGTGGTCACCGCCGCGACGAAGGTTCCTGCGGTAAACGCCAGCTTTGCGGGCGATCAAATCATCCAATACGGCAGCGTGCACCTCAGCGTTGCGGTTTCGGTGGACGATGGCTTGCTGACGCCCGTTATCCGCGATGCCCAGAAGAAGTCGCTGCGCGAAATCAGCGAAGGGGTAAAGGACCTTGCCGGCCGTGCGCGAACGAAGAAGCTTCTCCCGAACGAATTCGTCGGTGGCACCATCACCGTCTCGAATCTCGGAGCGTATGGCATCGAGGATTTCTGCGCGATCGTGAACCCGCCTCAGGCGATGATTATCGCGGTGGGAGCAATCGTGAAGAAGCCCGTTGTCGGAGCCAACGACCAGATCACAGTCGGTCAGCGCATGAAAATCACGCTCAGTGGCGATCACCGCGTGGTCGATGGTGCAGTTGCGGCAACGTATCTTGGCGAGTTGAAGAAGTTGATCGAGAGCCCGGCGCTGATGCTCCTGTAAGCCGGCCATGCCGCGCGATACGGAGTCCGATCCCCTTTCGTTCACGCGCCAGAGCCTGATTGCGCGCCTGACGAACTGGGATGATCAACTCAAGTGGCAGGAGTTTTTCGAGACTTACTGGCGGTTGCTCTACGGCTTCGCGCTGCGTGCCGGGCTTCGCGAAGACGAGGCGGAGGAGGCTGTTCAGGAAACGTGCATTTCCGTCGCGAAAAACATCGGCACTTACGACCCGAAGGTCGGGCGATTTAAGGGCTGGCTGTTAAATACCGCGCGATGGCGCATCAATGACCAGTTCAGAAAGCGAAGGGCGGCGCGCCAATCACGGCGCTCGACGGCGACCGTCGAACGCTTCGCGGACGGGGGCAAGAAAATCGATGAGGTCTGGGAAGAGGAATGGCAAAGCAACCTCTTTGATGCGGGAATTGCGAATCTGAAACGCAAAGTGGATGCGAAGCAGTTCCAGATATTTGATTGCGTCGCGATCAAAGGCTGGAGCGCGATGGAAACGGCACGCCGGCTCGGTGTGAATATCGCACAGGTTTACATGATCAAGCACCGGCTGAAGGCGATGTTGAAAAAGGAAATCAAGGCCCTCGACGAGTAGCACCGCGGCTTGCGTTCGCGTTTTGCCGCCGGAATACTCGCGCCGCCATGAACCTCGGAACCATTCTCTCTTTCTGTGCCATTGCGGCAGTCGCAGCAGAACCCGAACTGACGCTTTCACGCGACAAGAACTATCTCGTGATTCACGCGCCGCATGTGCCGGGCGGTGAAATCCGCATCAACTATCTCGAAGCATACTGCCGCGCGGGCTCCACCGATGCCGACTGGGTGAAGCACACGGTGATTCCGCACACGAACGAGCTGGTTTCGCTCAGCGACGATCGCCGGACGATGAAATTGCGCGACACGCTTGAGGATGGAGTCATCGTCGAGCACACGATAACGGCGAAGTCCGACGAGGTGGACTTCCGCGTCGTGGCCCGCAACCCGACCCCGAATACGAGCGAGGTCCATTGGGCGCAGCCATGCGTGAGGCTCGGACCGTTTACGGGATTTACCTCGAATGACAACGGCTCGAAGGGCGCGCCGGAGGATTATCTCGGGAAATGCTTCATCTTTCTCGACGGAAAAATGGAGCGGATGCCAGTCCGACCCTGGGCGACGACGGCGCGATACACGCCCGGCCAAACTTGGGCGCCGAAACACGTGCCGCGCACGGATGTCAACCCGCGTCCGTTGAGTCCGCTCGTTCCGAGTAACGGCCTCATCGGCTGCTACAGCGCGGATGATCGATGGATATGGGCAACTGCGTGGGAGCCTTATCAGGAGTTGTTTCAAGGAGTCGCCCGGTGTTTGCACAGCGATTTCCGAATCGGCGGACTCGAGCCCGGCCAGACGAAGACGATCCGGGGAAAGGTGTACCTCGTTCCTGCGGATTCGGCCGCGCTCAGAAGCCGCTACGAGCGCGATTTCCCGGAGCACATCGCGCCATTGAAATAATCACAATGTCGAAAAAGCTGTTTGCAGCCGACGAACGGAAGCTTACGCTAACTGACAGGATGTATTCATTGCCGCGCATCATTACAGTATTCCTCGTTACCCTCGCGCTTTGCCTCGACGCGGTGGCGCTGCCGAAGCCCCCGCGTCCGCCTGTGCCGAAGCCGAAACGCCCGAACAACTCGCATCTGCTGGCAAAGGCTGCGGCTGCGAAATCACTGCTTTTGCAGAAACAGGCAGCGGGAAAAGCCGCGTTGTTGAAGGCCGCGGCGAATGCCGGGAAATCGAAACTCCTCCTCTCGCGGAACGCTGGCAAAGCTGCGCTTCTGAAGGCGGCTTCCACTGCGAGTAAATCCAAGCTGCTGTCCGCCCGCAATTCAGGTCGCGCATCATTGCTGAAGTCGGCGACGAACTCCGGGAAGGCGCGGTTACTTTCGGCACTGAACTCGAAAAAGGCATCGCTCCTTTCGATCAAGAACGCGGGCAAAGCAGCGCTGCTGAAGTCGGCGTCTAATTCTGGAAAGGCCCGGCTTCTTTCCGCGCTGAATTCGAAGAAGTCCGCGCTGCTCTCGATCAAAAATGCGGGCAAGGCCGCGCTGCTGAAATCGGCGACGAATTCCGGTAAGGCTCGGTTGCTGTCGGCGTTGAACTCCAAGAAGGCCGCACTGCTCTCGATCAAAAACGCCGGCAAGGCGGCGCTGCTGAAGTCGGCGACGAATTCGGGCAAGGCGCGACTCTTGTCCGCTCTGAACTCGAACAAAGCGGCGCTGCATTCCATCAAAAATTCTGGCAAATCCGCATTGCTGAAGTCGGCTTCCAACGCGGGGAAGTCGAAGCTGCTGACCGCATTGAACGCCAACAAGGCATCGCTCCTCACTTCTCGGAACGGCAACAAAGCAGCCCTACTCGCCAGTGCGCGAAAGAGCCTGGGGCATCGGAACTCCAACAGCGCCCTGTTGAATGTCGCAGTGCGGCAGTCGGCGCAGGCGCATCTGCTGTCGAATGCCCAACTTGGCGCTGCGGTCAGTGCAAAACTGAGTCTCGCGGCGCGTGCAAGCGCTGCGGCAGCTCGTCAACACGCGCAATTGCAGCAGGCAAAGCGCGCCGCCCACAATTTCAAGGCTTCCAAACACAATGCGGGACCGAACAGGACGAATGCGCAGCACCTTTTGCAGCAGCAGACAAAGAACCCGCCCCGTTATCAGCAAATCTTACGTGTGCGCTCTGAAAAGGCGGATGCGCTCCCGCGGAAGTCGGGCAATCGGGTAACCGGAGACGGTGGCGATGAAGAAGCTGGGACAGCACAGCCGAAGACTGCTCCGGAAGTCGGGAAGGACCCGAAGGGCAAGCAATCGGATACCCCGCCGCTCCCATTGGACGACCCTCTGAATCCTCCGGCGAAGCCGTAGAGAGTAATTTTCTCCGGTTACGCGGATTTGATGCGTATACTCATTGCTCCCGATAAGTTCAAGGGCTCGCTTACCGCGCTTGCGGCAGCGCAGGCAATTGAACGCGGATTCCGCTCCGTGTTTCCGAATGTCGGGATCGACATCGCGCCGATTGCGGACGGTGGTGAAGGATTCACCGAGGCTCTGGGGGCGGCGATGGGAGCGGAACGCATCACAGTCCCAAGTTGCGACCCGATTGGTCGGGAAATCGAAGCAAGCTACGCGTGGGTTGCAGGTTCCCGGGTAGCGATAATCGAAATGAGCGAGGCCAGCGGGCTTTGGCGTTTGAAGCCCGAAGAACGCGATCCATTTGTCGCAAATACTTTCGGCACCGGATTGTTGATTCGCGATGCCATCAACCGCGGCGCCAGGAAGATCCTCGTCGGGCTTGGCGGCAGTGCGACTACTGATGGCGGAATCGGGATGGCTCGTGCGCTCGGATACCGGTTTTTAAACGAAGCGGGCGAATATCAGCCGCTGCCCGGCACGCTCGATTTGCTCGCTGCGGTGGAGCGTCCGGTCGACATTGTAATGCCTGAGATCATTGCGGCGTGTGATGTTCAGAATCCGCTCACCGGTGAACGTGGGACCGCGCGCGTTTATTCGCCCCAGAAAGGGGCAGACCCGCATACTGTGGAGTTCTTGGAGGGGGCCATGTGGCGTCTCGCGGATGTGTGCAGGGCTTCGTTTGAACGTGATTTCCGGGATATCCCCGGCGCTGGTGCTGCGGGTGGATTGGGATTTGGACTGCTGACTTTTTGTGACGCACAGATTCGCCCCGGATTCGACATTGTAGCGGAGACAATGAATCTGGATGCGCGAATCGCCGCTGCGGATATTGTCATTACTGGTGAGGGGCGTCTCGATGACCAGACGCTCGACGGCAAAGGTCCGGCGGGAGTTGCGCAGCGCGCACGTGCTGCTGGGCGAAAGGTTCTCGCGTTTGGTGGTGCGGTGACGCGGACTGCCGAGGATGCCGGGATTTTTGATATCCTGATCCCCATTGCAGACCGCCCAATGGACCTGAAGGATGCGATGAAGGATGCTGCTGTGTTGCTTGAGCGGGCGACGATGCGGGCGGCAAAACTCATCGCGCTGTAGTTTTCGATTGAATCCGGCGGAGAACCGGATGATTTCCCGAGCGTGCCAAGCACGACGCTATTTCATTCAACACCAGCAATGCCGATCCGGCTGGATTTGGCCCCAGCGGAAGCAGCCGCGCGTTTGCGGCATCTGCCGGGAATGGTGTTTTTTGATTCCGCCAAATCCGACGCCGAGTCGATGTCCATCGTGGCTGCCGCACCGCAGAAAGTGATTCTTGGAAACATTGCGCGTGATTGGAATGAACTCCGCGTGGAGCTTGCCGCGCGCGGGATGGACGGTGTGCGCGATGACGGTCTGCCCCATGGTTTCGCGGCCGGATGGGTGGGCTACGACGGTGAGTTCTGCTTCGGTGTTTACGAGCACGCGCTGTTTTACCGCCATGGTGCGCAGAGTTGGTGCGAGATAGGCGATTTGTCGTCGCGGCTTGCAGCGGAATCACGGGCGCAATGTGTGCGTCCGGATTTTCGCTCGCTTTGGAATCGTGAGGAATTTTGTGCTGCGGTTTCGCGGGCGCAGGAATACATCGCGGCGGGTGACATTTATCAGGTGAATCTCGCGCACCGCTTCGCTTCGCCGTGGGAGGGCGAGCCCTGGGCATTTTACGAGGCGTTGCGGCACTATTCTCCGGCGCCGAATGCATCGTACCTCGACCTCGGCGGGCGCACCGTGCTTTCGGCTTCACCCGAGTCATTTTTAAAAATGAGCGGCCGCTCGATTTGCACCCGTCCGATTAAGGGAACACGACCGCGCCGCTCGGATCCGATGGCCGACGAAAAGAGCGCGTTTGATTTGATCACGTCACCGAAAGAGGTGTCGGAACTTGTGATGATCACCGATCTGGAGCGGAACGATCTCGGGCAGGTTTGCGAGTATGGATCAGTCGCGGTGCCCGAGCTTTTGAAGCTGGAACGCTACGAACAGGTTTTTCACCTCGTCTCGAAAGTGGAGGGGCGGCTGCGTTCAGGTGTGGACCATACCGGAGCTCTTCGCGCGTGTTTTCCGGGCGGTAGTATCACCGGTGCGCCGAAGAAGCGTGCGCGGGAAATTATCGCGGAACTCGAACCGGCCGCACGAGGCTTGTACACTGGTGCTGCGGGTTGGTTTGGGTTTAACGAAGAGAGTCAGTTTTCCATCACGATCCGCACGGTTGTGATTGAGAATGATGTGGCGTCATTCCACGTGGGAGCGGGAATTGTCGCGGACAGCGATCCGGCCTCGGAATGGCAGGAGACTCTGGACAAGGCGGCTGGGATTTTGCTCGCAGCCGAGCGAGTTGCGGGTTCAGGGAGCGTGGCGTAATACGTTTCACGGTCTGCAATTGCTCGCGTTTTTTGTTTCTGCTTTTGCCTTCCGGCCAGTGGAACGATGCTTTTCAATGCGCGCATGAAAGTCGCCGTATTTTCCGCAAAGCGTTATGATCGTGAATTCCTTGAGGCGGCGGGCGCGGGACGGCATTCGCTCCGCTTTCTTGACTCGCGGCTCGACGAGGAGACCTGCTCCCTCGCTGCAGGTTTCGATGCGGTTTGCGTCGTCGTAAACGACACGCTGAACGCTGCTGTGCTGGAGACAATTGC
>SXGQ01311487.1_pt1 | contig 13102 bp, 13 predicted proteins | sample 3178371 | NCBI WGS metagenome assembly SXGQ01 (sample SAMN11356859, study PRJNA531348) | freshwater metagenome | isolation source: freshwater sample F1-20 | place: China: Fuxian Lake, Yuxi | collected 2017-12-25
CGGGAGGACGGCGAGCGGCTGCTGACCGACCTGCGCCACATCGCCCAGCTCCTGCACGCCGAGGCGATGGACGACGGCCTGGGCGCGGCCGCGCTGACGCAGTGGCTGCGCCGCCGGATCGTCGAGGCGCAGACCGAGGGCGACGAGGAACGCGCCCGCCGGTTGGAGTCCGACGCCGCCGCGGTGCAGGTCCTGACGATCCACCGCTCAAAGGGGCTGGAGTTCCCCATCGTCTACTGCCCGTTCCTGTGGGACCCGTCGTGGATCCCCGACGAGCAGCTGCCGGTCTTCTTCCACGACGCGACGGCCGACGACGAACGGACGCTGGACGTGGGGCTGTCGGGCGCGGCGTACCGCGACCACCGCGCGGCGCAGGAGGCCGAGGAGCGCGGCGAGGACCTGCGGCTGGCCTACGTCGCGCTGACCCGCGCGCGCCACCAGGCGGTGCTGTGGTGGGCGGGGACGTGGGGGTCGCAGCACTCGCCGCTGAGCCGGCTGGTGTTCGCGCAGGGTGACGATGGGACGATCCCGGCGGACGGTGGGCGAGACGTGCCGAGCGATGAGGTCGCGCGGGAGGCGTTCGAGGCGCTCGGCGGGGACGGGTGCATCAGCGTGGAGTCCGCCGGTCGCGCCGTGCCGGCGGCGGCCTGGGCGGACTCCGGTGAGGCGGAGGCGAACCTGGCCGCGGCGACGTTCGGGCGGACGGTCGACCGGACGTGGCGGCGGACCTCGTACAGCGACATCACGGCGCCGGCGTATGACCCGGGGTCCTCCGAGCCGGAGACCGACGAGGTCGGGGACGAGCATGCGGCCGTGCTCGTCGCCCCGGAGTCGGGTGGCGAGGAGGAGCTGCGGGCGGTGCCGTCGCTGCTGGCCGATCTCCCGAGCGGGACGCGGTTCGGCACCCTGGTCCACGACGTCTTCGAGGCGGCGGACTTCGCGGCGGCCGATCTCGAGGCGGAGGTGCTGCGGTGCGTGGTCGAGGCGCAGGCGTTCCGGCGGGTGGAGATCGGCGACCCGACGGTGCTGGCGCGCGGGCTGGCCGCGTCGTTGCGAACGCCGCTGGGTGGGCTGCTCGACGAGGCGCCGTTGTCGTCGGTGTCGCGCACCGACCGGCTGGACGAGCTGGGGTTCGAGCTGCCGCTGGCGGGTGCGGCGTCGCCGCGGCGGATCGGGGCGCTGCTGCGCTCGCATCTGCCGGCCGACGACCCGCTGTTCGCCTACGCCGACCGGCTCGAGGACCCGCTGCTGCGGCCCGTGCTGCGCGGCTTCCTGACGGGATCAATCGACCTGACGTTCCGGGTCGGCGGGCGCTTCGCGATCGTCGACTACAAGACGAACTGGCTGGGCGAGCCCGACGCGCCGCTGTCCGCGTGGCACTACCGCCCGGCGGCGCTGCGCGCGGAGATGCTGCACGTCCACTACGCGCTGCAGGCGCTGCTCTACACGTGCGCGCTGCACCGGTACCTGCGCTGGCGGGTGGCCGGGTACTCGCCGGACCGCGACCTGGCGGGCGTCTTCTATCTGTTCGTGCGCGGGATGTCGGGTGAGGAGACGCCGCGGGTGGATGGTGTGCCGTGCGGGGTGTTCTCGTGGCGGCCGCCGGGTGCGCTGGTTGAGGCGTTGAGCGATCTCCTGGATGAGGGCGCATGAGCGACGCCGTGGCTGTCGACCCCTTCGACTGGCGCCGCGCGGCGAGCGTGCGCGACGGGCTGCTGGCGGAGTTCAACGCCGCCGACGTGTTGTCCAGCGGTGACGTGGCGGCGGCGCGGTCGTTGGGCGCGCTGGTCGGGGAGACGTCGGACTCCGTGTTGCTTGCGGTGGCGCTGGCGGTGCGCGCGCCGCGGTTCGGGCATGTGTTCGCTGACCTGGCGACGGTGCTGTCGACGATCACCGTGGAGCCCGAGTCGGGCGTGGACGTGGCGGCGCTACCGTGGCCCGCGCTGGAGCCATGGCTGGCTGCCGTGGCGGCGAGCCCGCTGGCGGCGGTCGGCGACGAGGCGGCGGACCGTTCGCCGCTGCGGCTGGTGGGCAGCGCGCTGTACCTCGACCGGTTCTGGCAGCAGGAGCGCGCGCTGGCAGTCGACCTCCGAGCGTTGCATGCGCCTGCCGTGTCGGTCGACGAGGCCGTGCTGGCGGACGGGCTCGACCGGCTGTTCACCGACGACGCCCAGCGCCGGGCGGGCGAGACGGCGCTGCGCCGCCGCCTGTCGGTGATCGCCGGCGGGCCGGGCACGGGCAAGACGACGACGGTGGCGCGGATCGTGGCGCTCCTGCTCGAGCAGGGTGTGTCGCTGGTGGCGCTGGCTGCGCCGACGGGCAAGGCGGCGGCGCGGTTGGAGGAGGCGCTGCATGAGGCGGCGGGGTCGATGGACGTTTCCGCGGACACGCGCGCCGCGTTGCAGGGGCTGTCGGCGTCGACGCTGCACCGTCTGCTGGGCTGGCGCCCGGGGTCGCGTTCGCGCTTCCGCCACGGCCGGGAGAACCGCCTGCCCCACGACGTGGTGATCGTGGACGAGACGTCGATGGTGTCGCTGTCGATGATGGCCGCGCTGGCCGAGGCGGTGCGGCCGGGGGCGCGGCTGGTGCTCGTCGGCGACCCGGGGCAGCTGACGTCGGTGGAGGCGGGCGCGGTGCTGGGTGACATCGTGGTGTCCCACGCGCTGGCCGACGGGGTGGTGGTGCTGGAGAAGGTCCACCGGTACGAGGCGGGGATCGCAGAGCTGGCGACGGCGGTCAGCGCGGGCGACGCCGACACGGTGTTGGACCTGCTGCTGGCGGGGTTGGAGGACGTGCTCTGGCTGGACGTTGATGCGGCTGGCGCGCCTGTGGAGGAGCTGGCCGAGGTGCGGGACGTCGCGGTCGCCGCCGCTTCGGGCGTGGTGTCGTCTGCGTCTTCTGGTGACGCGTCGGGCGCGCTGCGGGCCCTGGAGAGCTTCCGCCTGCTGTGCGCGCACCGCCGCGGGCCGCATGGCGCGCAGACGTGGATGCGGGTGCTCGAGGGGTGGCTGGCCGAGGGCGTTGCGGGGTTCGATCCGGGGGCGGAGTGGTACGTCGGCCGGCCGCTGCTGGTGACCGAGAACGACTACGGGCTGAAGCTCTACAACGGCGACACCGGCGTGGTGATCGATGTCGGAGACGACCGGGTGCAGGCGGCGTTCGAGCGCGGTGGCGAGCCGGTGACGTTCAGCCCGACGCGGCTGGGCGCGGTGGACACGGTCTATGCGATGACGATCCACAAGTCGCAGGGGTCGCAGTTCGGGACCGTCGCAGTGGTGCTGCCCGATGCGGACTCGGCGATGTTGACGCGAGAGCTGCTCTATACGGCGGTGACGCGGGCGCGGGAGCGGGTTGTGATTGTTGGGGATGAGGCGGCGGTGCGGGCGGCGGTTGGGCGGTCGACGGGGCGGGCGAGTGGGCTCGCCGCGCGGCTCTGATCGTCGACCCACCGTTCCACGCGCCGACGTGGCCACGATCCCGAGCGCCATACGAAGAGTTGCAAGTGCTCGCGACCACCAGCAGGCCGATCAGCGGTGCCTCTCCCACATCATGCGGTGGGGGGGGAGCATCTGCTGGCACCACGCCCTATGGAGTACATGACGAAAGAACCGGCAGGCGAAAGCAACTCAGCCTCGTGGCAACGGCAGCTGCGACTCGACTTTGTCACGGGACGCGGACCTGATTTCCCTCCGGGCCGCGCCGTAGGGTCCCACCAAATGGATGATCTGACGGGCCTGACGAGCATCGAGGTTTGCGCGGGGGCGGGGGGACAGGCGCTCGGACTCGAGCAAGCCGGGTTCGAGCACCTCGCTTGCGTTGAAATCGACGACCACGCGTGCGGGACGCTCCGACACAACCGGCCCGGATGGAGAGTCATCGAAGACGACCTGCACGCCGTTGTCCGCGAGCGGGTGCTTGAGGAGCACCGCGGCTGCGACCTCCTCGCCGGTGGTGTTCCGTGCCCACCGTTTTCGTTGGCCGGGAAACAGCTGGGCGCTGACGACGAGCGAGACTTGTTCCCGGCGATCCTCGAGCTGACCGAGCAGCTGCAACCACGCGCGCTCCTGGTCGAGAACGTCAGAGGCCTCCTTGGAGCTAGGTTCAACCCGTACCGACGCGAGATCCTCGATCGTCTATCCGATCTGGGCTATAGCAGGACCGAGTGGGAGATCCTCCAGGCGGCCGACTACGGTGTTCCGCAGCTTCGACCGAGAGCCCTGCTAGTAGCACTTCGTGACGATGTCGAGAGCAGCTGGGAGTGGCCGGAGGCAGATCCGTCAGCGGCGCCGACAGTGGGCGAGGCGCTTGTCGACTTGATGGCTGAGGGCGGATGGCCCTTTGCCGAGGAGTGGGCCGAGCGGGCGAGTCGCGTCGCTCCTACCCTGGTTGGCGGTTCTAAGAAGCATGGAGGCCCAGACCTCGGTCCGACGCGCGCGAAGCGCGAGTGGGCCCGCATGGGGTGCGACGGAATGGGCATCGCGAACGCCGCGCCTGGGCCCAGCGAGCCGCTCGATCACAGCCCCAAGCTGACCGTGAGAATGACAGCGCGACTACAAGGCTTCCCAGATGACTGGGAGTTCATGGGTCGTAAGACGGCGCAGTATCGCCAAGTGGGAAATGCGTTCCCGCCGCCGGTTGCCCGAGCCGTGGGCGGCCGCATTGCGGAAGCCCTAGCAGATGCTCGGGTGCCAGCATTGACGTAGACGTCCGCGCCATTCGGAGCGCTAGCGCTCGATACGCTTCGGGCGTGTCGATTCGCGTGCCTCCGCCGCCCGGGCCTTCGAGCCGCTCGGCCAACATGCGTGCAAATCGCAGGCGAGACACTTCACCTGAGATGGCAGTCAGACGGGCGATTCACGCTGGGGGCCAGAGGTTCCGTGTGGATCTTGCGATCCGCCCCGACGAGGGGCGGCTAGTCCATCCGGACATCGCGTTCACCCGCGCAAAGGTCGCGGTGTTCGTCGACGGCTGCTACTGGCATGGCTGCCCGGAGCATGGGCGTCGGGTTGGAGGCGCTAACGCGTCGTACTGGGGCCCAAAGATCGCACGGAACCGGGAGCGCGACGAGGAGCAGACAGAGCGTTTGGAACGGGCAGGCTGGACGGTCGTCCGCATCTGGGAGCATGAAGATCCAAGTCTGGCCGCGCAGCGCGTGTCGGAGATCGTCCGGCAGTCATCGAACCTTTCCGCACGGTCGGGGTGAGGCGAGATCAGACTGCCTTCGGCCCGAGCGAGATGGTCAGCTGCCCGGCATCCATTCGAACGACCCTCGACGGTCGCCGCCGCAGGCGAGCAAAGAGCTGCTCGCGTCTGGTATGGCTGACGGAGTCGGGCCGAGGAACGCGAGTCCGGCGCAGAGGTCGCTCGGCTTGAGCTCATATCGTGCGCTTTCCCACCGAGCGTCTTCGTGCTGATCAGCTGGCGCACGACTCCTCAGAACCGCGGGGTGGACGGTCGCCACAGCGGAGAGCCGACGATCGGCATCGAGCCCGGCGATGACGAGACGCCAGGCAGGGTCCAGTTGGCCGATCTCGAACTCCTGGCGGCTGAGGTAGACGCGCAACCGCCCGCGACGAGCACTCGTCTTGATCTCGAGGTGCCACGTCCCAGCTTCCGTTGTGACCGCGACGTCATAGCCCAGCCCGTCGTCTGTGAGTGCGACGTGCCGGGCCGCGCCGGGCCATGCGGCCTCGAGCAGCGCCACGATCGCGAGTTCTCCCGCGGCCCCAACGGCAGCCCGGGCCTCAAGGTCAATCTTCCCGTGGACTTGCCGAATGGCGACGAACGCGTCACCAGGTGAAATGTGAAGCGCGTCCGCTAGGTCGTCGCCGTCTGACGGGACCTCGTCCGCCGCCTGAACATGGATATCCGCATCTGCTAGCCACGGCGGCGATGCCGCCGCGAGACCAGCCCGGTAGATCGCCTTGTGGAGTTCGGCGACGCCGGCTCCTTCAAACTCCGAGCGGAGGCGCGTGGGGCCGTAGTCGGAAGTCAGAACACCAATCTCGACCAGCCAGTCAAGTGCCGCGCCGTACTGAGTGCTCGACAGATCGAGGTAGCGCGTGTCCGTCTCCAGCAGGGTGCGGGCCTGTGTCACCGTCGACGTACTGAGCAACCTGCTCCAGCGCTCGGCGGCGATGAGGATGCCCTTAGGTGGCAGAGACATCGCGCAAGAGATCCGCCAGCGCCGCCTTGTCTTCCTCGTTCATTCCCGCGACCCCGATCGTGTCTTCCTCCTGGAGGTCGGCCAGCTCCAGCACCCCCGGGTCATCGAGAATCGTGCCCAGGAAGTCAAGCTTGACCGCCAATCGCTGCTCGACTAGCTCATCGACCGTCCGGTCTGCGACCAGGACAGTGATCGTCGTGGTTGCCTCTGGAGGAAGGCCCAGGCGGTGGATGCGGTCAAGGCTTTGCATAAACCGGCCCGCGGAGAAGTCGCGGTCGACATACACGGCGTCATGGCAGACTTGGTGGAGACTTACACCCTCGCCGAGGGTCGCGGGGTTTGACAGCAGAACGGAGCATCCGGGGTCCTGGCGGAACCTCTGCAGCTCCGCAGCGCGGTCTTCAGTGCCGCCGTATACGACCGCAGGCTGGTACGCGCTGAGGAGGTGGGCAAGCGACGTCAGGTTGCGTACGAAGGTTGACCAAACGAGGGTCTTGCGACCTTCCGCCGCGTTCTCGGCGACTATCGCCGCGGCGGCTTGGTACTTCGGGGAAAGCTCGTAGTGCGGTAGGTCACGCATCATGGCCGCCAGCGACGATCCCGGCGGCGGACTCACCGGGGGGATGCGGAAAGGAAGCGGCTCGTGCGGCGAGAGGCCCGTCGCGAGAAGGGCGGGCGTTGTGGCAGCCATGAGCAGGTAGATGAGCACGCGGCCCAACGCAGCGGCGTCGGCGCCCTCCGCCTGCCATTGGGTCTTGACCTGGCCGGTCAGAGCGTCGTAGAGCTCGCGGTGTAGGGGGGAGAGCGGAACGCGGCGCACATTCCGAGTTACTGCGGGCAGCTGCAGCTCTGCCTTCGTGGTCCTGACGAAGAGCGGCCGCAGCCGTTGGCTGGCGGCGCGCAGATCGCCACCTGCGACCGCCTGTGCGACGGTCCGCCGCCCCTGCCCGGGCCAGACAAAGCCCATCAGGTTCTCGAGGTCTGAGGGGCCGTTAGGGGCGGGCGTGCCTGAGAGGATGAGGCGCCGATGCGCGTACGGTGCGAGTGCGAGACAGGCCGAACCCCATGCGCCCCTCGGCCCAAGCTTCGTGCGGTGGGCCTCGTCAAGCACCAGCAGCGCCGGGTGATCCTGCAGCCAGCGGATCAGGCCGGGATATGAGCCCGGCAACCGCTCATAGTTGGTCAGTGCGATGGTCGCTGACCCGGCCTCTCCGACTGGGCTCAGCAAGGGCGCGCTCGCGCCGTAACACGCACTGAGTTCGTCGACCCAACTTTCATGAGCTGCCTTCGGCGCGACAACGAGTAGCCGCTCGACCTCTCCGGAATCGCGCCGGGCCTGGAAGGCCGCAAGCGCAACACGCGTCTTTCCTGCCCCGGGCACGCTGAAGTTGGCGCCGTGAGCTAGTGCCAAGAGTCTCCCGAGATCGCGGGCTTGGAACGGTGTCAGAGGCGCGTGCCAGCCCCCCGCGAGCTTAGTCGCGTCGAACGGCGTGTCGACGCGCTGTTCACTAAGCCGCTCCTGCGCAACGGCGCTGTCAGCGAGGTTGGTCTCCACAAGTTCGAGGAGCTCACGGTCCCAGGTGACATCGCCGTCGTCGGACGGCCAGGACGCAAGTGTGTAGATGTTGACCAGCAGGTCCTCTAGCCCCACCTCGAACGAGGCAGAGCCAAGCATGCTGGCGGACGCAAACCGGCCTCGTAGACTTTGCAGATGCTCGACCCGCTCGGCGTCCGTCGCAACGAGGACCCGGCCCGGCTGAGCCGCGAGCTGCAGGCTCAGCACGGTGCTCTAGCCCTCCGGCGTGTCAGGGACTCGCGCAACCGCGTGCAACCACTGGAGCCCCTCAGGCATGCTCGCTCCCTCGCGTGCCACCAGTCGCGCGAGCGTGCGCAGGTGCTGCCGGAGGTCGCGGATCGGCTCGTCGAGGTCTTCAAGATCGAAGTTGGACGTCGACCTGGCCTGGGTGACCGCCTCGAGCGCAAGCGCCAGTGCATCGTTGGCCTCCGAGACCCGGTCAGATGCCGCGTAGCGGACCTTCTTCAGCCGACTGCTTCGGCCCTCCTTGTCCAGGCCATTCTCGACGGCGGTACCGACCTCTTCCATGGTCTTGGAGGCCTTCATGACCTCAGCCGAGGTCGCACCGCCATCGGCATGCTGCACGGCACGCGCCCTGAGCACCTCATCAGCCACCGCCCGAACCGCGGCTACCTTTGGAGCGGGCGCGGGCACCTTGAGCTTCGTGCCCGGGATCTTGGCGGCGGGTCCCACAGCAGTGGACTTCGGCTGGAAAGTCTCCAGATACTTCTCACCAAAGTCGTGCTCGATGAGCCGCGCATCGGTCTTTGATTTGTTGAGCGCGATGGCGATCAGGCGCGCCTCCCGCATAGCGTCCGCGTCGTCGGGAGCCTTGTCCTTCAGCCCGGTGTAACCGCGGTAGAGCTCTTCGAGCTTCCCCTGGTGCGTCTCAAAGTCGATAAGACGCATCGCAGTCACGTCCCCATTGTCGAGCTTGACCTGGCTACGCTCGATCGCGTCGCGAATGAACGCCAAGATCCACTGACTGCGGTCTACCGTGGTCTTCTTGATCCGGAACTCTCTGCTGATCTGGTCGGCATTCCAGCCGGCTTTCACACGCTCGTCGATGGCGAGCAGCGCATTCACGAAGGTGTAATCGCGTTTGTACTCGCGGCGCAGCTGCAGTGTGAGCTCGACCGCATCGATGTCGTCGTGACCGGCGTCGGACGGCAGTACCCCGACACGGATGCTGTCCTGGTTCAGTTCGCGCAGGGCAGCGCAGCGGGTATTGCCGTTTACCAGGACGCCGCTCCGAGTAATGATCCCCGGGTCAGTCTGGCCGTGTTTGTCGAGATCGTCCTTGAGCGCTTCGAAGGTGGGGTCGACTTTGTCTGGGTTGGTCGGATCGCCGCGAAGCAGGTGGTGGAGGTAGTCCTGTGCTTCCTCGCTAAAAGGCGCCTCGTCGAGATTGCGGTCGCGCACAGAGTCAAGCGTGCGCTGGGCTCGGATGCGGTGAGTACCCGGGTTGTAGCTGAGGAGCTTCACGGGCATCGAGATGACGTGGAGCACTTGCGAGCCGCCCCGCCATTCGATCGTGACGGTTTCCGCCAGCCCGTCCTCCTTTGCGGCGTCGAGCCGTTGCTTGACTACGTTCTGAACATCAACGGCGTTGGCCGGCTCCTGGCTACTCATGACTGCCGGAGCATAAGACTTGGATCGCCCTGATGCAGCAGAATGCCAGTATGAGCCTTCCCGATTGGAGAACGGCCGAGTCTGGCACGCGCATCCGCGCCGCACTCTGGTTGATGGAAGCCGTGGGTGTTGGGAACAGCTTCACCAAGGCCGAACTGCGCGCCGCATTCCCAGGCGTCGAACAAATCGATCGTCGGATGCGTGACCTGCGGAACGACGGCTGGGTGATCGCCACGAGCCGAGAGGATCGCTCGCTCGAGCCAGATGAGCTGCGATTCGTCTCTGCGGGCGGCTCGGTGTGGGAGCACGACTACCGCCGGTCGAGCGCGTTGGCAGTGAGCGCAAAGGTGCGCTCCAAGGTATTCGCCGCAGACGAGCACACGTGCGTTCTCTGCGGGGTAATCGGTGGCGATACCTTCCCCGACGATCCGTTGAAGATCGCGCGCCTGACATGCCAGCGCTTACCCAGCGATGATGGCACGCTGAGGCTACGCACCGTGTGCGATCGCTGCCAGTCCGGACCCGACCGCGGCGAGTCGGACAACGAGCTCTTGGCGGCGGCCAGCGCACTCGACGATTCGGAACTGAGCGCACTTGCGGAGTGGAGCGAGCACGGCGTGCGGCGCCCGCGCGCAGCCGATCTCATTTGGGCGCGGCTCGCGCGCCTCCCGGCGGATGAGCGCGGTGCGCTACGTGCGGCGATCGTCGACCTGGCTCGTCGCTAACCATCGGCCCGAAGCAGCCCAGCTTCACCGACGTACGCCCGCTCAGTCGGCCAGCACCACGCGCGCGCGTGCGAGTTCACTGATCGTCACCCTGCCTGCTGCGTCCACCGCTCCACCAAGACGCGCGCGACGGAGCGCCGACACGGGGCCGCCCCGTCTCAAGCACGCGGACCCAGGCGACACCGAGCGATGCCGAGTCGGCGACGACCTCCTCGACAGCGAGTCGCAAGTCGGGGGTGGGTGGTCGGGACGACCTTCGCCGGATGGGAGAGCCGTGGGCCGCAGGACCGGGCCGACGACACCATGCGCGAGCTTCGCCGTCTGGACCGGCGACTGGCAAAGAAGTACGGGCCGGCGCCAGAGCTCGAGCCGTGGCCAGAGGACATCGGGGTGCCGTCTCCGCGATCCAATATGGCTCTTCCGCAGCGGGTAGCACTAGTGCTACCTTGGTTTCGGATGACGTCGATTCCACAGAAGACGCTGCGTAACCAGGTAGGCGAGATCCTCCGCCGCGCCGAAGCCGGCGAGCGCTTCACCGTGACCGTGGCAGGGCGCGCAACCGCCGAGCTCGGCCCGATTCGCAGCCGCCACTGGGTCGCGGGTCCTGAACTGCAGCGCGTCTGGGCGACCCCCGCACCCCGCACGCTGGCCGACGACCTGGAGCGCATCGACGCGACGCTCGCCGACCCGTTCGCGCAGTGAGGGCGCTCCTCGACACGTCGGTGCTCATCGCCGACACGTCCCCGGGCGATGTCGAGGCCGCCATCAGCGCGGCCTCGATCGCCGAGCTGCACTTCGGCGTCCTCGTCGCATCGGACGACGACGAGCGCGTGCGGCGTGTCCAGCGCCTGGGAGTCATCGAATCGACCTTCGACCCCTTACCCATCGACGCCGAGGTCAGCCGCGAATGGGGACGGCTCGCGGCAGCTGTCGCGGCGCGCGGCGGCAAGGCGCGCAAGCGCAGCGTCGACCTGGCCATCGCAGCGACCGCGAACGTCCACGGCGTGCCGCTCCTGACGCACAACACCAAAGACTTCCGCCTGCTCGACGGACTGGTGGACGTTCGCGCGCCGGACAACAAGGAGGGCGAATCACAAGCGCCCACTCCCTAGAAGGAGCATGAACCCGTCCACACCCCGGCGCCTCGCCGAGATCCTCACCCTCTTCACCCTCCTCGGCCGGCGCCGCATCGGCGGACTGATCGCACTCGTCCTGATCCTGTTGTGGGCGTGGGCGGCCTTCAACGGGCCCGACACCGGGGACCGCTTCAAGTACCGCGGCAAGTTCGGGGGCCTGACCACGACGACCTCCTCGTACTCGCACCCCCGCTAGCCGACCTACCCATAGACGACTAACATGCCCAGGGCATGTCAAGGATGCTGCAAGTCAAAGGCGTCCCCGAACACGTCCACCGCACCCTGAAGTCCCGTGCCGCCCTCCGGGGGCAGACACTCAGCGACTACGTGCGCGGGGAACTCGAGCGTGTCGCCGCCCGCCCGTCACCCGACGAGTTCCTGGCCATGCTCGATCAGGACGCCCCCGCGTCGCTGGGCAAGAGCGCCGCGAGCGACGTCCGCCGAGCACGCGACAAGTCCGCGTGAGTGTCCTCGACGCGTCCCTGCTCATCGATGTCGTCGTCGGTCTGCCCGCCGGACGTCCGTGGCGCTCGTGGGTCGCGCACGCCGACCGCCTCGCCGCGCCCGACTGCCTCGGCGTGGAGTTCGGCAGGTACCTCCGGCGACACCTGCTCGCCGGCCGCCTCGCATCACAAGATGTCGACCGCGCCCTCACCACCCTGCACGCGCTGGGCATCGACATGTACCCCACGGCGCCCCTGCTCAGCGACGCGATGACACTCCGCGACAACGCCACCTTCGACGACGCGCTCTACCTCGCCCTCGCCCAGCGGCTCAACGAGCCGCTGGCCACCAACGACCGCAAGCTCGCACGCGCGGCGGTCACCGTGGGCGTCCCCGTCCCCACCGCGCCGTAGCCCCCACCACCCCAGACGGCTACTGTCCCTCCATGGCCGCCAACCCCCAGGCCGACCCGACCTCCACCTTCCTCGCCCAGCTCGCCCACGAGCGCGAGCAGTACGCGCTCCCGCCCAAGCTGCGCAACATCGGCGAGCAGGTCGTTCACAAGGCGCTGGAGCTGCTCTTCCCGCACTTCGCCGCCGAGGTCGGCGGCCGGGCCGGGGACGTCGCCGACGAACTCGAAGCGCTGCGGCTCCTGCTCACCGACGCGCTCACCCTGCCCGAGGCGCACTGCGCCGACCCGCGGGACGTCGTCGCGCGCTTCATGCGCAACCTGCCGCGCATCCGCGCCGAGCTGCTCCTCGACGCCCAGGCCATCTGCGACGGCGACCCGGCCGCCCACTCGGTCGACGAGGTCATCCTCGCCTACCCCGGCTTCTACGCCACCGCGGTCTACCGGCTCGCGCACCAGCTGCAGGGCTGCGAGGTCCCGCTCGTCCCGCGCGTGCTCACCGAGATCGCGCACCGCGACACCGGGGTCGACATCCACCCGGGCGCCCAGATCGGCCAGGCGCTGGCCATCGATCACGGCACGGGCATCGTCATCGGCGAGACCGCGATCCTCGGCGACCGCGTGAAGCTCTACCAGGGCGTCACCCTCGGGGCGCTGAGCGTGGAGAAGCGCTTTGCGAAGACCAAGCGCCACCCGACGATCGGGGACGACGTCGTGATCTACGCGAACGCCACCATCCTCGGCGGCGACACCGTCATCGGCGAGGGCAGCCGCATCGGCGGCAACGTCTGGCTGACCAAGAGCGTCCCCGCCCACGCCGTCGTCACGCCCAGCGCGCGTGTCGAGTCGGCCACCCAGGGGGAAGAGCTTCTTGACTTCAACATCTAGGGAGACGCGATGAAGGCCGACAGCATCCTGGAGACCATCGGCGACACGCCGCACATCCGGATCAACCGCCTGTATGCCGACCGGCCCGACGTCACCGTCTGGATGAAGGCCGAGCGGGCGAACCCG
>SXGQ01019064.1_pt1 | contig 13100 bp, 12 predicted proteins | sample 3178371 | NCBI WGS metagenome assembly SXGQ01 (sample SAMN11356859, study PRJNA531348) | freshwater metagenome | isolation source: freshwater sample F1-20 | place: China: Fuxian Lake, Yuxi | collected 2017-12-25
CACGACTTCGCCCGCAGCCACCCCGTCGGAGGGAACCGCGCCGATGATTTCACCCTCGAAGACCTCGCCGTTGGCAAGGACCAATGCGCCTTCCGTGATGCCGCTCATCGCAGTGCTCCCCCGGCCACGACGACCTCGCCGCGATGCACGACGTGGCGCACGCTGCCGACCAGGTCGACGTCGAAGTACGGGCTGTTCGTGCTCTTGCTCACGATCGACTCGGGGGTCTGGCGCCACACGCCCTCGGTGGAAAAAACGACGAGGTTCGCCGGCGAACCGGCCACGACGTCGCGACCGTGAGTCGCATCGAGACCGGCGATCGCCGCGGGTGCCCACGACATTGCCTCGACAATCCGTTTCGTCGAGCACCCAGAGTGCGCGACGACGACACCGAGGGCGGTCTGCAGGCCGAGCATTCCGGGAGGTGCCGCGGCGAGGTCCTGGTCCTTCAGATGGGCGGCATGCGGTGCGTGATCGGTCGCAACCGCGTCGATCGTTCCGTCGGCGAGGCCTGCACGCAGTGACTCGACGTCTTCCATCGTGCGCAACGGCGGGTTCACCTTGAAGAGAGTGCTGAAGCTCGCGAGCTTCTCGTCGGTGAGGCTGATGTGGTGCGGGGTGACCTCTGCCGTGACGGGCAACCCGTCGTTCTTCGCCTGACGCACGATTTCCACACTACGTGCGGTCGAAAGATGGAGAAAATGCATTGAAGCGCCCGTTTCGCGGACGAGTTCGATGTCGCGTTGCAACATGAGCACCTCGGCGATCGCGGGCCATCCCGGCAGGCCGAGGCGCGACGAACAGCAGCCCTCGTGCATCACCGCACCATCGGTGAGCCTGGCCACCTCGCAGTGCTGGGCGAGGGTGATGCCGAGTTCACGCGCGTACTCGAGCGCACGCCGCATGATGAGCGGATCCTGCACGCCGTTGCCGTCGTCGGTGAAGAGACGCACACCGGCCGCGGCCATCGAGTGGAACGGAGCCAACTGGGTTCCGTTGCGTCCGACGGTGATGCAACCAGAGGGTGCGACGGTCACGAGACCTGCGCGCTCGCCCTGCAGACGCACGAACTCGACCACTGCGACGTTGTCCTGGGCAGGGTCGGTGTTCGGCATCGCCACGCACGCGCCGTACCCACCGAGGGCCGCCGCCCGAGACGCGGTGGCGATGGTTTCCGACTCTTCGCGACCGGGTTCGCGCATGTGGGTATGCAGGTCGACGAACGACGAGGAGACAATGCAGCCGTCGGCCACGAGCCGTCGCGGGCCACCGGCTGCTTCGGCGGGCACGTTCGCATCGAGGTTGGGTTCGACGCGCTCGACGACGCCGCCCGAGACGAGCACGTCGGCGCGGGCCTCGCCCGATCGGTTCATCACCGTGCCCCCCGTGATGAGAACCGACGAGTGGTCACTGGCCATCGATTGCCTCCGATCCGGTACCAAAGAGAGTGAAGAGAACCGACATGCGAACGGCGATTCCGTTCGTCACCTGTCGGGTGATGAGATTCGCGACCCCGTGGTCGGCAAGCGTGTCGAGGTCGACTGCGACTTCGATGCCGTGGTTCATCGGCCCCGGGTGCATGAGCACGCTTCCCCTGCGCAGGCGCGACAGGCGTGCGTCGGTCAGACCGAAGTGCGCCGAATACTCACCCGGCGACGAGATGAAGGCGTTGTCCATGCGCTCGCGCTGCATCCGCAGCAGATACAGCACGTCGATGTCGCCGATCACGTCATCGAGACTGTGACTGACGCTCACCGGCCAACCCTCGGGCACCGTGTCGGAGCCGACGAAGGCCGCCGGCAACAGTGAAGCCGGAGCGACGAGCGTGACCGAGGCACCGAGCACGTGGAGGGCGCGCACGGTGCTGCGCGCGACACGACTGTGGCGGATGTCGCCGACCATCGCAACACGGACACCCGACAGATCATTGCCGCGACGAAGAGCCCGCGAGAGGGTGAACGCGTCGAGCAAACCCTGTGTCGGGTGTTGGTGGGCTCCGTCGCCTGCGTTCACCACCCGCGCATCACACCAGCGCGTGATCGACAGGGGCAGCCCCGCAGTCTTGTGACGCACGACGAAAACGTCGACACCCATTGCGGCGAGCGTCTCCACCGTGTCGCGCAGGCTTTCACCCTTGTTGACGCTCGACGACGACGCAGTGAACGTGAGCGTTTCGGCCGACAGACGCTTTGCCGCGGTTTCGAACGAAAGCCGCGTGCGTGTGCTGTCCTCGAAGAAGAGACTGCACACCGTCTTCGTGCGCAGTGCCGGAACCTTGGGCTGGGGACGCCCGAGAACCTCGGCCATGTGATCGGCAGTCGAGAGCAGGCCGGCGATGTCGGCCGCATCGAGGTCGTCGAGAGAGATGAGGTGCCTCATGGGCGACCACCCGCCGCCACGTACACCCCGTCGGGCGTGGCCGTCACTTGATCCGATGCGTGCGTCGGCAGGTTCTTGCCGACGAAGTCGGGCCGAATCGGCAGTTCACGATGACCACGGTCGACCAGCACGGCCAGCCGCACCGCTTTCGGACGTCCGTATTCGATCAGCGCGTCGAGGGCGGCACGCACGGTGCGCCCCGTGTAGAGCACGTCGTCGACGAGCACGACTTCCACCCCGTCGAGCGAACACGGAACGTGGGATGCACTTGCCGGGAGGGTTGGACGCAGCGCCAGGTCGTCGCGGTACATGCTGACGTCGAGCGAGCCGCACTCGACACGGGATTCCCCGTCGATGCCGCGCAACTCGTCACGCAGGGCTTCGGCGATCCACACCCCGCCACGGGCGAGACCCATCACCACGAAGGTTTCACGACCGCCACCGGCAACGTTCTCGAGGATCTCGTGGGCAATGCGCTTGATTGCGCGCCTCACCTGATCCGCGGGCAGCACGCATGCTGCGTCGTTGTTGCTTGCCATGTGTCCTTCCGTTCGGGCCTCACGGGACCCGTTTGACGGTCGTGTTGTCGGCTCCGAGTGTAGCAGTCAGCGGACTTCGGACACCAACGCGGCGAGCACACCGTTGACGAAGCGCCCCGAATCCTCCGTCGAATAGCGCTTGGCCAACTCGACCGCCTCGTTCAGCACCACGGCCGTCGGGGTATCGGGACGTTCGCACAATTCGTGCAGCGCGAGACGAAGGATCGCCCGGTCGATCATGGGCATCCGCTCGAGGCGCCAACCCCGCGCCTTCGACGAAATGAGCGCGTCGTAGCGGGGAGTCCCTGCTTCGACCCCGAGCGCAAGGTCGACCGCCATCGCCGGTGGGGCGACGACCTCGGAGGCGACCACGTCGGCAACGTTGGCCGTGCGCGATTCGGCCTCGTACAACAAAACGAGGGCACGCTCGCGCGCCTCGGCGGCTTCGAGCGTCGACATCTAGACGCGGGTGATGTAGTCGCCGCTGCGGGTGTCGACCTTGACGCGGTCACCGATGTTGATGAACAGCGGCACCTGGATGACCTTGCCGGTCTGGAGCGTCGCGGGCTTGCGGGCACCCGACACGCGGTCGCCTTGGATGCCGGGTTCGGTCTCGGTGACTTCCAACTCCACGCTTGCCGGAATTTCGACACCAACGATGTCGCCGTTGTAGATGGCCATGATGACCATCGCAGATTCGACGAGGTAGTCGGCCGTCTCACCCAGTGCGACGGGTCGAACGTTCATCTGTTCGTAGGACTCGGTGTCCATGAACACGAAGTCGTCGCCGTCTTTGTACAGGTACTGCATGTCGCGCTTGTCGAGAATCGCCTGCTCGACCTTGATACCCGCGTTGAAGGTCTTTTCGAGAAGGTTGCCGTTGCGCAGGTTGCGCAACTTCGTGCGCACGAACGCGCCACCCTTGCCCGGCTTCACGTGCTGGAACTCGACCACGGTGAAAAGTCCGTTGTCGAGTTCGAGGGTCATTCCGTTCTTGAAGTCGTTGGTGGAGATGGCGGGCATGTGGGTTCCTTAGGGCTTTTGCTGAGTACGAGATGACCCGAGTCGGTGACGAGAAGAAGTTCCTCGACGCGGGCGCCTCCGCGTCCCACACGATACGCCCCGGGCTCGACGGTCACCACGTCACCGACCCTGAGAACGTCGTTCGACCGCGCATTCACCCACGGGGCCTCGTGAATGAGGAGACCCACGCCGTGACCCACGCCGTGGGTGAGCTCCCGCTCCAGGCCCGCCGCAGCGAGAACCCGGCGGCAGGCGGCATCGATTTCGCTCGCCACCACATCCGGAGCGACAGCGGCGACACCTGCTTCGCATGCGGCGCGCACGACGGCATGGCGTTCGCGCATCTCCCCTGCACCGGGTCCGTCGACCACGAAGGTACGGGTCATGTCGGAGTGGTAGCCGTCGACGAGAGCGCCGAAATCGATGACAACGGCCTCACCCACGGCGACGCAACGCGACGTCGGATGGTGATGCGGCAATGCTGCGTTGTCACCGGTCGCGACGATCGTCGCAAAACTGACGTCATCGGCACCGTGCCGCCGCATTGCCGACTCGAGCGCGTCGCGGATGTGCGATTCGCTGGTTCCCGCCACGACTCGCGGCGCGACCTCGGCCAGCGCAGCGTCGGCGATCTGTGCGGCTCGGGTGATGCGTTCGATCTCGGCCTGTGACTTCACGCGACGCAAGTCGCCCAGAATCGGTGTCGCATCGACGACTCTCTCGCGCGACAACTGCGCACCGGCCGTGTCACAGGCGGAGACCAGCGCTTCGTAGTCGGCCAGGCTGATGTCGTCGGTCTCGATCGCCCAGGTTGCCTTCGGGCCGGCCATGGAGGCCATGTGCGTCGCAATGGCGGCACGGACCTCGGTGTACGAGCGGCGCTCGACGACGAGGACGTCGGCTCGCGCCGACGCGGTTTCGCGTGCCGCCTGCTCCGCGTATCTGCCGTCGGTGACGAGAACCATCGGCGTCCCGGCCTCGGCGCCGACGATCAAGGTCCCGGCGCTGCCCGTGAAACCAGTCAGCCAGCGCACGTTCACCCGCGACGTGACGACGGCACCGTGTGCCCCGGTATCGACGAGACGTGCAGCGACGGAAGGCAACCGTGTCGTCACGTGCAGAGGTGACAGCACGGCGCCCGACTTCACTTGGAGTCGGCGAAGTGACGTGACAGCGCCTCGACGGCGAGGCCGTAGCCCACGCCCCCGAATCCGGCGATGGTGCCGATGGCAACGGGCGCCACCACGCTGGTGTGGCGCCATGTTTCACGCTTCAACGGCTGGGACAGGTGCACCTCGACGATCGGTCCGTCGAAGGCCGCAAGTGCATCGTGGATTGCCCAGGAATAATGCGTGAACGCGCCCGGGTTGATGATGATCGCGTCGGTGTTTCCGCGTGCGGCGTGGATGGCCCCGACCAACTCGGCCTCGCTGTTCGACTGCAGGTGCGAGACGACCCACCCGAGCCCGGTGCAGGCCGCCTCGACCGTCGTGACATGGTCGGCGAGCGTCGTCGTGCCGTAGACAGCAGGTTCGCGCGACCCGAGGAGATTCAGATTCGGGCCGTTCAGGAGAAGGATGCGCCGCGCGGCCATGAGGTCACCGTACCCCAGAGGCCGACGCAAGCGACTCCAACACCACTGCCGGATCGACACCCGACACGGTTTCGAGGCCGTTGCGCCCGTCGAGGATGAAGACGAGTCCGGCGGTGGCTTTCTTGTCGCGACCCATCGCAACCAACAGTGCGTCGTGGTCGAGGTCGGAAGGCAATTTCGACTGGAGGCCGTACGTGTCGAGGACGCGGTAGTGCGCGTCGACTCGCGCATCATCGATGCGACCCAAGAGACGTGCGAGGTGCGCTGCACAGATCATCCCGATGGCGACGGCTTCCCCGTGCGCAAAACGGTGACCCGTGACGGTTTCGATGGCATGACCGAAGGTGTGGCCGTAGTTCAGCAATGCGCGGCGTCCACCCTCGCGCTCGTCTTCGGCGACGATGTCGGCCTTGATCTGCACGCACCTGGCGATGCGTTCGTCGGTGGGCATCGCCAACAAGTCATCGCCGGCGAGGAAGTGGTACTTGGCGACTTCACCCCAACCGCAGCGCAATTCGCGTTCGGGCAATGTGGCCAACCAATTCGTGTCGCAGACGACGCCCGACGGCTGCCAGAACGCACCCACCAGGTTCTTGCCCTCCGGAAGATTCACACCCGTCTTGCCGCCGATCGCGGCGTCGACCATCGCGAGCAACGTCGTCGCGACGTGCACCACACGGGTTCCGCGGTGCCACGTTGCCGCGGCGAAGCCGGCCACATCGGTGACGAGACCACCACCGACTCCGATGACGAGGTCGTTGCGGGTGAGTCCGAAGTGCGCGAACTGGCGGCACAGGTCTTCGATGGTGGAAAGCGTCTTCGCTTGCTCACCGTCGCCGATGTGCACCAGATGGGTCGGCAGATCGATCTCCGGAATGGACGGAACACCGACCTGCGAGACGATGACCGCGCGCTTCACGTCGGTCGGAATCATCGAGGACAATTCGCTGATCGCCCCGGCGCCGACGGCGACATCGTACGAACGCTCGCCCAACTCGACGCGCACGCGCCGACCACCGGCCGCCGCGGGAGATTGTGGTTGTGCGTTCATGACCTCTCGAACAATACGTGTCACCGGCTTGCCATCGGTGTCGATTTTCGCGTCGCTCACCTCTTCGTAGAACGCCCGCCGTCGGTCGAAGAGTCGCGCAAGGGTTGCCTCGCGATCACCCTCGAGCAGCGGTCGGTTGTTCGAACGACCGGTGCGCTCGGCCATCGTGGCAACCGTCGCAGACAACCACACGACTCGTGCGCCAGAACGACGCGCGACCGCGAGGGAGTCGCGACATGCGGCCGTCTCGACCACACCCCCACCCGTCGCGATGACGGCGGCTTGCGTAGATGCCAACACCGATTCGAGTGTGTGGCGTTCGATCTCGCGGAACGTCGCCTCGCCGTCCACGGCGAAGATGTCGGCGATCGTACGACCCTCGTTCGATTCGATGACCGAGTCGGTGTCGACAAATGGACGCTTCATCTCGCGGGCCAGTGCTCGCCCCACGGATGACTTCCCCACCCCCATCAGACCGACCAGCACGACGTGCGGTGCGGCCATCGTTACAACGTCCCGAGGAAGGATGCGCAGTTGCGCGTGAACTCGGCCACGGAGTCGCCACCGAACTTGCGCTGCGCTTCGGCGGCGAGCACGAGCGCGACCATTGTTTCGGCGACGACACCCATCGCCGGCACAGCCGTGACGTCGGTGCGCTCTTTGAAGCTGACCGTCGACTCCTTGGTCACGACGTCAACGGTGGCGAGAGTAGGTCGGTTGAGCGTGGCGAGCGGCTTCATCGCGGCTCGCACGATGACGGGTTCACCCGTTGTCATTCCGCCTTCGGTGCCCCCCGCAAGAGCCGAAAGCCGGCGGTACGACTGCGTGGAGTCGTCCCATTCGATCGGGTCGTGGGCCTGGCTGCCACGGCGACCGGCAACTTCGAAGCCGTCGCCGATTTCGACACCCTTCACGGCCTGGATGCTCATGATCGCCTGGGCGAGGTTCGCATCGATCTTGCGGTCCCAGTGGACATGACTGCCGAGACCCACCGGAACGCCGTAGGCGATGACCTCGACGATGCCGCCCAGGCTGTCGCCTTCGCGTGCGGCGTCTTCGACCGCCTTCACCATCGCGGCTTCGGATGCGGCGTCGAAACAACGCACCGGACTTTCATCGATACGGCCGAGGTCTGCTGCGGTCGGACGCTGCACAAGCGACGCGCGCGCGTCACCCATCTGGATCACGTGCGAGATGACGTCGACACCGATGGTGCGCAGCAAAAGTTTGGCGAGTGCTCCGGCCGCGACGCGCGCGGCTGTTTCACGCGCACTTGCGCGTTCGAGCACGTCACGGGCGTCGTCGAAGCCGTATTTCTGCATCCCTGCGAGGTCGGCGTGACCGGGACGCGGCTGGGTCAGAGGGTCTTGCGTCTTGCCCGGTGCAGGTGACATTTCCTTGTGCCACTTGTCGCTGCGGAACCATTCGGTGTTCTTGATCTCGATGGCGACCGGCGAGCCGAGGGTGCGACCATGGCGGATGCCGCCGAGGAGAAGAATTTCGTCGACCTCGAATCGCTGGCGGGGCCCACGCCCAAAACCCAGTCGACGCCGGCCGAGCTCGGCCTGGATGTCGGCCTCGGTGACCTGCAGGCCCGCGGGCAGACCCTCGACGATCACGACAAGGGCCTGACCATGCGATTCACCGGCGGTCAGGTAGCGCAACACGTCGTGCAGGCTATCGGCGGCGGCGTGCCAGTTCGTGCTCTGCTGCCGCGCGCATGACGAGCGGGTCGGGCACGACTCCCGTCCACAGCCGTTGCTGCTCGACGGCTTGGTGCACGAGCATCCACAGTCCATCGACGCACGTCGCACCGCTGCCACGAGCGGTCCTCAGCAGATTCGTCTCGAGGGGTTGATACACCGCGTCGAGCACGGTGTGGTGCGAACGCACGAGGGAGTAGTCGAAAGCAGTGTCTGTGCTGTCCCCCATGCCGGCTGGCGTCGTGTGGACGATGACATCGGCGTCGGGTATGTCGTTGGCCCCGGCGACGCGCGCGACGTCGGGCGCCAGCGCAACGGCGGATTCCGCGCGCTCGCGCGTGCGATTCACGACCCCGATCGATGCCGCACCGGCCTGCGCAAGACCGACGATGCACGCACGAGCCGTGGCACCGGCCCCCACGACGATGCAGTTCGCACCTCGTGGGTCGCGTCCCGCGGCGCGCAAGGCGCCGACACACCCTGCACCATCGGTGCTTTCGCCCCGCATCCGGCCGTCATCGAGTGGAATGAGAGTGTTCAGCGAACCCAGTGCGCGAGCCGACTCCCCGACTTCGTCGCACAACGACAGCGCTGCCTCCTTGTAGGGCATCGTCACCGACGCACCAACGAAGCCGATCGCCCGCAAGGTTTCGATGGTCGGCACCAGCGCCGCCTCCTCGATGTCGAGCGCGATGTACACGGCGTCAACTCCCGCAGCAGAGAACGCCGCGTTGTGGATCGCCGGCGACAAGCTGTGCCGCGCGGGACGACCGACGACACAAGCCACTCGGGTGGTTGCGGTGATCATCCGATGAGCCCCGCGGCGCGCGCCGCCTCGACGTTTGCCTCATGTTGTTCGAGCGTTGCTGCGAACACGTGACCACCCTCTTTGTCGGCGATGACGTAGTAGATGTACTCGCAGCGTTGCGACTTCTTCAGGTCCTTGCAGATGGGATCGGAAAGTGGCGGGTTCGGTGCAGGGTTGAGTGCGGCACGAATCGAGGCTCGGCCCGGGTTTGCGATCGGCGTGGCCGGCAACCCCTTGCGGGTGTAGGTGTTGTACGGCGAATCGATCTGCACAAGCTCCGCGATCGAGAGATCGTCGGGCTGCCCGTAGCGCAACGTGGCGTCGATCTGCAGCAGCATGTCGCGCCGCAGACGGTTGTAGATCACGCGGGCGATCTTCGCGCGATCCTCGGGAACCTTTGCTTCGCGTTCGATCATCGATGCGATGACGAGAACCTCGTAGGGCGAATAGCCAACCTTCTCTTCGGACTTGTCGAGGCCCTCTTGGCGACCCACGCGTTCCATCAGGCTCACCATGCGGTCGATGACCCTCGTCGCCGAGTCGTCGCCCGAGATCTGGTACGTATCGGGAAACAAGAGGCCTTCGAGTGCCGTCGGCCCCGTCGACGGAGTCACCGGACCGAAGTCGGAAACCACGACACCCGACCCCGCTTGCTGGAGAAACGTCGCGGCATCGAGGCGCGGAACCTTCTCCGCGAGTCGCGACGCAACCTGCCCGACCGTGTAGCCCTCGGGGAACGTGACGTTGGCGAACGTTTGCGCCGGCGGCGTGTTCAGCACCCCCATGATGTCGCCCATGTGATCCCGCGGCATGACCTGGTAGTACCCGGGGACGAAATCGATGCCCCCGTTGCGGCCCACGTACCAACGAAAGACCCGTCCCGAAGTGATCACACCCTCGGCTTCGAGACGTTGCGCAACGGCGTCGAGAGTGTCGCCTTCGAGAACGGTGAAATTGACGGCGGTTGTCGCCTCGCCCGACGGGTTCACCTGCCGCAGGTACCACCAGCCGACCGACGCCATGATGACGACGAGCACGAAGACCGCGCCGAGGACACTCCGAACCACCCACTTGTTGGGGCGGGGGAAACGCCGTTGCTCGACGAGGTCGTCTGCGGTCGCTGCCTCGATCCGATCCCAAGGATCGGCGACCCAACCCTCGGGCTCGTCGGTGCGCTGCCCTGTGCCGTGCCCTTTGCCCTGCAACGGACCGAATGGATCGGACATCTAGAGGTTGGCTTGCCGGTCGATCCAGGACTGCAGCATCACTGCAGCTGCCACTTTGTCGACGACACGACGACGCGCATCGGCGCGCATCTTCGCCTCCATCAACGCCCGCTCGGCGGAAACCGTCGTCAGGCGCTCGTCGTAGGTCTCGACCGGCACGCTCACCACGGTAGCCAGCCGCCCGACCTCGGCGATGGCAGATTTCGCGGCGCGACCGACACTGCCGTCGAGCGACAGCGGCAGCCCAACCACGATGCGTTCGCACTCTTCTTCGACCACGAGCTTCGCGATCGCCTCGTGGTCGCGGCGTTCACTCCCGCTGCGCTGCAACACACTGAGCGGCGAGGCAATGAGTCCACTGCGATCGCTGACCGCGATGCCGATGCGCTTCGAGCCCAGATCGAGACCGAGAACACGGCCGACGCCCGTTCGCCCGGTGTTGTCAGCCAAGTGCCGCGCCCACGGCCTCGCCGGCCAGACGAAGCGCATCGGGAAGACCGTCAGGGTTCTTCCCTCCCGCGCTGGCAATGTCGCCCTTGCCACCGCCACCACCACCGACCGCCTTCGCCGCGGCGGCGATGAGAGGCCCCGCGCCGCCCGCGACGCCGGACGCCGTCGCCGAGACGAGAGCGACGCCACCTGTGTCGGTGATACCCGCCAGCACGACGGCGCGTACGCCCTCGACCGCGCGCACCGCAATCGCAAGGTCCCTCAGTTCGCCGGGCGACAAGCCGTCGACACGTTGCACGACACCTCCGACCGGGGTCGCGGATTCGGCGATTTCCCTGGCGCGGGTTGCCGCAACCTTGGCGCGCAACGCCTTGATTTCGTCGTTGGCGCTCTTCAGTTCGTCGATCTTCCGGACGACCGCGTTCTCGAGACCGTCGGCGGTGCCGCCCAGCAATTCGGCAACGCGCGCCATCGTGCGCGCCTGGTCCTGCATGTGCGCGACCGACGACTCGCCGACCACCGCCTCGATGCGCCGCAGATTCGAACCGATCGAGCTCTCCCCGACGATCTTGATGGCACCGATGTCACCGGTTGCCGACACGTGCGTTCCTCCGCACAGTTCGAATGAACTACCGGCACGCAAGACCCGGACGGTGTCGCCGTATTTGTCACCGAAGAACGCGATTGCGCCGTCGGCCGTCGCCTCGTCCTTGGATGTCTCGTAGGCCTGAACGGCGGCATTGACGAGCACTTCGCGGTTGGCGAGACGCTCGACCTCGACGAGTTCGTCGTCGGACACGGCGGCAAAGTGGCTGAAGTCGAAGCGCAGTCGATCCGGTTCAACCAGCGAGCCCGCTTGCTTCACGTGCTCGCCGAGCACCGTGCGCAGTGCCCAGTGCAGAACGTGGGTTGCGGTGTGGTGGCGGCGGATGTGCGAGCGTCGGACGTCGTCGATGCATACCGTCATGACTCCACCTACACGCGGAATGCCCCGCACCGGACGACACACGTGACGCCGCAGGCCGGGTAGCGCGAAGGTGGTGTCGATCACCTCGAGTTCGATCGAGTCCGAGCGCAACACGCCGGTGTCACCGACCTGGCCACCGCTTTCGGCATAGAACGGCGTGACATCGAGGAAGACCTCGAATGTGCCATCTTCGTCGCCGTCGACCACCGCGATGATCTTTGCGACATTTTCAGCATCGGTGTAGCCCGTGAACGTCGTGAGACCCGCGTCGTCGAGGATCGTTCGGTAAACGGCCAACTTCTCGTCGGACACGGTGCCGCCCTTGCGGGCCTGCTTCGCTCGCTCGCGCTGGCCCGACATCTCGCGCTCGAATCCCTCGAGGTCGACGTCAACCGAGCGTTCCGAGGCGATTTCCTGGGTGAGCTCGAGCGGAAAGCCGTAGGTGTCATGCAACAAGAAGGCCGCCTCACCCGACAGGCGCCCGCTGCTGCGGTCGAGTTCCGTGTCGAGGATCTGGGTTCCGGTCTTCAGGGTCTGGCGGAAACGCTCTTCTTCGCGCGTGAGGACGTCGACAATGAAATCGCGATTCTTGTTCAGGTCGGGATACGCCGGTCCCATCACGTCGATCGCCGTCGATACGAGGTTCGGCATCACCAACTTTTCAGTACCGAGCAGGTATGCGTGACGCACCGCACGACGGATGATGCGACGCAACACGTAGCCACGATTTTCGTTCGACGGGAAGACCCCATCGTTCACGAGCATCGTCGACGATCGGGCATGCTCGGCGAGCACACGCAGACTGAAACTGGCCCTGTCGTCGTAGTCGCCGACCCGGTACGAGCGGCCCGTGGCGGATTGCGCCGCTTCGACGAGCGGAAAGAGAACGTCGCTCTCCCAGACCGAGTCCTTGCCCTGCATAAGGGTGACGATGCGTTCGAGGCCGGCGCCGGTATCGATCGACGGCTTGGGCAAGGAAGTGCGCGAACCGTCGGGCGCTTGGTTGTACTGCATGAAGACGAGGTTCCAGAACTCGAGGAACCTGTCACCGTGCGGGTCGTTCAACGGACCCCCCTCCGGACCGAAACTCGGTCCGCGGTCGATGTGGATCTCGGAACACGGGCCACAAGGCCCGGTTTCGCCCATCTGCCAGAAATTGTCCTTGTCGCCGAGACGCTGGATGCGGCTCATCGGCACGCCCACCTTCTCGTGCCAGATCGCCTCCGCCTCGTCGTCGCTCTCGTGAACGGTGATCCACAACCGGTCGCCGTCGAAACCGAGGATCTCGGTCACAAGATTCCATGACCACGGAATCGCGTCTTCCTTGAAGTAGTCACCGAAACTGAAGTTTCCGAGCATC
>SXGQ01886598.1_pt1 | contig 13100 bp, 12 predicted proteins | sample 3178371 | NCBI WGS metagenome assembly SXGQ01 (sample SAMN11356859, study PRJNA531348) | freshwater metagenome | isolation source: freshwater sample F1-20 | place: China: Fuxian Lake, Yuxi | collected 2017-12-25
CCCTCGTCGGTCGCCCCCGCCTCCGCCACATCCCCCGTCGCCGCCCCTGTCGCCAGCCCCCGCAGCTGAATAGAAAAGGGCATTCCTCTGCACTCGGCCACTCGCTTCAGGGCCGCCTGTAGTGCCGTCTTTTTTCCTGTCCCCGCCATTCCTCGCCAACACAGTGAAAGGCTGTCCATCTGCTGGAAATGTCGAGCCCGCTTTAGCCAGCGCGGGCAGCTGGCAGCAGTCTAAGGTTCCGCCGCTGATTCCAATAAGCAGGCCATGGAATGGACAATCCCAATACAAACATTCGAACCCGCGAGCATACGCCTCGGGCAAATCGGACGCGGCATCAAGCCGATGGCCCCCATATCCTATCACTCCGCAGAGGTGGATGCGACCTTCATGTCGCTCTCGCTTCTTCTTCCCATCCTCACCGTGAAATCCTATGACGCCGCGACCAGCCGCCTCCAAATCTCTCTCGCCGGCTCCCCCGTAGCCGCGGCGAAACTCCAGTCTCTCCAGACGATACTACTCAAGAGGATTCACACCCAGCAGTCCGGGTGGTTTCCTCCTGACCGCACGCGCACGGCCGAGGATCTCCGCGCGGGATTCCAGCCGATGATTGAAAATGGGGTGCTTCATCTGTACTGCCCCTCCAACACGGCGGGGGCTCCAAATGAAGTGCAGGTGTATTCGGGAGGTGTCTGGACTCGGGGAATCACCTCGCCAGCGGCACTGGCTCCTGGAAAGCAGCTGCGCCTTGCAATCCGGATTCAGGGAGTGTCTTTTCATCAACACCCTGTATCGGGGGCGTGGACGGGAAAGTTTCGACTCCAGCATCGGGTCTTAGCGATGCTTATGGTCTAAGCCGCATTGAGTTTATGTATGCAGGCGATGCTGAGACTCAGAATAGAGATTAACATTGTTGCATGCAGAAGAAAAAGGGAATAATCTGTAAAGTCTGCGCCGTTGCCTGCAACGGTTAGGAATGCTGTGATGCCGAGCAGAACGATTAACACGGAGTTTATTGCTGTGACACCTTGAACTGCGCTGACAACTGCGGGAGTAGGGGCAGAGCTAGTAGATGCAGATGTAGATGCGGCAGTGACCGCGGGAGTTGCAGGAGTTCCTCCAGTTGATGCACAGCAGCCTGCAACTGCACCGGCACCACTTGTTGCTGCAGAGGCTGTAGAAGATGCACTAGAGGATGCAGCCTTTTGTGTGAGACTTACACCGACCCATGTATAGGTTACAATGATTCCTGCAATACATACTGCTGTAAATAGAATCGCCCACATCCACTCTATATCGGGAGTGTCTTTTTATCGTATATGCTGAAGGCATGATACGCTGACACTTACGAGGGATATCAGAAGAGTTACGTGCAGCATGAAGATTACATATAGGCGCTCTGTGGTTGCCCCCTGAGATGTAACATAATAGTAGGCTGTTCCCGCGAGAACAAGCATAAGAATGGTGTTGACGATAGTAACATTTGTTATCGCCGCTGCCATGTCATTCTTTACGTCGCTGCTGCCGGTTGCCTGTGAGACGGCAACCATAGTATAGACGATTCCGCCGAGAAATCCGGCGAGGGCGAGCCACATATAGACTGGGATACCGCTTGCTGGAGATGTTGGTGGATTTGGCATACTGAATATGCTTCTCTATAGTTGGTGGCTGTTTTATTAGTTATGAGGTATCGTTGAGTTATATAACTCTAACATACCGAACACGTCGGGGGGTTCTTCGCCTAGTTATTCTTCGCTTGCCACCACCATGGAGTGGTTTAACAAGAACTCCTCCTTTGCGTGTAGCACCCTGCGCAAGAGATCTTGCACGCGCGGCCGCCAAAGCATTTGATGATCTTTTAGCAGCATTTGCTGCTGCCTTTGCATTTATTGCTGCTTTTGCTCTTGCAGCAGCCTGTGCTGCTATTCCTCTTGTTGCGGCTTTTCTCTGTGCAACTTGTGCGGCCTGTGCTCCTATCGACCTGGCAGCTGCCTGTGCTTTTGCCGCCTGTGCTGCTCGTGCTTCTTGCGCCGCCTGTGCTGCCTGTGCTGCCTGTGCTGCCTGTGCTGCTCGTGCTTCTTGTGCTGCTCGTGCTTCTTGCGCAGCCTTTGCTTCTTGCGCCGCCTTTGCTTCTTGCGCCGCCTTTGCTTCTTGCGCCGCCTTTGCTTCTTGCGCCGCCTTTGCTTCTTGTGCCGCCTTTGCAGCCTTTGCTGCCTTTGCCCTTGCTACTCCTGCAGCACTATCTGCTACTTTCTTTCCTGCTTCTCTTCTCTTAGCATTCTCCGCCGCTGCTGCCTGAGCTGCGGCCTGTGCCTGTGCTGCTGCCTGTGCCTGAGCCACTGCCTGTGCCTGTGCCGCTGCCTGCGCCTGTGCCGCTGCCTGTGCCTGTGCTATTGCCTGTGCTGCTGCCTGTTGAGCCTGTGTTGCTGCCTGTGCTGCTGCCACCGCGGCAGCTTGTTTTGTAGTATCTATCTGTGCTTGTGCCTGTGCCTTTGCAGCTTCTGCGGCTGCTTTCGCAGCATCTGCTTCAGCTTTTGCAGCTCCTGCAGCGGCCTTTGCAGATTCTGTTTCGGCTTTTGCAGCTGCTGCAGCGGCCTTTGCAGATTCTGTTTCAGCTTTTGCTTGTGCCGTTTGTGTCGCGCTATTAGACCTTCCACGAGGCGGATCAGACTGTGTCCCGCTGTCAGACCTTCCACGCGGTGCGTCAGACTGTGTCCCGCTATTAGACCTTCCACGCCCCCTACGATACTCCTCTCCCATATTTGATACGGGCCGTTCAGCAGCAAATTCGCGCACACGCCCCACGCTAGTCGCTCTTCCCTCTATAGGGACATTTTGACTGCTTGAACGATTCATTCCCCTGCCGCTTTCTTTTGCCCTTTCTGCTGCAGCACTATCTACACCAGATTGACTCATGAGATAGCCAGGCTCAACCATAAAAAGTGTATATCCGCCGAAGAGTATTACTGCAAATAAATACGGTGTTGCAACGTTATTCCAATACGGATTCATATTAATGTTCGAGCATCCACTGCTCATACCCTACTCAGTTTTACGATTTTCTATTTCTGGGGGTTACCTGCCCCCGCTAAAGACCCTATTGCACGCACAGCATTTTGTGCATTAGAGTTCTTACCCGTTCTACTAAGGACCGCAGCAACACTATTTACACCTGACTGGCTCATAGCGTATCCAGGTTCAACCATAAAGAGTACATACATGCCAAAGAGAATCACCGCGAATAGATAGGGCGTTGCGACATTATTCCAATACGGATTCATATTTACATTTGAACATCCACTGCTCATACTCTACATGGTTTGCTCATTTTCCACGACAATAGTAGAATGGCGGCGACACGCAAGGTCAAACACTCAAAAAATCCCTTTAAAGGAAAGCCAACGCCGGGACCATCCCAGTGTCATCCATCTATCGGGACTCGCACGCCTTCCCATGGATGTCTGCCACTCGATGTTCTGCGCTCCGTTGGGGCCAAACTCGGCGTAAAAGCACAAGGAGGAAAGGCCCTCCGCAAAGGGATTGAAAATGTCCTCAACATAACCACGCCCGGAGCAGAGCGGACATTTCTCTATAAACTTCCACTGGCCGACCAGGAAAAGGCCGACCTTGCTCGTCGCTGCCTTCGCCCCGCCATTCCACAGTCATGGCTCTCAGACCCCGATATGTGGCTCGACTCCAATAATATCGCCAATGTTCTGAATCAATATGAAGAGGCCTATCCTGATTTTGAATTCATGGGGCCATTCCCGATTGACTTTGCCGCCCCTGATCCATATAAGGGTGGGGGGCCAGGGGGCGAGCGCAAATGTCTGATGAACGAGATATGCGAGCTGCGCGTTCAGCAGGCCCTCGCCAATGGAACCAAACACGTGGGAATCGTCTATAATCTCGACCCCCATTTCAAGTCCGGTAGTCACTGGGTGGCGAATTTCATCGATATCAAGAATCATGCATGCTACTATTTCGATTCCTACGGAATGGCACCCCCGATGCAGGTGGCGAAATTCATGAAATGGCTGACGACTCAGGACCCCAAGATGAAGCTGCAATATAATAGCCGTCGTCTGCAATATAATAATACAGAATGCGGAATCTATTGCATCTATTTCATTATTATGATGCTGACGGGAGAGCCCTTCCTGAAAATCACTCGCCGCAAGCCCAATGATGCGATGATGTTGGACCTGCGCGACTGGTTCTTTTCCACTTGATAAGCGGCAAGCGATAAGCGGGATACGCAGTATGGGACCCGCGACAATCCGCGGCTCAAAGGTATTAAAAAAGGCCTCGTATCTTAGATAGAGAGGCCTTTTTCAATGACGGACATACGGCCCGGAACAAATACTCAAGCTCAGTTCTTTGCTCCCACAAATGAAACCATGCTGGACCGCCTCCTGTATTCCGATTTCCAGCGCCGCACAGGTGGCGAGCTGAACGAGAAGCAGAAGGAGCGCCTCGTGAAGACCGTCAAACACTATATGACCGAAATCTATGCAAAGAATGCAGGCCAGCCCATTCAGTATCTCAACAAGGAGGTGCTGACATCCGTGGTCCCAGATTTCATGGGATATCTTCGTCGCAGTGCCGGTACCAAGGAGATAGATGTCGAGGCCACATCCGATATAGCTCTTCATGCCGACGTGAATTCCCGTTTCGGACAGCTCCAGAATGAGCGCCAGGAGAATCGCCAGGCCGCTCCAATCGCTCCGGACTTTCGTGTGGATCTGGAGTCTGATTCTGGTCTGAATCCTCTGTCCCGCTTCGAGGAAATCAAGCGCATTCGTGAGGCAGAGGCTGCCCGTGAGGCCGAGACTGCCGCCGCAATGGCCGCCGCACGCCAGGGCCAGGGTCCTCCAAACTTGGAAACAGCCATCGTGTCCAGTGACAGCTCCATGGGTCGTTTCGTGGATTCCGATGTGGATTTCCGCAATGGTGCAGAGGCCGCCAGACAGCGCGATAAGCTGGCACTCATCATGCGCGACGCCGAGCGCGCAGCAAATCAGGCCGCCATGGCCAACGGTGCCGCATCCAGACCAATCTTTCCTGACGCCCGTCGTGTGCTGCTAGGAGACGCACCCACTATTCCTCTACCCCCGAGGTCCCAGGGAATCGCATCCGCAAATCCCACTCTCGCCCTCGCCGACAGCTATCGCGACCGCCCCGTCCTCCCCCAGGATATCCTTAAGCCTCAGGATGACATTATCAGCTACAAGGAAAATGAGCACAATCTGTTCGTCTATAGCGCTGACCGCGACTGGGTGAATAATACCGCCGAGAACCGCTACAATTTCTCCCTGAACTTCGACCCCGCAAATAACCGCCCTGGATTCGGCTATTCTCCTGCAACCAACATCAAGTTCAAGAACATTACACGCGTTGAGTTCGTGAAGGCGATTATGCCAACAGAGTCCTACGATGTTCTTTCAACTTACAACAGCACGGATCTGAATGTGAATATCTTCTCCTTTCCATATCTGCAAGTGCGTATCCCGGAGCTCAACACGAATGGCCATGGAACCAACGACGGGCTGAACAATGCCTTCGGTGTGATTTCCTATGACGCCTATTGGACTTCCGACAGCAATGCTAAGAATCGCGGATACACTCGTATGATTCCCAAGTTCCTCAAGTGCCAGAAGGTATTCTATCCTACCCCCCTCTCCACTCTGCAGAAGCTCACATTCGAGATTCAGCGCCCTGATGGAACTCTGGTCAGCACATCCTCCGATACATTGACCATTTCCGCTGTGCTGATGCCTACATCCTCTGCGAGCACTACAAACTACAAAGGAAGTGGCTCTGCAACCTATGAGTGGATATGGCTGCAGACATCCACCTATTTCAGCAAGTTCATGGTGAGCCAGGGCGACCGCATTGTTCTGAAGAATGTGGGATTCAACTCTGTGCTGCAGGCATCTCCAGGATTTAACGATCTCATCAATTATCTGACATCTCCACAGGGTATTCTTGTGTCCGATATTGGCATCTCTACAGGGGCAATCAACGGCTACACCGATGGATCAAATGCGGCCGGCTATTCGAATTCCATCATTATTCGCAATAGCTTCCAGGATCCCACTACTGGAGCAACAACTATTAATCAGTGGGTGACAACCTATGCAAATACAGTAGCAAATACCTTTACAAAGGCCACCACCGGCTCTACCACGATTACACCAGCTGCGGGTGGCAGTGTGTCTCTTACTCTTGCAACAGGCTTGACGTATGCGGCGGGCATGCCAGTCTTTGTAAATGCCAGCGTAACGACCGCGAATAACTTTACAGGAGTTGTTACAAGCTACACATCGGCGACAGGCGTAATGGTCATAGGCTCTATTGCAAATATAAATGGCACGTTTGGAGGCACCGTGGCTTATACAGTGACCGCAGGGACTATTCCCAGCACTGGCAGGCTCATCAACATGAACCACCAGATTCAGATTATTCTACGCGTTATCACGAGGGACATGGACGCCGCCGCGCATCTTCGTCCTGATAACTTACAAGCCTAGGGGGACGCAAGCCTCCCCCTGGCCCCCTGTCCTTGAAAATGCAAGCCTCCCCCTCGCCCCCTGTCCTTGAAAATGCAAGCCTCCCCCTCGCCCCCTGTACTTGAAAGTATAAACGCGCCCGAAAATTGAAGCTGCTGCCCCTCCCAGCCAGCCTCCACCCCGAATGATTGTTAATCCTTCTCACAAGGAGCCCGTGGCCCCCAAAGAGAATGTTCGCTATCCTATCGCCGTCGCCTGTATCGTCGCAGATCTCTCCAACTACGACAACGGAATCATCCAGCAGGTCCGAGAGCACTGTAGTAAGCAGAATATCATGTTTACTACACGCGTCTATAATTCATCCTCCTATGCCGTGGATCGCGACGTCATTGAGCGCCTCCCCGCCTTTCACATCTATACGAAGGGCTCCTATATCAAGACATTCTATCCTGTGGGTCGCCCTCTACAACATATCAACGAGGTGATTGACGCCTATATTCAGCGGCAAGATGCCAAGGTGCGTCGCAAGGCCTTCTGGAAGAATGCGTATGCACGCCTCGTTGCCTTTGTCAAGAAACTGGGGCATCGCAAAACGCGCCTCGAGCGGTATCAAGAGGCTCAGGCGGCAGAAGAGGAGATACGGTTCGCCAGACGTCACTCTAGCTTTGAGAGCCGCGGGACGGCAACGCATGAGTGGTCGTAGCCTTCAGCTTCTCGAGATACAGAATCGCATCCATCAGCTCCTCCTGGGCATGCTGAATCCACTCCTGTGTTGTCAGGTCAGTGCGGTCCAATGTCACTCCATACTTTTTTTGTCCCAGCTCAGACCTTTCCGCGAATTTCGCAATAACGGCCTGCACAATACTATCCATTCTATACATAACCTAAACCAGTCGCCTTTATATCTCTGTAAGAATGTCTGCCTGGCCCGACGCCGTCAAGGCGGTCTATGTCCTCTGTCATCCAGAAAAGGAAAAGGCACGCTATGATCGCTTGATACCCCACCTCCTCTCTGTAGGGATTCCTGCAGCCCGTATTAAGATCTGTGCACCCAGCTGGGGCTCCGATCTGACGCCCGAGCAAATCTTCGCGGCCTATCAGCCCTATCAGAAGCGCCCTGTCCCTACATTCACCTTCAAGGGCTCCAATCTCTCCCGCGGAGAAATCAGTCTCGGAATCAACTTTGCGGCGGCAGTGCGCGCAGCCGCAGAAGGCCCCGATGGAATCATTATTACGCTGGAGTCGGATGTCTGGCTGCGCTCCGATTTCGTGCCGCGCCTCAATGCTCTTCTGGAGGATGCGGCTGGGCGGCCATGGGACTATATCAGTCTGGGAGAAGGTGTGGGAACACGTGCGCCCGGTGCGCCCGCCTCCTATTACGCCCCCTCCAAGGCCTATCAGCCGCCCCATCAGTGGGTCTTTCGATGCACAGACTCTATGGTATTTACTACAGAGTATTTGCGCCGGTTAAATCGGACATTTATCCCCTTCCGCGAAATCATTGACTGGGAGATGAATTACCAGCTGATGATTCATAGCGGAAAGGCGCTGTGGGCGGACCCTCCTCTCGCTGAGCAGGGAACATGTAATGCGCGCCTTGTGACGTCGCTGCCTGCTTGAAATGTATGTTAGAGTTGGATAACTCAACCTATACCTGAAGCGCTCTATCCGGTATGTTACAGTTATGTAACCAGTTTATAAAAGATTTCTCATTATAATGTGTCATCTAGATGACGATTATAATGAGCAATCTTTTATAAACTGGTTAAACAACTAAACTATACCTAATAGACAAACTTCACAGGAGGTCCGGGTGCCCCATCAGCAGTTGCTCCCGCCGTTCCAAGCTTCTTCTCAGGAATTGACTTTGTCGGCTCTGCTTGGTCCGCCTCAAACATGTCGAACCCTATCACTTTGCCCGCGGCGTCCGACACTGGCCGCATTCTATATGTCACCCCCTTCAGCTTCTTGAAAATGTCCTTGGGCTTGGGAGGACCCACAGCAGCAGCAGCCTTGGGCTTGGCCGCAGGAGCCATCTCCAGACGACTCGCCTCCAGAATATCCTCCCTCAGCACAGGATTATAGATAAAATCCCCCACAGACCCCTTCAAAGGAAGACACTTGAAGGACCCGTCCTTATTCTGCTTGTAGTTGAGCTCGCAATCCACCGCCGCGGATTTCATGACGGACTCCAGTGCCTCAATAATCTTTCGCTTTCTCTCAGAAATCGTGTAGATCATTTCATCCGTTGTCAGAACATAGCTCGTCATACCAGGCTGCATAGGCAGTCCCGCATCTATGGCCTTCTTCGCATCCACGCCGTCATGCTGCAGAATAGTCTGGTCAATACGGGACTCTGGAACTCTATTGAGCTGGGCGTCGTCGGAAAAGCAGGAAATATAGGTGTAAATGCTGACATCGCGCTGGTCCTCTGGCAGGTCCAAGTGGCTGCCAATACGAATCGCGCGACCCTTCACCTGTCGCAGACGCACCTCATTCCAATAGGGCTCCATGATATGCACCGCGCGCACATTGCGCAGAGATAGACCTTCTGCGCCGGCCGATGTAATACAGAATACACGGCACAACTCGCCCACCTTGTTATCAGTATAGCCCGCCTCCTTCAGAATAACGTTCATGCTGTCGGGGAGGTCAGAAAACTGGGCATTAAAGATACTGAGGGCCGCTGCACGAACCTCCTGCTTCTCGCCGCCTGAGAAGGTGAGATAGCGCGGCTGGGCTCCTGGACCCTTTCTCAGAGATTCCTCCGTCGCCTTGGAGAACTGCACAGTGCCTCCGACCAGCTCAATCTCAATAGGGGCATATCCATTCACGTCCATGGCCACACGGAAAATGCCGACGCCTTCCATGTCGAGAAACTGACTATAGATGAGGGACGAGCCAGGGGCTGCGGCAATCTTCTCCAGCATCGCCGCGTATTTTGCAGAGTAGTTCGCCAGACCATCCTCTCCGCCTACTGTCATTCGGGCCTTGGAGACGGTTGCGAGACATTTCTTCGCGCGGGCACAGGCGTCCTTGTATTTCTCGCCGACCTTTGTTCCGGTCTTGCAGTCTGCCGCGATCTTTTCTTCGCGAATCTGGGCGACCGTTTTGGCTCCGCCTTGCTGTGTGGGGGCGGCCTCCTCAGCCTCTTCGGCCTCGAACTCCTCTTCAGCCTCAGCCTCCGCCTCCTCAGCCTCATCCTCCAACTCCGGAAACTCCTGCTCCACCTCCACTTCACCAGGAGGCATCTCACCCTCCTCCTCGGGTGCCAGTGTCATCAACTCACCATCTACAACACCTCCCTCCGCCTCCTCCTCGGCCTCCTTCGCATTCGGGCTAGGGCGTGTAACCTCAGGAGGAAATGCAAAGTTGCATGCCTGGCGCGATCCCATCTTGTAGTTATTCGCAGCCGCAGAATCTCCCAGCTCGTAAATCTGTGCCCATACCGCATCGACAGTCTGCCCCGGCTTCTTTTCCATCTCCTTCTTCAGCTCCGTGCTGCGCTTGAATGAATATGCCTTCTGCGCATACAGACTGAAGGGCACGCGCACGACCTCGTCCGACTTCACTCTAGGCATGAGCTCCAGGCGAGAACCTTTATAGAATGAAATGAGGCCCGTGAGACGCGTTATGAGAACGGTCTTATTTGCAAGAGCCTGGCCATTCGGCGCAAAGTTATCTCTGAATTCATCGCCGAATGGTGGTAGTAGTGCCTCTGCGCGAGTTGTCACCGTCTTCATTTCCATGCCCGCCTCCTTGAAGGTGTTTTTCACACTCTCCAGGATTTCTTCAAAGGTGGGCACGGCCTCCTCGGGAGGAATACGCTCCACACCGGTGTCATTCGCAATCTTCTGGACGCCCGGTGGCAGCAGAGTAAATATCACGCGGATACCGCCGCCTGCAGGGTCCGATTTGACACGCACGAAATCTGTAAAGGGGTGTCCAAGAGCCGTCTCCTGTGCGGCCTGGATGATGGCAGCTCCGCTCTGCTGAATAATGCCCTCCACAATCGTTATATAGCCGTGGAGAACATTCGCGAGGATTCCGATCTCCTCTGGAAAGTTGATGAGAGGAGTTCCACTCAGCCCGATGATTTTGCTGTTGCGGGCGTCCAGAAGCAGACGATAGAAGAGGTAGCCACGTGTGTAGAGTTTGGAGTCCGATGCGCACAGAGTTGGATTGGGGCGCCAGCGCCCTGGTCCGATTTCCTCTACAGGAATGGTGCGCCTGGACTTCTTCATGCCAGGCTTCTCCTTCACTAAATAGGGCTCAATCTTGCCCTGTATGTTACGGATGAGATTATGCACTTCATCCACCACGATTACTGCGTCATCGAAGAACTTGTTGGAGGACTCGTCGCAGGCCATCGCCATCAGCTTCTTGGCGGATATACCGTTATAGGAAATGAATCGGATACGACCGGTGGGATTCTTCTCGGGATGCCACTCCAGAATGGAAAGAATCTGCCTACGGATTTCCTCGCGGTCGTCGGGCGGCAGAGACTTATAGTTGGACTCGGTGGGGCCCTTTCTGAAATCGGGCACCCAGACATGCTTGGCGGATTTGAGATACTTGCCAGAGAGTCCGAGAATCTGATTGGCGAAGAGGGCGGTGGTGGCGTCGGCGGGGTCGAGGGATGTCCAGAAGTTATTCAGCTGGAAATGTCTGAATCCGCATTTGCTCACTTCGCGGAGAAAGTTCGCCCTCAGAGATTTGGGGGACATGACAATAATCTTCTTTTTGGCGGAGGCGAACAGGGCCTCGGCGGCTGCAATAGCTGTGCAGGTCTTTCCTGAGCCGAGGCCGTGATAGACGAGGAGGCCGCGATAGGGGGATTCCTTGCGCATGTAGTCGCGGACGAATTTCTGGTAGGGATAGTATTTGTCGGATTCTGGTATGGGGCCATCGGGCAGCTCGAAGGTTTTGTAGGTGACTTTGATGAAATCGGCGAATCCGCGACGAGTCTGAGGAACATAGGCCGTAGGGACCTGGGTATTGTAGAGATCGCGGCTTTCTTCCTGCTCGATGAGTTCGGCCATTTCTCTGAGGTCGCTTGTGAGACCTCCGATGGGCTTGTCCTCGGCTTCGGCCTCCTCGGCTTCGGATTCAGCTTCGGATTCTGCTTCTGCCTCAGCCTGAGCCTCGATAATATTCCCAGCCTCTTCTTCGAGTCTTGCAGGCTTAGTATCTTCTGTTATCTCTTTGACAGCAGCCTTTGCCTCAGCGACTTCTGCAGGTTTGGGCTTGGCAGAAGCGGAAGCCGCCTTAGGCTTAGCCTTGGTCTTTGGCTTTCCGAACATTTCACGAGCAACAGCTGCAGGTTTCAGTGTCAATGCCTCTTCCTGTGGTGTTGGCAGCTCCTTCAATCCCTCGGGAGCCTTTTGTCCGACTTTTGATTTGAAGCTCACGCCACGCTTCTTTGCAGGAGCGCCATCCATCTCTAAAGGGTGTTGCGATAATCCTATACTGTGATTCAGACTCACTTCTTTTTCATCAACACCTCCAGTGCAAGCCTACTAGCACTTTGCTCGGCCTCCTTCTTATTTCTTGCTAACGCCGTTGCAATAACGGTCCCTTCTGGCGACAGGACACCCATTGTAAAGACACGATCATGGGATGGTCCCTCCTCATGCACGACCTTGTAGCGTGGAGGCTGGTGATACTCTGCCTGGAACCAGCGGAGCAGCTGGTCCTTATAGTTTGTATTCTTGGTAATGAGCTCTACAAAATAAATGTGGCGCTCCATAACGGTTGTCACGAAGGACTGCACGGCCTCGAATCCTGCACCGCCCTTTCCAGCAGAATAATACAGGGCGCCTAGCCATGCCTCGAACATACTCCCGAGCAGGCGCAAGTTCTGGCGCCCATCACAGACCTCCTCCACATGACGACTAATAATAAGCCAGGGCGCGAATCCCACCTTCTTTGCCAGCTCACCAAGACGGTCATTATTTACAATCTCCGTTCGCAGATTCGTCATGAATCCCTCACCCTGTCCTGAAAAGCGCTCCTTCAGATATGTCGCCGCGACGGCACTCAGGATTCCGTCGCCGGCATATTCAAGCTCCTCATTGTCTGCCCCTTGGAGTGGCAGGCAATTCGGCGGCCGGTCTGCTAGAACCATTGGCTCCTCCTGCTTTGCCCAGACGTCCGACTTATCTACATAGCTCGTATGGACACATGCCTGCTTGAATAGGGATAGGTCTTTGAATTGGTGCTTTACGCCGTAGGTAGAAAGAATACGAGCAATTTCCTTAACTGGAATGATCTTATTCTTGGCGTTCCACGGATTACAGATCTTGGGGGCTACAGATTCTGCTAACATCTCTATTTTATAAACGCGTTACACGTTTAGGCTGCGAACACTTTCCCCCGTCTTCAGTAGAGGATGGCTTCCGCAAGAGGAAAAAAAGGGGCATTTGCGAGGGCAATAACAGATGCTAGAGGAATGCAAATAGGAACAGCAACACCTGGAGGACCTGGAGGGGCGCCTATTAGTAGTTGGCTGGGTGTGGATGCTCGAGCAGGAGCTGGAGCTGGAGCAGGAGCAGCTGCTGCTGCAGGCTTAGGGCTGGGCTCTGGGCAAGG
>SXGQ01325090.1_pt1 | contig 13099 bp, 6 predicted proteins | sample 3178371 | NCBI WGS metagenome assembly SXGQ01 (sample SAMN11356859, study PRJNA531348) | freshwater metagenome | isolation source: freshwater sample F1-20 | place: China: Fuxian Lake, Yuxi | collected 2017-12-25
CAACCCCGACGGCAAAGGCCAAGCGCCCGGCGCGTCGCTGGTGTACTACGACTACCCGGCGAACCTCAACAGCGTGGACCTGCACTACGCCCAGTATGGGGTGCGGGTCACCGCGAGCAGCTACTCGAACGGCTGCAACGCGGGCTACACGGCCTTCACGCAGCATATGGACCAGGACATCATCCAGAACTACCACTTGATGCACGTGTTTTCGGCCGGCAACAGCGGAACCTCTAACTGCAACTACGGCGCGGGCGACGGCTGGGGCAACATCACGGGGGGCCAAAAACAAGGCAAAAACGTGATCGCAGTCGCCAACCTTCAAGGTTCCGACGCCATTGCGGGCTCGAGCAGCCGCGGCCCGGCCCACGACGGACGCATCAAGCCCGACGTCGCCGCCCTGGGCACCAACGTTTTTTCCTGCTCTTCCCCCAACGGTTACGCGACGCTGACCGGAACCTCCATGGCCTGCCCCGGCACCGCGGGGGTGCTCGCCCAACTCTACGACGCCTACCGCCAAACGCACTCAGGCCAAGATCCGCACGGCGGACTCATGAAGGCCATTTTGATGAACACCGCCGACGACCTCGGCCAGCCGGGTCCGGACTTCATCCACGGCTACGGGAGAATGAACGCCCTTCGCGCGGCTAAAAGCATCGAGCAAAACCACTTCATGAAGGATAGCCTTTCAGTCGGAGAGACCGACACGGTGCGCATAACTGTTCCCACAGGAACCCACGTCGTGCGCGTCATGCTGCACTGGACCGATCCCGCGGCCACCGTCAACGCCGGCCGCGCCCTGGTCAACAACCTCAACGGAACCCTGGTGCAGGGCAGCGCAAGCTGGCTGCCCTGGGTGCTGAATCCGACCCCCAACGCCACCGCCCTAAACACCCCCGCGGTACGTGCCGTCGACAGCTTGAACACTGCAGAGCAGTTTGAAGTCATGAATCCCACTCCGGGCGACTTTGACCTCATCGTGAACGGCACCTTGGCGGTGGGCGCAAGCCAAGAGTACTTCGTCACGTGGACCTTTGTGGCCGCCGACGTGGAACTCACCTACCCAGTAGGCGGCGAAGTGCTGGTGGCCGGACAAACGACCCCGGTTCGTTGGGATTCCGAACCTAACGGCTCACCTTACCAGCTCAGTGCCTCTTACGACAACGGGGCAACTTGGACCGTAGTGGCCAATCCCGGCGCCAACGTCGACCAGGCCAACTGGTCGGTACCTGCGGGCGTGAACGACCAAATGTGGCTCCGCATTACCCGCGGAACCCAAGGTGACACCACCAACTTCGTGATGAGCCGCATCGGCGTGCCCACCAACCTCAACCACCAATGGACTTGCCCCGACTCATTTAAGGTATCGTGGAACCCCGTGGTGGGCGCCGCGGGCTACGTCGTGTACCGCTTGGGAGCCGCCTACATGAACCCCGTCGACACAGTGACTGCGACCAGCTACGTCTTCACGGGCAGCAACCCCAACACGGCCGAGTGGTTCAGTGTGGCTGCCCTTACGCCTGCGGGTCGCGCCGGCAAGCGCGCGGTAGCCGTGGAAAAACCTGCCGGCATTCAAGGCTGCATCGTAACGACCGACGCCGCGCTCTCGGCCATCCTGAATCCAAAAGGCCGGATGCCTAACTGCCAGGCCTTGAGCAACGTGCCCGTCGAAGTGCGCATCCTCAACCCGGCCACGCAGCTCCTGACTTCGGTGCCGATTGCGGTGCAAGTTGGGACGGGTCCCATTCAGCGCGACACCTTGACCGTTTCGCTGACGTCCACCCAGTCCGCCAGTGCCCTACTCACGCCCACGCTGAGTCTTGCCAGCGTCGGCATCTACTCGGTGCGCATTTGGACCGAGCTGTCGGGCGACCAAAATCCCTACAACGACACGTTGGTGAGCGTCGTCAACGTGACCTCCTCAGGCACTCCGGTGGGCCTGCCGTACAGCGAGAACTTCAACACCTTTACCGCGTGCCCAACCACGTCGAACTGCGGCGTTACGGTGTGCGGACTCTCGGGCGGATGGGTCAACGGGACCAACGGCTCTGAAGACCAGCACGATTGGCGCACCGACGCGGGCGGAACCCCGACCGCCGGCACCGGTCCCGCGGGCGGCGCTAACGGCGGAGGCCCCACCGACAACTACCTCTACCTCGAGTCCACAAACTGCTTGAATTCAACGGCCTTGGCCTACACTCCGTGCATCAATTTGACCAACGCGAGCCTGCCGCAGCTCAGCTTTGCCGCCCACATGCTAGGCAGCACTCAGGGAGAACTCCACGTGGACGTGCTTTCGGGCGGACGCTGGTACCTCGACGTGTGCACTCCGCTGGTGGGTGATAAAGGAGCGAGTTGGATCAACGTCACCGCTACCCTTTCGGCATTCACTGGCAACATAGTGGTGATTCGCTTCCGCGGAATCACGGGAAGCGGCGGCACGAGCGACATCGCCATCGACGCCGTCTCGGTGAGCGAAGTGACTTCAGCACCGGTGGCCGCCATGCAGCTTCCGAGTGCCGCGCCCTGCCTCAACCAAGTGGTGCAGCTGTTTGATGCCTCGACCAACAGCCCCTCAACGTGGCGTTGGATCATCACCCCGCGTACGGGCGTGAGCTTTGCCAACGGCACGGACTCGACCAGCAAAAACCCGTGGGTATCGTTCAGCAACCTGGGAACCTACTCCGTACAACTCATTACGGCCAACAGCTTTGGGTCCGATACGGCAACCAGCGCGGCGAGCATTAACCTTACGGCGGGTGCTCCCCTGCCGTTTGCAGAGGCCTTTGGTCCTTCGGTCCCCTTGGGCTGGGCGGTAGACAACCCCGACGGAGGAATCACCTGGACCGTGGCCAACAGCATTGGCATTTCGGGAACCACGACCAACGCCATGACGGTCAACTTCTTTAACTACAGCGCGGCCCTCCAAGAAGACCGGCTGGTGACGCCCAGCATTGATTTGAGCGGAACCAACCTACCGTTCCTGGTGTTTGATGTGGCCTATGCGCCCTACGACGCGACCTACATCGACGGCCTTCGCGTCGAGTACAGCACCAACTGCGGCACCACCTGGCAGCCGACGGGCTACGCCAAGTTTGGGTCCGCGCTCGCAACCAAGGCCGCCCAAACCACCACGTTCACGCCGTCGCTGGCCAGCCACTGGCGTCGCGACAGCATCGCCCTGCCGTCGAGCATTTCGGGTCCGAGCGTGAAGTTCCGCTTTGTGGGCGTCAACGGCTACGGCAACAACGTATTCCTGGACAACATACAGGTGTATGATTTGGCCGCCACGGCACCAGTTGCGGCCATTTCGGCCAGTGCCACGAGCGACGTGTGCGTGCTCGACACCGTCTACTTTGCGGCGGTCAATCCTGGCAATGCCTTGGCGCAGTGGACCTTTGGGCCGGGGGCGGTACCCAGTGTGGCCACCGGACCGGGCAACCACGCCGTGTACTTTTTCTCGGCCGGACCCAAAACGGTGACCCTGCAGCTCAACGGCGCAGGGGGCACAGACCGCGACACCATTAGCCTGAACGCGGTACCTAACCTCAACGGTGCGTGGAGCTTCCAGACCGACAGCGCGTTCATCTTCCGCGGCCTTGCCGCCGTGACGCAGGGCAACGCCTTGGGCTACCTCTGGGACTTCGGCGACGGCACGACGGCCACGACAGCTTCGGTGCGCCACGTCTACGCCACCGCGGGCACCTATCCGGTGCAGTTGACGGTCGACGGACCCTGCAACGACTTGGTCTTCTCGACCAACGCCGTCATCAGTTCAGTGGGTGTGTACGAGCCTGAACTCGGTTTTGCCGTATCGCCCAACCCCACCGACGGGCTTCTGCGCGTCGAAGGGGTGCAGCGACCTGAGGCGTACCGAATCATCGACCTTGCTGGCCGACTGGTCGGCGCCGGAGGCTGGCCTGAAGCCGACCTGATCGACCTGCGCACTTTGAGCTCCGGAAGCTACGTTTTGGAGCTCCAGCGCGACGGACAAAGCCAGCGCATATTGGTGGTCAAACGTTAAGAGACCTGTTGCCGTGCAGCCTACCTGCGAGATCCCGCCGCGAGCAGCACGGCGGTGATCAATCCGTTGAGCAAGATCAGCTCAAAGCCGAACTGATACCCTAACCACTGGGGGCCGGCCCAGCTTGCGCCGTAGGTGAGGAAGGGGCCGAGGAGGCAGGCCACGGGAATCCACCAACCTGGCGGACGCACGGAAGTCAGCTGCCCCAAGGCAAAGAGTCCGAGCAAGGGTCCGTAGGTATACCCTGCCGCCGTAAAAATGGTGGTAATGATGCTTTGGTCTGCAAACGGCTTTACGGCAATCATGAGCAGTCCGACAGCGACCGTCATGCCCACGTGTACGCGGCGCCGCAGGCGCTCCGCACGGATGGACTCCATGCCCTCCACACCCAAAATATCTACCGAAAACGACGTGGTCAATGCCGTGAGTGCCGAGTCAGCGCTGGAATAGGCCGCCGCAACGAGGCCCAATACAAACAGGATGCCTATGGCCACGGGCATTTCGGGCGAGAGCGCCACGGCGGCAAAAAGACCGTCGCCCACGACGTCGATTCCTGCGCCTTCGGCATAGCGGTACAGCACAATGCCCAATGCCAAAAACAGGAGGTTTACGGCCACCAGCACCAGGCTGAACACCACCATGTTTAACTGGGCCTCTTTCAGGCTTCGGCAGGTCAGGTTCTTTTGCATCATGTCTTGGTCCAGGCCGGTCATGGTGATGGTAATGAACATGCCGCCGAGAAACTGCTTCCAAAAATTGCGGCCGTCAGTGGCTTCGGGAAAAAACCACTGGGACTCCGGCTGCTCCCACAACCAGGTCCACGGCTCAGTGACCCCCAAGTCACCCATGAGCACTGCGAGCACCCAAACTAAAACACCAAGCATTGCCGCCGTCTGCAGCGTATCGGTGAAGACCACGGCGCGAATTCCGCCGCGGTGCGTGTACAACCAAATCAGCCCCAGTACGCCAACCACAGTGGCGCCAAACGGCAGTCCAAACGGCTTAGCTACCAAATCGTGCAATATGGCTGCCACGAGAAAGAGGCGCAGCGACGATCCAACCCATCGGGAGACAATAAACAGCCACGCACCAGTACGGTATGCCGCAAGCCCAAAGCGCTGATTCAGGTACCCATAAATGGTCGTCGTAGCTGTGCGGTAGTAAAGGGGGAGAAGCACAAAAGCCACCACAGCATAACCCGCAACGTACCCCAGCACCATTTGCAGATAGCTGAACGAGGACGTGCCCACCCAACCCGGAACCGAAACGAAGGTTACCCCGCTTAGCGACGCCCCAATCATGCCAAAGCTCACCAACCACCACGGGCTCTGCCGGCCGGCCGTGAAAAACTGGGTGTTGTCGGCGCCGCTTCGGCGCGTTGCCCATTCCGCGACAAGGACCAAGAGCAGAAAGTAGGCCGCGAGCACGGCAAGTACGAGGTAGGGACCATGGATCATGGTCGCAAAGATGCCGTATTTTTGGAAGATGGAACTACCCTCGGCCGCATTGGAACGCGCAGTGAGCGAATTAGCGCGGCTACCGGGGATCGGGCGAAGGTCCGCCTTGCGGCTTGCCCTACACTTGATTCAGCAGGGCGAAGATCGCATGAATCAACTCGCCGATGCGGTGCATAACCTCGCCGAGCAGACCACCTTGTGCGGCCAATGCCATTCCTTGAGCGACACGCCCACTTGCCGCATTTGCGACGACGAGCGGCGCGACCGGCAGACCCTATGCGTCGTCGAAGACGTGCGCGACGTGCTGGCGCTCGAAAATACCCAGGCCTTCCGGGGACGCTACCACGTGCTGGGTGGACTCATTTCTCCGATGGACGGCATGGGGCCGAGCGACTTGAGCATTGACCACCTGGTCGAGCGCGTGACGGCCGAAGGGATTACGGAAGTGCTCTTTGCACTGAGCACCACGATGGAGGGCGACACGACCGCATTTTACCTCTACCGCCGCCTGCAACCACTGAACGTCAACCTCACGGTGATGGCGCGTGGACTCCCAGTAGGTGACGCTCTAGAGTACGCCGACGAGCGAACCCTGAGCCGCGCCGTAGAGCAGCGGATTCCCTACGAGCAAACCATTAAAGGCTAACTTCACGCCGTGCGCCTTTCGGTACTCATCGTCAACTACAACGTCAAAGCCTTTCTTGACCAGTGCTTGCGTTCGGTGCGGAGCGCTTCGCGCGGACTCGACGTCGAGGTCGTCGTCGTCGACAACGCCTCCACTGACGGCAGCGAGGCCTGGATCACCGCCAAATTTCCCGAAGTGCGCTGGATCGCCTCGCCCACGAACCTCGGCTTTGGGCGCGCCAACAACCTCGCCCTGCGCGAGGCCACCGGCGACATTGTGCTCTACCTCAACCCCGACACGGTCCTGCCCGAAGACAACCTTCGGACGGCCCTGGCCTACCTCGAAGCACACCCTGAAGTCGGATCCTTGGGCTGCCGGATGCTCGACGGAACCGGAGCCTACCTTCCCGAATCCAAGCGCGCCCTGCCCACCCCGACCGTCGCCCTGTACCGGCTGCTCGGAATGAGTACTTTGGCGCCGCGCAGTCCGCGCTTTGCCCGCTACTACCTCGGCCACCTGCCTGAAGACCAAAATGCCGAAGTCGACGTGCACTGCGGCGCGTGGATGATGGTCCGCAAACCCATCCTCGACCAACTGGGCGGCTTTGACGAGGCCTTCTTCATGTACGGCGAAGACATCGACCTGAGCTACCGCATTCAGCAGGCCGGATGGCAGAATCACTACCTCGCAACCTCACCCATCATCCACTACAAAGGCGAGTCCACCAAGCACGCCACCTGGAAGTACGTAAAAACCTTTCACGAGGCTATGGACATTTTTGCCCGCAAGCACTTTGCCGGCCAAGCGGCGTCCTTCAGCGCCCTGATTCGTTTGGGCATCTACGCCAAAGCCAGCGCTTCCATGCTCCAGCGGTGGGCGGTACTTCTGCTACCGCTGCTCATCGAGCTCGCGCTTGGCCTCTTTCTAGCGGAATCTATTACCTCCTACTGGGAGCGTTCGCACCGCTACGTCGAGGGCGGAGCTTATCCCGATGCCTACCGCCAGGTGGTACTGCCGGCCTACGCCGTGGTTTGGTTCGCAGTGTACTACGTCCTTGGCAGTGCGCGCGGCCCCCTTCGCCGGTGGTTCACCGGCGGGGTCCTTGCGACCCTTTCCCTCTTAGTAGGCTACGCACTTTTGCCGGTCGAATGGCGCTTTTCTCGGGCGCTCGTGCTGCTTTCCTCGCTTCTGTTTGCGGCGGCCTCGCTGTGCTCCAGGGCGGTGCGGATGGTACTCGAGCTGAACGAGCGCGGACTCCTTCGCCAAGGAACCGCCAACCTGGGCCGACCGGGCACCCCCGTGCCGCCCGAAAAGCAGCCGCACGACTACGACCTTCCCTGGGGAGGCCAAACCCTTGCCGCGCTTTCTACCTTTCAGCCCGCGGTGCTCGCTATGCACCCGGGGCCCTCGCTGTCCTATGGGGAGTGCATCCAACTCATGCAAGCCCTGCACGGTCAAGGTATTCGCTTTCGCACCGTGTACCCGGAATGGTCGTTGGGCAGCGACGACCGACGAACCGCATCCGACGCCCAAATCTCAGAGATCGACAAGCCGTCGGTTCGGCGGGTTCGCCGGGCGACCCACGCCCTTTTGGCGCTCGCGTTCCTGGCGCTGGCCCCTTTCTTGGCGTGGAGTCCCAAAGGCCGATTCCTGCTGAGCCACGCGATGCCCGTGCTTCGGGGTTCGCGCGCTTGGGTAGGTTATGCGGGCGACGGCCACGGACTGCGCCCCCTGCCTCCTGGGGTGGTGCCGCACGTTCCACCTAGCGGGGTGGCGGATTGGGACCGCGCCGCCGACCAACGCTATGCTAACCGTTGGCACGTGGATTTAGACGTTTATGCACTTCTCCGCCGGCGACCTATGCCTTAAATTTGCCGCACAACCCCAGCGAATATGTTTGAATTGACGATGCCCAAAATGGGCGAATCGGTAGCAGAGGCCACCATCACGCAATGGCTTAAGAACGAAGGCGATTCGATCTCGCTCGACGAATCGGTGCTGACCATTGCCACCGACAAGGTTGACAGCGACATCCCGTCGCCCGTTGCCGGCGTGCTCGTCAAGAAACTGTTTAAGGAAAACGACGTCATTCAAGTCGGTCAGGTTATTGCCCAAATTGAAACGGGCGACGGCAAGGCAGCGGCGCCCGCAGCTGGCAGCCCGAAGCCCGAAGCCAGCGCCCAGCAGCCCGAAGCCAGCGGCCAGCAGCCCGAAGCCAGCGGCCAGCAGCCAGCAGTCAGCGTCGAGCAGCCAGCAGTCAGCGTCGAGCAGCCAGCAGCCAGCGTCGAGCAGCCAGCAGCCAGCGTCGAGCAGCCAGCAGCAAGCAACCCCCAGCCGGTCACCAAAGGCACCGGCAACCGCTTCTACTCGCCCTTGGTTCGCAGCATGGCCGCACAGGAGGGTCTGTCACAGACCGAACTCGACCAAATCGACGGCTCTGGCCAAGAAGGTCGTGTGACCAAGCACGACGTCCTTGCCTACCTGGCCCAGCGCGCAAGCGGTGCCCACCGTACCGCTGTCGCCGCGAGCCCGGCGAGCGAGGCTACCGCCCAAACCCCAACTACGGCTAGTGCTGCCGCCACTAAAACCAGTGAATCAGCCCTTTCAGGCCATGGGTTTAAAGCTCCGGCTCCCACCATCTTCCCGGGAGATGAAATCCGCGAAATGGACCGCATGCGTAAGCTCATCGCGGACCACATGGTGATGAGCAAGCACGTTTCGCCGCACGTTACCTCGTTCGTTGAGGCCGACGTCACCGCCATCGTTCGCTGGCGCGAAAAAGTAAAGTCGGGGTACGAAAAGCGCGAAGGCGAGAAACTCACCTTCACTCCAATTTTCATGGAAGCCGTGGTCAAGGCCATTAAAGACTTCCCCAACATCAACGTCAGCGTCGACGGCAACAACGTAGTGTACCACAAGCCCATCAACTTGGGAATGGCCACGGCCTTGCCGAGCGGAAACCTCATCGTGCCCGTCATCAAAAACGCGGACCGATTGAGCCTGAGCGGCATGACCAAGGAAGTCAACGAACTTGCCAACCGCGCGCGTTCCAACGCCCTGAAGCCCGACGACATTCAAGGCGGAACCTACACGGTAACCAATGTCGGCAGCTTCGGGAACATCTTGGGAACTCCGATCATCAACCAGCCCCAGGTGGCCATCTTAGCCTTAGGCGCCATCCGCAAAATGCCCGCCGTCATTGAAACTGCCGAAGGGGACGTGATTGCCATTCGCCACAAAATGTTCCTTTCGCACTCCTACGACCACCGCGTGGTCGACGGCGCCCTGGGCGGAATGTTCGTTCGCCGCGTGGCCGACTACCTCGAACAGTGGGATTCGAACCGCGAAATCTGATGCGGCTTACCCGCCCGCTCTGCGTTTTTGACATCGAATCCACCGGAGTAAATGTGGTCCACGACCGCATTGTAGAGCTCTGTGTGCTCCGCGTCCTGCCTGACGGAACGGAAACCGTGAAAACCTGGCGGGTAAACCCGGGCGTTCCGATTCCAGCCGCCGCCACTGCGATTCATGGAATCAGCGACGCTGACGTCGCTGAGGCCCCCTCATTTTCGGGCATATTGCCTGAACTCGTGCCGCTTATCCAAGGCAGCGATTTGGCCGGATACAACAGCAACAAGTTCGACATTCCGCTGCTGGCTGAAGAACTGCTCCGTGCGGGCAGTGACTTGGACCTCAGCCAATCGCGCAGCGTAGATGTTCAGAACATTTTTCACAAAAAAGAGCAGCGCACCCTGAGTGCGGCCTATCGATTTTACTGCGGTTCGGACCTCCAAAACGCGCACACCGCCGAAGCAGACGTGCGCGCCACGTATGAGGTACTCCTCGCCCAACTCGAGCGCTACTCCGACCTTCCCCGCGAAATACCCGCTCTGAGCGACTTCAGCACGATGCACAAGGCCGCCGACTTCGCGGGCTTCATCACCTACGACGACCAAGGCCAAGAGCAGTTCAGCTTTGGTAAGTACAAGGGACAACGTGTGAGTCACGTCCTGCTGCGGGATCCCGGCTACTACTCTTGGCTTCAAAACGCGGACTTTCCGCTGTTTACCAAGAAAATACTCACCGCCATTCGGCTTCGGCAGTCATGAAAATTATCTGCGTCGGACGCAACTACCGGGCGCACGCCGAAGAGCTGGGCAATGCGGTCCCCGAAGAACCGGTGGTCTTTTGCAAACCCGATTCGGCCCTGCTCCCGCCGAGGAATCCCTTTGTGATTCCGCCTTGGACCCGCGACGTGCACCATGAAATCGAATGGGTAGTGCGCATCGGTAAAGTGGGTAAGTACATTGAACCGCGTTTTGCCTACGGCTACCTCGACGCGATGACCGTCGGATTGGATTTCACCGCCCGAGACCTCCAATCCAAGCTCAAAAGCCAGGGCCTCCCCTGGGAACGCGCCAAGGGCTTTGACGGCAGCGCCGCACTGGGCAGCTGGGTTGAGCTTCCCGATGAGCCTAGGGCCCACGAAATCCGCCTCGAAAAAAACGGCACCGAAGTGCAGCGGGGAAGCACCGCAGACTTTTTGCATTCAGTAGAAGACCTGGTTGCCTTTGTAAGCCAGTACTTTACCCTCAAAAAAGGGGATGTTTTATTCACCGGAACCCCGGCAGGTGTTGGCCCTGTTGCGGCCGGAGATCGCCTCGAGGGCTTTTTAAATAGTGAATCGCGCCTTCGGGTGAACGTGCGCTAGGCAGGAGCTTCAGCTACTTCTCGTATATTTGAGGTTCTAGGTTTATACCCAACCGAGAACGAACGCACGCTATGACGCACCTCCTACGCCGCTTAGGCCTTGCAGCAATTGTGTACACTTCCCTGAATTTCAGCGCGGAAGCACAAATTACCACGGTCTATTCTGAAGATTTTGACTCGCCCCCGCACAACGTAACCACCTTCCACACGCAATCGGGACCCAGTCCGTTTTGGAACGACACCACCGCCTTGAAGGTCAGCGGCACGCACAGCTACCACGCCAACGTGCTTCCGCAAGACACCGTGTTTTTTCAAACTTTAGCGTTTTCGACGGTAGGAAACTCCTTCGTGCGCCTTTCGTTTGACCACATCGGCAAAATCCACTTCGGTCAGCGGGGCTACATCAGCGTTTCGACCAACAACGGTGCGACCTGGACCACCCTCTCCGGCACCCACTACCGCGGGGCCAGCACCAGTTTTGCCACGTTGGGCTACGTGAACGAAGTGATGTACGCCAACTCTGCGGCCTCGCCATTTTGGGGCGGCGCCACGACTGTAGGCCAGGGCATTGCCCCCACCAACGGCTGGTGGGCCAACGAGGTATTTGACATTTCAAGCATTGCGGGTAGTGGACCCTCAGGCACTGGTACCGGCTTCTCACAGGTTCTGGTTCGCTTTGCACTGCAGTATCGCGTGCCAAGCGGAACCGCGGTCACCGCCGGATGGTTCGTCGACAACGTCAAAGTAGAAGCCGCTCCATGCGAACTGATTCCACCGTTGATCAAGTGGAACCTGAATCCGCGCAAGGAGCCCATCGGCGCCCGATACCAAGCTTCGGAAGAAGTTCGCCTGCGCGCGACCGACAAGGTGCTCCCTAAATCAGGAATGGACTCCGTGGTACTACACTACCGTCTGAACAATGGACCTTGGAACTGGCTCAACATGACGGCCATCAACACCGCCAACTGCCCCGACTCCTCAGAATACACCTACACCTTCAACAATTTGGTAGTGGGCGACACGGTAGATTGGTACGTGATTGCCTACGACTGTGCCTGCGACGAAAACACGGTGCGTTCTCCGTCTACCGCGGCCGCCGTATCGTTCAATACGTTTTGGCGCGACCCGTCGCCCCCTGCGGTGTGCGGCCCCTCCCTGCCCAACAGCTGGCCGTTTGTCGCCACGCAGTTCCCTTACCTTGAGAACTTTGAAGCGTTTTACTGGATGGCGGGCACCGGCGCCGGTACGTCGGGAACGTCACACCGCGGGGTGTTCCCCCTGGGTAACCCTCCCGCAGGACGCAACTACGAGGTGAGCCCGAGCCCGCTTACCGCGGGATTCGGCTGGTCGGTGCGCACCGGACCTACCGCCACTTTTGGTACCGGTCCGGCGGGAGACCACACCACCGGAAGCGGCAAGTACATCTACACCGAAGCCTCTCAAGGCACCTCGGGGCAAACGACCCTGTTCAGTACTCCCTGCTTGAAGCTCGACAACTTGCCCAACGTGGCCGCAGAGTTCTACTACCACAAGTTTGGTGCGCACATGGGCAACCTGCGTGTGGACATCGACACCGGCACCGGCTTCACCACGGGCAACGGCGTCATTGGAGCGGCCTTAATTACCGGCCAAACCCAGCGCAGCAATCTGGATCCGTGGAAGAAGGGCTTCTTGAATTTGAACGCCTACAAAGGCAAGTACGTGCGCCTTCGCTTCGTGGGTACCAAAACCAACACGGCGACTAACGACCGCGGCGACATGGCGCTTGACGACATCAAGATCTTCCAGCCTTTCGTACGGGACCTCAACTTGCTGGAGTCCTTCAGTCCGCGCAATGGATTCTGCACCTACACCAACCAAGAAAACGTACGCATTCGAGTGCGAACCGAAGGATCGCAGAGCTTGACCAAGATTCCGCTCGCATTCTCGGTCAAAAACCTCACTACGGGCGTGACGGTGATTTCGCGAGATACAATCAACGGCACGTTCAACATGGGCGACACCTTATCCTACAGCTTCGTGCCTAAAGCCAACCTCAGTGCTTATACCGATTTTGAGGTGTATATCTGGGGCGAACTCGCCAACGACGGCCAGCACAACAACGACAGCATCGGGCCAATCACCATCGAACACATTCAGCCGATTACGACCTTTCCGTACTTCCTGAACTTCGATGGCCCCGGCTGGACCCCCGGCAACGGAACGACCGCCAACCCGGGAACCTTTGCCCCTTCGGGATGGTTCGCTTCGCCCGCGTCCAACAGCAGCGAATACGCTTTTATG
>SXGQ01747538.1_pt1 | contig 13096 bp, 11 predicted proteins | sample 3178371 | NCBI WGS metagenome assembly SXGQ01 (sample SAMN11356859, study PRJNA531348) | freshwater metagenome | isolation source: freshwater sample F1-20 | place: China: Fuxian Lake, Yuxi | collected 2017-12-25
AAACGCAGATCCGTGGTGATCACGGCTGGCAGGACCACGTCCAGCGTCTCGAGGCCTGCATCGACCTCACGGGTGACTCGCGCCTTGTCGCCATCGACCTCAACTTTCGAGGCGAAGGTCGCCTGCGGGCGTTGCCACAGCGCCGCCAACATTTGACCCGTTTGGCTGCAGTCGTCATCGATCGCTTGCTTGCCGAGGATCGCGAGTATGGGTTGTTCGCGATCGGCGAGAGCCTTGAGCACTTGTGCGGCAGTCAACGGTTCAATGATGGCATCGGTCTGAACGTGGATGGCGCGATCGGCGCCCATTGCCAGCGCCGTGCGCAACTGTTGTTGGCAATCGGCAGGGCCGATCGACACCGCCACAACTTCCTCAGCGAGACCCTTTTCTTTGATCCGCAGCGCTTCTTCGAGCGCAATTTCATCGAACGGATTAATGCTCATCTTGACGCCATCGGTGATGACCCCCGAGCCGTCGGGCTTGACCCGAATACGGACGTTGTAATCCACGACGCGTTTGATGGAGACCAGAATGCGTTTCATCGCGAGAAAGACTCCGCTGCGAGCTTCGAACAGCCCGCTATTCTACAGGCCCAGAGCGCCCGGGTTAAGCCGGCGTTGAGGGTCGACCAGCTGCTTGAGGTTGCGGATCAAGGCTGCGTTGTTCGGCTCGCGACCACGCAGGTATGGATAGAACTTGCCAATCTGCAAATGGGCGGCGCCGTGTCGCTGGAAGATGTCGGCGATGCCATGCTTCATCTTATCGACCAGCGCGCGCCCTTCCGGATTGTCCGGGAATTGCGGCAAGGTCGCTTGATATCCCTCGGGCATCAGTCGAGATTGAGTGGCGTTGTAGCCGTCTTCCCAATAAAACACCGGCTCGTACAAGAACGCGTTGGTAGCCACCGTCATGAACATGGCGCCGGAGCGGATTTTCAGGCGCTTCATATCGGCTTCGTGTTCCGCGTAATAGCGGGTGAGGTCGGCACGGAACGCCTCCACCTTCGAGAAAGGCAACAAACCGTGGATGGGTACCCAGCGCTCACCGCGCGGACTGCGCACGTTATACAGCGGCATGAACGGCATCGCGTTGGCCACCGTCGGCACGGTAGCCGGCACTTCCGCGCCAAAGGGCTGCAGACTTGAGCGCAAGCGGGCGACGGCGGCGCGGCAGCTCACATCATCGAGACCATCGACGATCCAGTGGGCCGAGAACACGGTACCATCGAGGAAGCGACGACCGGCGAGCGCCATCTTCACGAGTTGCCGCACGCCATCGGCGAGACCGCGCGAGGTTCTCCACACCGCGAGCGCCGATTGGATGGCCGTGGCACGATCGGCCTTGCCGAGCTGTCCCTGTTGGAGTGCGGGGTCGAGCCCGAAATTGGTCAGGTTGAGTCCCTCCTTCGCGGCCGCTTCCATCCCTGCGGCGAGACTCGCGAAATCCGGGAATCCGAACGATAGCCCCATCACCACGGCGTTACGCCGCATGAGGCGTAAGGCAACGGCGGTTTTCACGCCGAGGGCGCCGCAATCACCCATGAAAAGACCGGTTAAGTCTGGACCATACGAGCGCATGAACGGAACTCCGTTCGCGGCGCCCCAAGAGCCTGTGCGCACGACACGGCCATCGCCGAGTACGACTTCGACGCAGAGCGTCGTCTCACCCGAGACACCGAAGACGCCGGTTCCCCAGGTCACACTGTTCTGCGACAGCGAGCCACCGACCGTGGCGGCGAGCCCGGAGAATGGACCAAAGAATGGCGTGCGCAGTCCTTTCGCCGCGAGCGTTTCGTTGAGCTTCGCCCACGTCACGCCCACCTCGACGATCACGTATCCATCGCGCTCGTTGAGCTCGAGGATGCGATCCATGCGCGAGGTGTCGATCAAGATCGACTCGCGCTCGGCGGGTGCGTATCCATCTGTATACGAGGCGCCGCCGCCGCGCGGGACAACCGAGACGCCGGCGGCTACCGAGAGTTGCACGATCTGCGCGACATCGGCGCTGCTGCCCGGTCGAACGATCGCCATGGCCAACTCGCCACTGCGGTAGATGTCAGTCGAATAAAACTCGCACTCGGCCGGGTCCGTCACGACGTGCTCGTTGCCCAGCAACGATTGTAACTGTCGTAGTAAGGCCGTTCTGGTCGATTCCATCGCAGGGTTAGCGTTCATGTTCAACCCCGCGAGTTACCGACGGCGCGCAGTGGCGGCGGTGTCTCACGTTGCTGCTCAACGAAGCTTTGCCGAATTTTGTTGGCCGTCTCTCGTAGCTTCGGTAGGAAACGCTCAACGCCGAGCTTCAAAGGCACCGCGGTGCCGCTGAAACGAATGCTGACCGCCGCCAACACGCGATCGTCGATCAAAATCGGCACAGCCATGCTGATCTCGTCGGACACCCGACGCTGCCTAACAGCCGAGGCGTAGCCCTGCATCCGGACATCGTTCAGCAGCTTCATCAGCTCCGGTCGATTTCGTGCGAGGACATCCTCTTCCTTGTTGGAGCGGCCGAGAATATCAAGCAGCGACTCACGCTGCGTCGGTGGCGAGAAGGCGAGATAGACGCGTCCCGACGACGACAGCAACAGTGGCACGCGAAATCCGGCGGAATAGCGTTCCACCGCCAACGGGCTGCGATGATCGGTCGACTCGCGCACCATCATGGTCGTTCCCGAGAGCGAGGCGATCGCCACCGGCCAGACGATGTCTTTGCCAAGCTCGTGGATGAAAGGACGAGCGATCTGCGTGACCCAGGCTTCATCGTCGTAACCATCAGAGAGGCCACGCACCATGATCGTCAGGCGATATCGATCATCTGTGGCATCGCGATAGACGAAGCCGGCATGACTCAAGGTTTCGAGAATGCGGTAAGTGGTCGTTCGCGGTAAGCGAATTTCCTGCGCCACTTCGGAGACGGTCGCCCCGTTGCGAAGATTGAGAACAGTCAAAGCATCAAGGCCGCGAATGAGTGCGCGGATCGGTCGAGTGGATTCCATGTCAACCCCCGTTGAAAACCCCAGCTCTGCCTGAGTCTAGGCCGGAGCCGCCGAGGATGTCCAACGGGTGGACGCTGCCCGAGGGTTGGATTGAGCGCCGAATAAGGGTTTCTGTCCGTAGCGTGATCATCTGGTGGTGGTTCAAGTGCGCTGTTGTCGGCCCCGCTGCGATTGGGAGTTTAGTTTCGGTGCGGGATCGAACAGGGGGTTTCGTGTCACTCAGCCGTCGCCAGTTGCTGGCTTACGCGGCGCCGACTGTGGCGCTGCAAGCCATGCTCGTTCCGCTTTATAACTTTTTGCCGCCGGTCTACTACTCGCCGGAGGTTGGCATGGTAGCCCTCACGGTCGCGACGATCTTTGCGGTCGGGCGCTTTTGGGAGGCGATCATCGATCCGGTGATCGGCGCTCTTTCCGATCGAACGCGGTCCCGTTTGGGACGCCGTCGTCTCTGGATGCTTCTCGGTATGCCGGTGTCGATCATCGCCGCGTGGTTTCTGTTGCAACCGCCCTCGGGTGCGTCGCCATTTTACCTGTTGTTCTGGCTGATGCTGTTCTACGCCGGTTGGACGATGATCTATGTGCCGCATCAGAGCTGGGGTGGCGAGCTGTCGGGTGATTACGCCGAACGCACTCGCATCGCTGGCTATCGCGAGAGTGGCGCTTTTGTCGGATTTCTTTGCGCGACCGCCGTCGGTATCTTTTATTGGATCTGGTTCAAGGGCGTGTCGTTTCCGAGCTATGCGCAGATCGTCGCTGCGGTCGGCGTTTTCTTCGTCGTGTTCTTACCAATTGCGGTGCTGTGGTGCTTTTCGCAGGTGCCGACCCAGCCAGCGCACGACGAGCGCACGCCCGGCTGGGGTGAGTTGCTCGGGATACTCGCCGGCAATGCGCCTTTTCGACGATTGGCGATCGCGTATTCGATTGATCGCTTTACCATGGGAATTTATTTTGGCGTCCAACCCATCCTGATTTCACAGGCGCTCGGTCTGCAGCAACATGTGTTGACCGTTGCGCTCGTCAACACCGGTGCGGCGGTGGTGCTCGCGCCGCTGTGGGTGCCCATCGCCGGACGCCTTGGAAAGCATCGAGCCTACTGCCTCGCCAATCTGGTCACGGCCGCGGCCTACATCTCGATCTTCTTCGTGCCTGCAGCGGTGGTGTGGCCGGTGTTGCTGTCTAACGTGCTGATGGCTTTCGGTAATGGCGGCACGATGATCACGCCGCCTGCGATGACCGCCGATGCGGTTGATGCGGACGAACTGGCGAGCGGTACGGCGAAGATGGGCGGACACATGGCGTTTCTCGCCTCCACTTTTAAATTCGGCATGGGCCTTGGTCTGTTCGCCGGGCTCGGCTTTGTGTCGTGGTTCGGCTACCAAGGCATGAGTCAGGTCTTGACGAGCGAGGTTGAGCTCGGAGTGCGACTTGGTGCAGCTTGGTTACCGGCAGGACTGCTGATGTTGCCGATTTTGATCATGTGGCGATATCCGATCGATGCGGCGAGTCATGCTGAGATACGCCAAAAATTGGAGCAGCGGCGCTCGCTGCGGAGGCATGTGTGATGCGTTGGACATGGCGCTTATTGAAAGGCACCCTGGCGCTCGCGCTGTTGGTCGCGATCGTCTTGCCGACGACGATTTGGATTGCCGATCCCTCTGTGCTGCGCAACCTCGTGTTCGGACAACCGTTGGATGAGCCGACCCGTGTTTATTTGTCGCAGCCACAAGCCCGTGTGATGGGTGCGCGGCAGGTTACTGATATTCCGACCGCCGCGCCGACGACGCTCGCGGCGCAACCGCTCGCTGCGGCCGAAGCGCTCGCCTCAAAGACAAGTTCCGTCGCGCTACTCGTCTGGCATCGGGGTGCGCTGCGTTACGAGAAGTACTGGCCGCCATTCGATGCGACGACGCGAACCAACCCGAACTCGATGCACAAGACGGTGCTCGCGCTCGCGATCGGCGCAGCGGTGACCGACGGCGTGATTCCCTCCCTAGATAGTCAAGCGTCTCGTTGGCTGACCGAATGGCAAGGCGATGCACGCCGCGATGTGACCGTGGAAGATCTGCTGCGCATGCAGAGCGGCATCGAGTTGCCGCGCTTCGGAACCTGGAAGGCGACTAGGTTGTTACTCGGTTCCGACTTGCCGGGTGCGGTCCTGTCGTTGGGTTACTCACGCGCACCCGGCACTTATTTCGAGTACAACAATGCCAGTTCGCAACTGTTGTTGATGTTACTCGAGCGAGCGACGGGTCAGCGCTACGCCGATTATCTCGCGTCGCGCCTTTGGCAGCCGTTGGGAGCCGCGGCGGCCGGTTTGTGGATGGATCGAGAGGGTGGCATGCCGCGGGGCTTTTGCTGTTTGTTTGCCAGTGCGCGCGACTGGTTGCGGGTGGGGTTATTACTAGAGGCCGATGGCAGGGTGGGCGAGCGCCAATTGGTCGCGAGCGAGTGGGTTGTGGCGATGAAGACACCCAGTCCAACGAATCCCAACTTTGGTATGCACCTGTGGTTGGGCTCTCCAGCGCAGAAGGAACGTAAGTACAACGACTACTCGGTCAAGGCATTCCACTCGGAGAGATTTTTGGCTGACGACATCTATTACATCGACGGTTTCGGTGGACAGCGTGTTTACGTCGTTCCCTCTCGTGATTTGATCGTCGTGCGCACCGGCGTGTCGCGCCTCGATTGGGACGACGCGCCGTTGATCAACTTAATTATTCACGCTGCTGATAAAGGAGCCTCCTCGTGACACCCAGCGACATGCATTTCGGTCGTGTGCAGCGCCGCTGGCTGAGAGTGATCTCGGTCGCCATCTTTGCGTTGGTTTTATTTCAGATGTACCAATCCAGCAAGGTTGGCGTGACACCGCGCGGTACAGCGGCACGTGAGGCGTTGCAACACCTGCATATCTCGAACGGGGTGACACTGCTCGTCTTGTTGTTGATTCGATCCTGGTGGGTTGCGCGCTTACCAGCGGAGTTGTTTTCAAGCCGCATGCCACGAGCGGCCGATGTATTCGCGCGTCGTATCGTCGCGTTGTTGTGGTGGACGCTTGCGGCCTTCGTCGTGACCGGTCCGCTGTTCGCTTGGAGCGAAGGGCACGCCGTCAGTTGGTTCGGTTGGGTGACGTTGCCCGCGATCGTGCCGGCGAGCTATCGACTGTCAGTCACCTTCGGCTATCTGCACAGCGCCACGGGTTTTCTGGTCATCCTCGCATTTGGTGTCGCGGTGTTGACCAGTCTTTGGCAGTCCTTGCGCTATCGGGTCGTACCGTGGCGACTGTTGCCCGCCGTGCCATGGTCGTCCGAGAGCGGGCCGCGTTTGGCGATCGCGGGGGCAACGTCAGTCAGTTTGCCGATGCAGGGCACACACGCCGTGGTCATTCTCGCGATGTTGGCGCTCGCGGCTTACGCGCCGTATCGCATCTTCGGCGTGGTGCCGTTTACGACCTCAGCGCAACTAGTCGCCTCAGGCCCGCCGCCGGTGGTCGATCCGTATGCCGGCACCATCGATCCGGTGGCACTCGTCGGTCAGGCACAACAGGACTTCATGTGGTGCCGCTTTTGCCACAGTTTCGAGGCGAACGGACCGCATGCGGTGGGTCCCAATTTGCACCGCGTGTTTGGCAGACGCGCTGCGAGTGCCGCCGGTTTTTACTATAGCGACGCTTTCGTATCGGCCGGGCGTGACGGTCTGGTCTGGGACGAGCAGACGATCGAGCAGTTGATCGCCGATCCTGAGCGTTTTTTAGGTGGCCGACATCGCATGCGCTACAAAGCCATTACGGATCCCGAAGATCGGCGTCAGATTGTATCGGCCTTGAAAGCCGCTACCCGCTGATACGGTGCGCGGCCGCCGAGCTACCCGCGATGGCGCCGAGCGTGATCGCCATGCTCAAGCCTACGGCTGGCAAATAACCGGTGACGGCGGGGCCCGAAATACTGCGCGCCGCGCCGCCGCCGGCGTACAGGTTCGGCAGAGCAGAGTCATCCGTTCTGACGACCTGCGCTTTTTCGTTGATACAAAGCCCGCCTTGGGTATGAAAGAGCGCACCCGTGACGCGTACCGCGCAGAACGGCGGTGTTAGTGGTGCGAGATATTTGAACGATCGACCGAGGTGATCCTCTTGATCGGCTGCACGCGCTGCATCGATCAGCGCATTTTCGGCAGCGAGCGAGCCGGCGGGCAAGCCACAGAGTTGCTCGAGCGCCGCCCAATCGTCGGCGCGCTTGATGGCACCCACCTCGGCGAGTTGCCGCTGCTCGACCGAGTGCTCGAGACAGGCGCGGTGTCGTTGTTCGTCAAAGATGACCCAGGCGCGACCCTCGGGCTGCTCAAGCACGGGTACGCACATACCCGAAATGTTCGCTAGCTCGTGGGTGAAGCGCTTACCTTCGACATTCACCAGAAAACCGCCCTCGATCATGAGAGGGTGCGGCACGACAATCTGCTGCGGATCGGCCAGCGTGCCGAGGCCTTGATAGGCCGTCATGTCGGCAGCCGCCGCCCCAAGCGCGAGGCCCCAAAGAATACCGTCGCCGCGATTACCTTCGTGACCAAAGTAACGCGCGTGGCGCATTTCGGGGATGTGTTCCGCGATCATCGACTCGTTTCCGCCAAAGCCGCAGGTGGCCAGCACGACCGCGCCGCAACCGATATTCTCGATCACGCCGCCGGGGCGCTCGATCTTTAGGCCGACGACTCGATGGGCCTCGTTTGCATACAGCGCGATGACGGTTGCTTCGGTGACCACTTCGGCACCGGCACGGGCGCAGGCGTTGAGCAGCAGCGCGAGCAGTTCCTCACCGCTTCGCCCCGGTGGTATGTGCAAGCGACGTGACGAATGCCCAAGGCCGGTCCACTTCGCATCGAGTAAGAGCGGTACTTGGTGGGTCTCGTTGAGCCAATCGAGCACGCCGCCGCTACGCTCGCCGATCAATCGGGCAAGCCGTCGGTCTGCACGCTGCGCGGTTTTCGCCATAACGTCGGCGACAAACGCCGCCGCAGTATCTTCGATGCCGTGGCGTTGCTGTTCCTTCGAGCCGACGCCACACACCGCCCCTAATGACATCGAGGTGCTGCCCCAGGGGCGCTTGTCTCGCTCGAACACCAAGACATCCGCACCGGCATCACGGGCCGCGAGCGCAGCGGTCAGTCCGCAGGCTCCGGCACCGATCACGGCGACGTCGATGGCGTATTCGAATTCGGGTAGCGGAGAGGTGAGTGTGTTGCGCAAAATGCTCATGGGAACCTGCCTGATGGCCGTGCAATCTTAACATCGGCCTAGAGTCGCGGTGCCGCGACTAAACTTCTTCGAGTCGACTTGAATTTCTTGAGGATCGATGAGTATGCAAATCGTGGTGCCGATTTCTGCCGAATCCGCCGTTCCGACGGCGTTGGCCAGTTTGCGACAAGTGCTCGGCGAGGCGGCGGTGGTTACCGCGCCTGCCGAACTCGCTTTTTATTCGCAAGACGTCTATCGCAGTGGTCAGTTGCCGGCGGCTGTCATCCGTCCGCAAACCACCGAGCAGTTGTCTGCGGCGCTGCGCGCAATCGCACCAACTCAGCTACCGGTGGTGCCGCGCGGCGGCGGCATGTCCTACACCGATGGTTATCTTCCAGCGCGCGCAAATTCGATCATGGTGGATTTACTTGCGATGAATCGCGTGATCACCATCAATGAGGAGGACTGTTACGTCACGGTCGAGTGCGGTTCGACCTGGAAGTCGCTGTTTGATGCGCTCGCGCCGCAGGGCGTACGCACGCCGTTCTATGGCCCACTCTCCGGCCTTCGCTCGTCCGTCGGCGGCGCTTTGTCGCAGGGCAGCATGTTTTTGGGTTCGGGTCGATATGGTCCGGTCGCCGAGAGCGTCATTGGTCTCGATGTCGTGCTCGTCGATGGCACTGTGCTCAAGCTCGGCAGTCATGCCAACAAAAACGGCGCGCCTTTCTTTCGACAGATCGGTCCTGATCTGCTCGGCATGTTCCTCTCGGATTGTGGCGCCCTTGGGATCAAGACGCGGGCCACGTTCCGCCTGATTCGGCCGCTGCCCGAAAGCCGTTATCTTTCGTTCACATTCCGCGAAGCGGGCCCTTTGTTCCGAGCGATGGCGGATGTGGCTCGTGCTGATGTGGCCTCCGAGCAGTTCGGTTTTGACCCCGGGTTACAGGCCGTGCGCATGAAGCGCAGCAGCTTAACGGCTGACGTGAAAGCGCTCGGTCAGGTAGTGCAGAACTCGGGCTCACTGCTCAAGGGCTTGAGGGAAGGCGCGAAGGTCGTCATGGCCGGGCGTCACTTTCTCGAGGAAGGCACTTTCTCCGTGCACCTGTCCGTCGATGGACGCGATGCCACGGATGCCGATACCAAAGCGGCCATCGTTCGGCAGATCATGACGCGTGAGGGAATCGAGGTGGAGAACACCGTGCCCAAGGTGATGCGCGCGAATCCGTTCGCCGAACTCAACAGCATGTTGGGGCCCGGAGGCGAGCGATGGGTACCGGTGCACGGCTCGGTGCCGTTCTCGCAGACGCTCGAGATGTACGAGAGATGCGAAGCCGTATTCGCTAAGCATGCCGAGGCAATGAACAAGTACGAGATTGATCGCGGTTATCTTTGTGCCACGATCGCCGGCTCTGCCGCTTTGATTGAGCCCGTGCTGTATTGGCCCGATGCGCGCCTCGGCTTCCACGAGCGCGTGCTTGATGCCGACTACCTCGCTAAGTTACCTCGGTTCGAGCCAAACGCAGCCGCGGCAGCGGCGGTCGCTGCGCTGCGTGGCGATCTGGCCGAGGCGTTCATGCAAGCGGGCGCGGTCAGCTTCCAGATCGGCAAGTTCTATCGTTATCAGGAATCGCTTGAGCCGTCGGCGGCGAGCCTGCTGAAGTCGCTCAAGCAGCACGTCGATCCGGCTGGGCGTATGAATCCGGGTTGTCTTGGACTGTGACTGAGCCGGCTGTAGTACCGCCGTTGAAGCGAGTCACGCTCTGGGTTCGAAACCTCGAGCGCTCGCTGGCGCTTTATCGCGATGCGCTCGGTCTGGCTGTGCTCGAGGAGAAGCAACTACAAGGTGCCGCGATTGCGCGGATGGTCGGGCTCGACGAGGCGAGCCTGCGAATTGTGCATCTCGGGCGTCCGGGTGAGTCATTTGGTTGGATCGGGCTGTACGAGATTCGCGACACGGCGCCGCGCCCGATGGCTGAGACGGGCAGTCGGCGGCAGTTTCCCCTTTACGGTCAGGCCACGCTCGTCTTCGAGACCACCGCCGTGACGCAGATCGCCGCAAAACTCGCGGCGCTCGAGGGCGTGACGATCATGGCTGGGCCGTCAGCGTACGCGCGCGCCGACGGCACTTTCGAGGAACTGATCTTCCTGGATCCGGATGGGATTGCGGTGAGTCTCATGGGATTCACGCCGACAGTCTGACCGGCGGTCGGCCATCGCTTGCGGCAAGCGGCGTGAGGCCCCTAGACTCGAACGGCGCATCTGCATGCGTCTCGTTTTGAAGGAAGGGGGATCCGTGACGAAAGTCGTTGTGCTGTTCAATTTGAAATCTGGCGTTAGTGTCGAAGCCTACGAGCGTTTCGCGCGCGACACCGACTTGCCAATCGTCAACGCGTTGCCGTCGGTCAATCGTTTTGAGGTGCTCAAGGCGAGTGGGCTGCTCGGTGGTGGCGCCTCGCCCTATGCCTATATCGAGATCATCGATTTGAAGAGCCTTGAGCAGCTCGGAGCAGATGTGGCGACGGAGAAGATGCAGCAGGTCGCGACACAGTTTCGAGAATTTGCTGACTCGCCGCAGTTCATCATCACAGACAACCTGTAGCTCGTCGTGTTGCGTTACGCGTTGCGTCGGATCTTCGGCGTCATTCCGACGTTGCTCATCATCATTGCGTTGTCGTTCTTCGTGATTCGGCTAGCGCCGGGTGGTCCGTTCGATGAGGAGCAGACGCTGCCACCCGAGGTCAAGGCGAACTTGGAGGCGGCCTACGGCCTCGATAAGCCGCTCCCCGAGCAATTTGCTCGCTATCTCGGCGGGCTCGCGCAGGGTGACTTTGGTCCATCGTATAAGTTCAAAGATTTCACGGTCACCGAACTGATCGCGCAGGGCTTGCCCGTCAGTCTCATGCTCGGCCTATCGGCCGTGCTGCTGGCCTTGCTGGTCGGTATCCCGCTCGGGACTGTAGCGGCCTTGCGGCAGAACAGTCCGACTGATTACGGCATCATGGCGGTCGCGGTGCTCGGAATCGCTTTGCCAAGCTTTGTGACGGGTCCGTTGTTCGCGCTCATCTTTGGTTTGCAGTTGCGTTGGTTTCCGGTCGCTGGTTGGGAGGCGGGCGAGTATCGCTATCTCGTGTTGCCGGTGATTACTTTGGCCTTGCCGGTCATTGCCTACATCGCTCGGTTGACCCGAGGCAGTCTGCTTGAGGTGCTGCGGACGAATTTCGTGCGTACCGCGCGCGCCAAAGGGCTGCCTGAGCGACAGGTAATCTTGCGCCATGCATTGCGTCCCGCGCTGTTGCCGGTTGTGAGTTATTTGGGGCCAGCTACGGCGTTTGTCATTACCGGATCCCTCGTTGTCGAGACCGTCTTTGGTTTGCCGGGCAGCGGTCGCTATCTGGTGCAAGGTGCCATCAATCGTGATTACACGCTCGTGATGGGCATGATCGTGGTGTACGGTGGCTTGACCTTGACGCTTAATCTGTTAGCCGACTTGCTCTACGGGTGGCTAGACCCGAGGGTACGCTATGACTGAGTTGGCACAACCGACCGCACGAGGATTTTGGGCGGATGCTTGGCGCCGATTGAGACGCAATCGCGCCGCCATGGTCTCGGCGACTTTGATCGTAGTGATCAGTTTACTGGCGTTTATCGGTCCGGTTCTATCGCCGCATCCTTTCGATGCGATCGATTGGGACCACATGGCGGTACCGCCCGGTGGCCCGAATGAACATTGGTTGGGTACGGATCGCTTGGGGCGTGACCTGTACGTGCGCACGCTAGCGGGCGTTCAGATCTCTTTGCAGATCGGCTTGCTTGCGACCTTGGTATCGCTATGTATCGGTGTGGCTTTCGGCGCGACTGCGGGTTATCTAGGCGGCCGTATCGACAATTTGATGATGCGCTTCGTCGATATCCTGTATTCGCTGCCCTATATCTTCATCGTCATCATCCTCTCGACGTTGTTTGATCGCGGCAATATCTTGGTGCTCTTCCTCGCTATCGGCGCAGTGGGGTGGTTGACCATGGCGCGTATCGTGCGCGGCCAAACCCTGTCGCTCAAACGCAAAGAGTTCATCGAGGCCGCGCTCGCGTCGGGCGTTGGCACCGCGTCGATCTTGGCGCGGCATATCGTACCGAATGTCATCGGACCGGTGATCATTTACGCGACGCTCACGATCCCGCAGATGATTTTGTTCGAGAGCTTCTTGTCGTTTCTTGGGCTCGGTGTGCAGGAGCCGCAGGCGAGCCTCGGTAGTCTGATCAACGAAGGAGCCCAAGAAATGGAGTCGGCCGTTTGGATGCTGCTCGTCCCGGCGGGGTTCCTAGTCACGTTGCTGACCTGCTTCAACTTTCTCGGTGACGGATTGCGCGATGCGCTCGATCCGCGCGAACGATGAGCGCCATGCTGTCGATCCGCGATCTCGCTGTGCGCTTCGTCACCCCGGATGGGGTGGTTCCGGCCGTCAATGAATTCTCGCTGGAACTCGCGTCCGGTGAGTGCGTCGGTATCGTCGGTGAATCCGGTGCCGGAAAGAGCCAGTCGTTTTTGGCCGTCATGGGTTTGCTAGCGGGGAATGCCGCGGTGAGCGGTTCTGCACAACTTGGCGAGCTGGAGTTGCTCGGCGACGATCGCGAGGCGCTGAACGCCGTTCGCGGCGCGAAGCTCGCGATGATTTTCCAAGACCCGATGACCTCGTTGACGCCGCATTTACGAGTCGTCGATCAGATCGGCGAGTCGTTGATTCGTCACCGCGGATTCTCCAAGGCGCAAGCGCGACAACGGGCACTCGAATTATTGCGACTCGTGCAAGTGACCGATGCCGAGCGACGCCTCGATCAATATCCGCACGAACTTTCGGGCGGTATGCGCCAGCGCGTCA
>SXGQ01863343.1_pt1 | contig 13095 bp, 12 predicted proteins | sample 3178371 | NCBI WGS metagenome assembly SXGQ01 (sample SAMN11356859, study PRJNA531348) | freshwater metagenome | isolation source: freshwater sample F1-20 | place: China: Fuxian Lake, Yuxi | collected 2017-12-25
AACGACCGGGGATTGATCTGCTTCTTGCAATATTCGTACGATCTGTTCATCTGTAAATCGCGCTCGCTTCATCACTGCTCCTCCGCTAAGAGGAGCCATTATCTCTAATTCATCTTGGCTCGAAAAAGTCAGGACAGGTCACTACCCTTACCGGCTTACGCATGCGCGGCCAGAATCAGATCCGATGCACGTTCTGCGATCATGATTACCGGTGAATTGCAATTGCCCGATGTGATAGTGGGCATGATTGACGCGTCGACTACCCGCAAGCCCGCAACACCCCGCACGCGCAGCTCACTATCGACCACCGCAGCAGGATCTGTCGCCGCGCCCATTTTGCATGTACCCACCGGATGAAAAATTGTCGTACCAATATCGCCAGCTGCTTTCTCCAGCTCGACATCGGATGCCAGGTCAGCGCCAGGTTTAAGTTCCTCCGGAGCGTAGCGCTGCAGTGCTGGCGCTTGGGCGATACGCCGAGTAATACGTATTGCGTCAGCCGCCACCCGCCTGTCTTCCGCTGTGGCGAGATAATTCAATGAAATTTTTGGTGCGAGGTAAGGGTCCGCACCAGCAATTTCCACCTTGCCGCGCGAGCTTGGCCGCAAATTACATACGCTGGCCGTGAAAGCCGGAAAGGCGTGAAGCGGTTCACCGAAGCGCTCTAATGACAAGGGCTGAACGTGATACTGAATGTTCGCTCTGAGTTGAGTGGGGTCTGAACGGGTAAATAACCCTAATTGCGATGGCGCCATAGACATCGGGCCCGTGCGATTAACTAGATACTCAGCAGCGATAGCCGCCTTGCCCCACCAACTATTCGCCATCGTGTTTAAGGTTTTTGCGTCTTTTACTTTGAACACCATCCTGAGTTGCAAGTGATCTTGCAAGTTAGCGCCAACACCCTCGTGCACCAGAGTAGGCGTAATTTGATGGCGTTGTAATAAATCCAGTGGGCCTACCCCGGAGTGTTGGAGAATTTGCGGTGAGCCAATCGCGCCAGCAGCAAGTACTGTTTCGTGATGAGCAGTAGCACGCCAGCGCTTTGCGCCGCCGGTGAACTCAACACCACTGCAACGCAGCCCACTTTCGTTCTTTTCAAAAATGAGTTTTTCTACGTGGCAGCCCGTCATGATCGTCAAGGCGCCTTGACGCGCGCTGCTCTTTAAAAACGCCTTGGCCGTGTTCCAACGTAGCCCATTTTTTTGATTGACTTCGAAATAGCCACAGCCTTCGTTGTCACCCTGGTTGAAGTCGCCAACCGTTTGAATACCCGTTTGCGCAGCAGCTTCGCGAAACGCGTCGAGGATGTCCCAGCGCAATCGCTGTTTTTCTACCCGCCATTCACCACCTACCCCATGAAATGGGTTTGCCCCGGCATGATGGTCTTCTGAACGCAAGAAAATCGGCAACACGTTATCCCAACGCCATCGATCATCCCCGGTCACGCTAGCCCAGTCGTCATAGTCTTGTCGCTGGCCCCGCATGTAGATCATGCCGTTGATCGAGGAACAACCACCCAGGACCTTGCCTCTTGGATAAATGAGCCGCCTCCCGTTCAAACCAGGCTCACTCTCAGTTTTATAACGCCAGTCTGTACGCGGGTTATCAATACAATAGAGATAGCCCACAGGAATATGCACCCATACGTAGTCATCTTTACCACCAGCTTCGATCAGTAGGACCTGACTACCTTTGCGCTGGCTCAAACGATTGGCCAAGACACAACCGGCCGTACCTGCGCCAATAATGATGTAGTCAAATGTCCCGATACTCTCGCTAGATGTCATCAACCGCTCCAAAACGATGCCGTCACCAAGATTCTTCACTCACACATCGCGTAATTTTTTTATCAGCCTTGATCGCGGTTAGCTGTGGATAATCCGTTGGATAAGTAGTGCAGGAAACCTTAACAACTTACGATGCTACACACGCAGAAAAATCTTTCCACTTATTGTGCAGCGGTTCCAGCAAGACGATACACCGCTTATCCTTCGTGCAAGTCATTGAACGGTAAACGTAAAGCGAAGATATCCACCAACCGATGACTGCTTTATTACCTATTACTAATTTTATATAAAACCTTATTATTTAATTCAGATGCTTGTCGTCTTCAAACGGGAACACGTCAACAGCGCTTCATCTTTTGCAATAAAGATTTCACCAAATCACACAAGATAGCTGTACTATTCGGGACGATGTACCAGCTTGTTTCAGATAGCATTAGACATGTTCTCCTGACTAGCTTGCCTTACTTGTTCTCTTAGCCAACGGTGTCCAGGATTTCGTCCATCTCGCTCATGCCACAACATGTCGATATGAACCTCAGGTAATTCAAAAGGTAGCGGCTGATGCACTAACTGGCTTGACATGCCGGTAGCGTTAATCAGGTGCTTTGGAATAACCATCACCAGATCAGAACCAGCAACGACTTTACCCGCAGTGAAGAACTGATTGACTGTTAGAAGGATTCTTCGGTCGCGACCAAGCGACGCTAAGGCATCATCAACCAAGCCGCGAGCGCGCCCTGAAAAACTTACTAGCAAATGATTAGCATCACAGTAGCGGTCCAGAGTTAGTGGTTGTTCGCTTAAAGGATGCTCTTTCCGCATAACGGCAACATATTGCCCTGAGTACAAGCGCTCATGTCGAATAGGCGTTTCAGTTGAGCCTTGCAATTGTGCGACAACACCCGGGAAAAAACCGATGGCTAATTCCACATCACCACGTAGCAGCAATGGACGAGGCTCACGCGTGGTTAACGGCACCATACGTACATCAATACCTGGTGCTACTTGCTCAATAATTCTGACTAATGGCGGTAAGATCAGCGCCGCAGTAGCGTCAGCCATTGCCATGCGAAAGGTCGCGTGCGCTTTTCCCAGCTCAAAACTTCGCGGTGCAACAGCCTCTTCTAAATCAGCGAGTGCTCTTCTAACCGCTGGCCAGAGTGACTCTGCACGTGCCGTCGGCTTGACGCCATGCGCTGTACGAATTAATAACTCATCACCCAGCGCATCGCGCAAGCGCTTGACAGCATTTGATACCGCAGGCTGTGTCATCGCGAGACGATGAGCTGCTCGTGTAAGGTTTTGCTCTGTCATTACAGCGTCGAACACACGCAGTAAATTCAAATCTAGTGTCAAGAAACTCATTGAGTAAACTCGATTAGTGTATGAAGCAACAGATATAGCATGGAAATTTTTCTATGACGTGCCGCTAACGCCGCCCATAGGCAGCAGCGAACCACATGCCAGTTATGAGCAAAGCGATTGCGAACCAGATGCTTAAATGCGACGGTTCTACCTGTTCCAATAAGTAACCTGTTACTCCAATACCCGAGGCTTGACCCAAGAAAAAGCACGAAGCGAACGCGGCAACAGCAGCACCGCGGCGCTCCGGCGCCATCTGCGTCGCGTTAATCTGCAACGTATTGTGCATCATGTAAAAGCCCAAACCAAAAATAAAGCACGCCGGTAAGCTTAAGTACCAACTGCGACTAAAGCCAATGATCAGCATAGCGACCGACATCATGCTGACACCCAAACGAATTAGCCACCGTTCTCCTAATACGCGGACCAATAGCGGCGAGAAAAGCGCGAATCCGAGCCCGCCAACACCGAACAGCATCACCATAGAGCCGGCAGCTGTTAGCGAGAGACCAAGTTGCAGATGAAAAATGGTAGGTATGAATGCCAGGGTCCCGAAGACCAGGGCGCCCTCAACGAATACACTCAAGAGCACAATGCGAGCCCAAGCGACTTGAAGAACATGTGAAAAAGACCTTAGTAGAGAAGCAATGCCATGATTGCTCAGGCCGGTGTGCTGCGCATGTCGTACCAAGGCATGGGTTGGTAATTGGCGACGTAGTCGCAACAGGTAAACGCCTGTCATCAAAAACGATATTGCTATCAAACCAAACGGAATTCGCCAATCAAGATGATCTGCACACAAGCCGCCAACCAACACACCAACCCCGTTGCCGAGAATCAAACCTATCATGAATCGGGCTAGCACCGGCTGTCGCTCGGCGTAGCTAACCACATCACCAATCCATGCCATCGATAGCGGGATTAGCGCCGCACAACTGGCGCCCGCCAAGAGGCGGGCCACAACAAGAGTGGAGAAATCATGCGCAGCAGCGCATAGCAAAGACGTGAATGAACAGACAAAGCATGCAATTGCTATCACTAAATACTTGCCGTAGCGATCGCCTAGCGGGCCAAACAACAACTGCGCCAAACCATAAGCCACGCTGAATACCGTAATTACCGCAGAGACTTCACCAATGCTGTGTGAGAACTCAGTAGATAGTTTTACTAACATTGGATCGGCAACACGCATCGACATTCCGCTGCCGAATGCTGCTAACGCTAGCGCAATGAAAGCACTGCGCGGAATAGAGAGATCCGGACTGACGGGGGGTGCCTCCGGGTTTATCACAGACGATGCGCGCTTTCGAACGAACGCTCGACGCCGCACACCGGATCAATAAAAGAAATCGCGCTGGCACATAATTTTTAATGGCGCGGAAAAATCCTCCAGCGTAGTCGGCTCAGGCGTGGGGTAAAACTTGTCGTTAATGATGGGAATACCAAGCATACTCATGTGCAAGCGTAGCTGATGCATTTTGCCAGTCTCGGGGATAAGTCTGTAGCGAGCGATGTGGCCATCATACGACTGCAACTCGATGTGGGTTACTGCGTTCGGCTCACCCGGGACGTCTTTGACCCGAAAAAACAAGTCATCACGGACAATACGACTACGCACAGTACATGGCAACTTTACATCCGCGTTCAGCGGCGCTAGCGCTTGATAAACTTTATGAACCTTTTTGAATCGGAACATCGCCTGCCAGAGCGACCGTGTAGCCGGGTTCACCGAAAACAATATAACCCCAGCGGTCTCACGATCCAAACGGTGAATCGGGCTGATGGATTGCAAACCGGTTTTCCGCCGCAACCTGACCAGCAAGGACTCATGCAAATATTTACCACCAGGCGTCACCGGCACGAAATGCGGTTTGTCGACCACAATCAGCTCATCATCTTGATATAAAACTACCTCTTCGAACGGGATCGGGGTTTCGTTAATGCGCACACGGTAGTAAAAAATCTTTGTGCCGCCGACATACGCAGCGTCGTAATCCAACACCTCACCACGGTCATTGCGTACGTCACCGCGACTCATGCGTAAACGCCATTCTGTCTCTGGCACCATGGGAAAGCGAACGGCGAGATATTGGCCTAAGGTTTTCCAGTGACCATGCGGAAGCCAGGCGAAACTGGGCGCCACACCCTCTCGCATAGGCAGCACGGACGGCTCTGCTTGCGAGGGATGCTCAGAGATCAAATCGAACCGGCTCTGATGTCGCCAAGAAGGGGCGCGTTCTGGACCACAGCGCCGACCAGCCGGGAGGCCATGGCAATTCCGGGCCGGCGTACGGCGGCAGATTGGCGCGCAGCGGAATAATCGGCAAGGACGCCGGCATCGAGGCGCGGTGTCCATCAATACCTAGCGAATAGCCGTAATTCGGCAGCAGCGCGGCACAAACATCGGCGAACCAACGTGAGTGATCTTCGTCGCGACCCAGCGCTTGCGCCGTGCCGTGCGGGTCAAACCGCGCCAATGCGGAGCATAGCTCTGCCACCGTGTCGGCAGGTCCGTCGCCCCAACCCATCACCGGGTTCAGGTTGTAGTCGGCACCAGAGCCGTACCAGCCTTCACGCCAGCTGCGTCGGTACCAGTCACGTTTGCCAGTAAATAAATGCCAGCGCCAATGCAAGCCTGATGGCTTAGGCCAGCTGTATAGGTAGAGGCGCTGATAGCCCGCCTGATGTAACTGCTGCACCATGGCCATTAATCTTCCATGAGGCATGCGATCAGGTGGCGCCGCTCGAAAATGAATCGGCTCGCCATCCGCATACTGCACCTGGTCACAGGAGAGATTCAAATCAAGCGTGCGCCCCTCGCTCCCAAATCGTGCTGAGACCCAGCCGGTCATTAAATTTACCGCCGTAATAACGCCATAGCCGCGATAGCGGTGAAAGATGACGGTGCCGGGAGCAAGTGCCTTCATCAACGGTGCAGCATCAAAATAATTGAAGAACGTAGTTTACTGTTATCAACGCGCGTTCGTATGTCGAATAATAAACCCGACATTCGCACCAATTTATTGAACCTGTAACCGCAATGCAAGTGCAAACATAAAAGCATGCCAACTTAGCATTGGATTTTTCACCTTGTGCGCTTTTACCATGGCGGTCCATCTTGTCTCGGATGGCGGGCAACACTGGCGATCAACGCTGGCGTTGCTCAGCATTTCAGGAGTGGTTCCTCTGGGGCCACTCCTTTTTTTATCGCGCTATTATGTTGGTGATTTTACGAGATCGCATCATGAGCCTACGAATCATCGCCACCGGTGGCACCTTTGATAAAAGCTACGACCCCTTGACCGGCAACCTGGTCTTTGAGAGCAGCATTTTGCCAACCGCATTAGCGCGCGCCCGCATTACCGAAGCCATCAGCTTCGAGTCGTTGCTGGCGCTTGACTCGCTCGAGATGACTGACGAGCACCGCGCGAAAATTTTGACAGCGTGCGAGCGCAGCGAACAGACAAAAATCGTGATCATCCATGGTACCGACACCATGCGTGAAACAGCCGAGGTGATCGGACAAGCAGCTTTGCAAAAAACCATCGTACTTACCGGCGCTATGGTTCCGTACCGGATAGCCTCTTCAGACGCCTTGTTCAATTTGGGTTTTGCCATTGCAGTAGCGCAGCTTAGTCACCCCGGCGTATTTGTCGCCATGAATGCCCAGGTATTTGCCTGGGATAGCGTCAGAAAAAACAAAACCGCTGGCGTTTTCGAGCGTAATGAATAACGCCGTTATCACCGAACGCGTATCAGCAACCGGAGTCGTTGACGCTGCCGTCCGGCATCACCGTATTGCAAAGTTTGGCACCATCAAATTTGGTGCCGGTAGCGGTAGCGCCCTTCAAATTGGCGCCTTTCAAATTCGCCGAGCCGAATTCAGCGCTCGATAAATCTGCGCCTTGCAGGTTAGTCTCTCGTAGAAAAGCCCCTTGAAAATTTGCGCCGTTCAGTTTGGCTTCGCTCAAGTTGGCTTTTTTCAGGTTAGCGCTTTCAAAATTTGTTGATAGCGTTCTTTTTTCCATCGGCCGTTGCGACAGATCGGCTTTCGATAAATTCGCACCCACGAGATTCGCGTTCTGAAAATCTGCGCCGCGTAAATCCGCACCAGACAGCGCGGCATCAGTTAGATCACAATACTTGCAAGCGTTGGTAACACGCAGAGTTTCAAGCTTGCTTGCGTCTGCGGATAAAGCAATCGGCATTACCGCGAGCAAGCCGCTTGCAGCAATTATCGATACAGCGAGGTGGCTTGACACAACAGGGCTCCTTCCTATGAACAGTTCTGCCATTAATTTTAGAGATCATACTTGATCAGCAGAACGCTATTTGCCGATACAAAATCGACTGAAAATAACACCGAGCAGATCGTCAGAAGTAAACGCGCCGGTAATGCTGCTTAACTGTAGCTGTGCTAAACGTAACTCTTCAGCAAACAGGTCAAGCGAGCGATCGTCGTTTCCAGCGTATTGCTCGGCGATGGTGAGGTGCTCGTGCGCGGCGCGCAACGCCATCAGATGCCGCTCGCGCGCAAGATAAATCGATTGATCAGTTTGCTGCCAGCCAGCGACTTGCAGCAGCGCAGACCGCAGCAAATCAATACCACCGCCAGTTACTGCGGACAAGTAAATATGCGTGGCATCTCCCTGCAACTCGAGCGAGGGCCTATGCCCGGAGATGTCGATCTTGTTCCAGATGCGCAGCAGCGGAAGGCGCGCGGGAAGTCGCTCGACCAGGGCCTCGTCGGCGCGTGTCGGTCCCCGACTTGCATCCAGGATGTGCAGCACAACATCGGCCTCATCTACGGCAGCCCAAGTGCGTGCGATACCGATACGCTCGACCTCGTCGCTGGCATCCTGATCATCTCGGATACCGGCAGTGTCGATGACATGAATCGGGATGCCCTCGATTTGTATAGTCTCTGTTACCTTATCGCGCGTGGTGCCGGCGATTGCGGTCACGATCGCCACCTCTGCCCCGGCCAACGCGTTTAACAACGAGCTCTTGCCGACATTGGGCAAACCAGCCAGCACGACCTTGAGTCCGCTGCGTAACAGCGCGCCCTGACCCGCCTGCGCCAGTATGTTCTCAAGGGAATCGCGAATACTGCGTAAACGGCCGCGCGCATCTGACGACGCTAGAAATTCGATTTCTTCCTCAGGAAAATCCAAGGTGGCCTCGACCAACATCCGCACATGCGTTACTTGATCGACCAGCTCAGACACAACCTGCGAGAAAGCGCCGCTTAACGAGCGCGTCGCCAGCCGTGCCGCGGCGTCGGTTGACGCCTCGATCAGATCCGCCACTGCCTCGGCCTGGGCGAGATCGAGCTTATTGTTCTGAAACGCGCGAAATGTGAATTCACCCGGTTGCGCATGTCGAAGACCGATCTCTGCGCCGGCCTCCAGACATCGATTCAGCAGCATCTGCAGCACTACGGGCCCGCCGTGCCCATGCAGCTCGAGTACATCCTCACCCGTGTAAGAATGCGGAGCCTCGAACCACAGCACCAGGCCGCGATCAATCTCACTGCCGTCTGCAGCAACAAAGCCGACGTATGTGGCGTGCCGCGCGCGTAGTGCACTCGCCGGTAATCCGCACACCGCCGAGGCTACCGACAGCAAGCCACGGCCAGAGAGGCGAACGACGCCGATACCGCCACGACCAGGCGCAGTGGCGATGGCCGCAATGGGAGAAGAATCAGGAAACATGCAGGGATTCTAGTCGCAATAAAAAAGTCCGCGCGATCAGGCAGCGGACTTTCTTGAAAGCGCGGGGCCGAGCGCTACGCTTTGCCGGCCTCGGATTGTTTGGTGATAACCCATTGCTGTGCAATCGACAAAATATTGTTGACCACCCAGTACAGCACCAGTCCGGAAGGGAAGTAGAAAAACATGAATGAAAACACCAGCGGCATGATCATCATGACTTTCGCCTGAATTGGATCGGGCGGCGTGGGGTTTAATTTGGTTTGCACATACATCGATGCCGCCATGATGATAGGTAGCAGTCCGATCGGCATGTCGATCCCCGGCAGCGTGCCGAACAACGTGTCTGGTGCGGACAAATCATGAATCCAGCCTAGCCATGGCGCGTGGCGCATCTCTACGCTGGCAAGCAGCACCCAGTACAGCGCGATAAACACGGGTATCTGCACAACGATGGGCAGACAGCCACCAAGAGGATTGATTTTCTCGGTCTTGTACAACTCCATCATGGCGGCATTCATTTTTTGCGGATCGCCCTGATGTCGCTCGCGTATGGCCGTCATCTTGGGGGTCACCTGCTTCATCTTGGCCATACTGCGGTAGCTTGCTGCGGACAACGGGAAGAACGCGAGCTTGATCAGAATGGTCAGGAAAATAATGGTCCAGCCCCAGTTACCGAGCAAGGCGTGCAATTGCGTCATCAACCAGAAAATCGGTTTGGCAATCAGCGTCAGCCAGCCATAGTCTTTTACCAGATCAAAGTCGGTGGCAAATTTGTCCAGCATTACTGATTCTTGCGGACCAGCGTAGAACTTGCCTTCATGAGTCGCGCTGGCGTTGGGCGCGATTTGCCCGACGGGCATGATGGCGCCCACGGCATAGAGCCGAGGCCCGACCTTGCGGGTGAATAACTCATGGTCGCCCTTGGAGAGCGGCGCAAAGGCTGCAACAAAATAATGCTGCACCATCGCTACCCAGCCATCAGGCGTGCGCGCGGCGACCGGGTTTTTGCCTTTCTCGATATCTTCGAAGCTGACCTTGCGATATTTTTCTGCGTCGGTATAAATCGCCGGCCCGGTGAAGGTGGTGTAAAAGTAGGAGTCTCCGCCCAGTTTGCTGTCGTCACGCACCAGTTGCGCGTAGAGCGACGGCGTGATCGCTGTTGGGCCGCGATTTTCAACGCTGTGCTGGATGCCAATGTCGTACTCGCCGCGTTTTAGCGTATAGGTCTTGGTGACCCTCACCCCGCCCTGTTCGCTATCCAGCACGAGTTGCAGCGTGTCGCCAGAGCCCAGGTCTCGCACGCCATCGCGCGCAACAAACGCCGAGCGGTGGTTAGGGAAGTCGCCACCGATCAAGCCGCTCTGCGCAACATAGGTGAGACGGTCATTTTTTTGCAGCAGCACCACCGGCCGGCCAGACGCTTTGTCATCTTGATGCTGCAGCAGCTCGACGCGCGTGATGTCACCGCCCAAGGTATTGATCTCGAGTTTCAACAGATCGGTGCTTAGACTAATGATTTGGCCAGAACCCGACGACGGGCCGGTAGCCGGAAGCTCGGCGCCGGGCACTGCCGCCGGTGCTGGTGCTGTTACCTGTGGAACTGCAACGTCCTTGGTAGCCGTTGTGGTCGGGCTTGCTGCCTCAGCCGAAGCCGGTTGCGGCGGGTTGCTGTAACGATTCCAGTTTTCCCATAGCATCAGCAATGAGAGCGAAAACACCACTAACAGCACAGTACGTTTGATATCCATTGATTTTTCGAAGGTGAGAAATTCAGTGATGCGTCTGCGATGCAGTCGCGCACAAGGGTTTGGCGGCGTGGTCGATGGCCGGCACCGGGTCATAGCCCCCGGCATGCCACGGGTGGCATTTGCACAGTCGCCGTCCAGCTAGCGCGCTGCCCTTGATCGGTCCGTACAAAGTAATTGCGTCGCGCGCGTAAGCCGAGCAGCTCGGAAAAAATCGGCAGTTTTGGCCGAGGAATGGGCTGATACCGAGCTGGTAGATACGCAGCAATGCGAGCAGGATCGTTTTCATGCGCGTGGCGCCGGGATTTCTGAAAACAAGCGACGCAACTCAGCACCTAACACCACCCGCAATGAGCGCGGCGCTGCGGTTGATTCACGCCGGAGTGGCGATTGGACGAGTCTCACTATGCAGTCGAATGAGCCCGGCGGCGACTTACGGAACACCTCCCGCACCATGCGCTTGATTGCATTGCGCGTCACCGCGCGTGGCGCAAGCCGTTTTGCCACCACGACGCCCAAGCGCGCGTGGCCGAGCACATTCGGACGAAGATAGAGCACGAAGTTTTCGGTTCGCTGCATGGGCCGCAAACGAAAAACGGATGAGAAATCATCCGTTTTTACAATACGTTGGTGCCTGCCGTAGCCCTCCGGAGAACCGGGCATGCAACGACGCGGATTGAGCCGAGCTACCGGTTTAAACCGCCAGGCGCTTGCGGCCTTTTGCACGGCGCGCATTCAGCACGGCGCGACCGGCGCGAGTTGCCATGCGAGCACGAAAGCCATGAGTGCGCTTGCGGCGAACGACAGAAGGTTGGAATGTACGTTTCATAATGGTCTCGCGAAGTTGTAGGGGGCGACATATGGCGTGAGCCGCGGCCAGGTCGGTAACTACAGCAACGGCCGCCCTAGCCTACTGCAATTATGCCTAAGCGCGATGCGCAGAACCGCGAATTAGACACCAGAATGTGTATATCTGTCAATCACTTAAGGTGCCTACCGGAAGCCCTTGATACACAAGCAGAAACCTTGTCATGCGCAAGCTGGGTGTCCAACGCGGGTGGCATAAATTCACCTATCAGCCTGTGGATAACTAGCGCCGGCGGCGGTAAAATGGCGGTTGATTCTGCCGTAGCGAGATAGTTCCTACCTGTCCCCCGCGGCGCCTCAATGCACCGATCAACCAATAAATGAAGCGCAGCCGCTGCAGCTTCTGTTTGGACGTTTAAATGGAAGATTTTTGGCAGACCTGCGCTCTGCGGTTGCAGCAAGAGCTGACACCGCAGCAATACAGCGCCTGGATCAAGCCGCTGGCGCCGCTGGACTACGAAGAGGGCCGGCTGCGCATTGCAGCACCCAACCGGTTCAAGTTGGATTGGGTAAAAACCCAGTTCGCGGCGCGCATCACCAGCTTGGCGGCAGAGTTCTGGCAGTCGCCGGTAGACGTTCAGTTTGTACTGGATCCGCGCGGTGCGACCGGCAAGCGCCCGGCGGGCAGCTTGTCATCGTCCTCTGCCCCGTCAAAGGCGGCCGAAGAGACGGCCGAACTCGCCGCCGATGGCGCAGTGCTGCGAGACCAGAGCAAGATTAATCCCGCGCTCACGTTTGACAGTTTTGTCACCGGCAAGGCGAACCAGCTGGCGCGTGCAGCTGCGATTCAGGTGGCCAGTAACCCGGGCAGTTCCTATAACCCGCTATTTCTGTACGGCGGTGTCGGTCTGGGCAAAACCCATTTGATTCACGCTATCGGCAACCAGGCGATCGCCGACAATCCCGGTGTGCGGATACGCTATATCCATGCCGAGCAGTACGTGCGCGATGTAGTTACTGCCTATCAGCGTAAAGGATTTGATGATTTCAAGCGCTACTATCATTCGCTGGATTTGCTGCTGATTGATGACATCCAATTCTTCGGTGGCAAGAGCCGAACCCAGGAAGAGTTTTTCTATGCCTTCGAGGCACTGATCGCCGCCAAGAAGCAGATCATCATCACCAGTGATACCTATCCGAAAGAGATCACGGGGATGGATGACCGCTTGATTTCTCGTTTTGACTCCGGCCTGACCGTAGCGGTCGAGCCGCCTGAGTTAGAGATGCGGGTGGCGATTCTGCTGAAAAAAGCGCAGCAAGAAGGCGTCAAGTTAAATGACGACGTGGCCTTCTTTGTCGCCAAGCACTTGCGCTCGAATGTGCGTGAGCTTGAAGGCGCGCTGCGCAAGATTCTCGCCTACTCGCATTTTCATGGTCGCGAGATCACCATTGATGTGGTGAAAGAAGCGCTGAAAGATTTGCTGTCTGTACAAAACCGCCAAATCTCGGTGGAGAACATTCAAAAGACCGTGGCAGACTTTTTTAATATCAAAGTCGCCGACATGTACTCGAAGAAGCGTCCGGCCAACATCGCGCGACCCCGTCAGATTGCGATGTATCTCGCGAAGGAGCTGACCCAAAAAAGCCTGCCGGAAATTGGTGAGCTGTTTGGTGGCC
>SXGQ01131865.1_pt1 | contig 13094 bp, 14 predicted proteins | sample 3178371 | NCBI WGS metagenome assembly SXGQ01 (sample SAMN11356859, study PRJNA531348) | freshwater metagenome | isolation source: freshwater sample F1-20 | place: China: Fuxian Lake, Yuxi | collected 2017-12-25
ACCGACTGACCATCGCACATATAGAAACCATCATCCGATAGAAAATAAGTCAATCCACCGAATTGAGTAATAGAACCGTTAGAAATACAGCCTAGAGTACGAGAAATAGCGTCAAACTGGAAGAAAAACGGACTACCACTGTAGCTCATGCGGTAAATAGCGCGTTCTAAGAACACTAATCCATATTCACCACCAGCTAAACCAGTAATATCACCTCCATCAGGGATAACCTGAGAGTCAGATTGAGACGCAGCCGCAGGAGTCCAGTCAGTCTCATCATTAATATCCGACCAGTAGACCTTATTCTCCTCACCACCTCCATTAGCAGCTACTACAAAGTCTCTAACTACCGTTACGTACTTAGCAGCAGGAGCAGCAGCAGCTAGATTACCGAAGTAAGTAGATGAACCTAAGTCGTAAGCCTGTAGAACGTCAGCACCATTGGCTAAGATCATCTTAGAGCCATATTGAGTAACATCCCAAGAATCTACCGTAGAGTATCCTGCCGTAGTTAAAGCATCCAATGAGGCATCACTAGAGTCGAACTTATAAATCTGAGTAGCACCAGCAGCAAATAGGGTGGAAGCACCAGCAAACTTACCTGCAAAAGTAACCAGTAGATTTTGACCAGCATTGTCAGAATAATCAGCAGCCTCTCGTAATGCAGCATATCCGTTAGTAACAGGGTAAACATTAACCGCATCCATCACAGCACCAGTAACACCAGGCTGATCTGGCAACCACTCACCGAAGATAATCTTTTGCTTTGCCATTACTGTCTAGTCCATGAAGTTGATGCGGTAGATTTCTGCTGCCATACATTCGTTATTGGTGCATATAAATCCGCATTAGTGTATCCATACGTCCAATAATCATAATCTACGTAACCAGCACCTACATCAGTCCAAGTGGTTGCTCCTGCCGTAACTAATGACCACTCATAACCAATAATGTCACCAATTGCACCTACTGTCGCATTACCGCTAAACGACATTGGAACATCAAATACACCTGTTCCTATTGCATTGACAGTCGCATTTCCAGTAACACTAGCAGAAGCAGCAACCGTATAGTTACCTATTGCCGATACTGCTGCACTACCTGTAATAGCTGCCGTACCTACTAATACATTCGCTACAGTCAGTTCTAACTGCGCATTACCAGTAATACTAGCAATGCCTGTAAATACTTTTGAACCATTTGCAACGACTGTAGCTGTAGCCGTAATCTCTGCACTAGGTTCTATAGGCTCATTCTCACAATAGCCAGCAACCCAATAACCCTTAATTACATATAGATCAGGTACGCATAACGCTGTTACCGTCGCATTGCCTGTGATTGATGCTGAACCTAATACAAAATCTGCTGCTCTTGCTGTTACTGTAGCTGTACCAGTTATAGAAGCTGATTCGCTTATATCCTCGTTTTGACAGTAACCTGCAACCCAGTAATTCTGCTGTACATATAATTCAACTGGCCCAATTGCCGTTACGGTAGCTGTAGCTGTGATAGATGCCGAACTACCTGTGTCCTCGTTCTCACAGTAACCAGCATCCCAATAGCCAGCAAGAACATATAGCTCTGGAGCAGTTAAATCACCGTCACCATAGCCATATACCCAATAGTCGTAATCGACATAGTTTGTAGACATTACAATCCACTAATCTGCTCTGACGTTAATGCCTGAAAATCAGACGAAGTAATAACATTGACCTGTACAGATTCTAGTGCTGGTATATCTACAATATCTGGCACTACATACTCAACCCACTGTTCTTCAGACTGACTCCATGACCAATTGCCAGCAGGTTTAGGATCACGGATAATCCAACCAGGTGGATACCACCAGACTACCTCTTTACCTTCAGGACACTCAGGCGCATCAGGCACTTCAATCCAACCATCTGTGCCATCCGTTTCAGGTTTTGGTATAGAACCATTTTTAGAAAACATAAGTCACCTATTGGAGAGGGAAGGCTGCTGCTGGAACTGTGTAAGTAGAACCAGAATAACGTGCGTATCCTTTTGTTATTCTGAAGTCATCAATGTAACCATTCCAAGAATACGAACTTGTATTGTCATTGCCGACATACAGCGTTGGGACAATAGAATAGTTTGTTGTGTCTGTTACCTGAGTAACACGCGAACCACCTAAAAATATTGACGTATTATTGGATGCACTTCCAGAACGAACCATAGCAAAATGAACCCATGTATTTTGCGGATACGATGTAGTAGCAACAATATCAAGCGTTGTACCAATATTTACATAGAGTGTTGTGCCTACAGTAAACGCACCAAGATATTGACTTGTCTCGCGCATATCAAAAATATACCGCGCTCCTGATGCACCTGTGTATAGCCACCCTTCTATCGTATAGTCACCACCGCCAATAGCGTTATTAAGTTTGCCCTTTAAGCTATCCCCCGTCCCATCAAAGTACATCGACGTAGTACCCCACTTCGCCTGTGTTGTACTTGCCTGTGCATTGCCTACAGTCTCTAATACGTTCTTAGATGCAGAGTCGAAGATGCCAGCGTTGGTCATGCCAACAAGAAACTTTGTACCTGTGACAGCAGTTAATGGAGCCGTTGGCACTGTAAGCGTGGTGGACGATGGTGTGTATACAGAGTTTCCAACAACAAGTCGTGGGTATGCAATATATCCATTACAATTTTGACCAGCGCCATCTGGATTTACACCTACAACAATACCTCTTGTATTTGGTATAGAAGTTGTATCTGTTTTAGTATTAACCCTTGTTCCATTTAAATACAAAGACATGGTTGAACCACTGCGACATACGCAAGCGTGTATCCATTGATTAGGTATTGGAGTGTAAGTGTAAGATATTGAAGTTGACGCGTAATAGAAAATAAAATTTCCACTATTAAATTGCAAAATCCAATCATTAGCTCCACCACCCCATTGGCAAAAAGGTGTTGCATCTGATGAAGTATTTGGATAGTAAAACCATTCGATACAAAAATCATTTGTACCAATAGCTAAATTTGCGCTTGAGCCTGTAGTTAAGTAATCCCCACTCCCATCAAAATACCCACTACCACCTACTACAGCAGTATCGTATGCAGCAGTAGGTAAGAATGGTGAGAAGGCTTGGACGGATGGAGTGCCGTTGACTGTGATAGCGAAGGCGTTGCTGCTGTTGTCGATGAAGCGGTTTGACTGACAGGTGAGCAAAGATACAGTACCACTAGGTACTGTCGTAGTAAGTGGCATTGTACTTGGGGTAAAGGCAGAAGTGTAAACAGCGCCGCCCTTTGTAACTCTTACGTTAGAAACATAGCCAGTAAAATAGGCATTTGTTCCGTCAACATCAAAACCACGACCAATATATACAGTGCCATTAGATAAATCTGTAGCAAGGCTAGAACTTATTGTTGCTGTTCCATCAAGTACGCCATTAACATAAATTTTTAGTGAAGTAGTTGAATCACGCACTACAGCAACATGTGCCCAAACATTGTTGGAAATTGCGTTTGTTGATGCAAGAACTGGGTCTCCACCGCTACCCATGTACACAAATATCTTGTTGTCGTATCCGGTATTATCGTAGCGGATACTTAATGCACCTGGATAACCTGATGAACTTATTATTGCCGGATAACTAGTTGTCTGGTTTGGAGCGTTAAACAAAAACTCAACGCAAAAATTTCCTGTGCCAAAATCAAAAACAGCATTATCTGCAATAGATAAATAGTTAGATGCACCGTTTAAATAGTTACTCCACCCCGTCTGACTAAACGGCGTGAACGTACCCTGCGTAGTATTGCCGTTACGAGTAATCGTGAAGTTATTAGTCGAGCTATCTAAGAACGTATTGTTCTGTGCGCCGTTAGTGCTGCTAGTGTTGAGCAGGAGCGTAGTCAGATTAAAGTAAGCGTCCTTAATTGCAGACGAAATACTTCCAGCCAATAAGTTAAGAATTCCTGTCATGTCAGACCCGAACCGTTAATCAGCCATGTAGTCGAAGTAAGTTTTACCGCTGTTGCCATACCATACTGCGCCAAACTGCGGCTTCCAGTAGTACCAGTACCAGCCAGATACAGAGTGTCAGTAGTAATTGCAATGGTCACCACCTGTGAAGTCATGTTAACAAACGTCAATACAGTACCCACTGTATACGCAACAGAACTGTTGGCTGGAATAGTAAATGTCCTAGCATTAGCATCTGAGCTTGGGTGCAAAATTACTTTGCCTGAATCTGCGAGTACCGCAGTGTAATCCGCAGACTGTGAATTCACCGGAGCATTTCTAAACCCTACAGAATCAGTGCCATCAACGGTGCAGCTTGATAGCGTACCGCTGCTTGGAGTTCCAAGAACAGGAGTAACTAAGGTAGGAGACGTAGCAAATACTAACGATCCTGTTCCTGTTTCATCTGTAACCGCAGAAGCTAAATTAGCCGCCGATGGAGTCGCTAAAAATGTAGCTACGTTTGCTCCTAATCCACTTACACCTGTGGAAATTGGCAGACCTGTAGCGTTAGTTAACGTAGCTGAGCTTGGTGTACCTAGAGCATTACCAGACTGGTATTTATCCGTATTCAGGTTAGTGAAGTTATTATCAACTTCGGTATAACTAAGCGCAGAACCTTTACCTGCACGAGTAACAATAGTCGACATAATTTACCTCACGCCAAAGTTACAGAGAGATTCGTCGCAGTGATCTTGAAAATATCACCGTTACTAATCGTTTTACTGGTATCTAATGCAGAGTGATACAGCAGATTACCGCTAGTTACCGCATCACGAATACCTACATGAGTAATAATTCCCCAATCAGCCGTACACTGTGGAAATTCAATCGCAGCACTATTTGACGTAGCACCACCACTAGGAGCACTAAACGTAATAGACTGACGAACATACGAACCACCTGTAACCTCAGTGCCAGTATCGGCATCCGTAGGGTCATTCGTATATAAAGCTAAAAAAGTAGTAGTCGGTGCTGTGTAACTAGTAGCACGTAACGTACCATTGATTAGTGCGTTCTCTAAATAATTCGATATTTCTGCCATGATTTACCTCACTGACATTGACATTGGTTGACCGCCAAACTCACCACTCTGGTCGGCTGTAGAAATTGCAGCTATAGAACGATCATACAAACTTGCCCATGTGGCTAACCTAGCATCGTTCATTAAATACGGTTCTGCCTCACCTAACGACGCATACAGCAATGCATCAGGGTAATTAGCTAAAAATACATTGGTTATATTAACTGTCGTTAATAACTGTGGTTTGGCGTAATACAACATCTGAACGCTGTACGCAGTATCAGGTATAGGAGCAAACTGAATCTCAGAAGCCAAAATAGTGTAGTTCACTGGCTTACCTGATTCTGTAGTCCTAGCTGTTGCAAAAAATGAATTAGGTGAAAGGTACGATACTGATGATGCTGGAGTAGTACGCAGATGTACGTCACGCATCTCTAGGAAGTCCGTAGGGAGTCCAACAGTCTCATCCCCTGCCGTGGTATCAGCACGAGCTACAACGAGCATCTGACGAGTTCTAAGGTCTCTACGGAGCCTTTCCTCAGCTAACTGGATAAAGTCCGGTATCTGTGAAGTCAGATCACTACGCCCTAAATAATCAGCTATCGTAGATTTTAACGAACTGTAATCCGTCATAACTATTTTCCTAAGTTGTGTCGCTCCACAGCTCCGTCCTCTACATCTTCCCACCGATACTCATACGTACCAATGTGACCTATGTGCTTGGACAGACTGTGATCTACATACGTCTGAAATCCGTTATCTAAGGCTTTGACGCAGAAATGTACATCCTCGCCAATAATCCCTTTAGAACCCCATCCTACGTCATACCACGGCTTTTTAATCGCCTCAAATACATCTTTATGTATCATCACCACACCACCACCTACAGCCGTACAAGGCTCAACGCCTTCTTTATCTTTAGAGTCTATTTTATGCCAAGCATGGTTAATAATCTTGCCATTTTCGTCTTTTTCTATCTCTAAATTTAATGCTGTCGGTAGCGTAGGTTTACGTCTAGTAACCGCATTAACCCCGACAATAGGTACTTCCCTGCTTAACAGTATGTCTATCGTATCGCTAGGGAACCGCATATCTGAGTCTATGAACAGAATGTAGTCACACCCATCAGCTAACGCAGCTTCAACCAGCTTTTCTCTCTGGTCAAATATCAACGTACCAGCCATTGTGTATAACTTCAGCCCATTCTCACCAGAACCACAGCGAAACTTAGAATCTCGTCCTACCATCTTCGCAAAATCAAACGCAAAGCCAGTATGAACCTCATCTCTAGCTGGAACACATAAACCTACCGTTATACCCATTAGACAGTACCTCGGTATACCTTCCAAGCTGCATTATCAGAATCATTGAGCCATCGAGCAAACCCTACATCATCAACGATATTAAAGCCTTTCATAATACCTCGTTTATTCAGGTCATCAATGACCGTAAAAGGTATCCTAGCTACATGGTGCAACTCGTTTAAATGTCCTAGTCTCTCTTTATCTGCCTCTCTGATATGGTTGTTACTTTCTAATATCTCAGTAACATCCTGTTTCGTTTCGATGATAATTCCACCATCACCGTCCTCATGCACAACTTGTTTTCTATAGGTCATAAATCCTCAATATGTGACCAAGTTCTACCAATTCTTACGCCTCGTATGCAGTTAGAAGAAACTCCTAATTGCCTACCAAGCTCAACATGGCTTAGTTTGCTTGATCTAATTAATCTTACTTTTTCAGCATTTAGTAATGATTTTCCATTACCTTCACCTTTTGGAGAAACAACTCTTTTTCTCCCTTTTGCAATCATGTCCTGCGTATTATCTTTTGGTGTGCCAATAGATAAATGATAAGGATTAACGCATTTAGGATTATCGCATTTATGCATAACAAACATACCACTAGGTATATCTTTTTTATTATGCAATTTCCAACTTACCCTATGTGCTCCTTCATTACCATCTTTTTTAGCACCTAAAGATATTCTTCCGTATCCAGTTGCAAGAATCTGACCAGTCCAATGCCAGCACTCATCTTCATATTTCTTATCAACAAAATTCCAGAATCGTTCTTCTAAAGTACCTCTAGCGTGTTTTTTAAAGCCTACTGATCCATGAGTTTTAAATCTTACATAATGCTTATAGCAAAGACTTAGATTTTTAACTCTTACATCAGCATCACAATCATCAACACAACATTTCATAAATCCCCCCTATAGATAACTACAGGGAGGATTATATATTAAATTACGTTATAGTGCCATGTTAAGATCGAATACTCCGCCATGAGCAGCCTCGTTCTTAACTTCCAATGTACACTCAACCAAAATCTGAGTCTTATCAGCATCACCAGCTTTTGCAAGCTCGTTAGTCTGGAATGGACGCAGATATGCAATTGCAGCGTACTCAGGATCAAGTACCAATGCATCGCGTGTACGCATAAAAATATTGGGAACCACGCTCATTGAACCAAAATCGCTCAAATAAACGTCAGCCGCACCCACGATAGTTGCTTGAGCACCACCAGTACCACCATTGACGTTATAACGATAAGCAGACAGACCTGTGAAGCTCGATACCTTCTGTTTACCAGTAGCACCAACCATCAGAATCTTAGGCGTACCACCTGAAGCAAATACCTCAGCAACGACCTCTTTCAGTAGTGTCTCAGTAAATGTTCGTGTGTTTCCGTCTGTACGTGTACTAACGCCAATTGTCGTAGGATCACCACCATTCGTCTGAACCGACGAGTTAGTTTTAATCCAAGACAACAACGAACCCATCTTACGAGCCGTTGAGTTAGTTGTACCAGCAGAACGACCTTGATTAGCCAACAGAATTGTCTCTAGGTCTCGCTTTAGCTCTTGTGAAGCCTTAGCCAACTGGTATGCCTTCTCAGACTTACGACCTGCCTTATTAACTGTATCCAGAGTGCCAGAGACTTTAATAGTCTTTTGCAAAATCTGTGTGTAGTTACCAAGACGAACAGTAGGAGTCAGAGTAGCGTCAGATGCATCTGCACCTTCAACAGCAGCATTGTTGGTAGTAGCAGCAGCCAACGAGTCCGTCTGCCATTCATGAAACACGGCTGTTGCTTTAGTCTTACCAATGGAACTCATAAATGGAGTCGTGGTAGGGCTAATATCATAGATAACATCGGTCAAATCTTCACGCTGACCGACCGCGTCGTAAGCATTGTAAATTGCCATGATTTAATTCCTTATAAAAATCGTTCAAATACACTTGCCGCATCACGGACACTTCCGCTTGATTTAGCACGTGCCTTTAGTTTTTTCATTTCTTCAGCATTACTATCTCTAGGCTTAGATACACCAGGCTTTATCGCTCTAGGAGCCTCGCTAACCTTCTTGGTTATAGCTGGCTTACTAGCAACTAGCTTGTCGTACTGCATCGCCTTGTAGAGCGTTAATACTGCTCGACTGTCATAGACAGCCGCTAATTCATTTTCAGAGAATCCCATCTGCTTACCATACGAGCGAATATCATTTCTGATAGCCTCGCCCTTAGCTGGATCAGCAAACTCAGGTAAAGAAGCCGATAACTTCTGCATTTCTTCAGCAACTATGTGCTGCATCTGCATCTGTCTATCCTGCTCTTGTTGCTGATTGATCCGGTATCTCTCAGCTTGAACAGCAGATAATTGCTTCTCTCTCTGAACCATCTCAGCCACCTTGACACTGTACCCAATAGGATCAGTCTCTTTTAGGTAGTCTAAGTTTTCCTCTTGCTGCGGCTGAAGCATCTGTTCAATCATCTCTAGCCTTTGCGCATACGTATCGCGCAGAACCTTAGCTTCCTGAACTGCTTGTCGCTCGGCTTCTACAGCTTTACGATCTTCAGCAACAGCTTGCGATTTCTTGGTGTAATCCGTGCCAAGTTGATAAGACTTGATAAGCTCATCCAGCGTTACCTCACGTTCTACTCCGGCTGCTTTAACCAGATACGTGGGCTGCTCTTGCTCCTCACCGTCATCATCTTGTTCTACCTCAGATTCCTCTGATTCGGCCTCGCTTTCGTTAGCTTCTGAAGCGGATTCTGGTTGTTCCTTGTCGGAGCCTTCCTCACGTTCCATCATGCTCAAGAAAGCGTTAGCTGCACCTTCTACCGTTAACTCACCACTACCTTCCGGTGTCGTGTTCTGAGTATCGCTCAGGTGTGTTTCCTTTATTATTTCGGGAACTGCCCGACGCAGACTACAAAATCTTTAACTTTTTCTCATCTATTTTCTTTTGATCTGCCATACCCTGTATGTGGTTTTCTAACGTCTCTAAGACTCGTAACCGCAGGTATGCTTCCTCTCGTAGCTCTATATCCTTATAGTCGCTGTTTAAAAACTTGGTTATCTCCATACCGCGTAACTCTTCCATCATCTCTAGGAAGAAGTCATCTCTCAGCAGGTTTAACGCCCATTCTGTTCTATTCACGCCATACCTCTAGTCAGTGATCCTAGTTCACGCAGAGCCTTTAACGTCAGCTCAGTCTGCTTGTTCTTCGTATCCTCATCAGCCAAGTCCATAGCCAGAACAGCTTGCAATTGCTTAACCGCTAACTCAGCTTCCTTGATACGTAACTCAGCCGTATCCTTCTGGTTCTTCATCTGCATTTCTACGCCCTTGCGCGTATATTCTGCCTCTAACGTTTGTTTCTCAAGCTCAAGTTTTGCCGCATCAATCTGTGCCTTAGCCTGTGTCTTTTCTCTCTCAACCTCAGCCAACATCTGAGCAATCTCAGCTTGGGCATCAGGCGATGGTGGTTGCGGCTGTGAAAGTTGAGCATTTTGCTCCGGTGTAATCTCATTCATGAACTCGTTAGCATCTTTGAAACCAGCAGACTCGATGAACTTTGCAAGCGTATTGCGATACTGAGCTACCGATACCAACGGATTAGCTGGCCCATACTGCTGAATAATCTGCTCCTGCTTGGCTAGAACCATCTGCAACATGGCTAACTTTTGCTCTCTATCACCTGAGCCTAGACCAACATTAACGCTAATGTCGTACTCGTTAGCCCATGTACGCGGATCGAACGTCACGTACTTGCCACGCATACGAACGACTCTAGGCTTGTCCTGATACTTGCCCAATAGATGCAAGATGCCCTTAAACAGACTCTTTACACCTGTCTCAGCAAAGATACGCGCTATCAGTTCCAGCTTGCCAGAGTTAGACTTCATCATTGCAGCCACAGCCGTAGCACTGACGTTATTTAAAACATCAGGGTCTAGCCCTTGTTGTGCATCGCTAACACCAGTGCGCTTTGCCTGTACCTGATCTAGGTACTCCAGCATTGGCATAGCCTGGCTAAACGTACTCTGTACCGTTAGTGGAACCAGAGCGTTAGGGTTCTTCATACGGATTACACCACCAGGAGTAGCGTTAAGCAGGTCATCCAGATTAACCTGACCATCGACTGCACCAACACGGCTATTGTTCGTGAGATACAGGTTATCCAAGCTCTGACGCGTAATCGTGGACTTCTGGAGCTGTATGTCCATAGTCCGATCAGCTAGGCTTTGCCCAAAAAATTTATGCGGGATTGGTATAGGACAAATGGAATGGAACGGAATGTAGTCACACTCCTCATCCTCTAGTATCTCTGAGCCTACATAGACGATACGACGCAACTCAGCTATGCCATCGTTATCTTCATCTATGCGTATATAACACTCGTAGACCTCAAGCGTCTGCATCGACTGATCTAAACTTGTATTCTGGTCTGGCTGTTCACCGTCAGGGAATCGAGCTATACGCTCTGCACTAAACTCTAAATCATTGTAGGTAGCTAGATTATCAACCACATCTTTGTCGAAACCCATAGCGATTAGTTCACTACGAGTCATGAGCTTGCGATGAGCTACAAAGTTAGCTTCCTCAATGTTCCTTGCGCTTTTGCTAATTAGGAATTCTTCCGGTGGTACGTTCTCGATTCGGACGTTACCTGATTCTTCTGTGCGCTGAACATACACTTCATACGATGGTATCTGAATAATATTGCCCATCATATCCTGTGCTTCTGTAAATTCTATTTCCTGCTTGACAACTTTAAGCGACTGATCTGATAGCAATAGAGCCAGTTCATCCTCAGTTAGATTCTTATATTCTTCTTTGCGTACGTCTACTTTGTCATCCCAGTAAGACTTAACAACGCCTACCTTTTGCAGCAGTGCGTCCTTAAACCAGTTATGCAGTATGAGCATCCCATCATTGTCACGATAGAACGCCCAGTTACAGTAGTCAGTCGCCTGTTTAGCTGATTCCTCGTCCTGTTGGCCTTTAGGCTCAAAGTAAACAATATCCTCGGTAGTTGTGAACACTCGTATTAACTGTGGCAATGCACCATCAATAGCTTCGGCTACCTCTCCGGTAACTATCTGTGATCTTCCCTCTTGTTCATTACCATAGGGTGAACGTAAGTAATACTCTAACGCCCTCTTGCGATCTTCTGTCGTCTCTGTGTCCAGATAGCCTATCGAGTTATCAATCTCATTCTCGATAATACCTTTGATTTTGCCTTCATCCATCATAATGCGTTCCTCTTAGGATTTTCGCAATTATACAATCCATTTGGTAGAAATAGGTAATTCTGATGACCATGAAGTTTCGTTATTGTCAAGACTTATTGCTAGGTATCTGAAAGCGTCTGATGCATGGCTAGACCAGTCATGTAACGGCTTATCGTAGAAAACCTGTTGACGCTCGTTGTACTCTCGACGGTAGTTTCTGAGAGCATCTAGCCCTGTCTTAGTCTTGTGATCGAACCAGCACTGCGGCAATAGCCTTCTAGCGGCCTGTATACCGTCTGCAATCGACAAACGAGGAGCGACTGTTATATCCAGTCCAGCTTCCTGTAAAACCTCTTTGCGGCTCTTTCCTGTACCTAATTCTCGGACTTCCACATCATGCGGTAGAAACTGCGTGAAGCCTTCGTACTTGTTCTCTTTGAGCCAAGATACGTACCAGTCCAGACCGACTCCGTGGTTCTCCGTAAAATCAATGAGTCGTACTTCCTTTCCAACCACCTGAGTAACCCACAAACTAGTAGAATCACTAATCCCCAAATCCCAAGCAACATAAGACTTGCATAGATCATCACGCTCAATAGTGGTGATTCGGTTCTTCGCCTCAAGATCGTTGATAATCTGACCATAATAAGAACCTTCTACGGCTGCATCAAACGAGCAATTGAACTCTTGGTTGTACTTGTCCTCGCCCATCTCCTGACGAGCAGACCAGAGTTCCTTCTCGCTGATTATGTTTGTGTCACTAGCCTTGAACTCCAGTAGCTTCCAACCCTCAGCAGTCTTAGCCCTATCCCTAAAGTCTGCAAAGTGATTCCTACCGCGAGGCGTTCCAATGAATAAGCACCACGTAGGGCTATCTTCCGTATTCCTATCCGCTAGTGCTGGCCTGATAACCTCGTTCCATATCTTCGGGTTCTGGTCACCTATTTCATCAAGGATGACGCCATCGAAATACTGCCCACGAAGGCTATCAGCATTATCACTGCCGTACAAACTAATGCGCCTATTCCAAAAGTCAACCCTAAGTTCTGAGATGTTAGCAACAGCCCCAAGAGGACGAGTAAATTCCAACAAATAATCCCATGCCACGCGTTTGGATTGAGTAAAAGTCGGAGAAATATAGGCAAATCGTGGGCTTGGTTTAGAGCACTCAATAGCAGCCTTTATTAGATGGTTGATAGCACTTACAGTCTTGCCCATACGTCTGTGGGCTACTACTACAGTAAACCTATGGTTATCTACTGCCTCATGAATCAGCTTTTGCTGTTCACGCGGCTTATATGCAATCTCGATTACTTCTGCCATGTAACCACATGCTGCTGAGGAGCACCATCAATACCTGTCACCTCAGTCCTAGCCAACTTAGGTATATGGTACTCACTTAGCTTATTCATCAAGTCCAGTGCCTTATAAGGATCGTCTTGCGCTACCTCATTAAGCCATCTATCCATGTTCCCTGCATTGCGCTCTAATAGGTTAGCAATAGCTTCTCGAACTATTTGAGTTGACTTATTAGCCGTACCTTTAG
>SXGQ01348459.1_pt1 | contig 13092 bp, 10 predicted proteins | sample 3178371 | NCBI WGS metagenome assembly SXGQ01 (sample SAMN11356859, study PRJNA531348) | freshwater metagenome | isolation source: freshwater sample F1-20 | place: China: Fuxian Lake, Yuxi | collected 2017-12-25
GCCAACCGGTCCTCGGGAACCTCGTACCGGGGGCCTGGGCTCGAGGAGGGTCTTGCGATCCTGGGACGTCTCCGACAACGGCTGGAGGTCCCGGTGCTGACGGATGTCCATGAGGTCGGGCAAGTAGGCCCCGCTGCCCAGGAGGTCGACATCCTCCAGATCCCGGCGTTTCTCTGCCGTCAGACCGACCTCGTCACCGCCGCGGTCGCCTCGGGACGGGTGGTGAACCTCAAGAAGGGCCAGTTCATGGCGCCCGACGAGATGTATTCCGTGGTCTCGAAGGCGTCCGAGGCGGTCGGTGGGGCGCGTCCGAGGCTCCTGTTGACCGAACGAGGAACCACGTTCGGCTACCACAACCTGGTGGCCGATATGCGCAGTCTGCCGATTCTGGGCCGCCTGGGATTTCCGGTGGTCTTCGACGCTACCCACTCGGTGCAATTGCCCGGGGCGGCAGGAGGCAGATCCGGTGGGCAGAGGGAGTTCGCCCCCGTTCTCGCCCGCTGTGCAGTCGTCGCCGGGGCCAACGGGCTGTTCATAGAGACCCATCCGGACCCCGACAAGGCCCTGAGCGATGGACCGAACATGATCCCGCTGCGGGACATGGGACCGCTGCTGTCCCAGATCTGCCGCCTGAGGCGCGCCCTGGGTTCAGGGGTTTAGCCTCCAGAGGGTGAAGTTCAGGAAGGTCGCAAAGGAGACCCAGGCAAGATAGGGCACCAGCAGAATTCCCGAGAGCCGATCCACCCTGAGGAACAACAACAGGGTCCCCGCGATGGCGGCCCAGAGCAGGACGATCTCCGCGAAGGCGAAGCCCGGCTGCTTCAGTCCAAAGAAGATCGGACTCCAGAAGGCGTTCAGGGTCAGTTGCAGCAGATACATCAGGAGCGACGTCTTCCGATTCGTCCATCCGCCGCGACGCCAGACCCGCCAGGCCGCCAGGGCCATGGTCAGGTAGAGATAGGTCCATACCGGACCAAAAACCCAGTTCGGAGGATTCCAGTTGGGCTTGTTCAACTCGGCATACCACGACCCAGGTCCGGCCTGGGACCCGATCACGGCGGCGATGAAGGTGATGCCAAACCATCCCATCGCGGCCACGGCTGGATGGGTGGGACGAAACCGCTGCAAGGTGCTCGAGTCCGGAGATCTGAAAACCGACACGCGCTGATCTTCCCGGTAAACCAGTTCCCACGCAATCGGGAGAGTTGCCAACCCTGCTTTTGGTGATCCCTTGGTGCATGATCCGGAAGATGCTCCCTCAGCTCCTGCTTGCCGCGTCCTGCCTGGTCCAAGCCGAGACCGATTGGCCCCAATGGCGCGGTCCTCATCGGGATGGACAGGTCACCGGGGTACAGTGGCCTTCCAGCCTCCAGGCACCTGGCTTGACCGTCCGCTGGAAGGTCGAGCTCGGCCCCAGCTATTCCGGAGCCATCGTGGTGTCGAACCGGGTGTTCTCGACCGAGACGGTAGACAAGAAGTCCGAACGGGTCCGGGCATGGGACCGACAGACCGGCAAGGAGCTCTGGCGTCGGGACTGGGAAGGGGCCATGAGCGTTCCGTTCTTCGCAAAGGCCAATGGCGACTGGATCCGGGCCACCCCGGCCTGCGACGGCGAGGTGCTGATCGTTGCCGGGATGCGGGATGTCCTCGTGGCCCTCGATGTGAAGGATGGGGCCGTCCGCTGGCGGAAGGATTTCGTGGTGGAACTCAAATCCCCTCTGCCGGACTTCGGTTTCGTGTCCTCGCCCCTGATCTCGGGCGATGCGGTCTTCGTCCAAGCGGGCGGAGGAGTGGTGCGGCTCGACAAGAAGACCGGGGAGATCCGTTGGCGCAGCCTCGAGTCGAAGGACGGGATGATGGGTAGCGCCTTCTCCTCCCCGGTCCTGACCACCCTCGCCGGACGGAACCAGTTGGTGATCCAGACGAGGGCCGAGCTGGTCGGACTCGATGCCGACTCCGGATCCGTCCTGTGGCGGCAGCCTGTGGAGGCGTTCCGGGGCATGAACATCCTGACCCCGACCGTTCTGGGAAATCGTCTTTTTGCCTCGGCCTACGGGGGCAGGACGCTCGCCTGGGATGTCCGACGCGAGGGGGAATCCTTCACCGTGACCCCGGCCTGGGAATTCAAGGCCCAGGGATACATGACGTCGCCCGTGGTGGTGGACGGCTTCGCCTACCTGCACCTGCGGAACCAGCGGGCGCTGTGCATCAATCTCGAGACCGGCAAGGAGGCGTGGACCACGTCTGAATCGTTCGGCAAGTACTGGAGCCTTGTCGCCAACGGGAAACGCATGCTGGCTCTGGACCAGAAGGGCGATCTCCTCCTCCTGGCCGCGAATCCGGAGCGGTTGGAGGTCGTGGACCGACGGAAGGTGTCCGAGGACGAGGCCTGGGCCCATCTCGCGGTGACGGAGGATGGCCTGTACATCCGGGAGCTGCGTGCCCTGGTGGCTTGGAACTGGACAACCGCGGCGAAGACCACGGCATTCCTCGGTTCCTCCCGATAGCGCCAGGAGGAGCTCCGCATCCGGGGGCGGCGCGGATTGCCTGTCCCACCGGTTGCAGTCGGGTTTTCCCGACCGTAGTGTTGGCCACGGCCACCGGCCCCCATGAAAATCCGCCTCCTCTACTCGTTCTTCATCGCCGCCCTGGCGGGCTATGTCTTCGTCGGATCCCAGGTCTTCGAGGCCACGGCCGCGAAGGACAAGGGAGATGATGCCTACACGGAGCTGGAGCTGTTCTCCCGGGTCCTGGAGCGCGTCCGGAGGGACTACGTCGACGGCGAAAGCATGACCTATGAGGACCTCGTCCATGGGGCCCTGAAGGGGATGCTGGGCAGTCTGGATCCCCACAGCGAGTTCATGGAACCCGCTGCCTTCACCGAACTGAAAGAGGACACGGAAGGTGAATTCAGCGGCGTCGGCATGCAGGTCGCCCAACGCGGGGACGATCTCGTGGTGGTCGCTCCGATGGAGGACACACCGGCATTCGAGGCAGGCATCCTGTCTGGCGACCGGATCCGGCAGATCGACGGCCGGTCCACCGAGGGCCTGGCGGTGGGGGATGTCGTCAAACAGCTCCGGGGCAAGGCAGGCACGGAGGTGCGGGTGACCCTCGATCGCGAAGGCGTCGAGAAGCCTCTCGAGCTGACCCTCAAGCGCCAGAAGATCCAGGTCTACACCGCCAAGGACATCCACAACCGCCGGGAGTTTCCGGTGGATGGCGACAAAGTTGGCTACGTCCGTCTCACCCAGTTCGGTGAGAAGACCGGTGCCGAGCTGGAGGAGGCGCTCCGGAAAATGGAGAAGGCCGGGATGCAGTCGCTCGTCCTGGACCTCCGCGGCAATCCGGGTGGACTGCTCGAGGAGGCCGTCGCGGTCAGCGAGAAGTTCCTGAAGCGCGGTGAGTCCATCGTCTCCACCAAGGGGCGTCATCCCGAGCAGAACGTCGATCGCAAGGCCGGCGGCGGGAAAAAGTGGCTCGCGAAGGATCTCCCCCTCGTGATCCTCGTGAACGGCGGCAGCGCCAGCGCCTCGGAGATCGTCTCCGGTGCACTCCAGGACCTCAAACGCGCCACCGTCGTCGGCGAGAAGACCTTCGGGAAGGGATCCGTCCAGAGCGTCTTGCCAATGCCGGACGGTTCCGCCCTTCGCCTCACCACCGCCAAGTACTACACCCCGAGCCAGAAGGTCATCCACGGGAAGGGGATCCAGCCGGACGTCGTGGTGCCGATGGACGAGGACCAGGAGATTGCGATCCAGCTCACCCGGATCCCGGGCGGGAAGGACAACCTCGATCAGGCCCTCAAGGCCTTCCCGTCGGACCGGCAGAAGCGGCTCCGGGATCTGTTCGAGAAGGGAAGCGATGCCCAGCTCGAGAAGGCCAAGGAGCTGATCCGGACTGGTGGCGTGGTGAGGCCTGAGGCCGATACGGCATCGATCGCCCCGCGCGGCTGAGTCGGCCCGGAACACAGGGCGTCAGCCTGTCCCGAGGTGATCCGCTTGACCTGGAATCCAAACCGCCTGTGATCCTCGCCCTCGAGACCTCCTGCGACGAGACCAGCGCAGCAGTCGTCCACGAGGGGCGGGTGCTGTCGAATGTCGTGGCTTCCCAGATCCGGCTCCATGCCGAGTACGGGGGAGTCGTTCCCGAACTGGCTACCCGGGAGCATCTCCGGAATCTGATCCCGGTCGCCCGCAGGGCGATGGAGGAGGCTGCCATCCTTCCAGCCGATCTTCACGCCGTGGCTGCCACCCGGGGACCGGGGCTTCCTGCAGCGCTCCGTGCCGGATTCACCGCGGCGCAGGGACTCGCCCTGTCGCTGGGGTGCCCGCTCTTCGGGATCCACCACCACGAGGCGCACCTGTACTCGCCATGGATCGAGGGACAGCCGCTTGCCGCGCGGTTCGACCTCTTCGAGCCCAACCTCTCCCTCATCGTCAGCGGTGGGCACACCCTCCTGGTCCACGTCACGGAACCGCTCCGGCATCGGGTCCTCGGCGGCACGCTCGATGATGCGGCCGGCGAGTGCTTCGACAAGGCCGCCAAGCTCCTGGGTCTCGCGTATCCCGGTGGACCCCAGATTGACCGGCTGGCCGCCGAGGGCGACCCCGCGGCCTTCGACTTCCCCAGACCCCTCGTGGCCGATCCCAACCACGACTTCAGCTTCAGTGGCCTCAAGACCTCCATCCGCTACTTCCTGCAGAAGAACCCTGGACTCGCGGACGACCCGCAACGTCTCCGGGATCTCTGCGCCAGCATCCAGGCCGCTGTCGTGGAGGTCCTGGTCACCAAGACCGTCCGGGCTGCGCGGAACCTCGGAGTCGAGTGCGTCACGGCGAGTGGCGGCGTGACGCTGAACTCCGGACTGCGCCAGGACCTCGCGTCGCGCTGCGAACGGCATCACCTCCGGCTCCGGGTGTCCGCCCCGTCCCTGTGCACCGACAATGCCGCGATGGTCGGGGTGCTGGCGGAACTCTACGGGTCCCACGGCCGTGCGCCGGCGCCAGCCGATGCCGAGGTCGCCCCCGGGTGGACGCTCGCGGATGGAGGCCAGGCATGAGTTGCTCCTTCATCCTGGTGGCGATCCTGTTCCTGTGCTTCCGGATGACGCCTGGGGCGGCGGAGTCCCGGCCCGTCTCGCCCGCCGAATTCGATGCGGCGTACGAGTCGATCCGGTTGCGAAAGGATGCTGCCAACGAGCGGGATCGCTTCCGTCGGCTCGTCGACCTCTGGTGGCGCCAGCAGCTGGTTGGGGATCCGGAGTTCGGGACCTATGTCGGATCCACGGAGGGGCAGGGGCAGTGGACCGACCTGTCCTTCGAGGCCTTGGGCCGACGGCGTCAGGAGCTCCGTATCGCCCAGCGGTCCCTCGAGACGATCGATCGCAGCCGGTTGCCTGAGGGCGAACAGCTGTACTACGATCTCTTTGCCAGGACGCTGCGACTGTCGGTGGAGGGGGAACGGTTCCCCGATGAGCTCCTGCCTCTGTCCCAGCTCATGGGACCACAGCAGGGTCTGGCTCAGACTTTGTCCCAGATGCCGACGGCCACCCCTGTGGACCTCGGGCGGATCGTCGAGCGCCTCCAACAGATCGGACCCCGGATCGATGCCATCGTGATCCTGCTTCGGGAGGGCTTGCGCCGAGGCATCACCCACCCCGCACATCCCCTGCGGGAAGTGCCTCGGCAGATCCTCGACAACATTCCGGACGATCCCCGACAGAGTCCGCTCCTCCGCCCGCTATTGTCTGCACTGGCATCCGGCGCATCTGCGGTCTCCCCGACGGAGCGGTCGGCACTCGAGGCGGCGGCGCTGTCGGCCTTGACGAACGCCGCCTATCCCGCCTTCCGACGGCTCCATCGGTTCGTGGTCGACGACTACCTGCCGGGTGCCCGCACCGCCTGGGCATCGACCCGTCTTCCGGATGGCGAGGCATGGTACTCGTTCCGGGTGCGGTTCCATACCACGACCGGCCTGACGCCCGACCAGATCCACGAGTTGGGTCTGTCGGAGGTCCGTCGTATCCGCAAGGAGATGGACCAGGTCATCCGCGAGTCGGGCTTCAACGGCTCTTTCGCAGAGTTCCTGATGTTTCTCAGGACCGATCCCCGGTTCTATTACGACAGCGGTCCGAAGCTTCTGGCGGGATATCAGGAGGTCTGTCGTCGGGTGGACAGTGAACTGCCACGGCTGTTCGGTCGGCTGCCGCGGCTGCCGTATGGGGTCAAGGCCATCCCGACCTATCAGGAGCGGGCCCAGACCACGGCGTATTACCAGCCTGGGGCCCTCACTCTAGGGCGTCCCGGGGTGTTCTTCGCAAACACCTATGCGCTCAACATGCGGCCGAAGTGGGAGATGGAGGCGTTGACGCTCCACGAGGCGGTCCCAGGGCACCACCTCCAGATGGCTCTCGCGCAGGAAATCGCCGACATGCCGGAGTTCCAGAAACATGCCGACACCGGTGCGTTCATCGAGGGATGGGCCCTGTATGCGGAGAGCCTCGGGCCGGACCTTGGACTCTACCGGGACGTCTATTCCAGGTTCGGACAGCTGACCTATGAGATGTGGCGCGCGGTGCGTTTGGTGGTCGACACCGGAATCCACAGCCGGGGGTGGACCCGCCAGCAGGCGATCGACTTCTTCCTGGAGAATTCCGGCAAGACGCCCCACGACGTCGAGGTGGAGGTGGACCGGTATATCGTGTGGCCCGGACAAGCTCTCGCCTACAAGGTGGGGGAGCTCCGGATCCAGGAGCTCCGGCGTCATGCCGAAAGGACCCTCGGGTCGACGTTTGAGCTCCGGGTGTTCCACGACGAGCTCCTCGGGCGGGGTGCGCTGCCGTTGGATCTTTTGGAGCCTCGGATGAAGGCCTGGGTGGAGCGACGGTCCATGGACGGCCGCTAGGTGAATTCTTGGAAAAGGATTTTTTTGGGGTCTTGCGGTGGGTGCACTGATTTGGATGCTCGATTCGGATGTGCGGGATAATGGGGAGCATAGGGGTGCGATTGCGACTTGATCTGAGCATTTCGTTGCTCAAGCACAGGGGGCCCGACCACCAGTCTGAATGGAATTCACCAGCGAATGAGGAAGCAGTTGCGCTCGGGCACACGCGATTGGCGGTCCTGGATCTGAGCCCGGATAGCAACCAGCCGATGCATTCGGCCTGCGGTCGCTATGCGATCGTTTTCAACGGTGAGATATACAACTTTTTGGAGCTCCGGAAGGAACTAGAGTCGAAGGGGCTTGTATTCAGGACTTCGTCGGATACCGAGGTGCTACTCCAGGGGCTGATATTTGAGGGCCCTGGTTTTCAGCTTCGTTGCGACGGGATGTGGGCCTTCTGCCTCTGGGATCGCAAACAGGGAACAGCTCTGCTGGGAAGGGATCGGTTTGGAAAAAAGCCTCTCTATTATGTGGCCCTTGGAGGTGGCTCCATCGCATTCGCCTCAGAGATGAAGGGACTTTTTCCCTTCATGAAGTCCGTTCGCCCGGCGCAGACGATCGATCGGGATTTTCAGTCCCTGTTTTCCTTTGAGAGTTCTGCCGAGTCGGTGATCGAGGGCATCCGGAAGGTTCCGGCGGGCCATTGGGCCTCATGGCAGCAGGGGGTCCTAACACTGCGCCGCTGGTGGAATACCTTGGATCATATTCCCGAGGCTCCTCGGCGCTACGAAGAACAAGTCGAACGATGGCGTGAGCTTTTTCTGGAGGCCGTCCGAACTCGGCTCCGGTCCGATGTTCCCGTCGGGACCACACTCAGCGGTGGCTTGGACTCCAGTAGCACCTTTTGCGGTGTGGCCTATGCGACCCGCAGAGAGAGCAACCCCGACTCGAACGGCAAGGGATTCCAGAAGCCATTCTGTGCCAGATTTGGCGATTGTGGCCCTAACGAGACGCCCTTCGCCCGCATGGTTGCCGAATATGTGGGTGCAGACCTCAACGTGGTCTCCGTGGATCCCATGACCTCAGGGTGGTCGCTCTCAGAGGCGTTGTTCCAGGTGGAGGATCCCTATATCACGCTCCCATTTCCCATGCTGGCCACCTATCGGGCTATGCGGGAGAGTGGAACTCGGGTGACGCTGGATGGGCACGGTGCAGACGAACTCTTGAGTGGTTACGGCCATCTGCGTTTCGCCGAATGGGATGCCACGAGTCGCACCCAACTGGCGGAAATACGATCCATCGTCTCCTCTGTGGAATCCGGGGAACTCAAGCCGCCAGCATCGATTCCACTGCTGGAATGGTTGATGCATCGTCTCTCGGTTCGGTTGAGGGTTTCCATGACACCTTCCATCCGAAGGCTGCAGAAATGCATGGGTGATCCGCGTCCCCCACTGGCCCAGGACTCCATCTACGACGACCAAACACATCCTCGGTTCCTCCAGATGGACTTGTTGACGAGATCCCTCTTTGAGTCTTTCCAATCGACGTTCCTGCCGACACTGCTGAGGAACTACGACCGGTACTCGATGGCCAGCGGGATCGAAGTGCGGATGCCTTTCTTGGACTGGAGACTCGTCTGTTTTGCCTTTTCCCTTCCATGGACCAGTCGGTTGGGAGACGGGTTCACAAAACGGGTCCATCGCGATGCCATGAAGGGAGTTGTACCCGAGCCTGTCCGCTGTCGACGGGATAAGGTGGGTTGGAATTCTCCGAAACACATCTGGTTCCGAGGGCCACTGCGTCAGGAGACCGAGGACATTTTGGCCCGCAATGTCGATTCCCCGTGGCTTGGGATCGCCCGGGACGCGTGGGAACGATTCAAAGCAATACCCAGTCCGAACCACAGTGACGGTGAGATGCTTTGGACATCCATCCAACCCGTGATCTGGAGTGAGAGCCTGAATCTTGGTGCCAAGGCCATTACGGGGCGTCGACTCGCCGAGTGATCTGATGGGGTTCCTGGTGGTGCTGATTCGGATGGTCTGCGGCCTCCTTTCCTACGCCGTCGTCCTCTTCCGGAGCCGTCTCGGTGACAAGGACTCGGAGCCCACCCCGGTCTGCGAAAGCGTCCGGATCGGGACGGCTTGGACCGCCTCCCTTATTCCTCTGGGCAGGGTCAGTGTGGTTCGCTCCGATGCGTTCAGCCGATCCGGCTACCCTGTTGCTTGAGGATTTGGAAACCGGCTCATCCAGGGGATCGAGGTGTGGATCCCCATCTCGGGCACATCGACCTTGGAGCTGAGGGTGGGCGGTGGCGGGAATTCCGGGTCGGAATACCCGTGGAGTTCTCCGGTTGGTGGGCGGGATGCTCCTACGGGGACTCGGCCTCCCGGCGTTGGTGGTGGCGCTTTACTCAGTGGCCAAAAGCCGTGGGCATGAATCCCAGGGGAAGGTGCAGCGCGCTGTGCCCTAGGTTCTGCGCTCCGCGTTCCTTCCCCATCGGTTGGCCAGGATACCGGAGAGGATGAGCTGAACCGGGTGATAGATCAGCACGGGGAGCAGGATCAGGCCGAGGCCGGGGTGGCTTCCGAAGAGCGCCTTGGCCAGCGGGATTCCTGCCGCGATCGTCTTCTGCGGGGCACAGAACGCCGCCGTGATCCGATCCTCCCGCGGCAGGCCAATCCATCGGCCTGCCATCAGGGTGAGTCCGAGCAGGAGTGCGAAGAGAGCGAACGTGATGGCGACGATCGTTGAAAGGAGTTCCGGGCGGGCGGAACGCCAGAGACCGTCGTGGACGGAGTCGGCGAAGGCGCAGAAAACGAGGAAGAGGATCAGCAGGCTGCTGGCGGTGCCGAGATGCCGCCCCAGTTGTTTCACGGGGCCTTCTCGGAACCATCGGAGGAGCTGTCCGATCCCAACCGGGAGCAGCATGAGGAGCAGAATGTCCTGAACCGCCCGTCCTGTGACCGGCGCCATCCCGCCCTGGGTGGCCGCGAGCCAGGCGACCCAGAGTGGTGTGACGAGCAGTCCGAGAAGGTTCGACAATGCGGCATTGAAGATGGCCGCTCCGGAGTTGCCACCGGCCTGCTGGGTGAACACCACCGAGCTGGAGACGGTGGAGGGCAGGACCCCTAGCAGAAGGAAGCCCATCCTGAGGTCCTGGTTGGGCAGGAACCGTCCGGCCAGGGCATTGCCTGCGAGGGCAATGCCGGGAAAGACGAGGAAGGTGAACGACTGGATCAGCAGGTGGAGACGCCAGTTCCGGGCGCCGTGTGCCAGGGCTGTCGAGGGCAGTGAAAGGCCTTGGAGCAGGAAGATGGCAACCACGGCCCATCGGGTCGAGACCTCGGGGTGCAGCGGACCGCCATCGGCTCCAAGCCCAGGAAACAGGGCCGCCACGGTGATCACCAGCGGCAGGGACAGGATGAACCAGTTGCGGGTGAGGAAGGACGCCATGGGCGGAGCCGGACGTTCAGACCCGCCCGAATAAGCATGGAGATTGCCATGAGGCCCAGACCCGAGGCAAAGGTTGTGGGTCAAACTTGATTTCCCTCATGAACACACACTGGGCAGCCTGGGCCGGTCTCTTCGCCGTCGGATTCTGGGGCTATGGCAATTGGGTCGAGGTCCGTCGACTGGGACGGGAAGTAGCCGAGCTGAAGGTCCAGTCGAAGGAGCACTCCTTGGCGGCCGAAGCCGGGGCTCCAGCCAAACCCGACGGGGCAGGGATGTCGGGATCCGACCTCATGGCCGTCCGGGGCGAGATCGCCTCCCTCCGTCGGCTCATCGAGGAACGGCTGAAGGGTGGGGTGGCGGGGATGGTGCCGAGTGTCCCGTCGGAGAACCCGGGCTCGTCATCGGGACCCACCGCGCGGCTTCCTGCATTTGTCCGCAGCGGCTGGGTCGATCGGGCGGGCATCCCGGAGGCGGTGCTCACGGGATTTCGACAGCAGCTCGGGGACGTGTCGATCGAGGGCGCCCATGTGAAGCAGGGCGAGGGTCAGGTCTTCTATTCGCTGGAATCGAAGATGGCCGACGGTCGGGCGGTGGAGCTGGCGCTCAACCAGGGGGGCGAGGTGGTTCGACGGAACCTCGAGATGGAGCTGGGTGGACTCCCTGAGGGCATGCAGCAACGGGTCCACCAGACGGTGGGCGAGGTCCCGGTCCGACGCGTCGCGGAGGTTTTCGAGGACGGGCAGACGGTCTACCGGGTGTCCGCCAAGGCCCCCAACCAAGCGGTGGAGATGGTGTTCAGTCCCGACGGCCGGCTGCTGCGGACCGAGACGATGTTCCGCGAGAAGCGGCCCTGAGGGGGACGACGGCCTGGATCCCCCGGTCAGTGAGTTCGTGGCGCTGTCCGGTTGAGTCGGCGGGAAACCCGTGGTTCCTTTTGGCATGGAGATCTCGGAGACGATCCTGTGCCCCTACTGCGGACAGCGGATTGAGCTGGTGGTGGACACCTCGGTGTCGAGTCAGCGCTTCACGACGGACTGCGAGGTGTGCTGTCGTCCGTTCGAGGTCGTGGCCGACTGCGAGCCCGGGGAGATCCTGGGGCTCGATGTGCTTTCGGGCGGCTGAACGCGGGCCTATTCGGGTTCGACGACGGAGCGGGAATTGGAATCGCCCGGCTTCTCCTTCATCTGACGCTGGGCCTTGCGGTTGAGGCGTTCGCGCTCCTTGCGGAAGTCCTGCTCCATCATCCGGATCTGTGGGGAGTCCTCCTGGTACTCGGTCGTGAGATCCGCCGCCGCCTGCGGGGTGGGCAGGATGGTGGGCCGCATGAGGATCATCAACTCCGTGCGGGCCTTGTCGATCGTCGTGCTGCGGAAGAGGTATCCCAGCAGGGGGACATCCTTGAGGAAGGGCACCCCGGAATCGGAATTCGCCTTGGAGGCCCGGATGTAGCCGCCGAGCAGGACGGACTCGCCGCTGCGGATGGAGATCATCGAGTTGGCCTCGCGCTTGTTGGTGACGGGGGCGTTGGCGGTGGTCTGGACGCCGCCGTTGTTGGGGGCGATCTCCTCGATGCGCTGCTCGACCTCCATGACCACCAGTCCGTCCTTCGTGAGGTAGGGGACGACGTCGAGTTCCACGCCGACGTCCTGGCGTTCGTAGTAGGTGTTACCCATGCCGACGCCGCCGCCGAAGAAGCTGCCCTGCACGAACGGGATGGTGGAGCCGGCGAAGAACCGAGCCGGAACGGCATGCGAGGTGACGATCCGTGGGCGCTGCAGAACGTTGACGTTGGCATCGGAGGCGAGGGCGCTGACGAGCACGTTGTAGTTGCTGCTGATGTTCATCATGTAGCTCAGCCCGCCGCCGGTCGGGATGTTCGGGAACAGGTTGGTCAGGCCCCCGGAACCCAGGTTGTTCATGGCGCCACCGCCCGAGAAGTCCTTGCCATAGGTGGTCTGGGTCTGCTTGGCGTCGACGCCAAACTTGAACCCGGAGTTGAGTCCGACCTCCATGATGACGCCCTCGATCAGGACCTGGGCGAGGAGGGTGTCGACCTTCTCGATGATCTTCTTGAGCTGCGCCATGTCCTTCTTGGTGGCGTAGATGATGAGGGAGTTGGACCGGGGATCCGGGGTGATGCTGGCGTCGGCCATCAGGGGCTGGGCCGGGTTCTGTCCGGCACCGCCGGCGCGGTTGACCGAGTTGAGCCGGCTCTGGAACGAGCCCGGGGTTCCTGGTGCAGTGGTCCGTGTCGGCTGGGGCGTGGCGGTCTGCTGGGGCAGGAGGGGTTCCATGCCCCCTGCCAGCGGTTCCATGCCCTCGGACTGTCCGTAGAAATTGCCACCGTAGGAGGATCGTCCGCCTCCGAACCCGCTCGATCCCCCCATGCCGCTGCGCATGCCGGAGCCTCCGAACCCGCTCGATCCCCCCATGCCGCTGCGCATGCCGGAGCCTCCGAACCCGCCCATGCCGCCGGACCGACCGGATCCGAATCCACCACCCATGCCGGCACCACCCCCACCGCCGTTGATCACGCTGCTCAGCGTCTGGTAGAGCTCATCGACCTTGCCGAACTTGATGGGGATGACCTCGAAGATGTACTCCTGCTCGACCTCGACATCGATCTTCTTCAGGACCTCGAGCATCCGCTTCACGTTGATGGCGTAGTCGCGGAGGATGAGGGTCTTGGTGGTCTCGAGCGCGAGGATGCCGTTCTGGTTCTTGGCGAACTGCTTCAGGGTCTCGGCGGCC
>SXGQ01486958.1_pt1 | contig 13092 bp, 10 predicted proteins | sample 3178371 | NCBI WGS metagenome assembly SXGQ01 (sample SAMN11356859, study PRJNA531348) | freshwater metagenome | isolation source: freshwater sample F1-20 | place: China: Fuxian Lake, Yuxi | collected 2017-12-25
CGAACCCCGGTTACCGCCGTGAAAGGGCAGTGTCCTAACCGCTGGACGATAGGGTCGGCCTCGGACAATGGGCATTTACGCTGTTCGGACGCCGCCTTGTCACGCCCAAATTCCAGCGCCCGACCTCGGTCCGAAGCAGATGCCCTTCTTCGGATGCACCCGCTTTCTTGCCCGACGCGAACTTTGCGCCGCCCCCACCAACACGGAACGATGCCGCTGGGACGGGAGCGCTCCACTGAAGCGCGGAGGCGCAGAGGGCGCGAAGCAACGCAGAGCTGGGATCACGCCGCACATGGCGCGTCGCCTCGCAGCGCTCCTTCCAGTTGGACCAGCGCGCGATCGAGATCACGCTTTTTCGTTTCGAACAGAACAGTTTCTCCATACCGCGTGGTGCAGAAAGTAGCGGTCATTCGTTCAACCAACTCGAGGACTTGCACCGGCTCGTCCCGAAGCGAGGTGAGAAACTCACGCGGGGTTTCGTGTGGCTGCCGCAAATGCCCGTGTCGCGCAAGCAGCTCCAGCATTCGGCCATAGTTGTGGCTGGCGAACTGCGCTGATGCGGCGGCGGCGCTGGGGGAGGACTCGCGACGGAGACGGGCGGGCCAGCGACGTTTCATCCACAGGCCGAGCACCACCATCGCGCCCAAGCCCAGCAGCGCCTTCGGCAGCAGCACGAGTGTCGCGAGGAGAATGAGGATAAAGCGGTAGTCGAGGATGACGGTGCAGGCGACGGCGAGATGTCCGCTGGCGACGATCAGCGAGAAGAGCTTTTCGCGCCGGTCGAGCGGGCGCAGGAGCCGCAGCAGTTGCAGCAGCGTCAAGCCGTGACCCACCGCGAAATGGGCGCTGACGCCGAACATCGGCGCGAGCTGCCATGCGAGCACGCCGCCGAGCAGGATGGCCGTCATGTCCCCCATCTGGCCCAGCCGCACAGGCCGGCGCGGCAGAGTCAGACAGGCCGCCTACAGCAGAGCGCCCAAAAGCGGCATCACCACGTCGTCCCACGAGAGGCCTTGGCAAATCAGGCCCTGCAGGATGAGTTGGTGGCGGGCGGATTTCATCGATGGAGCGACAGAATCCAGTCGCGCGCTGACTCCCTCTCCCTCCCTCGGAGGAGGGGAGAGGGTTGGGGTGAGGGGTTACGCGCGTCGGCGTTAGTGGCTCCACCCCTCATCCGGCCTACGGCCACCTTCTCCCCTCCTCCAAGGAAGGGAGAAGGCGTGCGACCTTGCTTCCGGTTTGCATCCCGTTGACTTCGATCAGAATTTGACGTCACTTGCCTCATGCGACCTCCTCCATGTCGTGCTCCCGGTAGCGCCAGACCGCTGCGCCGCTGAAGTCTTCACGGGACGGTAAGTTTGCGGGCAGATACACGCTCACGCTGCGACCGCGTTGGCGAAGTTCGGCCACCGCCTCACTGGCGGCAGCGGTGGACTGCGTGAGCACCAGATGCACGGCGCTCTTCACCGAGAGCCGCTCCAACGCGCCGCGCAGCCGCTCTGGCGCAAGGCTCTGTGGCTTGGCAGAAATCCGCGCAAGTCGGTCGAGGATTTCATGGCCGTCGGCAAAGGGCGGAATCAAATCCGGCTTCATCGAGGCGAGGTCCAGCCACTCGACGTGATGCCCGGCATCCAGCGCGGCGAAGACCAGCGAACCTGCGGCACGCACGACATCGTCGAAGACCTTCGCATCACCGGAGGAGCCACAGTCGAGCACGACAGCGACACGCCCGGACAGCTCCTCATCGAAGACCTTCACCATCAGGCCAAGGCCCTTTGCGCTGCTGGCCCAGTGAATTTGCCGGAGCGAATCTCCGGCCTGGTGCGGGCGCACGCCGCTGAACTGGTCACCCGCGCCCGTCTGCCGCTGACCGCGAAACTTGCCGCCGACCATCACGTCTAAACCCGCCGCGCGCGGCGATGGCACGGGATAAACCGCCGGATGCACCACGACTTCGCCCGTGAGCGAGAGCCGCCTCGCGACGCGCACGAGGCCGAACGGAAACGCCGTCGCAAGCCGAAGTTGATCGTGTGCGAAGACGCCGCGTCGATGGAACTGTAGCTCGGGGACGACGCTCATCTCCACGCCCGCGCCGAGATGCGGCAGCTTGAACAGGCAGCCCGCCGCCGACTCAGCCGTGACCAACGCGACGGCGGAACGGCTCGCGTTGTGCACGTGCCAAGGCTGGTTGAGCCGTTGGCCTTCGACGACTTGAGCGGTGCCGGGCGCGAGGACATCCAGCCTGCGCACCGCGCGCCACGCCGAGACGGTGTTCACCGCGAAGCAGCCCAGAAGGATTCCCGCCGGCACCAGGAGCAGGCCGGACTGCGAGGTGATGGACGCGCCGTAGAGCAGCACGACGATGCCGAGGAAGAGCCAGCCCGTCGCGGTGATGCGAGCGCTCATGCGCGATGTTCTTCTCCCTCTCCCCCACCGGGGGAGAGAGTGGAAGACTCCGGCAGCGCCGCTCCTCCTGATCGCCGTCGGTCGCCGCGAGACCTTTGGCCTCACAGCTTCGCGATCTCCTCCCGCAGCGCGGCGAGGTCGGGGTCGTTCAACGCGAGCTGCTTGATCTCGTTGCGCTCGCCGCGCGCGATGGCCTTGCGCAGCCACTGGTGCGCCTCGGTCGGGTTGCCGAGCTGGCAGGCGTAGCAGGCGAGGTTGTAGGGGATCAGGCTGGCCTCGGGAAATTTCTTCACCGCCGGCAGCAGCGCCTCGCGCGCCTCCACCGTGCGGCGCAACTCGTGCAGGCTGTAACTGCGGTCCACCCAGCCGGACATGCGATCGGGCGCGGCGATCAGCTCCAGCTCCGCGACGCGCAACGCCTCGTCCCAGTGCTGCTCCGCCGCGTGGACGCGCCACCAGGCCTCCAAGACTTCTGGGTGCGTGGCGTTCGCGGTCGAGACTTGCAGAAGCTCCGCGCGCGCCTCGACCGCCGCGTGCAGATCCAGCCAGCCCAGCGCCGCGTCCACCAAATGTTTGTCTGGGTAGCCCAGCGCGCTCATACACAGGAATTAACCCCGCGCGGCGCGCTTGGCAAAAATCTTTTCTGCGCCAGGGCCAGCGACTAGAATCTGTGCATGCACAAGCGCGAACGCGGCGACTGGGGAAAGGCTGTTTGCGGTCAGCGGTCGAAGTCTGCTGGCGAACGCACGCGCCTCGGGTGTTGGAAGTTGGACGTTGGACGTTGGACGTTTCCCCTTTTCATCCTCAGTGCCTTCGTGGCGACCAGCTCCGCCGCCCCGTTTCCCACCAACGCCATCCCCACGCTCGCCGCGCTGCGCTCGAATCTGACCGCGCGCGTCGAGCATCCTCGCCTCGCCGCCGCGCAGCTTGGTGTGAAGATCGTCTCGCTCGACACGGGCAAGACCCTCTTCGATCACAACGCCGGCCAGCTCCTCAAGCCCGCGTCCAACGCCAAGCTCTACTCCGGCGCGCTCGCGCTGGACCGGCTCGGCCCACTGTTTCGCATCCGCACGTCGTGCTACGCCGCCGCAAAGCCGGACGCCGACGGCACGCTGGCAGGCGACCTCACCGTCTTCGGGCGCGGCGACTTCTCGATGGCCGCGCGCTTCAACGGCGGCGACTACGCGAAATCTCTGGAGCTGCTCGTCAACGCGCTGGCTGCCGCAGGGATCAAGCGCGTGACTGGCGACTTGGTGGGCGACGAGAGTTTCTTTCGCGGCCCGCCCTACGGCAGTGCGTGGACGTGGGACGACTTGAACTACTACTACGGCGCGGAGGTCTCGGCGCTCACGCACGAAGACAACGTCGTGGACCTGGTCTTCAAGCCCGCCGCGCTGGGCCAGCCCGTCAACTTCACTGCGAAGCCGGCGACGCAGTTCCTTCAGTTCATCAACCGCACGACCACGGTGACCAACGGCGGCAGGCGGAGCGTCGAGCTTTATCGGCCGCTCGCGCAGAGCACGGTTTATCTCCACGGCTCACTGCCCGCCGATGACAAGGGCCTGACCGACGCGATGCCCGTGCCGCGTCCGGCGCTGTGGTTCGTCACGCAGCTCCGCGAGGCGCTGGCCAAGCGCGGCATCAGCGTCACCGGCCAGCTCCGCAGGCGCGACTGGCTCGTTGCCGAGGTCGCGCCGGTGGACTACGGCAAGCAGGTGGAAGTCGCCTTCACCGAGTCGCGACCGGTGAGCGAGTTGGTCGAGAAGATGATGAAGCCGTCCCAGAATCTCTACGCGCAGTTGCTGCTCCTCCAAGTCGGCGCGCGCACGCACAAGCCGGGGCAGACCACGGAGGATGCGGGTTTGGTAGAGATGCAGAAGTTCCTTGCGGAAGCCGGCGTGAAGCGCGGCTCCGTGCTGCTCGAAGAAGGCTCGGGCCTCTCGCGCGGCTGCCTACTCATGCCGGACGCGACGGTCCAGCTCCTCCGGCACATGGACAAGCATCCCGCTGCCGCCGCCTATCGCGCGTCGTTGCCCATCGCGGGTGTGGACGGCTCGCTCAAGTCGCGCTTCCACGGCACCGCCGCCGAGCGCAACGTCCTCGCCAAGACCGGGAGCCTCCGCTACGTCAGCAGCCTCTCCGGGCACGTGACGACGGCGGCGAAGGAACGGCTGGTTTTCAGCTTCATGCTTAACGCCTACACCGGCGCAACGGTGAGCGGCCGCGAGGTGATTGATGAACTGGCCGTGCTGCTGGCGAACTTCGGCGGCAAGTCGGAGTGACGGCTACCACGCCAGAACTTCCGCCCACAGCGGCGCGAGGTCGGGGTCGGCGAGGGCCATGTGCTGGATGGCTTCACGGGCCTTTTGCTTGCCGGCAATCTCCCGCGCGCGGCCCAGCCAGTGTCGTGCGGCATTGAGATTGCCCATCTGGCAGGCGTAGCACGCGAGGTTGTAGGGGACGATGGTTTCGTCGGGGAACAGCTCGGTCGCCGGGCGCAGCGCGTCCCACGCGGCTTGAAGTCCGCCACCGTCCTTGCGCCGTGCGGCGTAGGCGCGGTGGACCCAGCCGTTGACATCGCCGGGGAAAGCTTGCACGAGCAGCTCGGCGACGGTGTGGGCCAGTGCCCAGCGGTGCTGGTGCGCGTGGAGCTGCCAGAGCGCTTGGAGGACGAGCGGATGCGCCTGTGCGGCGGGCGAGAGCTGGGCAAGCTCGGCTTCGGCCTCGGCGGGCAGATTGAGTTCGAGCCAGCCCTCGGCAGCACGGACGAGATGAACGTCGAGCGCTTCGAGAGTCGGGAGCGGCGGTGCGTTCACTCGCGGAGGCTGACCTTGTCGGCCCCGGGGAAGTCAGCGGGAACTTTCTGCGTGACCTTGCCGGTGACGGCCCATTCCGCGCCGCGCTGGAGGGTGACGATGAAGCCGACGCACTGCTGGGCCTCACGTTTGCCGCCGCCCGCGTGGCCGAGCGCGGTGTGGAAGACGCGGCCTTTGCCAAAGGTGGTGGTCATCAGCATCGGCTCGTGGCGGTCGGTGCCGCTCTTTTCCTTCGGAGCGAAGGCCGTGGCGAGCACGGTGAGATTCTCCGCCGGGCCACGGAGGCGGTCGTAGAGTTCGTCCTTCGCGTGCATCCACTTGCTCGGCAGGCCGGCCATGATGGGATGGCCCGGTTCGCGGGTCTCGACCGCGAACTCATGCTGCGGCCCGTGGCTGCCGCCGCGTCCGGGTGCGATGTCCTTGATGACCTTCGCCGCCTTCTCCTCCCAATAGACATACGGGCCGGACTTCTCGCTGCGCCCGCCCCAGCCGCCGAGGCCGATCATCTGGTTGTAGGCCGGCCAGTTCGGGAAGGAGTTGTTCGCCGCGTGGACGCTGACGAAGCCGCCACCGTTGCGAACGAACTCCTCGAAGGACGCCTGAGTTTCCTTCGGCCAGTCCTGGCCGTTGTAGTTCGAGACGACGAGTTTGTATTTCTTGAAGTCGGGCTTGAAGGTGGACATGTCGCCCTTGTTGTCCGGCGTGGTGGCGACGTCCACCTCGAAGAGGCCCGTCGCCTCCAGATACTTCTTCAGGTGCGGCGTGGTGCCTTTCCAATCGTGGTTGTTCTGGCCGTCCACGATGAGCGCCTTGATGGCGGCGTGGGAGGATGTGGCAAGCGAGATGGCGCAGAGCAGCGCCGAGATGCGGAGCAGTGTTTTCATGGGCAGGGAGTGTGGCGGCAGAACGGTGACGCGGCAAGTGCGCGTGTGCCCCCATCGCTGAAGTTCATCTGGCAGCTCGGCATCAACTTCGCCGGCTCGCGCCTTCCTTACGCCATTCAGAAATACCTCTCCGCGAAATGGTCAGCGGAGATTCGCCACGCCGGCGGTCAACCTCTTCGCCAACAAATACCGCCCGCAGACGCCTGTGCTACTCTTCCAGCACAACGTCGAGTCGCTCATCTGGCAGCGCCATTACGAGACGGCGGTCGGCGGCATTCGTCGCAGCTACATGCACGGCCAATGGCAGCGGATGCTGAAGTTCGAGCGGCTCGCCTGCTCGCTCTCGGACAAGGTTAGCGCCGTGTCCGAGGAGGACGCCCGCCTGCTGCGAGAGCAGTTCAATCTGACCAACGTCTGCGGTGCCGTGCCCACTGGCGTGGATCTGGACTTCTTCCAACTCAGCACAGCCCCGCGCACGCCGCGCTCGCTCGTCTTCCTCGGCTCGATGGACTGGATGCCGAACATTGACGGCTGCGTCTGGTTCGCCGACGAGATGTGGCCGCTGGTGAAGCAGAAGTTCCCCGACGCCACGCTCACCATCGTGGGCCGCAAGCCCGCGCCCAAGATTCTCGAACTCGCCGCGCGCGACACAAGCATCAAGGTCACCGGCACCGTGGACGACGTGCGCCCGCACCTCGCGGCCGGCGAAGTGATGGTCGTCCCGCTGCGCGTCGGTGGCGGCACACGCATCAAGATTTTCGAGGCGATGGCCACCGGCATCCCGTGTGTCAGCACGCGCATCGGCGCGGAAGGCCTGCCCGTCCAGCACGGCGAGCACATCGCGCTGGCCGACACGCCCGCCGACTTCGCGAACGAGATTGCCGCCCTCTTCGAGCAAGCCGACCGCCGCCGCGCCTTCGGCCAGAACGCCCGTGACCTGGTGGAGAAAAACTTCGGCTGGCCCAGCATCAACGCCGTCTTCGAGCGCTACTGCCGCGAGACGGTGGCGATGCAACGGCGATAACGCGGATGGCTCCGGGGGTTCCTTGCGCTCTCGTCCCTCACTCCGACTCCACCCTGCGGACGCTTAGCCATGGACTGTTCAAGGCTGGCCTAGCGCACCCCGGAAGCCGTAGGTGCTGTAACGACCAAGCGGAATGGTGATGCCGCGGGAGGCACAGCGGAGGAACTCCGCGCCGCTTTGCCCAGCGCCCCCACGGATTACCCGGATGGAGCCTGCCGTGGGGCCACGCGGGTCGGTTTGAGAAGAAGTCGAATACGAGCCATACCAGTCCCAACACCACTCGAACACATTCCCTGCCATATCGTAAAGGCCGTAGCCATTGGGCGCAAAATAACCTACCGGACTCGTGTAAGTCGTGACAGGACAGCAGGTGTCGAACGTTGGATGATAGCCAGTGGTTGGACTCACGTCGTAGGGATAGAAGGAATTACCCGCACCGTAGCTGTAGTAGTTCGCTCGGCTGTGCTGGATGGTGTCAACGTCCGCCCACGGAAATCGCCGGCCGGCCGCGCCGCCCCGCGCCGCCTTCTCCCATTCCGCCTCCGTCGGCAAGCGGTAGCTGGCGGTCCATTTCACAACACCGTTTTGCACATCCACTTGGCCGCTACGATAAACCGCCGTCCGTCCGGCATCTGTGTAATACGCCCACTCCCGCCCTTCCTTCTCCGAGCGCGCATTGCACCACTTCACCGCATCATACCATGCCATGACCTGCGCCGGATGAGTGTTCGTCTTCCCGTAAGCGCCATACTGAAAGTCAAAACTGTAACCGTGGTTGGTGGCCCACTGATAGACTTCGTCCCACAGCGCTTGGGTCACTTCATATTTGTCCAAGCAGAAGGCGCTCAAATACACACTGTGCGTGGTCAGTTCGGCGATGTCGCCCTCGCCGCTGCTGCTTAGGGCGTTGCCCATCACAAACGACCCGGCGGGAATGAGCGCCATGTTGGCTGGTGCAACACCCGTGCCGGTAAAGAAGATGTTGAGGCTCACGGTGGTGCTGATGGCGCGGCCTTGAGCGTTGCGCACTTCCACCTGATAGCTCCCCGCGTCGCTCGCCCGGACGCTCGACACACGCAAGCTGCTGCTGCGGGAGCCAGCCGTGCGGGTGTCGTCACTCAGGTAAAGCCCGTTCTTGAGCCAGCGGAACTCCAGCGGTGCCGTCCCGCTGGCCTGCACACTGAAGGTGGCCGTGTCATTGAGCGCCAAGGAGACGGACTGAGGCGGCACGGTGATGCTGGGTGGTTGCGGCGTGGCAGCCGGTGCCCGCACAGACCCGCTCCTTTGCGAGAGCAACGTGCGCGGAATGAGGTCGAAAGTTTTGTCGGGCTGCTGTCCCCAAGCATCATCCCACACGCGCAGGTCGAGGCCGATGGTGCTGGTCAAGCCAGCGTAGAGGCCCAGTTCATACTCCGGCGGGTTGACCTGTGCGCGGCCCGCGAGTTCCGCGTAAGGCTGGAGGTCGCCGGTCACGCCCGCAGCGCTGTAGAGATAGACCGTCACCTTCGGCTGCAAATAGACGCGCACGTTGCCGGTGGCCTCGACTTGCCACGTCGGACCCAGCACCGTGAAGCCAGCCGGTGGATTCTCGTAAGGCGTGCTCCAACCCTCCGTGTCACTCCACCGGCGACCCATCAGGATGCTCTTCGTGCCGGTGATGCCGTGGGTGTAGGTGGCTGTGGCCTCAAGATGCAGGTCGCACCCGGCGTTGATTTCATAAACCAGCTCGACCCAGACCGGCACAACGCCGATGAAAGCGCCGTAGCGTTGGCGCACTGGCGTGATAAGGGCTTTTGTGGCGCTGCGGTCAATCGCACCAGTCGCAGTGACGCGGGCTTCGAGCCGGCTGCTTACGGTGCCGGAGAGGATGGTCTCGAACTCGCGCAGACGGAAACCGCGGATGTTCAGACCGAGGTCCAGCTTGCCGTTCCAATCAAACGCGCTGCCGGGGAGCAACTCAACGGTCACGTTGGCGTCTTGATACACAACTTGCGCGAGGTCGTGGTGGCAGTTCAGCGAGAGGCCCTTGTTGAGCGTGGCCTGTGGCGTCACAGCGTTGGTCGTCACCTCCGAGAAAGTCTGCGACACAAGGCTGCCGTTCTCGACCAGTTCCGCGAGTTTGGCCGGGCGGGTGAGGACGATGACCGTCTTGCTGGCCGCGTATTCCGTGAAGTTGGTGACGACGACGGTGTAGCCGTTCTGAAGGTTGGCGTTCACCAGAGTCATGCCGTTCGTCACCCCCGAGGAACCGCCCGTGTAGGTGAAGGTGAACGTGTTGGCATTGGAGGAGACGAAGGTCAGCACCGGGCCGGCCTGCGGCGTGAGGCCTTGGGCCACGCGGGCGGAGGGCGTGGTGCCGCCACTGATGAAGACAAGGTTCGTGCTGGCGACGGGGGGCAGTTCGAGCTGGAAGGACCAAGTGAAGTTCGTGGTCTGGTTGCCCAGCGGGTCGGCGGCGGACAGGCGGGCGGTCACGGTGTCGCCCGCCGCACCGAGAGTTTCCGTATTGGTCGGCGTGTAGGTGAGCAGGCCGTTGGTGAACGAGAGGCGTGCGTCGGAGAGGGTCAGCGGGCCGTTGGTGGCGGTGGGGTTGCTGAGGGTGAGCGCCAGCGAGTTGGTGGCGATGCCAGTATCGTCCCGCAACCAAGCGCGCAGCGCGGCGGAGCGGCTCACCGCAATGCCGCCCATCGCCGGCTCAGTGCGGTAGACCTCCGGGCCTTCCGTGTCCACGGCCAGCACGCGGAAGAACCGGGCGAAAGTGTCGGTGGCGATGGTTTGGGAAAGGGCGTTGCTGGTGGCGGTGAGCGTGCCGGGTCCGGGCAGGGCATCCAGCCAAGGCGCAGTGAGGTTGGTGGTGGACTGAAGGCGATAGGGGCGACCGGGCGTGGCGGTCCAGAGGGTTTGGACGGCGTTGGTGCCGGGTCAGATGGTGGTGTCCCCCAAAGTGTCAGCCGCGAAAACGCCAGCGGAATTCAGGACAGCCAAGAACAAGAGCGGGAGGAAGCGTTTCATGGCTGAAGCAGTAGCCGGAGGATGCAGGCTTCGGGGCATTTGACAAGCTCGCAGCAAGGCGGGCGCGACCGCACGAGGAGCGCGGCGCTCACGCCGCAGGAGGCTGGCAGCGAAGGGAGCTTTCGGATAGCCGGACGCTGGTATTTTGCAGGCAGACGTTTCTGCGGCATGAATGCCGCGCTCCTGGAGCGTGCCGCCGCATTGACTTCGCCCTGTCTTTGCCGGACAAATCTCCCATGAGCACAACGGCGGACATCACCAACCTGCGGGAGGACTTGCTCGCGCTACCGGTTTCCACGCGTGCCCTGCTCGCGCAGGACCTGCTGGAAAGCTTGGATTCCAAAGACGATGCGGGAGGGGAGCAGGCGTGGTTTGACCTCGCAGAACGGCGGTTGGACGAGTTGAAGTCAGGGAAGGTCAAAGCCGTTCCCGGCCCGGAAGTGCTGCGGCGTGCACGCGACCGAAACCGCTAGCTTGGACTACGACTTTCATCCCGAGGCAGAGGCGGAGTATCTGGAAGCCATCCATCGTTACGATGAAGTGAGCATCGAGCTGGGAAATCGATTTGTGGCTGAGGTGGAGACCGGCATTGCGCGAGTCCTGCAAAACCAGCTTTGGTTCAAACAAGTCGCTCGGCGAGTCCGCCGTTGCCTCCTACAGACGTTTCCTTACGGGCTGCTTTTTGAGGAAGAGGAGAACCGTGTCTTCATCGTAGCGGTGATGCACTTGCACCGGCATCCGGACTATTGGAAGAAGCGCATGACGGGAGGGGAGAAGCACTCGTGACCACCTGGTCCTTCGCCTCTTCTCCGTGGCTCATCCTGCTCGGCGCGGCCGTGTGGGTGGGGGCGGCGTGGCTGTGCTGGCAAAATGCCACGCGGCGCGGGGGCAAGGCGGCGGTGTTCATGGAGGCGCTGCGACTGGTCATCATGACGCTGCTGGTCTTCACGCTGTTCCGGCCTGAACTGGTGCGGCGCATCGAGCGCAAGGAGTCGCCGCAAATCGCCGTGCTGCTCGACGCCTCCGGCAGCATGACCACGCGCGATGTGCGCGGCGGCTCGAACGTCCTCACGCGCGCTGAGTGGCTCGCGGCGCGGCGCGCGACGAACTTTTGGAAGCCGCTGGAAAAGTCCGGCAAGGTCATCGTCGAGGATTTCTCCGCGCCGCCAGCGGACACGAATTTCAACGCGCAGGCCGAGGCGGGCACGGACTTGAGCGCCGCACTCGAAGCCTCGCTCCAACGACACCAAAACCTCCGCGCCGTGCTCGTTGTGACGGACGGCGACTGGAACGCCGGCAAGCCGCCGCTCCTCGCCGCCGCGCGGTTCCGCGAGACGGACACGCCCATCTTCGCCGTCGGCGTGGGCGCGGAGCAACCGTTGCCGGACTTGGTTTTGGAACGCGCCACGGTGCCGAGCTACGGCCTCATCGGTGAGCAGATTTCCATTCCGTTCCGCATCGCGAGCCATCTGCCGCGCGAGGTGAGGACGCAGCTCATCATTGACGCGGGCGACGGCGAGGAAGTGAAGAAGGACATCACCATCCCGGCGGGCGGGCAGTTGCAGGACGCCATCGTGTGGTCGCCGCGCAACGTCGGCGAACAGACCGTCTCTCTGCGTCTGCCGCCCGAGGCCGACGAGGCGCTCACGGACAACAACGCGCAGCAGTTCCGCATCGCCGTGCGCTCGGAGACGCTCAAGGTGCTCGTGGTGGATTCGCTGCCGCGCTGGGAATACCGCTTCCTCCGCAACGCGCTCGAACGCGACCCCGGCGTCGAGTCGCATTGCGTCCTCTTCCATCCGTCGCTCGGCCCCGGCGGCGGGCGCAACTACCTCACGGCCTTCCCCGGCACGAAGGAGCAGCTCCAGCGCTACGACGTGATTTTCCTCGGCGACGTGGGCGTGGGCGAAGGCGAGCTGAAGGAGTCGGACGTCGCGCTGATTCGCGGCCTCGTCGAGCAGCAGGGCAGCGGCCTTGTCTTCCTGCCGGGCCGACGCGGGCGGCAAATGTCTTTGCTCAACGGCCCGCTTGCCGACCTCATGCCCGTGCAGCTCGACGACAAGCGCCCCGACGGCGTTGCGTTGCAGAACGAAGTGCCGCTCTTGCTGTCGTCGGTCGGCAAAGGCCACTTGCTCACGCGCTTCGACGGCGATGAAAACCGCAACGATGACATTTGGAAAAACCTCCCCGGCTTTTACTGGAGCGCCGCCGTAGAGAAGAGTCGGCCCGGCAGCGAAGTGCTCGCCGTCCACGCCTCGATGCGCAACGCGTGGGGCCGCGTGCCGTTGCTGGTCACGCGTCCGGCAGGCAGTGGCAAAGTGCTTTTCATGGGCACGGACAGCGCGTGGCGCTGGCGGCGCGGCGTCGAGGACAAGTGGCATTACCGCTTCTGGAGCCAGGTCGTGCGCTGGATGTCGCACCAGCGGCACCTCGCCGAGCGCGCGGGCGTGCGCCTCACCTTCAGCCCCGAGACGCCGAACGCCGGCGACACCGTTTTCCTCCAGGCCACCGTGCTGGACGCGAGCGGCTTCCCGCTGGAGAAGGGCAAGGTGGACGGCAAAATCACCACGCCCGGCGGCCGCACGGAGCAGCTCGACTTCGCCGCGCTCGACGGCGGCTGGGGCGTGTTCAAGTCCAGCTTCGTGCCCAAGCAAGGCGGCCCGCACAAAATCCTCCTCACTGCCGACAGCGCCGGTCGCAAGCTGGAAACCGAAATCACCGTGACGCAGCCCGTGCGCGAGAAAGTTGGCCAGCCGGCGAACTTCACCGTGTTGCGCGAACTCGCCTCCCTCACCGGCGGCGCCATCGGCCCGACCGCCGACCTCGCCAAGGTCATCGAGCAAATCAGCCTGCTGCCCGAGCCGAAACCCTTGGAGCAACGCATCCGCCTCTGGGCCGACCCGTGGTGGGCCGGCAGCATCCTGTGCCTGCTGACGGTCTATTGGGTGAG
>SXGQ01448839.1_pt1 | contig 13090 bp, 12 predicted proteins | sample 3178371 | NCBI WGS metagenome assembly SXGQ01 (sample SAMN11356859, study PRJNA531348) | freshwater metagenome | isolation source: freshwater sample F1-20 | place: China: Fuxian Lake, Yuxi | collected 2017-12-25
ATCCAGACGCACCTTGCAATTCAGGATCAGTAGAAGTATTCTCTGTAATGACTTTAACGGTATCTAGATTAGGTACTTTCTCTAACATATTAATAATAGCTTTGTCAGAACGAGTATCTGCAATCTTTATCACTGCTTTAAGTAATTCTTTACCGTTGGTGACTTTATCAAAAATAGGATTGCGTTCACCTAATTGTTGTTTAGGTGCTTCAGATATAGATTTCAGTAATTGCTTCTTAGTATTTAAATATCGGAAGGCGCTTAATACATCAATTTGGGCATCACGCATTGCATTATTAAAACGTTTAGCTTTTTGTTTTTCATCTAACCCTTTATAAGATTCAATTTTATCTTTAATAGATTTAATATATTCATTAAAGACTGATTCATTATCACGTACAAATTTAGTATAATTTTCTTTATTCTCATTAGGTAAATCATTTAATTTTAGTCGATCTTCAAATGTAGATAAAAATTCATTAGATCCTCTATTACCAGCACCACGAGGTTTTCTTTTTTCTAATTCAGCTAATGCTGTTTTAATATTTTCAGTAGGACCAAATAATACATCTCTGCCTTTTTTCTCTGCGGCTATCTCTTGTATATCTTTATTAAGTTCTATATCTGATGGAGCTACCTCTTGCATATCAGCTTTTCGTTGTTCACGAGCAAGGTATGCTTCTAATTCTGCATCGGCTTGTTGATCTAGTGGGACTGCTTTCTTACCTTGTATCTCATCTATAAGAAGGTCTGATAATGCGCCTACTCCGCCATCAACCTCATTTAATACGTCAGCATTTAAATAGCCTTTATCAACCGCAACTTGAACTGCATCATCTAAGCCCCTACCATTTTTAGTAAATAGCCCTACAGTAGCGCCAGACTTATTTACACTTCGTTCTCCAGTAAGATCAAATAAATGTTCAGTATTAATGCCACCACTTTGTTTTAATACTGCTTGAATGCCCATCGATGGTGCTAATTTTTTCTCGCTTTTTAATACTTCAGTAGTTTCAGGCGCTAGTGCAGCTGGGCGTGGGCCCTCTCGTCCTGCAAGTTGTTGAACATCATCTGTAGTACCTCCCAGTCCAGTTCGGTCAACTCCTTCAGTTCCGGTGGTAATTTCTCCTCCCACGGGTTGTCCAGATACTTCAACGCCTTCTCCAGATCCTTCTGTGATAGCTGTTTCATTTTGTAATTCCTTAGGTTGAGGTATCGAGTCTAAATAGTTTTTAATACCTTTATATTGTTTAGACCCTTCTTCTTTAGTTTCTAGTAGTGCACTTAATGCGTTTCTAATCTGTTCGTTTTCAGCAGGGATTTGTGGATTAAGTCCATGTAATTCTTTTTTCTTTCTAATAGTAGCTGTAGGTCCAATATTCATGTCAGCAAATGTTTTATCATTTACTACTTTAGGCATTGTAGCCAAGCTAACTAAGCTAGTCGGTACATTTGTAAGTTCTTGTATAGCTTTTTTCTGGGCATCAATATCACCTTGTTCTATGGCCTTATCAAATGATGCTTCCATGTTAGCAATAGATTTAGCTATCTTAGATTTTTCTGGGGCTTTATTACCTAATTCATTGAGTGATGTTTTGGCTAATTCATCAGCGGCTTCTTTAGCTTTTAATACTTCTGCTTCTGTTTTTGCATCTTCTGTTATTTGATTTATGCGAGCACGCTCAGCATCAATTCTACTTAGTTCGCGTTGTTGACGTTGCTCTTGACCTTTAATTATGTCACGTTGTTCACCGCGCTCAAGGACACGACCAGCACCACCAAGAGGACCCATGAGAGAAGTTTGATATGCTATTTCACCGTATTCTTTTAAAGCGTCTTCACCTGTAATAGGTAAACCTGCGTAATATCGTTCAATGGCTTGTTGAGCAATTTCTGTAGGTATTTCAGCTAATTCTGTTTTTAGTGTACCTTTAGCAAGTGCTGTGGCAAATGATTCTTTAGCTATTTTTTGGCCTGCTTCTGAAGCTAAATCTTTAGCGCTAACTCCAAATACTCTTGAAAGTCCACTTAGACCTAATGATAATCTATCTAATGCCGCTTGACCTGCACCTGAAGCAAATGCACCTACTGCGTCTATATCAACTTTTTCACCCTTAGCAATTTGTTCTTCTGCCCTACGTTCAGCACTTGATCCTGTGTAAGATATTAGAGGTCCTAAAATTGATCCTGCAAGCGCAGTAAATGGTTTAAATTGAGGAGGTACAGGAAGCATAGCGCCAGCTTTAGCACCAGCAAACATAGAACCAATTAATGGCGCTTGTTCTGCAATAACGCCTGGTATTTGAGTAACAACTTCTTTAGCTGCGGGTAGGAAACCACGCTGTTCATAAGCCTGTTTAACAGCTTCTAAACTTCCTGCGGGCCTTTCTTTAATTTTTTCTTGACGTTCTATACCCGCTATTGCTGCTTCATCTGCGCCAAAAGGTAATTGAACTCCAGTAAGTGCACTAGATGCTAGACGTTTAGTACTGCCGATAGCTGCTTCTAGTGGACCTGCTGTACCAGATTTTTGTATAGCTGTAGGTTCAGGAAGCAAGGTTTGACTACGAATAAATTGAGCTAATTTTGTAGCGTCATCAACATTACCCGCAGCGTCTGCTCGTCGTAACGCTTCGTATACTTGAGATAAATCTGCCATGATTATTTAGGTAGTGTGTATTTATTCACTATATTATTTATGTCTTGAGGCATAGCTTTAGGAAGATATTTTTGTTTAAATTCTTCAAATGTACCATGTATAAGTTCACCGCCTGTAGTTAAGTATTTGTCAAATAATTGTTTTTCTGTAATTTCTCCACCTGGGCCTTTTTCACTATAATATCCCGCTTTAGCTCTTGATTCTTCGGCAGAAGCTCCATAGTATTTACCTTTTTGAACAGCATCAAACGCATCAATTTTGTTTTTCTGATTAGCAGCTTCTCTATTAGTTTTGTAACTAAGTTCAGCAAGTTTATTAGCTTGATTTTGGGCTTTAATAAATTGTTCACTTTGAGACCCAAAAGTAGCGGCAGCCACATCTTCAGCACGTTTAGCTTGTGCCAATCTAGACTGAATGTCAAATTGTTTTTCACGAGCGGTTTCAAGTTTATCTCTAGCTTTATTATAATCTTCAAGACCCATCGCAGCGCCTTCAGCTAGATTTTGTAGCGCAAAAGGTGATTTACCCGCAGCCATACCAAACCCTGCGCGAATTAACGCCATGTATGGCGCTTGCTCTTCTGCTTTAGCTGAACGCTCTTCCATTTTTTTTAATTTTTCTTCTAGTTGAGGGCGCATCTTATCTTCACCAATAAGAGCTCTATATCTCGCCATTTCTTTTTCAGCCATACCAGCTGGATCTTGATACAACGCTGCATAATCTTTAGAGTAGTCAGTAAGAGGTTGATATAATCCGCCTAAGTCTGGACCACTTGGTTTTGCTGTTGGAGCCGTTGGCGAAGGAGACATTTGATTTATAGCTGTGGTAGAAGGACCAAATTGAGTAGTCTCTCCAATCCCTGTAAATGATTTAGGTAATTGTGTAGCATCTACTCTTGGTCCGCCTGTTGCTGGGGCTGTAGCTGTTGGTGTAGGTGTTGTTTTTGAGCCTGCTCTTTTAGACATAAGGTCGCCTATTTTAGAATCAATCTCAGCTAATTTTTGTTTTTGTGCAACACGTTGTGATGGAGTATATGCTCTAAATATATCACCTTGAATTTTATTTTTTTCAGCTTGAAGTGCACCAATTTGTTTATCAATATTTACGGCACCTATATTACCAATACCTCTCATAAAATCACCAAATCTAGATGTAGCAACTTCACCCCCATCTTCAAACGCCACAATACCGCCACCCGCAAAGTTTTGTTCTTGGTACATATCATCAGCAACAGGTAAGTCGGCGACACCTTGCGACATAGGAGCACCGGGTTGTGGGTTTTTAGCTAGCGTCGCAAGGCCGCCTGGTTGAGCTTGTTGTCCTAAGTCTTCTGCTACACTTGTTTCGGGAGCTTGTTCGGCTTGGTATTTAGCGCGTGTGTCTTTTCGACGTTGTAATTCACTTAGTGCCAAATAGCTGGGTACTTCACCTTGTGGATTTTGAACATAGCCAATGAGTGCATCATCAGGTACACCACGTAACATATCTTGTAGTTTAATAATGTTCATACTATTTATTTCCTAATATATTATAAAGTCCTAAACCGGCTAAACCTACACCACCTAATTGCGAAGCTAAGCTTGGAGCTGGTGCATATTGCACTTGAGTAGTACCCAACGCCGCTGCGTTACCACGAAGAATATTACTGAGATAATCAAGTTGTGCTTTTTGATAATTTTTTTGTTCTTGAAATGTTTGATATTTAAGATTATCAATTTCTTGTTGCAGTGCTTGTCTTTCACCTGCAGATGCAGCTTGTGCTTTAAGTCTTTCAAGATTAGATACTTGTTCTGTTGCAGCCAACGCACCTGTTTTAGCAGCGCCTTCCATACCAGCTTGTAGTCCACCAAGTCCTATATCTTTACCAAGCCCTGCTCTAAATTGTTGTGCTTGTTGACCTAGTTCAGCAGCTTTCATACGACGTGCTTGATCCGCTTCAAACATTTTCTGTGCATTTTCATACCCAGCTTGAGCACCTTTAGCTCTAATGTCCCCTATGTTTTGTGCTAAATTTCTATCTTGTTCTGATTGCATTAAAGATTGACGTGCACCACCAAATGTACCACGACCAATAGCGCCTAACGCACCACGAGATCTTTCAATGTCACCTTGACGTCGTGCCTCACGCACTGCAACATCTGTTACTGCTTCTTGATATGGGCTACCATAATATGCCGCCGCCGAAGGATCAAATGTACCACCTGAAATAGCTGTTGGAGTATAACCAAATGCGCTACCTAAACCAGCACCAGCTGCGCCAAATCCTAATCCCGTGCCTGTACCTAATCCTGTAGCTGCCGTGCCAAAACCACCTGGAGTAGTTAATCCCGATACTTCTCTTTGTACTTTTTCTTGTTCTGCTGTAAATGGCGCTACACGTTCACCTGTATAAGGTACATATTCTTGTACCCCTGTAACATTGCCAGATGCATCTGTTTGATAAACTTGTTTACCAGTTTGTTTTAAAAGCTCTTCATAGAATGGTTTAGCATACTCAGGCAAGTTTGTAGAATAGGAAGTTTGTGTAGTATTACCACCACCCCCGCCACCTTTAGAACCACCGCCATAAAAAGTAAATGCTTCTACTAGGTCTTGAACCCAAGTAAACAAATTAAATAATTTCATAAATCTTTCTCCACAACGTATCTTATAGTATTAAATTTTGCTTTTATTTTATAGAGTCTAGCTTGTGTCTCTTGTGCCCACGCGCTAGCTTTTGTTGCGCCTTGCATTTTAGCCCATGTTTCTACTTGGCTAAATGTTTCATTATTTACAATTCCATTACCACCTAATGCTGTAATAAACATAGTTCTTGCATTTGGGCTATTAATAAATTCTACTGTCATAGCTCCGTTTATTTTACTGGATTCATTAACGGACACTAATAAGGTTTGTTCACCTCTTACTAATAATAGTTTTAATTGCTCTAAAGTAAAATCCCCACCACTTACATTGATTGATGCTTCTAAATAGTTACTTATATCATTCCAAACGTGGTATACATTATTAGGTGCTACAATTTGTACGGTGTTCATGCAGGCATATATTTAGCAGGATTAATTTGTTTACCTTGTTTTTTATTTCCAGTGCGTGCTGTTCTTACTTTATCTAGCATTGCATATAATCTTTTTGATCCAGCTTTTGATGAACCATTACCTAAATGACTTACAACATCTGCAGGTATTACAAATTCACCATCTGCTAAACGAGCTGGCTGTTTACCTTCTATTGTAGCAGGTATTGAATCACTCATACCATCACCAGCGCCATCTAAATACCCACCTTTAGCCATTCCAAAATTACCTTTTTTACGTAGTTCTGACAAATAATCTAATGCTTCGGGTTTTAAATTTCCTATAGTATTAAACAAGGTTAATTCATTCCGTGTGTTAGGAGTTATATTCCCAGTATAGCTATCAAAATTAACAGAGGTAGGATTATCTTTTGTCATAGTTTCTAAAAAAACATTTCTTTGATTTAAAAGAGGTGTATTTGGTGTCATATAATTAGAAACATTACCCCCATCAGCATATCCTAATGTTTGTGCTTGAGTCATTGCTTGTTCGCCTGCAAGACTATTAAGTCGTCCTAAACCAAAACCTGAAAGCCCTGGAGATATCGTAGGTTGGTTGTCTGGTGTGCCATATAAATCTCTTATACCACCTGATTGAATTGTACCGCCCGTTGCTAAACGAAGCCCTGTATCAAATCTATCACTTAAATTAAGTTGACCTTGTGGACCTCTGTATTTACCTTTGTCCGGATCATCATAAAGATCACCACCACCATAACCTAAATCAGATGGTTCTAATCCTGCTAATACTCCGCCACCAACAGGCATAGCTAAATCCATTGCAGTGCCACCAGCATCAGTAAAAGCTTTATATGCATCTTTAATAGGCATTTCACCAAAACCTGTTAAGTTTTTAACTCCGGTACCAAGATTTTGAACATTGTCAGCTACAATGTCTAATGGAGATGTGGAAAATCCGCCTCCACCAGGTACAAGTTGTTCACCTACATATCCTCCCGCAAATGGATTTGGTGCTGGCTTTGCCATATTTGCTGCTGCTTGTGTATATTGGCCAGCTTGACCTAAATTTGATATATCACCTACGCCACTCATTACAGAAGTTGCTTGAGGATTAGTAAACATACCTATATTACCTACACCACCACCTGTTAATTGTTGAGCAGTATTTGTAGTAATCATGTCATCTATAACACCTGCAGTAGTACCCGCACCTTTACCAAACGCTTTAGTAAATGTTTGACCTAACCCAGCACCGCCGTAACCGCCCAGTCCACCAGTAAGTCCGCCCATTAATGGATCATCACCTTTAGCTGCAGCAAGCAAAGCACCTGTACCAGCACCTGCTAAAATAGGAGTCATAGAAGACATCAATCCACCACCAGCTGGGCCACCAACAGCAGCACCAACAATCGTAGGTAAGAACGAGGTGAAGAAATCACCAAAGCTAAATGCCTCTGGCATGCCTGTATAAGGGTTAGTAGACATCTGAATGCCTAGTGAACTACCTATTTGTTTTAAGCCGCCTACTTCTTCTGGGCTCATATGGACGAGCATTGAATCGCCGTTACGACCTAATGAGGCTAAACCTTGTGCTGTTTGACTTATCATAATTAAAATCCTTAAATATACGCTAATAATATCATGTTTCTAATGCCTTATGCTACTGTAATTGTAGGCGCTATGCCTGTTATTGTGGTACTTCCTGCTATTCCGTTAACTGTGTTCGCTAAAACAATCTTTAAAACTCCATTATCGTTATATACTGTGCCTACTCTTTGACCTAGTGCACTGGTAGGTAGTGCTAATAAAGTTAAACTATCAATAACTATAGGCGTTGTAGAATTTTGTTGACTAAAATATACGTTAAGAGATCGTATTACCTGATTAAAATACTCAGGATCATAAGTATTAGGCGCTAACGGTAATGATGGCGTTGAAAATAGTTTTAAAGCCATGCTAGTTTCTTAGTCCATCAGGCCTTGCATCAACACGAGGCATACCTAGTTGCCATTGAACTCCTATTCCGGTAGAACTAATTTTAAAATTCATCTGCCTGCCACGTGCTCTTACAAATACTTGATTTGTATATTGATTAATAGTAGCGGTTGTAGTACCTGTTACAGTCACAGCCTCTGCGGTTGATTCACCTTCTGCATTAGTAGTTGATGATGTAGCACCTGGAAAATTACGTACGCCTACGGTCATAGTTACTTCTGGTACGAGTGGTGCACCTGTTACGCTGTTATTTAAATCAGAACTTGTAAAATTTACATCAGGAATAACACGACGTATTAACATGTATTTATCACCGTCTTCAATGTCAATATCCGCAGATTGTATGTAGGAATTAATAGGTAATGGCGGCGCATTTAAAGGTTGACCATCATCATGTCCTAATTCGTGGTAATAAAAATAGCCATTATTTAAACCTAGTGGATACTTAAGAAGGCCTGCATCAGTCCACGCTGTTCTTTGTATGGTACCAAAGTACCAAATATTTTCACTATAATTATAGACAACGTAGCTATCAATTTCAGAAGCATTTAAAGAGCAATAGAACCAAATCACTTCGTTAAACTCCGCATTGGATCCTGAGAAAAATATATCTGACTGATTTCTATTAATATTATCAAATACGTACTGACGTAGTGTACAAGGTAAGGTATCTACACGACCTGAGTATATATAGAACTTATCATTACCCATCCAGTAAATTACGTTATTAGCGGGGACAACCACATTAGGCGCCATAATAGTAATAGCATTAGCTATGAGTTGTTGACCAAATACTTCTGCAGTACCTAAAAATTGTAATGATGTAAGTGTTGTGTCTGTCCATATCAACACCTCTTGTTTTGTAGATATGCCTGTAACAATAGCCGAACCCGCTTGTAGCCGTAAGAATCCTGCGGTATTAGTAAGTGTGGGTTGCCAATTTTCAGGTTCAGGTCCAATATCAGGATCTACATTTGACCAACGTACAAGCATAGGATCAAAAGGACCTAGGTAATTAGGTGCTGGTGCGGTAGCATCGTAGTTAGTACAGCCTAGGGCTAATAAAAACCCTTGTGGTGAAAATAATACTTTAGTCACTTGTTGAGGTACCGCTACTGCTCCTGATACATCACTTAGTAAAACAGCGCGGGTATTAAAAGCAGAAGTATAAGCCCAATAATAAATAAAAGATTCTCTAATATTAAACACTAAATCGTTATTAAATTTATCTTGGAAAATAAGTCTTGCTGGGAGAAATACAGGTACAGTTGAACCAGAACCCCATGTACCCCGACTCCAAGTGCTTGTACCCCAGCCATAACCCGCTGTTACTATTGAGTTTCCTGGAGAAATTTGGCATGCAATACTAATACCGGTACCACCTTGATTGGTTGTGGTACTTGTAGCAGCGGTTGTTACAGTAATAGTAAATTGATTAGCAGTTACAACAGTAACCACTTTTTCAGCGTTAATTTGAGCTATTGGTATACCACCTACGGTAGGACCTGTAACCCCACTTATAGTGACATAGTCCCCTGTAGTTAAACCGTGTCCTGTTATGTTAATAGTAACAGTAGTAGAAGTATTGGTTGTGTTGAGGCAATTATCTGTAGCAGGAGATACAAGGGTAGTTCTTAAAGGGGTAATGTCATATATATTAGTACCTGCGGCCACATAAATTTTTTCATTAGTGCCGATACCTACAAGTTCACCACCATCAGTAGTACCCCATGTAAAAACACTTCGTGCAGAACCTATGTAAGCTGTAAAGTTTTGGGGTACCCAACCGCCTATTTTTTCAGGAAAGCCTGAACGGAAACGAACTTTATCCATGTCAAACCAACTACCTTCAGAGGCATAATTAGTCTGATCTCGGTTTGCTCCTGGTTTAAATACTAGTTTACTTAATGGCATTATTTACCTTCAAAAAGTGCTTTCTCGTCTAATCTACGAATTTGTAGACCTCTAAGTATTTTACCACCTGCACGACAATATTTAACTAACGATTCCATAGCCGCCTTTTTATCGCCGCGTAGAAGCGCTTGACGGAGTGTTGATCTTTGAAAGCATCCAAGGCCCAGATTAAAACAAAAACTAACAAGAGCGTCAAACTCATGTTGTCGAAGAGGCACGTTAGGTAGCATCTTATGTATTCCCAGCTCGAAGCGACGTAGGTCGGATTTAAGAAGTCCATCTATTTCTTCCTTCGTAAAAGTTCTGTTATAAGAATCAGGCAACAATTTACCATTCCCGATAAGGTGACCCACACCAACAGTCCACAAGTTTGCAGGACAACGATAGGGACGACTACGCACACCTTCATGATGTTTAATAAGTTTGATAGCACGTTCTGATACCTTCAATTATTTCTTTTCCCAAGTCCTTGAACCAAAGTAGAAACCTATAATAGAACCTACGATAGCCATTTCATCAGTAGAGAATACCTCTTGTGAAGCTACAATAAAGTCAACACCTGACCACATAGCCCAACCAAGGGATACAAAATTAATAAGTACTAACTCACCTACAAAGATAAATGCAACCACAGGCCTTACCATAGCATTCCAAGTACGTGCTGTAGGAGAAGCTAAGTCTACTAATTTTTTATCGTGGTCATATAAAGCTGAACGTTCTTGAGCGTACGTTTCTGCGTACGTGCCTTCTAATTCAATAGCTGCTATTTTTTCTTGAGCTACAAAACCTTTTTCTGCCATAAGTAATGCTTGGGCATTTTGTAATTGAGCCATTTCACGCTCATGTTTTTGATCTCCCTTTTGTTGGAAGAAACTTAGTATATTAGGTAAGCCCGCAGTAGCAAAGCCAAGGATCGATGATAGTATAGATAACATTATTTGTTTTTCCTTTGCATGTCATGTTCTTCTAAAATACGAATACGTACATTAAGTTCTGAGATCTGTGCTCTTAATTCTTCTTTGAGTTTACCTCGTTGCTCAGCTGATATTGGGCTGTCAGTTGGTACACCTTGTTCTGTAATAAGTATAGGCATTTTAGCTTTAATATCAATCAAATCATTTTGCATACTTGTTACAGATGAAATCATCCAAGCAATCGCTGAGACAATTACTGGGAACAACATAGATGTAATTTTTTCCATATTCATATTAACCTCCTAAATGATGTACACACCACAAAAGGCAAAGTACAATTAAAACACCAATTAAAATTCTCATGTTGTATATGGAGGACATTGACCACAGTCCTCAAGGGTTCCTTGTTTTTCTAGATCAACAAAGTATCCTAGATCAACAAGTTCTCCATTAATAACTTTTAAAAACTTACCTTGATAGGTTTCAGGAGTCTCGTTCTCAAATTCTATAATGTCGTAATGTGTGTCTATATCAGGTGCGAGTGCCATCACAGTTCTAGGGTTTTGTGTGCTAGATAGTTTTACACATCCTGATTCATTACATACAATAACAAACATATTTATTCTCCTTCAAATAAAGGGCTAAACCCATCGTAACGATGTTGTAATCCTTTAACTTGCAATTCATTTATGTTACCTATAACTTTTACTTTATTGTTTTCAATTTTAACAAAGTATTCACTTAAATTTATAATGTCAGTATAAGGAAACTCTTCTAAAACATAATTATCATGCCAATTTGGCACTAACTTACAACTTTCTACTGGATTTTCAGTGCAAGTAACCCGTACGAATCCAGTGGTCTTATCATATAAAACAAACATTAAGAAACTGTTAAAGTCCTATAATATAAAAAATGATTAATGTTGGCATAAGTTAAACGGCCGCAAGCTCCACTACCTACAAAATAAGCCTGTCCTGTACAAATATTAACTGTAGAGCTATTAGTTACAGAAGTACTAGGAACATCTGTCCAGCTTCCTGATTGAACAACAGAGGTTGTAGATGCCCCACTAAAACTTAATGTATTATAATAATTTAATGTAAATGACTTGTAATACAAGGTTCCAAAACCTGTGTATGAATTTGTGCTATCTTCAGCGTGTGACATCTGTCTTCCACTAACAATAAACCCACTTGATAAAGATGTATCGTTGTAAGACCCACCTCCGCAGTTAGCATAACCTACTGTCTGCTCTGCACCATAAACGGCAGTAGAATTTATAACGGTAAGTGCTTTGTATCGCAAGCCTTGATTGTTATTTGACTGAATATAAGATCCAGTCACTATGTTACCATTTGCTAACTGAATAGCTGAACTCCTACTTCCCAAACTAGTTGCAAATATTTCTTGTTCAGCTCCAGTAGTAAGTTTTACTATACCTAAATTTGTAAATCCAAACCCTTTTGCTGAAAGAGATCCTGTTGTAATGTTTAAAGGCATTTCAATCCTTAAGCAAACTTAGTTTGTGATTCTAATACTGTAAACGCTGCACTACCTGTTTTAATAATAGTTAATACATAAATATCTATACTGTTGGCATTACCAGAAGAAGGTGTTGTACCGTTTTGAAATTTAGGAGTTACTGAACTTCCATCAATAGTTAGCGCAGATTGGTAATATGCAGTGCCACCTTGTGTAACTAAGAAAGTAATTGTTCTTGTTTCACCTGTAGCCATGACGCTATTTAAAGTATTTGATCCATCGCCTCTAACGTTTAACGTCCAGTTACCTGAAGCATTCGTTGTATAGTAAAGAACACCTTGCGTTAAAATATCAAAGTTAATTGTTCCTGTTGCTGCTGTAGGAGATACTATAGTTTTTTCACCTGCAGTAATTAAGTTATTTATAGTCAACGCACCGGTTATGCTAGTTGTACCTGATAAAGTAGTTGCACCTGATAACGCTGTAGTTGAGTTAGCAGATAAGGTTGTAAATGCACCTGTTGATGCTGTAGATGCGCCTACTGTAGTACCGTTTATAGCGCCACCTGTAATAGCTACCGCACTTGCATTTTGTGTTGACATGGTACCTAGTGAACCTGTGGCTGCAGTAACCGCAGCTCCTACAAACGCAGTGGTTGCAATTTGAGTTGTGTTCGTACCTGGTGCTGCAGTGGGAGCTAGAGGTGTTCCAGTAAGGGTTGGGCTTGCACTTAGTACAACGCTTGTTGATCCTGTTGATGTTGTAACCCCTGTACCACCGTTGGCAACTGGGATGACTGTGCCTGTAGCAAGAGCTGTTACTGTTTCAACGACGTTTGACCCAGTATTAAACACAATCATCGATTTACCTGCAGGCACAGCCACACCTGTACCTGTTGAGTTCTTAACTGTAATATCAAAGCCTAAGGTGTTATTAATGATGTACTGCTTTTCAATATTAGGCACAACCAAGTTTTGAGTAGTACTTACTGAACCTATTAAGTTTAAACGTAAGTTACGGGCAGTTTGAGAAGCATTAGTATCGGTTAAAGTAAGAGTTACAGTACTATTAGCAAAAGTAACGTCAGCC
>SXGQ01012388.1_pt1 | contig 13089 bp, 10 predicted proteins | sample 3178371 | NCBI WGS metagenome assembly SXGQ01 (sample SAMN11356859, study PRJNA531348) | freshwater metagenome | isolation source: freshwater sample F1-20 | place: China: Fuxian Lake, Yuxi | collected 2017-12-25
GAGTTTGCGCGTTTACTTAGTCTAGTAATTAGATAGGCTGAGATCGCAACTAGAAGCAGACTGGTAATAATTGAGGACTTCACATTAACCAACCATCGCATTTGCTGTGGCAATAGCACCTAACACTGCTGCAGCCTTGTTGATGCACTCTTGATTTTCAGAAATTGGATCTGAGTCGGCAACAATTCCAGCACCAGCTTGCACGTAGGCGAGGCCATCTTTAATTACTGCAGTTCTAATTGCAATACAAGTATCTATATTGCCTGTGAAATCTAGATAACCAATTGTTCCACCGTAGATGCCTCTTCTTGTTGGTTCATTCTCTTCAATAATCTCCATAGCTCTAGGTTTTGGTGCCCCCGATAAAGTACCCGCTGGAAATACTGCAAAAAGTGCTTCAATCGGTGCAAACTGTTTTGCTAACTTACCAACAACGGTTGAAACAATATGCATAACATGTGAATACTTCTCAATCTGCATAAACTCTGTAACTTCTACTGATCCTGCGCTACATACCCTTCCTAAATCATTACGCCCTAAATCAACTAACATTAAATGCTCTGCGCGCTCTTTCGGATCTTCCAATAATTCCTTTGCTAAGGCATCATCGATTTTTGGGTCTTTATTTCTAGCCCTAGTTCCAGCAATTGGGTGAATCATTACTTCATTGCCGGTAACTTTAACTAATGCTTCAGGGCTTGAGCCAACAACTGATAAGCCATTAGCAAATCGAAATAAATACATATAAGGACTTGGATTTTGTTCACGCAACACACGGTATAGATCAAAGGGATCTGAATCAGATGACATAGTAAATCTCTGTGATAGGACAACTTGAAATGCTTCACCAGATCTAATTTCTTCTTTTATTAGTTCAACTTTATTTATATACCTTTCATCTGTTGTATTGCGTTTAAATTCTGGCGATACTCTCTCTGGAATTTCTTTAAATTTATCCTCAGTATTTAGTAAATCTGACTCCATTTTATCTAATCTCTCAATAGCTAAGCCATAGACCTCATCCACGCGCTCTGTGCTTCCATCCCAATTTATTACATTAGCAATTAAAGTAATCAATTTTTCTTTATGATCATAAACTGCTAAATCTGATGTGAGCATCATGGCAATCTCTGGAATATCAACATCTGTGTTTGCAAGATTTGGTATTTTTTCTAGCCTTCTAACAATTTCATAACCAAGATAACCGACTAGTCCACCAGTAAGAGGTGGTAAATCAGGAAGTTTTGGTGAGCGAAGGTGAGCTGTTGAAATTCGCAGCGCCGATAAGGGATCAATTCCAGTTGGCGCTCCAGACGGCATTACCCCTTCCCAAATTGCTAATCCATTTGATTCAGTAAGAGTTGCCTCACTATTTATTCCAATAAATGAGTAACGTGCCCAAACTCCAGCCTCTGCTGATTCAAGTAAGAATGTTCCACTTCTGTTTGAAGCTAATTTATTATAAATAGAAAGCGGAGATTGACCAGCTAATGATATTTTTCGGGCCACTGGTATTACATTAAAATCACGCGCATATACTCGAAAGGATTCAAGTGAGAGCAGTGCCTTTTCCATTCACCTATTCTGCCGTATGTATCTATTGTGATGTGCCAGATATTTTTTAAGCCCAATATGCCTATCCAATATCAATTGCCCCAATATTTGAGGGTGACTCTTAGTTATCAGAAGTAATATCCAATTTTTATAACTAGAGAACTAAGCAATCAGGACCTAAAACAGTTTTCAAATCTGCACTTAAACTTGGTGATGACGTAACTTTTAACCCCTCATCTAGCTTAAGAACTGTCCTCTTTTCTCCATCCAGGAGTCTGAGATGAACTTCACGCCCTCCAGGATGTGATCGCAAAATTTCATTCATTCGATCAATTACCGGAGGTGTGCACCGCGACATTTCCATCGAAATTATAAGTGGGCCTGTTGGTATTTGTTTTAAATCCGGCAGAGTTAAATCTAATGCTGAAATTCTAGGTTGTTCTTCTCGTTTATCAACTCGGCCCCTAATTGCCACAATTCTATCTTCCACTAAATTAACACCATGATTTGCATAAGCGTTGGAGAAGAACAAAACATCAACTGCGCCATCTAAATCTTCAACAGTAACAATTGCCCAAGGTGTTCCCTGCTTTGAAACTTTGCGTTGTATTTGTGTGATTAAGCCTCCAATTGTAATTATCTGGTCATGACTAACCTCAGAAAGTTGGCTAATTGAAAAATCAGCTACTGAACGCAGAATGTGCTCAACACCGAGTAATGGATGATCAGATACATATAGCCCAAGCATCTCTCGCTCATAACCAAGCAGCATCATTTTTTCCCACTCAGTGTTTGGAATATCTAATACAACTCCATTAACACTTGTTGAGTTTGTAGCACCAAATAAATCAAATTGCCCGATAGATTCCGCCCGTTTAGATTCAGAGACGGCGTCTAGAGCTTCTAAGAAGACCATCATTAAACCGCATCGTGTATGTTGCAATGAATCAAATGCTCCAGCTTTAATTAGTGATTCAATACTCTTTTTATTACACACTATTGCATCAACTTTTGTTAAGAAATCGCCAAAACTTTCATAACGACCCTTATCTTTTCGATTGCCAATTATTGAGGCCACAACATTTTCGCCGATATTTCTAATAGCCGTTAATCCAAATCTGATATCAGTCCCAATAGGGGTGTATTCAGAATCTGATTCATTAACATCAGGCGGCAATACTTTTATGCCCATACGCCTACATTCATTTAGATAGAGCGCACTTTTATCTTTATCGTCTCGAACGCTGGTAAGTAAAGCAGCCATATATTCTGATGGATAGTTAGCTTTTAAATAAGCAGTCCAAAATGAAAGTAGTCCATATCCTGCGCTGTGTGATCTATTAAAAGCATAATCCGAGAAAGGAATCAGTGTTTGCCATAACTTCTCAACTGCATCTTCAGAAAAACCATTTGCTTTCATTCCATCTTCGAAGTGAACTTTCTCTTTATCCAATATCTTTTTATCTTTCTTGCCCATTGCCTTACGTAGTAGATCCGCACGGCCCAGAGTAAAACCAGCAACTTTTCGCGCAATCGCTAACACTTGCTCCTGATAAACAATTAGCCCATAGGTATCTTTTAATATTTCATTTAATGGCTTATCCAATTCAGGGTGAATACCAATAGGGGCCTTACGACCATTTTTATAATCTGCGTATTTATTATGTGAATCTTCACCCATAGGGCCCGGGCGGTAAAGGGCAATAACGGCAGCTATATCTTCAAAACTATCAGGTGCCATTGAGCGCAGCAAAGACCTAATTGGTGCACTATCTAATTGAAATACGCCAAGTGTGTCGCCACGAGAAAGTAATTCAAAAGTCTTTTTATCAGATAGTGGCAAGCTTTCTAATACCACTTTTTTACCAAGATTTTTTTCAATATTTATTAAGCAATCATCTAAGACAGATAGATTCCTAAGTCCCAAAAAGTCCATCTTAAGTAAACCTGTTGCTTCACATGCTCCCATATCAAACTGGGTAATGATGGCGCCATCTGCATCGCGGCGATGAATTGGAATTACATCAAGAAGTGGTTCCTTACTTAATATAACTCCAGCTGCGTGCACGCCCCACTGACGCTTTAATCCTTCGATTCCAAGGGCGGTGTCAACAATCTTTTTTGAATCTGGATCACTTTCATATAAATTTCTAAATTCAGATGCCTCACCATAACGCTCATCATTCATATTAAATACGCCAGAAAGTGAAATATCTTTACCCATAACTGAAGGTGGCAGCGATTTAGTTAAGCGTTCACCAAGTGCATATGGATATCCGAGCACTCTGGTGGAATCTTTAATTGCTTGCTTTGATTTGATTGTGCCATAGGTGATTATCTGAGCAACTCGATCATCACCGTATTTAGTAGTAGCGTATTGAATCATTTCTGAGCGTCTGCGCTCATCAAAATCAAGATCAATATCAGGCATAGAGATACGTTCTGGATTTAAAAATCTCTCAAACAATAATCCGAACTTAATCGGATCTAGTCCAGTGATACCGAGAGAATAAGACACTAATGAACCTGCTGCTGATCCACGGCCCGGGCCAACTCTGATCCCTACATTGCGCGCATGATCACAAAGATCGGCCACAACTAAAAAGTATCCTGGAAATCCCATCTTAATCATTACTTCTAGTTCAAAGTTAAGACGATCCTGATATTCAGATGGAATATTGCTACCCATCCTTGTAGCTAACCCATCATTTGCTAATTTAATTAACCAACTATCTTCACTTTGCCCAGCCGGTACAGGAAATTGCGGCAGTAAATTCTCACCCTCACGCATAGTAGTTTCACAACGCTCGGCAACTAATAATGTGTTATCGCAGGCTTGTTTAAAATCTTTAAATATTTTTCGCATTTGTGCTGGGCTCTTTAGGTAAAACTCTGAGTTCTCAAACTTAAATCTCTTAGGATCTGCCATTGTTGAACCAGATTGAATACAAAGTAATACCTCATGTGCTGCCGCATCTTCATGGTGTGTGTAGTGAAGATCGTTAGTGGCTAATTGTGGAAGATTTAACTCTTTTCCTAATTTGATTAAATCAGCAAAAGCTCTTTGCTCAATCTCAATTGAGTGATCCATTATTTCAAGATAGAAATTTTCTGGCCCAAAGATATCCCTGTATTCACTTGCGGCTTTGATCGCTTCTTTATACCCACCCATACGTAATCTGGTTTGAATCTCACCTCCCGCGCAACCTGTTGTAGCAATTATTCCCTTTGAATACTTTGAGAGAAGCTCTCGGTCAACCCTTGGCTTGTAATAAAAACCCTCTAAAGAAGCTGAAGAAGAGAGCTTAAATAAATTAGAAAGTCCTTGATTATTTTCAGCAAGTAAAGTCATATGGGTATATGCCCCTCCGCCAGATACATCATCCTGTCCGCCTTCAGCCCACTTAACTCTTCGCTTATCAAATCTTGATTCAGGTGCTACATAAGCTTCAATACCAATTATTGGTTTCACACCTGCAGATTTAGCAACTTTATGAAACTCAAATGCACCAAAGACATTTCCATGATCTGTCATCGCAATTGCTGGCATTTCTAGCCGTGCTACTTCAGCAACTAGTTCAGAGATTTTTGCAGCGCCATCTAACATTGAGTATTCGGTGTGCACATGCAGGTGCACAAAATTCTCCGAATTTTTCAGGTTTCCAGTTAGCTCAGACATGAATGGTGAGGTTACTACTGACTTTAATTTCTAGCGGGCTAAATCTGAAAGAAGCGCTAGTGAGCGTGTCAGATCCTCAGGGTACTCAGAATTAAAGGATAGGCGCTCACCACTGCCTGGGTGGGTGAAGGCAAGTTGCTTGGCATGTAGCCAAGGCCGAGTGATTGTAAGTTTTTGCGCAAGTACTGGATCTGATCCATAGGTCAGGTCACCAACTAACGGATGATGCAGCGCAGAAAAATGGACTCTGATCTGATGTGTTCGACCAGTCTCTAGTTCAATTTCAAGTAACGTAACTGCTGGAAATACTTCTAGTGTTTTGTAGTGAGTAATACTTGGCTTTCCATTTGCAACAACTGCAAAACGATAATCCTCTTTTGGATGTCGATCAATTGGGGCATCGATGGTGCCAACGGTTGGATCCATATGACCTTGCACTAAAGCGTGATAAACCTTAGAGACGGTGCGCTCACGAAACTGATCTTTTAGATGGGAGTATGCAATTTCATTTTTTGCAACCACCATTAACCCAGATGTTCCAACATCTAACCTATGAACAACTCCTTGCCGCTCTGCTGCACCAGATGTTGCAAGTTGAAAACCGGCAGCAAATATTGCACCAACAACAGTTGCTCCCTGCCAACCAGGACTTGGGTGGGCGGCTATCCCAACTGGTTTATCAATCACAATTAAGTATTCGTCATCATAGACAACTTTTAAACCATCAATTGGGGTTGCAACTAACTTTGCTTCACCTTTAGCAGCTGGCATTAAAACTTCAAGTTGATCACCAGTAATCACTCGATCAGATTTGCCCACTGGCTTGCCAAGTTTAGATATTTCACCAGATTCGATTAACCCTACAATTACATTGCGAGATAGCCCAAGTAATCTAGATAATGCAGCATCTACTCGTTCCTGATTTAATCCCTCTGGGATTGATAAATTTCTAACCTCGCGCGAACTCACAGATCACCCTTACCTTTACCAAATGGCACATTTTTCCAACTTAGCAATGTAATCAGTATTGCAGCACTAACCACTGACATATCTGCAATGTTAAAAACCGGCCAGTTAGGTATTTGAATCCAATCGACTACTTCGCCCTGTAAGGCACCGGGAGTTCGAAAAATTCGATCAGATAAATTGCCAAATATCCCACCCAAGGCTAAGCCAAGGGAGATTGCCCAAGGATTAGACCTTACGCTTCTTCCATAATAAAAAATCACGCCCGCCATAATAATTGCAAAACTTGATAGCAATATTGTTGCACTCGAAGCAAGATTAAACGCTGCCCCCGAGTTAAAGATGAGTCTAAATTGCAGCAGTGAACCGATTATTTGTTTTGGCTCATCTGATAGATATTTGATAGCAAGTGATTTTGTTAAATAGTCTATGACAAAAACTATTAAAGCAGTGGCCGCTAACCATTTGCGCTGAATATAGTTCAGCGTCGTTCCTCTTTTTGTTTACACACCATGCAAAGTGTTGCTCTTGGAAAAACTTGTAGCCTTGCTTTGCCTACAAAATTTCCACACTCTTCGCACTTGCCGTAAGTTTTATTATTAATTCGCTCAAGGGCTCGCTCAGTTTGCTGCACCATATCTCGAGCGTTATAGACCAATGACATTTCATGCTCACGCTCAAAAGTTTTCGCACCAGCATCTGCTTGATCGTCTCCTGCGCCAACTCCTGCGGCTTCAACTAAATCTTCCATCTCAGCCTCTGCTGTTTCCAACTCTTTACGTAACCTAACTAAATCTTTAGAAAGTTCAGCTTTAATGCTTTTTAATTCAGTGGCATTCCATGCCATCTCACTTGCCGTAGCTACAAGTGGAGCTGGTGCACTTTTGATCGGCTTTAGTGCTGCTGCTTTCTTTGACTTTAACACTGGCTTTGGTGGTGGCAACATAACTAACCTGCGCTCTTCCACAATTGGAGTTGCATTTGCATTTGGTATTGTCGATGTAACAGAAATTGTTGTTGAAGAACCTGAAGTTAAAGTTTGTAACTTGGCAGGAAATGGTTTACCAGGTGCTTTTTTAAATGATGATTTCTTAGCAAGTTTAGGCTTTACAATATTTGGTGATCGCTTTGCCACCTTTTTAGCAGGTGCTTTTTTCGTTGACTTTTTAACGGCTGATTTAGCCGGCTTTTTTTTGGAAGACTTCTTACTTTTTTTTGCTGATTTCTTAAATAACTTACTAATAGCCACGATACCTCCTGGAGGGGCAAAGGTTATGGCTTGTTGCTTCTAATTACCAACCGCCACCCCTGCGTGTAATGAGAGTTCAGAAAAAGGTATCAATCCCGCGTTAGAATGTAGGGTGGATACGAACCTGAAGCGCACAATTAACACCTTACCTGCGCAAATTGATCTTCCATCAATGGAAGCTACTATTTTGGATTTTTGGTCGCAGAATCAAATTTTTGAAAAGTCAGTTGCAAATCGTAACGGTGCACCGCGTTGGAGTTTTTATGAGGGCCCTCCTACTGCAAATGGAATGCCTGGCACCCACCATATTGAAGCTAGAGTTTTTAAGGATTTATTTCCGCGCTTTCAAACAATGAAAGGTAAGCAAGTAATTCGCAAAGCCGGTTGGGATTGTCATGGACTACCAGTTGAAATTGCAGTAGAGAAAGAATTGGGTTTTACCGGTAAGGCTGATATTGAAAAGTTTGGTGTAGCAGCCTTTAATGAAAAGTGTCGGGAATCAGTGCAACGCCATGTTGGTGAATTCACTGATATGACAAAGCGAATGGGCTTTTGGGTAGATTTTGATGAAGCTTATTGGACAATGTCACCTGCCTATATTGAAAGTGTTTGGTGGTCACTAACGCAAATTTGGAAAAAAGGTTTACTAGTTCAAGACCATAGAGTTGCACCATATTGCCCAAGATGTGGAACGGGCTTATCCGATCATGAATTAGCTCAAGGTTATGAAACCATTAAAGATCCATCTGTTTTTGTTAGATTTAAAGCAACCTCAGGGAAGTTAGCCGATCTCGATGCAAGCCTGCTCATTTGGACTACTACCCCATGGACATTAGTTGCCAATACCGCCGTTGCTGTAAATCCTAAGGTGGAATATCAGGTAATTGAAATTACAAATGATAATTTAACTGAACGCTTAGTAGTTGCCTCTGATTTAGCATCAGTTCTAGGAGAGGAACGAAAGGTATTGGCTACATTTAAAGGAAGCGAACTAGAGCACACTAAATATAGTAGGCCATTTGATTTTATTGAGATTGAAAATGCCCACTATGTAGTTTTAGCTGACTATGTAACAGTTGAGGATGGAACTGGATTAGTGCATCAATCCCCTGCCTTTGGTGCTGATGACTTGGAAGTTTGCCGCAAGTACAACCTGCCGGTGGTAAATCCAATTGAACCAGATGGTCACTTTAAAAAAGAGGTTGCCTTAGTTGGTGGTGTATTTTTTAAAGAAGCAGATAAGGCATTAATTAAGGATTTAAAATCCCGCAATCTAATGTTTAAAAGCTCCCAATTTGAGCATTCCTATCCACACTGCTGGCGTTGCCACACAGCTTTAATGTATTACGCACAACCATCCTGGTATATCAAGACAACCTCAATTAAGAAGGATCTTCTACGGGAGAATTCAAAAACTGATTGGCATCCAGAGACAATTAAAACTGGTCGCTTTGGTGATTGGCTAAATAATAATATTGATTGGGCCGTCTCTCGTAATCGCTATTGGGGAACGCCTCTTCCAATTTGGCGGTGTGAAAACAAACACGAAATCTGTGTTAGTTCACTATCTGAATTAGGAGAATTATCTGGCAAAGAATTAAGTGAATTAGACCCACACCGCCCGTTTGTAGATGATATTAAGTTTAAGTGTAAAGATTGTTCTTCCGTAATGGAGCGTACGCCAGAGGTAATTGATTGCTGGTATGACTCCGGGGCAATGCCATTTGCGCAATGGGGTTACCCACATCAGAAAGATTCAGAGAAAGAATTTAAAGCTGCATATCCTGCAGATTTTATTTGTGAAGCAATTGATCAAACTCGGGGCTGGTTCTATACCTTAATGACAATCGGGACTTTAGTATTTGATAAATCATCATATAAAACTGTGCTTTGCCTTGGCCACATATTAGATAAAGATGGCAGAAAAATGAGCAAGCATTTAGGAAATGTATTAGAGCCAATCCCACTAATGAATCAGCATGGTGCAGATGCCGTGCGCTGGTACATGCTCGCGGCTGGCTCACCCTGGAGTGCCCGCCGAGTTGGTCATGATGCGATATCAGATGTGGTTAGAAAAACTTTATTGACCTACTGGAACACAATCTCCTTCTTTACTCTTTATGCAAATGCGGCAGATTTTAAGGTTTCAAACCTACCTAAAGACTTAACGCTAATGGATCGTTGGATTCTCTCTGAACTTAATAAATTAATTAAAGGTGTAGATGCGGCTCTTGAAAGTTTTGATTCGCAAAGCGCCGGCGCTTTACTCGCTGCATTTATTGATGATCTTTCAAATTGGTATGTGCGCAGATCTCGTCGTCGTTTCTGGGATGGTGACCCCGTAGCACTTAATACTCTTTACTTCTGCCTTAAGAATTTAACTCTACTTCTTGCTCCTATGGTGCCATTTATTTCTGAACATGTTTGGCAAAAACTTGTTAAATCATCTGAAGCAGATCAAGTTGAATCTGTTCACCTAGCGGACTTTCCACTATTTGATAAAGTAATGATCGATGAGAAACTATCAACTTCAGTCGCCCTTTCTCGAAGACTAGTAGAACTAGGAAGGGCTGCTCGAGCAGAGTCTGCAGTTAAAATTCGTCAACCACTTTCTCGCGCCTTAATCTCTGCTCCTGGCTGGGATCAGATATCTGAAGAAATTAAATCTCATATCGCTGATGAGCTAAATATTTTGGCATTAGATGGTATTCATGCGGCTGGATCAGATCTTGTAGATATTTCAGTAAAGGCAAACTTTCGCACCCTTGGCACAAAATTTGGCGCAAATGTACAAGAGATTGCAAAACAAATCTCGGTAACTGATGCAACAGTTATGGTTAAAGATCTAAGGAAAAATAAAACCTTTAAATTAAATGTTGAAATCAATGGTAAGACTAAAGGTATTGAACTTGAAATTGAGGATTTGATAATTACTGAGACCCCTCGCACTGGATGGTCAGTTGCATCACATGCAGGTGAGAGTTTAGCTCTTGATCTTGAGCTCACTCCAGAATTAATTAGAGCTGGATTAGTACGTGAAGTAATTAGAGCAATTCAAGAAGAGCGTAAAAATATCGGTTTAGATGTTAGTGACCGAATCACGGTTAATTGGAATGGTCCAGCCGAGTTAGTACAAGTGATCTCATCAGCAACGCCAGAAATTAGCGCTGAAGTATTGGCCACAAAAATGCAACAAGTCAGAACAGAAAAATCTGATGAAAATGAACTTGGTCTGTGGTTAAAATTAATTAAAAATTAATTAAAGAACTGAAACTAAACGCATAAGTAATTGAACGACAAAAAACACAACAATAAAAGATAGATCGAGTGAAACTGCGCCTAACCGAAGCGGTGGCACAAACTGCCTAACAAAAGCTAATGGCTTATCGGTAATTGTGTAAACCAATTCTGCAAGGGCTAGTACAACTCCTTTCGGACGCCAATTTGGCGAGAAGATTCGAACATAATCTAGAATTAAACGGCCAACTAGTGCAATTAAAAATAGATTAAGTGCCCAGTAAATTAGACCAAAAATTGCACCCATAATTTTGGGTTTTTAGCTTTGATTAAAAAAACTTGCTTGTGCTGCTGAATTCTTGTCTTCAACACTAACTGAAACATTTGGGGGTGTTAGTAAAAAAACTTTCGGTGTTACGCGTTCAATACTTCCATGATGACCAAAAACTAAACCAGAAGCAAAATCAACTAAACGCTTACGCTCTGTCTCTTCCATATCGCTTAGATTCATAATTACCGGTTTACCCTCGCGGTAATGCTCACCAATTAATCGAGCTTCACTATAAGTTCTAGGAGTTAAGGAAATAATATGATCCATAATTTTACTTTGCGAAGATGCTGGGAGTAATTCAACATTTGACTTTGCAGCAGATTTTGAATTAGCACGAACTAATCTGGGTGCTCGCTCAGTTCGTTGATTATTGCCATGGTCAAGCTCTTCCTCATCCATTAGACCGAGGTAACCTGCAACCCGCTTAAATGAACTAGCCATAGGTAAAGTCTATGCGATTGGAGTTCTAATACCGAGGATTGAACTACCAATTCGGATATGTGTCGCCCCATATTTGATGGCTATTTGATAGTCACCACTCATGCCAATTGATAAGGATTTAGCAGCTGGGAAAGTGCGCAGGAAATCACTGCGGATAGCCACTAATTCAGCAAAGGCCTCCTCAGCAGGTGTATCAACTGGGGCAACTGCCATTAAACCCTGCAAACTAATTCCTGGTAACTGGGAAATAGCACCGGCTAATTCGATTAAATCAGAAGGATTAGCGCCGGATCTAGATTGTGGCGGCTTATCAAGTGAGACCTGAATAAAAATTAGCTTTTCCTTACCACCGCTGTGCTGAGAGATAATTTGCGCATATTTAAGTTGATCAACTGAATGTATATAACTTGCCCAAGATGTGATTGATTTTAATTTATTGCTCTGAATCTGACCTTGAAAATGCCACTTCACATCATCTGGTAATAGTGAAACCTTCGCACTTGCCTCCTGATCACGATTCTCACCAAACTCTCGAATACCAAGAGAATATAGAATTTCGATATCAGATACTGGAAAGGTTTTAGTAACTGCAATTAAAGTTATCTCATCAATTGATCGGTTAGCTTTTTCAGCTGCTAGCTTAATATGCTCATTTACCTTTTTAAGATTTGCACTAATTTCATCAATACGATTCATAGGCTAATTACACCAACCTGCCGGCCTAGGGTTGCATCTTTACGGTATGAGAAGTAGTCCGAGTTTTCCTTTGTACAAATTCCTAAACTTGTTATTTCAACTTTAGCTAATTGATCTTTTAACCCTGCAAACAGGTTTAGATGGTTACTTTTGCCACCTGTTGCTGGATACTCTTTAGTGATTTGGTTATACATTTGTGAATCTACTTCATAACATTCACCACAAATATGTGGGCCGACCACCCCAGATATCTGATCAGCACCTAACTTCTTCATTTGATCTAACGCAGCTACTGCTACTTTATTTAGTAACCCTTTACGGCCAACGTGAACTGCTGCAACAACACTTTTTGATATCAGTAGTAGTGGCAGACAATCAGCTACCTGTACTGCTAGTGCGACATTTGCTTTATCAGTTACAACTGCATCCCCATCATAAATTGCTCCATTTGGTGAGCTCTGGTTATCAACTACTACTATTTTATTACCATGCGTTTGTTTCATAAAATAAATAGGATTGCCAATTAATTTTGAAAGTTGTTTTGCGCTATCAGATGTTTGTGGATTATCTAGTGAACCATAGTGGCGCGAGGTAAAGAGCAGGCGAGCCATGCTGGCTTCCTAGCGCATGAAATCAGGGATATCGATCTCATCTTCTGCGACTAAATCTTCAAAAGTTATTCGCTTACGCGAGCGTTGCTCGCCGCCATTAACATCTAGATCAAGTGCAACTGAAATTGGATCATTAGCAGCGATTGGATCTGCTTCACCACTTAATGAGGCCGCACTAATTACTGGCATTAATACTCGCTTTGGTTCCCCACCCGCAAAGCCTGCTGCGATAACAGTAACGCGCACCTCATCACCTAAGGCATCATCAATTACAGTGCCATAAATAATATTTGCATCGGGGTGAGCCGATTTTGCAACTAATTCA
>SXGQ01769634.1_pt1 | contig 13085 bp, 10 predicted proteins | sample 3178371 | NCBI WGS metagenome assembly SXGQ01 (sample SAMN11356859, study PRJNA531348) | freshwater metagenome | isolation source: freshwater sample F1-20 | place: China: Fuxian Lake, Yuxi | collected 2017-12-25
AATCCCCGCGTTTCTGTGCCGGCAGACGGATTTGATCCAGGCGACCGCGGAGACGGGACGCGCGGTGAATGTGAAGAAGGGTCAGTTTCTCGCGCCGGGCGATGTGAAGAATATCGCGGACAAGCTGGTGGCGTTTGGGTGCGAGAAGTTCATGTTCACGGAGCGCGGCACGACGTTCGGATACAACAATCTCGTGGCCGACATGCGCTCGCTTTACTGGATGCGCGAGCTGGGCTACCTCGCGGTCTTTGATGCGACGCACAGCGTGCAGCGCCCCGGCGGCGGCGGCGACAAGACGAGCGGCGACGGGATTCTGGCACCGGTCCTCGCACGGGCCGCGGTGGCAGCGGGTTGCGACGGGGTGTTTATCGAGACGCACGAGAATCCGGCGCTGGCGATGAGTGACGGGCCGAATCAGATTCCGCTGGCGGAAATCGCGCCTTTGCTAAAGACTCTGCTCAAAATCCATGCACTCGTTCAGTAGGCCCTCACTCATTGCTCTGCTCGCAGTCGCGGTGGCTGTGCCGGTGTCGCTCATCGGACAGGACAAGAAGCCCGCTAAAAAGCCCGTTCCCGCTCCGGCAAAGCCCGGCAAAAAGGAACCAGCCGCACCGCCGGCAAAAGGCACCGCAGGGCTTTCGGAGCTGCCGATTCCAAAAGGCGCGCCGCAAAAGGAAATCCGCTTCCCCGTTTACAGCCCGGATGGAAAGAAGACGATGTATTACCGCATCGGCGTGGCGACGTGGGTGGACGACTCTAACATCGAGATGCGGGAAATGGAGCTGCAGACCTACTCCGCAGACGGCAAGGAGGAGTCGCTCGTGAAACTTCCCGACGCGGTGCTGAACGTCCCTACGAACACCATCACGGCGAAAGCGAAGATTACCATCCGGGACGAGCGGTTTGAAATCACCGCAAACTCGCTCTCGTACAACATGGATGCGAAGGACGAGAAAAACGAACCCGACCGCGTGGCCACGCTCGGCGGCGGAGTGAAGATGACCATTTTTGACACCGATTCGATGATCCCGAAGAAGAAGAGCGACGGCCCCGCGATCGAGATCGAACCAATTCCACAAACAGAAGAACCGCCGAAAAAATGAAGCACACTCTCTTTCTCAGTTTACTCTGCACGGCCGCCATTGCGCAGGAGACCGTAACGCCCGTTCCAGCAAAGCCGGCGCCCGGACCGAAGCTCGCCGTACCAGCCGTGGCCGGCGAGAACCCAGCGCCAAAGCGCGCGAAGAAGCCCGGCGGCCCGACCATTATCACGAGCAGCGACGCGACTTTCAAAAACAGCACGCAGACCGCGGAGTTTAAAGGCGAGGTGAACGTGAAGGCGCCGGATTTTGAGATTTCTTGCGACCGCCTGAAGATCATCCTCAAAAAGAAGCCCGCACCCGGCACTGCGCCCGCCGATGCCGCCGCGCAGCCAGACGACGAGGGCGGCATGGGGAATATCGAGGATGCCATCGCGGAGGGAAATGTGATCATCACGCAGGACAAGCCCGCGAAACCCGGCGAGCCGCCTTCGCGTTATCTCGCCAAGGGAAAGCGCGCGGTTTTCACGAATTCCAAAGGCTCGGTAGTCATCACCGGATGGCCGCAGATTCTCGAATCGCAGGAAGGAAAACCGACAAAACAAACGAACGCCCTTGAAGAAAGCACGCGGGTGACTCTATTCCAGTCCAACGACATGATTATCGAAGGACGCTCGGAGGTCATCCTGCACGGCAAGCAACAACAATGATTGCTCCGACTGAATCCGCGACCGGCGCCCCGCCTCTGGGCGCGAATGAATCCGCGACCGGTACCCCACCTCCGGCAGGCAAGGCCATCCTCGAAACGGAGGGTCTGGTGAAAACCTACAGTGGACGGAACGTGGTGAACGGCGTGGATATCAACTGCCGCCGCGGCGAAATCGTCGGCCTCCTCGGGCCGAACGGTGCGGGAAAGACGACGAGTTTTTACATGATGGTCGGTCTCGTTCGACCGAATGCCGGACGCGTTTTCTTCGACGGCCACGACGTCACGGACATGGCGATGTTCAAGCGGGCACGGATGGGCATGGGATACCTGCCGCAGGAGGAGAGCATTTTCCGCAAGCTCACCGTCGAGCAGAACATCATGGCAATCCTTGAGACGACCGAGCTAAACAAGGCGCAGCGCAAGGCTCGCTGCGAGGAGTTACTGGAGCAGTTCGGCATCGGGCACGTCCGCAAGCAGCTCGCCCTTACACTCTCCGGCGGCGAAAAAAGGCGTCTCACCATCGCCCGCTCGCTCGTCACTAACCCGAGTCTGCTGATGCTCGACGAACCGTTCTCGGGCGTGGACCCGATCGCGGTTCAGGACGTTCAAACCATCGTCAGCGACCTTCGCAAACTCGGGCTCGCGATTCTGATCACCGACCACAACGTGCGCGAAACCCTGAGCATCGTGGACCGGGCGTATTTGATCTACGAAGGCCGCGTGCTGATGCAGGGACCGAAGGAGTTCCTTATCGGCAATCCCGAAGCCCGCCGGCTCTACCTCGGCGAGAATTTCTCCATGTGAATTTCCCCCGGAAAAACAAAAACAAAAAAGAAACAAAACCATGCAAACCGCGAACGTAAACATGCCAATCCGGATTACCGGCCGTCACATGAGCATCACCGATGCAATCCGGCAGTACGCCCAGAGCAAAGTGGAGCACATCCACCTCGACTATCCGCGCATTATCGAGGTCCACGTGATTCTCGACGTCGCCAAGCACCGACATTTTGCCGAAATCGTCCTCCACTGCGCGAACCACATCACCATCGAGGCCGACCACGAGTGCGATGACATGTACGCAGCAATCGACGGCGTGATCGCAAAAATCACGCGCCAGATGCGGAAGTACAAGACGAAGATGCTCCGCTCCCACCGCCCGCGGAAATCGGAGGGCAAGCACTTCGATCAGCACGTTCTCCACATCGACGAGACCTTCGAGCTCCACGAGGAATCGGAGCCGAAGCACGTCGAGACCGAGCGTGTTGCCGTGAAGCACCTGTTCGTCGATGAGGCAGTGCTCCAACTGGAGCTCGCAGCGAATCGCCATTTCATCGTCTTCCTCAACGCGAAGAGCGAGAAACTCAACATCCTGCAGCGGCGCCGCAACGGCGGCTACGGGCTGATGGAGTTGGAGATTCCCAGCTAGTCGGGGGCTCTCCATACAGAGACTCAAAACGCTGTGCCGCGCCGCTCCGTGCGCGACACAGCGTTTTTCTTTACTCGGGTCGGGTCGGTGCGTCGTCGGGAATTGCGATAAATCACTATAATTCCCATATCCGGGCACGCAGGTAGCTATTCATCGCTCCATGAGCGAAACGGATAGCCAAATCAGCCGAATCACGATGACCCAAAGTCATCGCGGAGCGCGCCTGCTGGCGATACTGGCCGCCCTTGCTTTCGCAATCATTCCCGCCCGCGCCCAGGTCCTCAATTCGCAGGAACAAGCCGTCGCCAATCTGCTCACCACCGCAGGCGGGCAGCTCCGCAATAAATCGGTGATGCGTCTGGATCCAGCACTTGCCGCCGTGGCCCGAGCACGCGCGAAGGACATGGCCGTTCGCGGCTACTTCGCCCACGTGAATCCGAGCGGCAAAGGACCAAACTATCTCGTTCGCGCCGCTGGCTTCCCCCTGCCCGCCTGGTGGGGAACGGACCCGACCGACAACACAATCGAATCCATCAGCGCCGGCCTTTCGAGCGCATCGCAAACGTGGAGTTCCCTGCTCGACTCCACCCCTCACCGGACACACCTGCTCGCGACACAGACATTCTACCGCGATCAAACCGATTACGGCATCGGCTACTATTACGACGCCGCGTCGCAGTATCGCCACTATTGGGTGATTATCACCGCACCGCCGCGCGCCCTGTCCACGCTCACCATCACATCACCGATCGCGGGCGCAGTGGTTACCGGAAGCAACGTTCCGGTTTCGGGGACCGTGGGTGGAAGCGAACTGACCGGCTGGTTTGAGATTCGAGTCGAAAACGCCGCCGGTAACGGTGCATGGCTGCGTCCGAGCGTTCCGGGCGGACGCGTAATCGGCAACTGGCAGGCGTCACTCCCCGGCTTCGTTGCGGGCAATAATGTCGTCCGGGCCAGGAGCTACACGGACGACGGCACTCTTCTCACGGAAACGACCCGCACCGTGCGATGGGCGGTGTTGAAGCCTCTCACCGTTTCCATTTCGGGCAATGGAAAGGTCACCAGCGGCTTTTCCGGAACCACGCAGCGCGAAGTGGGCGTCAGCTACACGCTCACCGCCGAACCTCTGGATAGTCGCACACTCTTCAGCCACTGGAGCGTCCAGCCTGGCGACAAAACAGTGCAGACCGCGCGCTACACATTCCGCATGGAGGAGGGCGTGTCGCTCGTCGCCAATTTTAAGCCGAACCCATTCTGGGCGCTGCGAGGCTCCTATCAGGTCGTGACGGCTGGAAGCGACGCCGCAAACTCCGCGCAGGTGCAATTCACACTCACGTCCGGTCGTTCTTTCACGGGCAGATTAATCCACGAAAGCGCAGTCTACGCCTTCACCGGCGTGATGACTAGGGATGGCATCGGCACCGTCAACCTCCGCACGGTGACCGGAGAGCCAATCACGCTCACCCTCACAGCCGACCTCGAAGCCCTGACGCCCGTGGTTGCAGCGCGAATCGTTGACTCAAACACCGATTACTCCGTGGCTGCCGAACGTCGCATGCAGACCGGCCCGGGATTGCCGCCGGGCGCATTCAATCTGGCGATTCGCCCCGACATCAACGCACCGGGCACACCGACAGGATTTGGCTACGCGCGCATCGTCGTCGAAGAATTCGGCACTGTAAAAGTCGCGGGTAAACTTGCCGACGGAACGCCTTTCACCGCAAAGACGATCGTAACCAACCCCGGAGTCATTCCGATATTCGCCCGTATATTCAGCGGCTCCGGCGCAGTTGTGGGTAACTTGCAACTCGCCAGCACCGAAACAACGGATGTCGAAGGCTCGGTGTCATGGTTCAAGCCCGAACGCCCGCTCGCTCCGATTTATCCGCAGGTATTCGCCACGCGGAACGTCATCAGCGGCTCGCGCTATCTTCCGCCGAGCGCAGCGACTCCCGCTGTTGACTTCCAGACAGCGAACAACACCGCAAAGCTTACGCTCGCAGAAGGCAATCTCGGCAGCGAGATCACGCAGAGCCTTCGCGTGCAGACAAACAACAGCATCACCCTCGAATTACCCGCGCAGCCTGCGGTGACCGTGTCGTTGAATCCGGCAAACGGACGCTTCAGTGGTTCATTTCTGCATCCGGTCGAAGGCCTCAAGAAGTTCTCGGGACTTATGGACCAGAAGCAACGTGCCGGTCGTGGCTTTTTCCTCGGAAGCACGGAGAGCGGTGTAACCCAGATTGCTCCGCAACCGTAGCGGCGCGCTACGGTCCGGAAATGCCGACAATCGGACCGGCATAGCCCGTCAACTCGAGATACCCGTGCCCTTTCACCGCCCGCCCCTCCCGTGTTCCGGATACATCAATCAGCCCCTCCCAATACGAAACCGGTTGCAGCGCAAGCTCCTGATTCCTCACCGGAGTTCGCACCGCAACTTCGAGCGCGAGTGACTCGACGCGGACTTTCCATCCAATCGGATACCGCGCGCCGGTTTTCGTGCTCGTCCAGAATTCCTCCGGGAACATCGCGATCTCGTCATGCTTTAGATGACGCACGGTGCCATCCGCTGCGATCCAAGAACCGCTTGATGCCCGATCGGCGGTTCCATCCTTCAGCCGCAACCGGTAGATCATCAGCTCCGTACCATCCGAAAACTGGATACTGAACCAGTCCCATCCCGTCTGATTTGCGGCAAGCTGATTCGTGGCCCACTCATGATCAAACCAACTCTCTCCGGTTACATCGAAGCTGCCTTTCGACGTGGACAGTGTGCCTCGCGTGCGCAGCCGCGTGGCCGAGTAGTAATGCGACGCGTGGCCTTCCTCCGCGCTCTTCACGCTGATTCCACGCTCGCCGTGCACGACGAGGGGCTTCGTGTTTTCGAGCGCCAGATTCAGTTCTACTCCATCATGCGCCCCCTTCACCACGAACGCCCCATCGTCGGCCAGTTCGAGATTCCAATCGCCAAGCCATGCGAGTCGCATGCCGGCGGAAAATCCCGCCTCGCCAAACGCGCCGCGTTTGACGGATTGCACGAACTGAAACTTCCCTTCGCTCACATCCGTGACCGCAAAATGGCCGAACTTGATCGAATCAGTCACGAAGCGCGATTGCGCAGGTGAACTACCCGGCTGCCGCACTCCCTGACGGAAAAACGTCAGTTGATACCCGAACGTGCGACCATCCTTCGATTGCAGATTTCCGGTGAAATACCACCACTCGGTTTTGAAATCAGGGTGGACCGAGTGGTCGCGCGGCCATTCATATCGCCACCCGGCTTCCGCGCGCTTCCATGGTTCCGATGCGTTTGCCGGAAAGGGCCCACCCACTAGCAGTATGACAACTATCAGCCAATTGATTCCCATATTCATTCCCCTCTCAAAGCACCTGCAATTTCCGACCTGCCTGCAACGCGCGCCGGCCACCACGCCGCGAGTATCGCGACGGCCGTGAGCCAAAGCGGAATTGCAGCGATGGTCGCCACCGGCGTGCTGAAAGCGATGGTCCAGCCGAAGAACGCCGGATTCACCACCCACGTCAGGACGATCGCGAGAGTCATCCCGGCAAGAATTCCCGAAACGGCAGCCGCTACACCGAGCAACGATGCCTCGCAAAGAACCAGATTGCGCACGAACGCGGGCGTTCCTCCGATTGCACGGAGCAGTGCGATTTCGCGATGTCGCTCGATAACCAGCGCGCTCATCGTGAGGAACACACCTGCCACGGCCACGATTATCGCGACCGTGCGAAGAATCTCCGTAATCGCGAATGTCTGATCAAAAATCCCGAGCACGCGGGCCCGCAGCGCTCGACTGGTATTCACCGAAAACTGCCCGGCATCGGCAAACGCGGCGCGGAAGTCCCGTTCCAGCGCAGCGACATCAGCGCCGGCCTTCAAATACACCGCAGCAGACATCACCCGCAGCGGTCCCCAGTGCTTTCTGTATGTCTCCGCGCTCATCAGAACCATTCCGCGGTCGCGTGAGTAGTCGGCGTACACTCCGGCGATCGGAAAATCGACGACGCCGGTTGCGGTTTGCAATGTCACACTCCCCCGCCCCTTCCCGTGCCGTCTCGCGTAGGGCTCCGTGACAACAACCGCTCCGCCGCCAAATACGCGCGCCATTGCCGCCGCGCCATCCACTCCGCGAAACGCAAGGTTGTCGCGGTATTTTCCGTCCACGACTGCGAGAGTGAATCCCTCATCGCGCGAAATCTCGAAAAAGGTATCGACGCCTTCTGCCTCGGGACGCCCGCGCAGCCATTTCACGGCCTCGTCCGGCATGTAGGAATTCAGGCCGAGCGACTCGTTCGCTGCGGGTGCGATGAACAAGTCAGCAACAATCCCCCGCCCGATCCATGCGTCCAGACTGGTGCGGAACGAGAACACCATCACGACCAGCGCCACGAGCATAGCGACTGCCGACGCGAGCGCGGAAACCGTCACACAATTCCGTCGCATCGATCTCCGCAACCGCTCCGCGGCGAGACGCAGCGGAAGCCACGGCGCGCGGTGAAAAGCGAGCCGGGTAAGCGGCAGCAAAACGGGCGACAAAAGAGAAAAGCCGGCCAGCACAAGAAACGCGGCGGCAAACGCCATCCACGCCGGGCCGGTGCCGAGAGCCCAGAATGCAGCCGCACCAGCGGCCGCGAGCGCACCGAACCCGCCAACCCACAGCCGACGGATGCCCGACTCCTCACGCACCGCGGCAGCAACTCCTCGCAATGCCTCGACCGGCTCCACCCGGGATGCCTCCGCAGCGGGAACCCACGCACCGACGACAGCGGCACCTACACCGTAGCAAACCGCAGTAGCGAGCACCGATGGCTCAATCCAAATACGTTCCACGTTCACCAACGCATAGAGCGATGTCACAGTCTGACTCACCGCTCCGGTGAGCAATCGTGCAAGCATGACTCCGCCAAATGAGCCGAGCAGCACGCCGGGAATCGCGTAGAGCAAAGCTTCGCCCAGATACATCGCGCGAACTCCGGATTTGCTAATGCCGAGCGCGCGAACAATTCCGATTTCCGTCCGGCGTCGCGCAACGGACGTCGAGACGGTATTGAAAACGAGGAACACCGCCACGAGCAGCGACACCATACTGAGCGCAGTGAGATTCAATTGGAACGCCGCAAGCATCCGTCCAAGTTGCGCGCTGCGCTGCCGCGGTGGCGCGATTGGCAAACCTTTTGCATGCGGGCGGATCTCCGCCACAGCAGCCTCAATTGCGAGCGGATCGTGGAGGCGAATCATTAGTGCGTTCACGCGTCCGGGACGCCGCGTCAATTCCTGCGCCCAGCCAATGTCCATGACCGCAATCCGCGAATCCGCGACGGGGAGTTCGCCATCCTCGATCAACGCGAGCACGGTCACCTCCACACGCCTTCCATCCACAACGATCGCCATGCGTGCGCCATTCGTGATGCCGCGAGATTCCGCGTAGGCCCGTGAAAGCGCGATGCCTCCCGGCGTCGAAAGCCACTGCTCGGCAACAATCGGGCTGCTGTTGCTTCGGAGTTCAAAAGTGCGGAAGTCCGAACCGCTGATAAGATCAATACCGATGATTCGGAGATACTCACCCGACGCATCGGGAAAAGTTCCGATTGCCTCAACCAGTCCGGTTACGGCGGAGATCGGAGCGAGTCGTTCGATTTCGGGCCAAATCTTTTCATCGATATCGCCGCGCACTTCAAGATGCGCCTTCCCTGCGACCATATCCACGCTTGCAGCAAAGGATTTCGTGGCGCTGTCATTCGCGATTTGAATGGCAAGGTAAACGGCGATTCCGAGTGCGATCCCGAGAATGTTCAGCAGCGCCAGCACCGGATGCCGCCGGACGTGGCGCGCCACATGCCACCAAAAAATCTGTATGCTTGAGAATCGGATGCCCATCAATTGCGGGAAATACGCATGCGAAGCAATCTCCGGACGATACGATGCTTGCCGTCCGTGCATGTTTCTTTCATCCAGCGTGCGAACAATGGCCGAAAAACCGATGCAGATCGATATCCTGAGCCTCTTTCCCGGCATCGCAGACGCAGTGCTCGGCGAGAGCATGATGAAGCGCGCCCGGGAGAAAGGTGCGGTGGCATTCCGTTCTCTCGACATTCGGGACTGGACGCATGATCGGCACCGTACCGCTGACGATACGCCCTACGGTGGCGGACAGGGCATGGTATTGAAGTGCGGTCCAATTTTCGAAGCCATCGAATCCATCCGCACGCAGGATACGCGCGTGGTTTACATGAGCCCGTGCGGACGGCGCTTCAACCAGGCGATCGCGCAGGAGTTTGCCGAGCGCCGCGGGCACGTTGTATTGCTGAGCGGTCATTACGAGGGCGTGGATCAGCGGGTGCTCGATCATTTGGTCGACGATGAAATCAGCATCGGCGATTACGTTCTCACCAATGGCGTGATCGCGGCTTGTGTCGTGGCGGACGCGATCGTGCGTTTGCTTCCCGGCGTGCTTGGTGATGATGCGAGTGCAACAGACGACAGCTTTTCAACCGGTCTGCTCGAGTTCCCTCAGTATACCCGACCGTTCGATTTCCGAGGCTGGACGGTGCCGGATATCCTTGTCAGCGGGCATCACGGAAACATCGAGAAATGGCGCAGGGCGCAAGCCATCGAGCGCACCCGCGATCGCCGGCCGGACCTTCTTTCGCCAGAATGAAACCAATACTCAGCGTCACCAATCTCTGCATCTCGCGCGATGGCACGCGAATCCTCTCGAACCTCAACTGGACCGTGAATCCAGGCGAGCAATGGGTTATTCTCGGCTCCAACGGTTCAGGAAAAACATCGCTGCTTTCCGCTTTGACAGGCTACCTCACGCCATCGTCCGGAATGCTGTCGCTGCTCGGTGAAACCTTTGGCGATTCGGATTGGCGCAAACTCCGGGAGCGCGTCGGGATCGTGAGCAGTTCCATCCGGCAGAAGGTGCCTGACTGGGATCCTGCGGAACTCGTCGTGATTGGCGGGAAATACGCGATGCTGGATTACTGGGGCCCCATTCGTCGCGCCGACCGCATCGCCGCAGCCAAGGTCATGGAACGCGCGGAGTGTGCCCATCTTGCGAAGCGGGAATGGGGCGTCCTAAGCCAGGGAGAACGGCAGCGCATCTTGATTGCGCGTGCATTGATGGCGAATCCTTCGGTGCTGATCCTCGACGAACCATGTGCCGGACTCGACCCTGTCGCCCGCGAACGATTTCTCGCCTTTCTTGAGCGAATGCTCGAATCGGAAAACGCCCCGACAATTCTATTCGTGACTCATCACGTGGAAGAGATTGTTCCGTCCCTTACTCATGCTCTTCTGCTAGCTGGCGGCACGGTCTGCGCTGCTGGGGAGAAGGCAAACGTGCTTACCACCAAAAACCTCACCAGAACATTTGGCGCACCAGTGAAATTGAGACACGCTGCGGGGTGGTATTTACTGAAAATCCAGAACAGCGAAGAGCGCGAAAGACGGACTCAATTCTTCCGGGCGGTTTTGTCCTGAGCAGTTGGCGGGACTTTGTTGAACTGGAGCAAATCGCCAATGATGTTGAGGGTTTCATTACGAATCGGATCCACGCGCAACCCCGCGTCCTCATCGACATCCTCATCGTCATCGTCGGATTTACTCTTCTCGGGCTTCTCCGCGGTGGTCTCTGATTTCGGTTTCGGCTCAACCTTGGGCTCAAGTTCAGGCTTTCCGGCATTCGCGAGAGTGACCGAATAAACCTTCTCCTCAGGCAGCTTGTGTTTCGCACGTTCAGTCTTGCGAGTTTCCTTTCGAGCCTTGTCCTCCTCCGTTTCGGCCTTTCGTGCCTTTTCATTCAGCGAAATCTTATTTTCCGCGATGCGCTTTTTCATGCGTTCCGCATCCTCCATGATCCACTTGAACTCAGTGTCCGCCGATATACGGGAATTCGAGCGTTGTTTGAGTTCCGCGATATGCAGCGGCTTCTCGATTTTATCGTAGGAAACCGGCTCGATTGTGTCGTAACCAAGCGGGCCTTTCAGCGAGGCCTCTCCGATATCAGACTGGTCCCACAGGGACGGCAGCTTCACGTCGCTGATAACACCGCGGAGCTGGGTGCTTCCTCCCGAAATGCGGTAGAATTTCTGGATGGTAAGTTTGAGCGCACCTGCGCCCTTGCTCATTGGGATGAAATTGCTGATGTCCACCATCGTCTGAACGGTGCCCTTGCCGAAAGTCGAACTGTCGCCGACGACCACAGCCCGATTGTAATCCTGCAGGGCGGCCGCAAAAATCTCGCTCGCCGAAGCGCTGAGTTTGTTTGTCAGCACGACCATCGGTCCGTCGTAAGCAACAGAAGTATCGGTATCCTTCAGTTTCGAAGCCCGACCATCCGTATCCTTCGCAACCACGACATATCCGCTCTTGATAAAGAGTCCGGTGAGGTTGACGGCCTCTTCGAGTGAACCACCACCATTGCGGCGGAGATCCATTACAATTCCGTCGACTTTCTCTGCCTTCAGACGCTCCAAGAGAGCGAGCACATCCTTCGTTGTGCTCTTGGCGTCGGGACGGCGGCTGCGCTCCATGTCTGCGTAAAATGAAGGCAGGATGATCCAGCCGATTCGTTCCGGTGTGCCGTCGGCTTTGGTTCTTTCGATGATCTCGGCCTTCGCCTCCTGCTCCGTGAGTTTGACTTCGCTCCGCTTGATCTCAATGATCTTGCGCTCCGATGAATCCGTCGCATTCACCGGAATCACACGAAGACGGACCACGGTGTCCTTTTTGCCGCGGATCATCTCCACGACCTTGTCGAGACGCATATCAACAGTCTCCACGAAGGGCTCGTCGCCCTGAGCGACAGCGCAGACGCGATCGCCAACTTTCAGGCGCCCGTCCTTTGCGGCGGGCCCACCGACCACGAGTTCGCGGATCTTTGCGTATCCTTCATCACTAGCCAATACCGCTCCAATTCCAACGAGGGATAGGCGCATATTGATGTTGAAACTATCGAGTTGGGAGCGACTCATGTACTCGGAATGCGGGTCGTAAGTTTCGGCCAGCACGGTCAGGAAAGTGGACACCACTTCTTCGGAGGTTTGCTCCTTGAGATTCCGAATCAATTGATCATAGCGCTTTGTGATCACCTTAACCGGCGAATCCACCTTGTCGTTCATCAACGTCCGATCGAGTAATTCGCTCTCAATGCGGTCGCGCCAGATTTTGTCGGCATCCGCCTCGTCCTTAGGCCAAGGTGCCTTGTCGCGACGAAGTTCCGCGAAGCGATTGCTGGAGAAATCGAATTTTTCCTTGAGCAATTCCTTCACTTTCGCAACGCGGACCTCGGCGCGTTTTTTGAATGTGTCGAAAATCTCCACTGCCGCCTGTGTGTTGCCAGCGCTGATTTCGTCATCGAGCGAAGTGGCATATTTGGCGGTAAAATTATCCACATCCTTCTGCGTGAAGAAGAGATGATTGTAGTCGAGACGTTCCAGGTAGTTTTTGAGAAATTGCTTCGAAACGGCGTCGTCGAGCGAACGCTTGCTGAAGTGTGCTTTCTCGAGAAGTTCTCCAACATTCGAGGCGACCTTGCGCAAATCCGGATCCGGAGCCCCGGTGACGAAAGGAGCCACCAGAAATGAGGTTGCGATGGATGCCAGAAGAATGCCGGTAGCTTTTTTCATACGATTGAGTCTGATTGGAAATACTCGCCCAGTAACGTCGATACGGAAACCTGTTTTCCTCGCGGCGTCACGTGGAAAATAGCGGATTTCTTACGCTTGCGGCTCAATTCGCGTAGGGTCTTAGCACTTTTAGAAGGCTTGAAGCGGTGTAACATGCTTGGAATCATTGAAAAACCGATACATTCATTACGCGCACATTTCGGAGGGGAAATTTCGGGCGGTATTGAAGCTGTTTTGTGCGGACGTTCCTGCG
>SXGQ01076434.1_pt1 | contig 13084 bp, 13 predicted proteins | sample 3178371 | NCBI WGS metagenome assembly SXGQ01 (sample SAMN11356859, study PRJNA531348) | freshwater metagenome | isolation source: freshwater sample F1-20 | place: China: Fuxian Lake, Yuxi | collected 2017-12-25
AGGTGGCCCAGAAGTTCACCAGCAGCGGCTTGCCGCGCCAACGGGCCACGTCGATCTCGGTGCCGTCGAGGCCGGGAAAGCGGCGCGCCCAGAAGGCCTGGGCCACTGGCGACACAGCCGCCGCGGCTGGCGGGTGCTGCCGGCGCCAGGCGAAGCCGGCACCCAGCGCGGCGGCGCCGATGCCGGTGCCAGCCAGGAGGAGGCGGCGGGTGATGGGGGTCATGTCTCGGGCGTGTCCAGCAGGGTTTGCAGCGCGGCGAGGTCGCCACGCTCGGTATGGCCTCGGGCGTCGGGCTTGAGGGCGCCGCGCAGGTCGTCGAAATCGAGGATGGTCAGGCAGACGGTCACGCGCTCGTTCAACGCGGGGCAGGGCGTGTCCAGGATCAGCATGTCCACCGGCTTGCCCCTGGGCCCTTTCGTTTCGGCGACGTCGAAATCCACGCCCCGGTCCAGCAGCGCAATCTCGGCGGCCTTGCCGTCGTCGCAGTACAGCTGCAGGTGGATGTTGGAGAGCCGCGTGGCGGTGCCGCGCCAGACGGCGCCGGTCAGGTGCGGGCGGAACTCGGCCAGCCGCCCCATCCATTGCGCCGCCACCTCGCGCAGGGCGCGCAGCTCGCCGGGCTGGGTGTCGGCGTGAAAGATGGCGATGTGCTCGCGCACGGCATCTTCCACGTCGTCGTTGCCGGGCAGGGCGGCGCGCGGCGCGCCCAGGTCGCGGGCGGCACGCTGCTTGGCGGGGCCCCAGTCCATGCCCTCGTCGACGATGAGGCGGGCGGCGGCAGCCGCGATTTCCTCGGTGAGATCGTTGTTGGGGCTCATGGCATCTGCGCGCTGGTCATGCGGCTGACGATGAGGCCGGCGCGGCCCATCACGTAAGCCGAGCCGGGCGCGCGCTCGAAGCGTTTGGGGGCCGGCAGCATCACCGCCAGCCGGGCGGCCTCGAAGGCGCCGAGCCGCGCGGCATCCATGCGGAAGTAGTGCCGCGCCGCGGCCTGCGCGCCAAAGAGGCCCTCGCCCCATTCGACGCTGTTCAGGTAGATCTCCAGGATGCGCTGCTTGCTCAGCAGCGCTTCTAGCATCAGCGCCAGCACCAGTTCCTGGCCCTTGCGCAGCAGGGTGCGTTCGCCGGACAGGAACAGGTTCTTGGCCAACTGCTGGGTGATTGTGGAGCCGCCCACGACCTTGGCCGGCACCTTGGACTTGCGGGCCTCGGCGCGGGCCAGCGCCTTCTCGTTCTTCTTCCAGGCGCCTTTGATGGCGTCCCAGTCCACGCCGCCATGAGCGGCAAAGCCGTCGTCTTCGCTGGCGATGACGGCGCGCTTAAGCGTGCGGGGCAGTTGGTCGTCGTCCACCCACTGCTGGGCCCAGGCGACCTGCTGCTTCTCTTTCAGCAGCCGCACCATCTCGCTGCGCTGGAAGCTGGTGGACTCCGGCGCGATGAACCGCATCATCAGGATGCGGGCCGCGAACCAGAGCTGCAGGCACAGCACGGCCAGCAGCAGCACCGCGAGCAGGCGAGCGGCATGGCGCATCACAGCGATGCCCTCAGGTGGGCCAGCACCGGCGCCGTGTCGGGCCGCACGCCGCGCCAGAAGAAGAAGGCCTCGGCCGCCTGCTCGACCAGCATGCCCAGGCCGTCGCGTGGCTCGGCGCCGTGGGCGGCCGCCCAGTCCAGGAAGCCTTGCGCCTTGGGGCCGTACATCATGTCCAGCGCCAGCGCGCCCGGCTGCAGCACGCGCGCGTCCACCGGCGAGGCGGCGCCGGCCAGGCTGGTGCTGGTGGCGTTGATGACGATGTCCTGCGCGGCTGGTGCGTCGGTGAGCGTGGTGGCCACGAGTGGCACGCCGAGGTGCGCATGGCTGGCGGCCAGCGCCTGTGCCTTGTCGATGCTGCGGTTGGCGATGGTGATGCGTGCGGGGCCCGCAGCGATCAGGCTGCCCAGCACGCCCGCGCCCGCGCCGCCGGCACCCACGAGCAGCACCTGCCGCCCCGCCAGCGCGCGGCCGGCGTTGCGCTGGATGTCGTTCCCCAGGCCGGCGCCGTCGGTGTTGTCGCCGGCCCAACGGCCGGCGTCGAAGCGCAGCGTGTTGACGGCGCCGGCCAGCTGCGCGCGTTCGGTGCGCGTGGCGGCCAGCGCGAAGGCGTCGAACTTGAACGGCACGGTGATGTTGCAGCCCCGGGCACCGTCCGCGGCGAAGGCGCGCAGCGCCGCCTCGAAACCGTCCATTGGTGCGAGCAGCCGCTCGTAGACGAGCGACTGTCCGGTCTGCGCGGCGAACAGGGCATGGATGGCCGGCGAGCGGCTGTGCTCCACCGGGTTGCCGACGACGGCGTACCTGTCCTTCATTGCTGCCCTGCCAACGTGGTTTCCAGCCCGTCGTCACGCGTGAAGCGAAAGCGCGACGTGATGACCAGCACCTCCGCGCCGCGCAGCATCTCGGTGCTGAAGTTGCCGAAGGGCGCGGCGGCCTGCACGATGGCCACGGCGCGGCGGTCCAGCGTCGGATTGCCGCTGGAGGAGACGATCTCCGTCTCGATGACGCGGCCCTTGTGGTCGACGTGGATGTTCATGATCAGCTCACCATAGAGCTTCTTGCCGCGCGATTCCGGAAAGTCGCGCGTGCCGCGCTCCTCGATGCGGCGTCGCAGGCCGTCGTAGTACTGGGCGTAGATGACCTCCCGCGCGGCCGGGCTCACGTAGCGCTTGCGGGGCCGGGCGCTTTCCTCGTTGACGCGCTTCTCGATCTCGGCCAGCAGGTCCACCAGCTGGCGCCGCTTCTCGGCCTGCGCGCGTTCCGTGGCGTCGGTCTTCTCGCGGCGCGGATCGGGCGGCGGCAGCAGCGCCAGCTCCCGGCGCACCTGCGCCAGCAGTTGCTGCTGCTGCTGTTGCAGCTGCGCGATCTGCGAGCTCTGCGCTTCGGCCGCGTCGCCCTGCTCGTTGCGGGCCGCGGGCGGCAGCGGCGACGTGGCGCGGCCTTCCTCCGTGTTGCCGCCGCCGGCCAGGTTGGCCTGCGCCAGCACGGTGGCCTTGGCGGGCGGCTCGTTGGAGCGCGTATTGACGAGCACCACCTCCAGCGGCGTGTCCTGGAAGATGCGGTTGAAGGCCTCGGGCGCAGCGATGCGCAGGCTGAGCAACGCCACGTGCAGGCCGAGCGAAAACGCCAGCGCGATCTGCAGGGTGCTCAGGCGGCGCATCGTCAGGGAGCGGGCGTTGCCTCGGCTTCGTTGACGTCAATGGCCAACGCGATGGGCGCCGCAGCGGCTTCCAGTTCCTCGTCGTCCCCCTCGGCCTCGGCGGTGGCTGCCGGGGCTTCATCCAGGCGCTCGACCAGCGTGGCGTGCACGTCCAGCGTCATCTCGTCCAGCCCGGTGATGCGCACCTTCACATGGCTGCCGCGCGGCAGCGGCTCGCAGCCCAGCGCCTTGAATACCAGCGGCAGGTCGTCGGCGCGTACCAGGCCTTCCTTCATGACGGTGGCGGTCAGCTCGGTGGTGCCGTTCTGCTGCAGCCAGCGCAGCGTCCAGAAGCGTTCGATGCCGTTCTGGAAGCCGTTGTAGGCGGCGTAAGCGGCCTCGAAGCCCGAGATGATGGAGAACAGCTGCGCGTCCTTGGGCTTGAACGGCGCGGCGAGCGCGGCCGTGCGGCCGTGGCGGGCGCAGGCAATGATCTGCCACTGGTTCACCAGATCCACGTAGCGGCGCAGCGGCGAGGTGGCCCAGGTGTACTGCGCCACACCCATGCCGGCGTGCGGCAGGGCCTTCACGCCCATGCGCACCTTGATGCCGGGTGCGAGGCTGGCCTGGCTGCGGTAGATGCCGGGCAGGCCCAGCTCGGCCAGCCAGCCGCCCCAGGCGGAGTTGGCGAGGATCATGGCCTCGGCCACGATCAGGTCCAGCGAGCTGCCACGGGCGCGCACGCTGATCTCCACCGACTCGCTGCCGTTGGGCGCTTCCATGCGCTCGCCGGCGAGGCGGAAGTTGTAATCCGGGCGGTTGAAGTTCTCCGGCTTGCCGCGCACCACTTCGCGCTGCGCTTTCAGGTGCTTGGCCAGGCGCCAGGTGAACGCGAGTTCCGGCGCGAAGGCGTAGTCGGCCGGCGCCTCGCCCGACAGCGTGGCATCGGTGACGATGCCGTCCAGCTTGTCGTGGCGCAGGTTGGCGGCGATGTGCACGCGCTCCAGCTTGGTTTCGCGGCTCTTGATCTCGAACGTGGCCTCGTCCATCGTGAAGTAGATGGACACGGCCGGGCAGTCGCGGCCTTCGATCAGCGTGTAGGCCTGCACCACCTCGTCGGGCAGCATGGTCAGCTTCCAGCCCGGCATGTAGACGGTGGACAGCCGCTCGCGGGCCACCTTGTCGACGGCGGAGTCCGGCGTGATGGCCAGGCCGGGGGCTGCGATGTGCACGCCGAACGTGACCGTGCCCGTGCCCAGGCCCTGCACCGACAGCGCGTCGTCGATTTCCGTCGTCTGCGAGTCGTCGATGGAAAAGGCCTGCGCGGGACTCAACGCCAGCTCGTCCTTGATCTCCGGCGCCGTCAGGGCCGGGAAGCCGGCGCCCTTGGGGAAGTTCTCGAACAGGAACCGCTTCCAGTGGAACTGGTAGGGGCTGGTGATGGCGCCAGCGGCCTGCAGCAAGTCCAGTGGTGCCTTGTGCGACTTCTTGCTGGCCTCGACCACGGCCTTGTACTCGGGGCCGTTCTTGTCGGGCTTGAACAGGATCTTGTAGATCTGGTCCTGGATGGGCGCGGGGCAGGTGCCGGCGGCCAGTTCGTCGGCCCAGGCCTCGATCTGCAGCGCCTGTTGGCGCTTGCGCTCGATGCCCAGCAGCGCGGCCTTCACGGTCTCCTCGGGGGCCTTCTTGAACTGGCCCTTGCCGGCGCGGCGGAAGTAGTGCGGTGCGTCGTACAGGCGGAACAGGGCGGCGGCCTGCTGCACGACACCGGCCTTGGCGTCGAAGTAGTCCTTGGCCAGGTCGACGAAGCCAAACTCGCCTTCGGGGGCGAACTCCCAGGCCAGGTCCAGGTCAATCTCGTCGGCCTGCTTGCGGGCGTCGGCCAGCAGCACGGCGGGCGCCGGCTGATCGAATTTCATCAGCACATTGGCGGACTTGACCTTCACCCGCTTGCCCGAGTCCAGCTCGACCTGCAGCGAGGCATCGGCCTCCGACATCACCCGGCCGGCGAGAAACTTCCCGGCGTCATCAAACAGCGCAAACATAGGGAGGGGATTCTCCCTCAGCGGATCAGGTGCCCGACGACACCGGGCAGGTGGTCTTCGAAGTCCGTGAGGCCGTGGTCGCTGCCCGCCAGCACGTCGCCGTCGCAGCCGCTGTAGCGGGCCAGCATCTCGCGCCAGTCCAGCAGCTCGTCGCCCTTGGCGATGAGGGCGTAGTAGCGCAGCGGCGTGGTCAGCTGCGCCGGCGGGGTGAGGGCGGCCAGCTCGGCCACATGCGCCGCCGTGAAGTCGAACTTCAGGTCGGGGTCGTGCCAGGCCGTCAGGGTGCCGATGTGGCGGGACAGGTCGCGCGCCGGGTCCACAGCCGGGTTCAACACGGCCACGCGCCAGCCGCGGTGGGCGGGCTGCTCGGCCAGCGACGTGGCATAGAAGCCGCCCAGCGAGCTGCCGATGACGGCCGCGCCCTCGGCCGGCCAGCCGGCGACGATGTCGGCCACCAGCGCCATCGCATCCCGCGGCGAGGGCGGCAGTTGCGGGCAGGCGAAGGTCAGCCCGGCCTGCTCCGCCGCCCATTGCGCCATGCGGCGCGCCTTGGCAGAGGCGGGTGAGGAGCGGAAACCATGCAGATAAAGCAGATGCGTGAGCGCCATGACGGAAGTTTTTTCGTGAAATCTTGCGACCCTGCGACGGGGGCGGGATCGGATTGACGCGAGTGTCGCTGCCCGCCACAGTGGCGCCCTTTTGGTTTTTCACCGGACACCCCTCACATGATCCCGATGTCCCGTACAGCCCTGGCCGCGGCCGCGCTGCTCGTCCTGTCCGCCGCCGTGCAAGCCCAGACGCCGGCCGCCCCCGCTGGCGCCGCCTCCGGTCCTGCCGGTGCCGCCGCCCCGGGCGCCCGCCCGCCGGTAAACCCCGCCGCCCCCAAGCCCTTTGCCGACGTCATCAAGGGCGCCAAGGAGCAGCCGGGCCTGTTCCCCGTCTGGCGCAAGGACGACAAGACCTGGATCGAGATCCCGAAGGACGCCTTCAACAAGCCCTTCCTGTTCAGCGTCAACGTCGCCAACTCCATCGGCGAGCGCGGCCTGTACGCCAGCCAGATGCTGGGTGACGAGTTGGCCGAGTGGCGCCGCGTGGGCAACCAGATCCAGCTGATCGCGCTGAACACCAAGTTCCGCACCGACAACGCCACCAGCAAGCTGGCGATGGAGCAGTCCTTCTCGCCCAGCCTGATCGCCGGCGCGCCGGTGGCCAGCGCCGAGCATGTGGACCGCAAGTCGGTGCTGGTGGACGCCAGCGGCCTGCTGCTGGGCGACATCCCCGGCTACTCCACGCGCCTGGAAGCCGCCTTCCGCCTGCCGTACGCGCCGGACCGCGCGAACTCGTACATCGAGTCCACCCGCGCCGACGCGCAGATCACCACGCTGACCTCGCGCGTGCACTTCGCCACCCCGCGCATCCCCGCGCCGCCGCTGGTGCCGGCTCCCGTGCCCGTGCCCACGCCGCCGCAGTCCACGCCGGACCCGCGGTCGATGTTCTTCAGCTTCGTCTACAACTTCCGTGCGCTGCCCGAGCAGCCGGCCGCCATCCGCCATGCCGACCCGCGCCTGGGTCACTTCGTGGAGAGCTACAGCAACCTCGGCGACGACCTGAAGGCCAACCCGCGCGTGCACATGATTGCCCGCTGGCGTCTGGAGAAGAAGGACCCGGCTGCGGCGCTGTCCGAGCCGGTGCAGCCCATCACGTACTGGATGGACAAGAACATCCCCGCCAAGTACCGCGAGGCCGTCAAGGCCGGCATCCTGGAGTGGAACAAGGCCTTCGAGAAGATCGGCTTCAAGGACGCCGTCGTCGCCAAGCAGCAGCCCGATGACGCCGATTGGGACAACATGGACTCGACGCACGCGTCCATCCGCTGGTTCACCGGGGCCGACGTCGGCTTCGCCATCGGCCCGAGCAACAAGGACCCGCGCACCGGCGAGATCCTGGACGCCGACATCGGCATGAGCGACGTGTTCGGCCGCGGCTCGCGCCGCCTGGCCACCGACGACGTGCTGGGCTTCCACGGCCACGACCACAGCCACGCGCTGACGGCCAACTGGATGGGCGACCGCACCCGCGCCGCCATCGAGCAGAGCTGCACCTACATGGCCGACCAGGCCAGCGAGTTCGGTTTCGCGCTGGACCTGCTGGCGCTGCGCGACGGCATGGACATGAACGGCCCCGAGGCCGAGGCGCTGGCACAGGCCGTCGTCAAGGACGTGGTGATGCACGAGGTGGGCCACACGCTGGGCCTGAAGCACAACTTCAAGTCCTCCACCACCGTCACCCAGGCGCAGCTGAAGGACAAGGCCTTCACCGAAGCGCACGGCATCTCCAACTCGGTGATGGACTACAACGCCTACAACCTGCCGTTGAAGGGCGAGCCCAAGGCCAGCCTGACCAACACCACGCTGGGGGCGTACGACTACTGGGCCATCGAGTACGCGTACAAGCAGATCCCGGCCGAGCAGGAAGCGGCCGAGCTGGCCCGCATCGCGGCTCGTTCGACCGACCCGCTGCTGGCCTATGGTGACGACTTCGACCAGGGCGTCGGCGGCCCGTACGACGGCTTCGACCCGCGCGCCAACCAGCGCGACCTGGGCGATGACCCGCTGGCCTACGCCCGGAAGCGCCTCAAGCTCAGCCAGGAACTGTGGGACCGCGTGCAGGCCCGCAAGCCCGAGGTGGGTGAAGACCCGCTGCGTGCGCGTCGTTCGGTGTTCGAGTCGTTCCGCCAGCTGAGCGCCACCGCGCACAACGTCAGCAAGTACGTGGGCGGCCTGTACGCCGAGCGCACCGTGCCGGGCGTCACCACCGGCCCGGCCTTCAAGCCGGTCGAGAACGCGCAGCAGCGCGAAGCCCTGCGCTTCATCTCGTCGGGCCTGCTGTCCAGCAACTCGTTCAAGTTCTCGCCCGAGTTCCTGTCCATGCAGACGCTGGACTACAACGAGTGGGACCGCGGCCTGCCGCTGGCCGTGCCGGACTACGTCGCCGCGCTGCAGGGCCGCGTGCTGGATCGCCTGATGTCGCCCAACACCGCGCGTCGCCTCATCGAGCAGAGCAGCTACCTGCCCGATGCCCAGCGCAAGGGTGCCGTCTCGCTGAGCGAGGTGTACGGCACGCTGCAGGGCGCCATCTTCAGCGAGCTGAAGACCGGTGCCGAGATCGACCGCATGCGCCGCAGCCTGCAGCGCGAGTACGTCAAGCGCCTGCAAGCCCAGCTGAACCGCTCGACCGCCGGCGCCACGGTGTACGCCGATGCGTTCTCGATGGCCCGCTACCACGCCAGCCAGCTGGCCGGCGACCTGCGTGCCGCGTCTGCCAAGCCGGGCCTGTCCATCGAGACCCGCGCCCACCTGGCCGAGACGCTGGACATGCTCAACGGCATGCTGAAGGCGACGATGACGCGCACCTGATCGCGCTGCATCACCCGCGAGAAGGCCGGCAGCGATGCCGGCCTTTTTCTTTGCGCCTAGCATCCGCGGCTCACACGAGGAGACCCGCGATGCCCACCCCTGATGACTTCAACCAGCGCGGCGCGCACAACCTGCCCGGCCACCTGGGCATCGTCATCACGCGGGTGGAGGGCAACACCGTGCACGCCGAGATGCCGGTGCGCACCGCGCTGATGGCGCCCAACGGGTTCCTGCACGCGGGCAGCATCGTGACGCTGGCCGACACCTGTGCCGGCTACGGCTGCGTGGCCAACCTGCCGGAGGGCGCCGTCGGGTTCACCACGGTGGAGCTGAAGTCCAACCACCTCGGCACCGCGCGCGAAGGCACCGTGGCCTGCGTGGCCATCGCCGTGCACCTGGGCCGCACCACGCAGGTGTGGGACGCTGTGGTCACGCACCAGGACACCGGCAAGACGATGGCGCTGTTCCGGTGCACACAGATGGTGCTGTACGGGAAATAAGACCGGCCATGGCCGGGCCGCCGTCCCACGTTCTAGGGTCGGCGGTGGCCCACCGTGGCGGCGAGACTCGCGCCTCATTTCGTTTGAGCTTGAGGTCGCCGTCGATGAAGTTCCGCCCGCTGTTCGTTCTTCCGCTGGTCGTGCTGCTGGCCGCGTGCGGCAAATCGTCGACGTCGCTGGGCGAGGGCGGCTCGGTCATCAGCGGCTCGGCCGGCCCGGCCGGGGCGGCCAAGGCCAGCCGTGAACTGGTCAAGTGCGACGCGCCCGTCGCCACGCTGGCGCTGATCGAGAACCCCAACGGCTACGCCTATTCCAGCAGCTACCACCTGCCATCCAGCCCCGTGCCGCTGGTGCGCCTGCTGGCGCAGCAGAGCGGCTGCTTCCGCGTGGTCGACCGCTCCGCGGGCCTGAAGGCCACCGTGCGCGAGCAGGAGCTGAAGGACGCCGGCGTGCTGCGCCAGCAGGGCAACACCGTGGCCAAGGGCAAGGGCTACGAGGCGCAGTACAGCCTCACGCCCAGCCTCACCTTCAGCGAGCAGGACGCCGGCCGCCAGATCGGCGGCATCCTGGCCGCCATTCCCTACCTCAACACGCTGGTGGGCGCGGCCGAGCAGGTCAAGCTCAAGCAGGCGCAGGCCGCGCTGCTGCTGACCGACAACGAGACCACCGAGCAGGTCGCGGCCGCCACGGGCTCCGTGGAGGTGGCGGACCTCGGTGTGGGCGGTGCCATCGTCGGCAAGCTGGGGGCGGGCGGCGGTGCGGGCTGGAGCAATTCCAACGAAGGCAAGGTCATTGCCGCGGCGTTCATGGATGCGCACAACCAGCTCGTCACGCAGGTGCGCGAGCTGCAGGCCAAGGAGCTGCCACCGGCGGTGGCGACGCGCGGCAAGAGCTGACACCCCACAGGCCGGCGCTATGCTGGCCGGCATGTTTTCCGAGACCCCGGCGGCCGACCGGCCGCCCAAGATTCCCGAGTCCGTGCTGGTGGTCATCCACACGCCCGACCTCCAGGTGCTGTTGCTGGAGCGGGCCGACCACCCCGGCTTCTGGCAGAGCGTCACCGGCTCGAAAGACACGCTGGATGAGCCACTGGCCGACACCGCGCGGCGCGAGGTGCTGGAGGAAACGGGCTTCGACGTGGCGGCCCCCGGCGCGGAGCTGCGGGATTGGCAGCTCGCCAACATTTACGAGATTTACCCCCGCTGGCGGCACCGTTATGCACCCGGCGTGACCCGCAACACCGAACACGTCTTCGGCCTACAACTGCCTGCGGCGTTGGCGCCGACACTGGCCCCACGCGAGCACCTATCGTGGCTCTGGCTGCCCTGGCATGAAGCAGCCGATCGCTGCTTTTCGCCCTCCAATGCCGAAGCGGTGCTGCAACTGCCACGCTTCAGTCTCTCGACCACACCATGAGCCCCGTCCGCCCCACCCCCCATCCCCCCGGCGATGTGCTGCGGGTGGCGACGTACAACATCCACAAGGGCGTGCGCGGCCTGGGCCCGGCCAAGCGGCTGGAGATCCACAACCTGCAGATGGGCGTCGAGGCGCTGGATGCCGACCTCGTGTGCCTGCAGGAGGTGCGCCTGTTCCACCACCGCGAGGCCGCGCACTTCGATCGCACCTGGTTCGGCTGGCCAGAAAAGGGCCAGGCCGAGTTCCTCGCGCCCGACGGCTACGAGGTGGCCTACCGCACCAATGCCATCACCAAGTTCGGCGAGCACGGCAACGCGCTGCTGTCGCGCTGGCCCATCGGTGACATCGGCCACCACGACGTGTCCGACCACAAGTTCGAGCAGCGCGGCCTGCTGCATGTGCCGGTGCACTGGCATGGCACGGTCGTCCACGTCGTCGTGGCGCACTTCGGGCTCATCCACTCCAGCCGCATGCGGCAGGTGGAGCGGCTGAGCGCCTTCGTGCGCGACCACGTGCCCGCAGGTGCCCCCGTGCTGGTGGCGGGTGATTTCAATGACTGGGGCGAGCGGCTGGACGCCTCCATGCGCACGCACAGCTGGCACCGCGCCGCCGCACCCCACGGCCGTGCGCGGGCCGCCACCTTCCCGTCGCGGCTGCCCGTGTTCACGCTGGACCGTGTGTACACCCGCGGGCTGCGCTGCACCGGTGTGCAGGTGCCGCGCGGCCCGAGCTGGGCGCGCATGTCCGACCACCTGCCCCTGGTGGTGGAGCTGGCGCTGGAATGAGCGCCGCCCGGTGGCCCGGGCAGGCTCGCCCCCGCTGGCAGGGGGCGCACGCGGAGCCCTGCCGATGAGACGGCTGGGCACCCGCCGACGCAAGCGCCACCAGGCCATCGACCCCGGCTTCACGGGCGGCAACCAACTGGACTTGCTGCGCGGCGGCGACCAGCTGTTCCCGCGGATGGCCGAGGCCATCCGCCAGGCGCGCCGCGAGGTGTGGCTGGCGACGTACATCTTTCATGACGATGCCACCTCGCTGGCGCTCGCCGACGCGCTGCTGGCCGCCGACCGCCGCGGCGTGCGCGTGCGCGTGGTGATCGACGGCTTCGGCAGCAATGCCAGCGTGGCCACACTGCAGCGGTGCTTCTTCGGCAGCGGCGTGGCGTTCGCCGTGTTCCGCCCCATGGACCGCTGGTGGCGCTGGTTCCAGCGCGGCCAGTTGCGCCGCCTGCACCAGAAGCTGTGCGTGGTGGACAACGAGGTGGCCTTCGTCGGCGGCATCAACATCATCGACGACCGCTACGACCTGCACCACGGCGTGACCGACGCGCCGCGGCTGGACTTCGCCGTGGAGGTGCGGGGCGGCGTGGTGGACCTGGTGGCCCAGAGCGTGCGTTCCATCTGGTCGCGCGCGTGGCTGGGCCGCGAGTTCGACGATGCGTTGATGGACTACGTGCCACTGCGCCGCCGCGTGAGCCTGTGGCTGACGCAGCTGTGGCGCGGCCCGCAGCGGCTGCCCGCGCCCGGTGGTCACATCACGCCCGTGATGGCGGCCTTCGTGCTGCGCGACAACCTGCGCCGCCGCACCACCATCGAGCACGCGTATGCCGACGCCATCCGCAGCGCGCGACACAGCGTGGACATCGTCTGCCCCTACTTCTACCCGGGCCAGCGCATCCGCCAGGCGCTGCGCGCTGCGGCCGGGCGCGGCGTGCGCGTGCGGCTGCTGCTGCAGGGCAAGCTGGACTACCGCATCGCTGGCTGGGCCGCCGAGGCCTTGTATGCCGACCTGCTCGGCCACGGCGTGGAGATCTACGAGTACATGCCCGCCTTCCTGCACGCCAAGGTGGCGGTGGTGGACGACCACTGGGCCACGGTGGGCAGCTCCAACATCGACCCGCTGTCGCTGCTGGTGAACCTGGAGGCCAACGTCGTCGTCTGCGACCGCCCGTTCGCCACGCGGCTGGCGCATGAGATCGAGGCTGCCATCACGGTGTCGGAGCGTGTCAGCGAGCGCAGCGGCAAGGGCCTGCGCGCGCTGTTCCACCGCGCGCTGGTGGCGTGGTTCGCCTATGTGTTCCTGCGTGTGGCGGGGGCGGCGGGGAGGTATTGATGACCCCTCGCCCAGTCTTGCCCGGCTGAACGCCGGCAAGCCCGGTCGGTCTTGCAGACCGCGCAGCCGGCAGAGCGGCTGCCCTTCGGCAGGCACAAAAAGTCCACAGGACTTTTCGTGTCCGGCCTCAGCCCCCGAGGGGACGGCGATGCTCGCGGCCTCGAGCTGCGAGCACATCGCCCAGGCGGGCCCGCTTGGGAGCGGCCCGGCGCTCGGCCCGCAACTGCATCAGAAGCGCGGCGCGTGCTCCGCTTTCAGTACCCCGGCCTGTACCAGCGCGGCCGCCCGCTCGATGTCGGGCGCCAGGTAGTGGTCGGCCGGCATGCTGGCGCAGTCGGCGCGCAGGCGGGTGTGCAGCACCTCCACGGCGGCCGAGCTCTTCAGCGGGCGCAGGAAGTCGATGCCCTGCGCGGCGGCCAGC